>Ga0101944_10000226_pt1 | contig 183169 bp, 208 predicted proteins | sample DewCreD2012metaG_FD_75245 | JGI IMG/M metagenome (GOLD analysis project Ga0101944, IMG submission 75245) | Hot spring sediment bacterial and archeal communities from British Columbia, Canada, to study Microbial Dark Matter (Phase II) - Dewar... ...
CTGCTCACTGCCCGCACTGTGGATCTGTGCCACATGAAGTTTTCTTTTCCCAATAAGTGGTTCAAAGCTTCGACAGGGGCGACCATTGCTGACGCAATCATCGGGGGGACATGGAGCGAAGGCGGGGGTCTTCCGACAATATTTCCAAGGATTGCATAGACTTCATTGTAAGAGTACGCCTTCTCATAGCTGATGATGTAAGTCTGACCCTTAGAAGCTTCAGGATGTTCAAGCGACGCCAGAAATCCAGAGACGATGTCTTTGACGTGGGCAAATTGAACCCGATTCTCCCCATCCCCAACTACGAACCGGGTCGATATCGAGTTCTTTGCAAACGAGGTTATGAGCCAATAAGAGACGTCGTCAACATTCCTGGGACCATAAATCCCCGAGGGGCGAATTATCGTGTAGTTCACCTTGCTTCCGAAGCTCTTTACTATGCCTTCAGCCATGAGCTTCGATTTCCCGTACTCGTATTCGGGATTGGGCGGCGTATTCTCGTCCCCGATGCCATCCTTTACTCGCCCTATTGCTTCCGTGGTGCTGCAGTAGATGAAATGCGAGATGCCATTCTTGGCTGATGCCTCAAGGATCGAACGGGTCCCCTCGACATTGATCTTCCTGTAGAGATCCCGTTTCCCGTGGAAAGTATAGTAAGCCGCCAGATGGATAACGACATCGACACCCTTTGTCGCAGCAAGGAGGCTCTCATAATCAGCCAGATCGGCAACCCTCATCTCGAGATCCATCTCTTTCAGGAGGGTTGTGTCGCTTCCTCTCCTGACTTGCGCGACTACAGAGTAGCCCCTCTCGATGAGACCCTCCGCCATATGTCCGCCAAGGAACCCTGAAGCCCCTGTGACGAGAATCTTCATGGTCAACCCCTTATCCCAAGACTAACTTCTCTCTTGCATACACAAAATAGGTGAACATGGAAGGGATGCCTATTCCGTCGTAAGGCTCAGCGGCGCTCCTCATGAACATGTCCTCAAGAGGCAGGATCCTGAAGACCCCAGCAGCTGCAAGACTCTCCAGCAGGCTCTTTCGGGCTGTTTCACCCACTGCAAGCCCCACAGACTGGACTTTGTCGATGCCACGGTAAGCCCTTCTTGATGGGAGAGCTCTGATCATGTCGACAGCATCTTCATAGTTGGCTACGACTGAGATCTCCATGAAGCGCCTTCGGTTATATATGTTGAACTCTGGCGACGCAGAAATCACATCATCGAGCGGGCTTTTCCCTTTCGAGAGGACGACTGTCCAGGCATTTGAGGGATCATTTGATTGGAAGACCGCTGACCCCTTAAATCTCAAGAAGCGCCTTGCGCTTTCGAGGACATATGCGGACCCCTCAGTAGCCTTCATTGGGATTGATTGCCCCACAGAGGAGAGAGAGGCGCATACCTTTTTCGCGAACTCAGAGGCGCCCTCCATCGAACCGACGAATGCGGCCTGCGTGGGTGAGCTGCACAGCTGCTGGTCATAGAGTACGATGTTCTTCGCAAGCGCCATCGCAGCGGATTCCGACGCGCTCCCTTCGTCTATTATCGCAGAGCCGGTGAGGGGGCCGTTTATGTAAAAACGCGGGTGGAAGGGGTTCTTGTGGACGTACTTGGAGATTTCCGTCCTTGCAGGCTCCCCTCCCCAAAAGTTAATCGCGCCAAGCGGGGCTTCAGAGAGGAGATAGGGGAATGCCGGGCTATCATGGGAGAAGTAGCTGATGGCGAGCGCTCTGGCAAGGAGGTCAGCCTCCTCAGTTTCCAGTCCGTCAATGATCTTGTATATGGCGTATACGCCTGCGTAGTTTGAAAGGGAGGGTCGCAGGATGGTTAGGTTGCCAGTTACAAGCGAGATGGTCGTGGGGATGAGCGGAGGTATGAGTGAGTTCCCTGAACTGATTATGAAAACAGGCCCCGCTGGCAGGCACCTTATCTTTTCACCGTCCCCAAAGTCAACAAAAGACTCAAGGCATTTTATGTCGTAAGGTAAGGCGGTCTCGATGTTCCTCCTAATCTGATCCCCATTGAGCGCGGATCTCACAAGGGAGAGCTCCAGATCAATCATCTCGAGGCTGTACCCGGTCGATCTGTACAACGTTTCCCTTAGGTCGTTCAGCCTGCCATCAGCCAGCATCTCATCCCAGACCTTGCCAACATCGCTTACGGTCTTGAGTCTCTTTTCGAGTGGCATCGACGATAGGGAGTGCTGTATTTCCGCCTTCTTGGAAAGGAAATTTGAGATGCAGGGAACGGTCAGCTCCTGGACGATGTTGCTCCCGATTTTCTTCTCGGTTGTCTCGATGGATCCTCTCAGGAGGGGGGATAGTGCCATAGCGGTCATCAACTTTTCTTAGTCATCATCTCTTCCAAAGTGCCACCACATGCCCTCTGGAGGTCCCATCCTTCCTCAACAGTGAAGCGACGGACATATTTGAATTCCCTGCCATAGTAACTGTTTGATGGTTGCGATGTCATGAGGTCGCCCGGATAGAACAGTTCCAACCATGAGGTGACAAATGGGTTGAATATCCCCAATACCCCTTCCTTCGAATCTTCCTCCATCATCTCGAATGTCTTTGGGTTAAGGATGAATGCGTGGGATAACGGGTGAGGGAGCTTCTCGTTCGTGCCAAAGCGGTCAATGAAAGCGGTGAGTGTCTCGGTCATGCCGAGCACATCCATGAATGGCGCAGGTATGTCTTCCCCATTTTTGTCTTTCGCGACGAAGTATTTCCGAGAGAGCGAGACGATCTTTTCGTAAGGCGGCAATGTGTAGCCCTTGGATCCTCCGCCGGTGACGATTACGCCGCCCCTGCCAAGATTGATTGGCGGCGTGCCTGTGATCAATTTGTAGGCGATCTTTTTGATTGGATTCATCTTGTCGAAACGCTCGGCCAGGAGGTATACCCCAGCCGGGGCTGTGAAGAAGAGCTTCGGCTCGGCTTTGCTCTTCAAGAATTTGAGCAAGTTCTCTTTATTGGGCTCAAGCTTCTGCCACTGACTCCCTTCCTTCTTCCCTTCGACCAAGTCCATCCCGTAGAGCAGCTCAATGTTCTTGCAGTCGAGAGTCAGGTGGACGAAGGCGACGAAGCTGAGCTTGTACCTCAGCTCGGGCGCAGCCATGAAGAGCGCGACCCCTTTCTTCTCCTCCAGTATGCCCCCGTAGATGTATTCGAAGAGGTTGGTGTTTGCCTTTATCATGATGGCCAGATCGAGGGGGCTCCTGTATATTTTCACGGGGTCTTTCCCCGTCGTCCCGCTTGAGGTGAAGTATTCGCCACCTTCTTCGACGTCCTTTATCAGGAATTGCTTGTGCCCATCCCCCCTCAGCATGTCAGAGGGGATCGCCAATTTTGCCAGATCCTCAAAACCTGCATTTCCAGGGTTTATGTTCAGCTTCTCAAAGAGGGAGGAGTAGTATTCGCTATGGTCTTTGAAGAATGAGAAGCATTCCTTCAGGAGACTTTTCCTAAGGGAGAGGAGATAATCAGGGGATTTTTCAAAGAGGGTTTTATCATTTATCAGGTTCCAAACCCTTTCGACGTAGGGATCCTTAAGGAGTTTGCTCTTTGACGCGAGCTCGAATATTTCGGATGAGTTCATCTTGAACACCATGTTAGACTGGATTTAAAATACGCCCTACTTGTTTAAAAAATCTAGCTTTTCCCTCATTGGGCTTTTGAGTTACTGTGCGAGCGAATAAAAGGGGAATAATTTTCGATTACGCATCTCGCTTGGCTTGCTATAATGAGGCGCACGGTTTATGATGCAAAAAAGCCCGTGGCTTCGATGGGTTCAACTCTGACCAGAGATCTCCTTGAGGACTTTTATGGATTCGTCTATATGTCTCTCAGCGTCATGTTGGGAGGCGAATATGTGTCGGACAGTCCCTTCTTTGTCTATTATGAAGGTTACCCTGCCCGGGATGAGCCCTAAAGTTGACGATACCCCGTAAAGGCGCCTCACTTGACCATCGCTGTCGCTGAGGAGGTGAAAGGGGAGGTTGTGGTTGGCCGAGAACTTGGCGTGTGATTCTATTGAGTCCGAACTCACCCCAAGCACCTCAGCGCCATATTCCAGGAACTTTTCATAATTGTCTCTGAACTTGCATGCTTGTTTTGTGCATCCGGGTGATTCGTCCTTTGGGTAGAAGTACAGGACAACATTTTTCTTCGCTTTGAAGTCTGAGAGTGAAATTTCGACCCCTTTGTTGGACATCAATTTGAAGTCAGGGGCCTTTTCTCCTAGTCTCACTCTTGTCAACGCGCGTCCCTCCTTGAACTATTGTTTTTAGCCAGAGAAATGTCTTTCCTTTTTAGTGATCAACTTTTTTCTGAAAGGCCATTAGATGGCGCATATAGCCTTTCATGATTTCATCTTTTTAAAGGCAATGCTCCCTGCGGCGATAAGCACCAAGACGAAGACGACAGCGACCCCGAGATCAACATACAATGGGAAAGCAGGGTTGCCTAGCAGCGCTCCTCTCATACCATCAACAATGTAAGTTAAGGGGTTAATGCGCGTGATTATGAAGAGCCAATCTGGCAGATTATTCAGCGGATACAGTGCACCACTCAGGAAGAAGAGCGGCAGTATTACGAAGCTTTGGATCAAGCCGAAACCCTCGAAACTGTTCAATTGGGATCCAATGGTCAAGCCTAGGCTTGTGGTCCCTGCAGCGATGAAAAGTATGAAGATCACCAGCACGCCCAAAGAGTATGGCGTGTAATTAATACCGAAGAATGGCCCCAAGCAAATCAATATCAAAGCTTGGAGCATTGCATCTGTGCAACCTCCGAGCATCTTGCCGACGAAGATCGTCATCCTCGATAGAGGTGCAATCAATACCTCCTTGAAGAAGTCAAGCCTTTTATCGAGCACGATGTACAAACCAAAAAAGATCGAAGTAAAGAGCGTGGTCAGCATGATGACACCTGGGAAAATGAATGCCTGGTATCCGACTTCGCCAAATGAGATCGCCGCCCCCAAGCCGCCTCCATATGCGACGAGCCATATCAAGGGGTTTACTATCGACGCCAATATCCTTGACTTTTCCCTGAGGAATACCTTGAATTCTCTATACCAGAGCGCATAAAGGCCCACTAGCTCACTCATCTTCCATTCGCCCTCGCATACCTCTCGATTTCCCCTTCAGCGGATTCTTCCCGTATCTCCTTGCCTGTCAATTGAAGGAAAACATCATTGAGCGTTGGCTCCCGGAGCTCAACGAACGAGGCCTCGCCAAGGTTGCATAGGATCTCCTGAATGTGGGAGCCGCCATCGTTTAGCATTATCATGACCTCGCCGTCTTTCTCCTCGACCTTCGTTACGTAGTTTAGCCCCTTTATCAGATCTAGTTTAGGGTCCTTAATCTTGGCCCTTATCATGCTCTTTCCAAGCTTCATCTTCAGATTCTCTGGCGAGTCGAGCGCTATTATCCGCCCATGATCGATGATGGCGACCCTGTCGCAGAGGGTCTCGGCCTCCTCCATATAGTGCGTCGTGATTATCACTGTGACGCGTTCCTCTCTCGCGAGCTTCTCGATGTATTCCCATATGTGACCCCTGGTTTGGGGATCTAGCCCTAACGTGGGCTCATCGAGGAGGAGTATCTTTGGCTTGTGGAGCAGCCCCCTTGCAAGTTCCAGGCGGCGCCGCATCCCCCCTGAATATGTTTTTACACGTTGGTTTGCCCTGTCCTCGAGCTCGACTAATTTGAGCACCTCAGCGATCCTCTTCTTCCTTTGCTCCTTTGGTACACCAAACATGAGCGAGTGGAGGTAAAGATTCTCGTAGCCAGTAAGTATGTCATCTGAGCTCGGGGCTTGGAATACCATCCCAATAGACTTCCTCACGTTCGCAGGATCTTTCATTGTGTCATAGCCATTAACGTAAGCAACGCCTTCAGTGGGCGGGATCAGCGTCGCAAGCATGTTGAGGAGCGTCGTCTTTCCAGCACCATTTGGACCGAGAAGGCCAAATATCTCCCCCTCCTCTATGGTGAGATCTACGTGATCCACAGCGGTGAGATCCTTGTACTTTTTTGTGAGCTTCTCCACCTTTATTATCATGAGAGGGGCCTCGCCAATCATAAAGGAGATCCAGTGTAGGGTATATATTGACTCGTTAGGGATGCAAAAGGGCTTTTACTTGGAACGTTCTTTTGCACTGTCTCCCATTTCAGCTTCCTCCCCCTGAACCTTCTTCATGGATGTGTTGGTGACTGTGCTCTTCAAATCGTATGTTTGAGGCTGCACGCTTGATCACTTCAGGGAGCGCCGGGTGCACATGGACAGCGTTCAATATGTTGAAGACAGAGGCGTTTCCGCATTTCATCGCCACAACGACCTCGTGAATCATTATGGATGCGTCTGTCCCCATTATGTGGCACCCCAGGATGGCGAGATCCCTCTTATTGAGTAGCAGTTTGACAAAGCCAGTATTGTCGCGTATGGCTTGTCCCATGCCAGAATCCTGGTATTTCCACTTTGAGACCATGTAATCGATCTTTTCACGCCTTAGGTCCTGCTCAGTCTTGCCGACTCCAGCGATTTGGGGTGACGAAAAGATCGCGTGTGGCATCGCAGAATAGTCGACGGGTACTTTTTGATCTGGCATCAGGATGTTCTGCAACGCATATTCAGCTTCAAGGTTTGCGGAGTGCTTGAAGAGATAGCGCCCAACGATATCGCCTAACGAGAAGATACCTGGCATGCTTGTCTCAAGGTAATCGTCAGTAATTATGTAGCCCTTTGGGTCTGTTCTGACTCCTGTCTTTTCCAGATCCAAGGTGTCTGAATTCGGAACCCTCCCCACTGCAACCAAGAGTGCGTCCGCAGATAAGACGACTTCTTTGCCCCCGACGTTTTTTATTTTAACGCTGAAGGCACCTCCTTCGTGAATCACACTCATCGGCTCATATTCGGTATAGAGATCATATTTTTTCCCGAAAGCGCTTGTAAACTCTTGTGAGATCTCCTCGTCCTCGCCAGGTACCAAGTATTTTTTCCGCTGGACGATCGCAATCTTTGTGCCGAGCGATCCGAAGAAGTGGGCCATCTCGGCTGCGATATATCCCCCTCCGAGGATTATCATGGATTTTGGCTGCACCCGCATCCTCAAGGCTTCATCGCTCGTGATGAACGGGGTTGATGAAAGCCCGTCTATCTCAGGGATCTTTGGGCGGCTCCCTGCGGCTATTAGGATCTTTTCTGCAGTTATCGTCCCATTGTCGACTTGAAGCTCTTTTTTGCCAACAAACTTGCAGTCTGATTTGAAAAGGACGGGATTTTCACTTCCCCTCAGGCTCTCCTCTATCTGCTTGGATTCCCCATCTACCTCGTCAGTCACTCTTTTGACAATGGAAGGGAAATCCACGGAATAGCCATTCACCTCAATCCCAAAATCGGATGAGGATTTGATAGTCTCCATTACATCAGCGCTATGGATGAGCATCTTTGAAGGTATGCACCCCTTGTTGAGGCAGGTGCCCCCTAGCGGCCCCCGCTCTACTACAGCGACCGTTTTGCCATAATTTGCAGCAGCGACTGCGACGTCGAGGCCAGATCCACTGCCTATCACAATCAGATCGAATTCACGCATACGTACAACACTTCCCTTTTCAGTCTGCCCTCATTCTGTCCGCCACTAATTGCCTAAACTTTGATGAAAACCGAACTCCCTTCGATTTTGACTTCATATGAAGGGATGTCGCCTGTCTTTAATTTGAAGAATGCCACCTTTGGCCCTGAAATCGCCTTACCAGTAATGAGGTCGAAGCGCGATCCGTGCCTCGGACAGACGACGCTGCCCCCCTCCAGCTTCCCCTTCGATAGATCGCCCCCCATGTGCGAGCATTTGTTGCTTACTGCGAAGAACTTTCCTTCAATGTTAGCCAGCAAGATCTCATTGCCAGCGACCTCGATCCTTTTCATTTGGCCTGGCTGCACATCTGAGGTTTCAGCGACTTTCATAAAATCCATAAGATTGCCCCATTTTGGAATCGTTTGCCCCTGTAAAAAACGTTACTTAGATCTTAATTTATAGAGGACCATGCATTTGAATTGCTTGGTGGGGTCGATGGAAGAATACGATATTGTAATAGTCGGGGGCGGACCTGCCGGAGTCTCTGCTGCCATATATACGAGGCGAAAGCTCCTCAGGACGGCAATAATCAGCCGAGACATTGGAGGGCAAGTACTCCTTACGACGAATATTGAGAATTACCCCGGATATCAGGGGAAGACCGGTTCAGGGCTAGCGGATATTTTCGAAGCTCAACTCGCTGAGGTGGGAGCGGAATTGATCTCTGACAGGGTGATCCTTGTGGAGCGACGGGAAGGGGGCTTCAGAGTTCAATGCGAGGAGGCGGAAGTATTTGCGAAGGCATTGATAATCACCGCAGGCAGCGCTTACAAGAAGCTTGGTGTCCCCGGCGAGGACAAGTTTTTTGGGAATGGGGTTAGCGTCTGCGCGACATGTGACGCTCCGATGACGAGGAATAAGATCACAGCCGTGATAGGAGGCGGGAACGCGGCTTTCCAGAGCGCTGAGCTTCTTTCTAAGTTCGCTAGCAAGGTGTTCCTTGTCCACAGGAGGGAGAGTTTCAGGGCAGACGGAATATTGATCGAGAGAGTGGGCAAGCTTCCGAACATCGAATTCATGCTGAGATCAGTAGTAAAGGAGATATACGGGGGTGAGAAGGTCGAGGGGATGAAGATCCTGGACAGAGAAAAAGGTACAATCTTCGACCTTAAGGTGCAGAAGATATTCATTGAGGTGGGAAGGGAGGTCAAGCTCGATTACGTAAAAGACCTCATCAAGTTGAACGAGAGGGGACAGGCAATAGTCGACAGGCTCCAGAGAACATCCTGCAAGGGGATATTCGCTGCAGGCGATATAACCGACCTACCCTACGGGCAGGCGATCATTGCTGCCGGTCAAGGGGCGGTGGCAGGACTGGCAGCCTACGACTTCCTCATGGAATCGGCTCGCGGGTGATCAAAAGACGCAAGAGGGCCAGATGCGCCAGACTGCAAATGGAATCACCGTTTACCGCCTTCCAGTGCCGCCATCCCCATCCGGACGGCCATCTCGGCTGCCTCATGGGGGGTCTTAGCATACGATACCCTTGTCGTCTTCCTGTGATCCAAGGCACCGTCAGGGAAGAGGGTTTTGAGGCGATCAGCCATCATCCCCGTGCCTTCGAGCACGATTATCGGCTTGCCCAAGTTGTAAGCTATCGCGACCTCAGTCAGGGATCCGACGCCTCCCGCTACCAATATGACTGCGTCGCTGCTCCTTACGACTATTGAGCTTCTGGCCGTGAATGTCATCCCAGTCTTGATTCTTATAGAGTTGTACGGATTGAACCACTTGTTTTCCTGAGGCAGGTCTTCCAACTCCCTCGCCAATATCCCGATCGTGGTGCCACCTGCCTTAAATGCAGCCTCTGCGACGACGGTCATCAGACCGCCATTCCCACCTGTCACGACGGCGCAGCCCCTCTCCGCGAGCAGTTTTCCAAGCGTTCTCGCAGCTTCTACGACATGCTCAGGCACTTCATCGTATGTTGTGAGGACCCCTATCTGAAGCACTTTTCCATCCCCTTCAACCCATATCTGACCTCCCAGCATAAAAACCTCAGCAGACGACGGCTGTGAGCAAACTAAATATTGGGGGGAGGGCTTCATATCAAGGGATATTTATGGACGGATTGCTTTCCTCTTTCTCGAAGCCGATCCAGAGGATCATCCTTGAAAAAGGATTTACCGACTTCACTGAGCCACAGAAGAGGGCGATCCCACTAATCCTCGGAGGCAAGAATGTCCTCATCATTGCTCCAACGGGGACGGGGAAGACGGAGGCAGCTTTCTTGCCGATACTGGATACGATCATAAGGGAGGGTGGAAGGGGCGGGATAAAGGCGCTCTACATTTCGCCTTTGAGGGCACTGAACAGGGACCTGTTGGACCGGCTTATTTGGTGGTGCGGAAGGCTGGACTTGAAAGTAGCGGTCAGGCACGGAGACACGGAGACGAAGGAGAGGGGGAAGCAGGCGCTGGCGCCGCCTGACATTATGATCACGACCCCCGAGACGCTGCAGGCGATACTGCCTGGCAGGAGGCTGAGGGATCATCTATCCCATGTGAGGTGGGTCATTGTGGACGAAGTCCACGAGTTGACTAATGACAAGAGAGGCAGCCAGTTGACGGTAGCTCTCGAGAGGCTGAGGGCAGCAACCAAGAGGGATCCTCAGATAATCGGGCTTTCAGCAACCATAGGCTCTCCTGAGGAAGTCGCGAAGTTCCTTGTCGGGGGAAGTCGCGAGTGCGAGATAGTGAAGGTTTCAGTCGTGAAAAATACAAGGCTTGAAGTGGAATTCCCTGAAGCGGATGAAAAAGACATGGAGCTCGCAGAGAAGATAGCGACATTCCCGGAGGTCGCAGCAAGGCTCAGAAAGATAAGAGAACTCGTAGAGGGGCACAGGTCAACGCTCATCTTCACTAATACGCGGTCTGAGGCGGAGATACTTGCGAGCAGGTTCAGGATGTGGGACATCAACATCCCAGTCAGCATCCACCATGGCAGCCTCGCGAAGTCGTCAAGGGTCGAGGTGGAGAACGCCCTCAAGAAGGGGGAACTTAAGGGCGTTGTTTGTACGTCATCGCTCGAGTTGGGCATAGATATAGGCAACATTGATTTGGTAATACAATACAACTCCCCGAGGCAGGCAACTAGGCTCCTCCAGCGGGTAGGGCGCGCAGGGCATTGGGTCGGCGGCACCTCCAAAGGAATAATCATTACAATGGATTCGGACGATGCGCTCGAATCGACTGCCATTGTGAAGAGATCGATGAGGGAAGAGCTCGAGGATGTTGCGATCGTCAAAAAGCCGTACGATGTCCTCGCTCACCAGGTTGCGGGCCTTTTGCTTGAAGATGGGAGGAGGACTGTAGACGAGATCCTTGAGATAGTAAGGGAGGCCTACCCATTCAAGGAGCTGACCGAGGGCGAGCTTGTCGAGGTCTTGGAGTACATGAGCAACAGGCGACCGAGGCTTGCCTTGTATTTGCCAGATGAGAGGCTTGTCTTGAAGATTAAGCCGACAGAGGCGCTTTACAAATACTACTTCGAGAACCTCTCGATGATACCGGAGGAGAGGCACTACATAGTTATCGATGAAGCGAAGGACGAGGCGGTCGGGATGCTCGACGAGGCATTCATAGCGGAGTATGGGGATCCGGGGGTCAAGTTCATCGAGAGGGGCATGCCATGGAAGATAATCCAGATCTTCAAGGACACAGTGTACGTAAGGGGGGAAAAGGATGCCGTTGGCGCGATCCCCGATTGGATAGGGGACGAAATACCTGTCCCATATGAGATCGCAATGGAAGTGGGCAGGATAAGGAGGTTGGTTGAAGAGGGGGTGAGGGGGGAAGGTGATTACGATAGAATACTGGGCGAGATCAGCAGTGAATTCGGGGTTAGCCGCGAAGTCTTGAAAAGGGCGTTGAGGGAGGCGCATGAGCAAGCTGAGGGGAAATGGCACATGCCCACCGACACGACGATAACAGTGGAGGGGTGGCAGGGATACATCATAGTTAGCTGCGCTTTCGGGCTCATGGTAAACAAAACACTGGCGAGGGTGCTCGGCTATCTGCTTGCCCAGCAGACAGGTTCGGGCGCAGGGATATCGCAGGATTCCTACAGGATTTTCATCAACGCTTCTGTCGATCCAGCCATAGTCGCAGATCTGCTGAAGGCGATTGATTTGGAAAAGATTGGCGCAATCACAGAGGCGGCAGTGGTAAAGACCGGCCTCTTCAGAAGGCGGCTGATCCACGTGGCAAAGAGGATGGGAGTGATAGAGAAGGATGCTGACCTGGGAGACGTCGGCATCAGCAACCTACTCGAGAGCCTCGTTGGCACTGTGATATACAAGGAAGCGATGAGAGAGGTCCTCTACAAGGACCTTGATGTTGAGGGGCTCAAGAGGGCCTTAATCGGCATAAAACAGGGGGCGTTCCAGATAAGAGTAATAAGCAATGATCTCGCATTGTCACCGATCTCAAGGATAGGGATTAATGAACTCAGCTGGAAGACGGACCTCGTCCCTGCTGACAGGCTGAGGAGGCTCCTTGTCGAATCGGGCAAGGCGAGGCTTCTCAACGAGGCCAGGGTGGCAGTGTGCGCCTCTTGCTTCGGGTATGTTGAGAACTTGAAGATCAAACGCTTCTTGGCTGGAGTGAGCTGCCCTGAATGCGGTTCGAAAAAGATAGGGCTGCTCGACGATGATCCAGCCGAGGTGGAGCAGATGGCGTCTGAAAAAGCCGAAACAGGGAAAGCCTCTGAGAAGTACCGAGGCATCTACAGGTCAGCAGTCGAGACAGGGGATATCATTGAACTTTCCGGGGTTCAGGCAGCCTTAGCCCTGGCCGCGAGGGGGATCCCAAAACCAGTAGTCTTTACTCTGGCGACTGCAAAGTTTAAGGACATTGACCAAATGGTGGACGTGATATTGAAAGAAGAAAAGGCAGCGCTCAAGTCAAGGTATCGAAGGCATCAGAGCTGATTGCTGGCTTTCAGTAAATGCCGGAATATATCTCTCAAATTTATATATATTTATATATTTTTTACAAAAAATATAAGTTAGATAAATATACAATCAGGAATAAATATTCAATGAGGTAAATAAAAATATATAATAATATATATTAAGATTTCTATTTATTCGCAATTCAGACAAGGATATTGCGTTTTCAAGTGCGGCCTAATCTTCAGGTTTCTGTGCTTGGCCATCTTGTAATGAGCCCGCTATTATTCCTATTAGCTTCTTGCGATCGATCTCAGCTCGAGTCCGCCATCCAATGAAAAGCGTGCCAGTTTCGTCTTCATCGAGGTATCCCCTTCTTATGAACCTGTTGAGGTCCTGATCTACTTTCCAGTCAGGGAATTTTTCTCTCAGCATGTCTTCGACCTCTCTCCTTTGGGCTTTCCCTTGCTTTGATGTGATAAAGGCGAGGGAAGCTGCAAGGACAGCCAGCGTGTCAATCCGCCAGCCAGAAAGCGAGGCTTCCCCTGTTTGTATGGGAGACTTGGAGAGCACATAAAACCGCGCTTGTTCAAGGTCGTCTTCACTGGGCTGGAGATGCTCTAGACCGTCGGCATATACAACCTTCACTTCCAGGCCGAGGTCTTCCAATTTTCTCTCAAGCAACTTCACTATTTTCATGTAATCCTTCCCGAGGATCTTTTTCATCTCCCACCCTTTCACCCCTGGCAGGCGGTGGTGCTGGTATAGCAGCAGCTGGGCAGCTTTCTTTAACTTCCTCGATATCGCAGCGTCTTCACTCAACAGTGGCACCACTCATGGCTCTCCATTTAGAGTAGCTTATAACTATAGGCACCGACTTGCCTCCGCTCTTCTTCTGCTCCTGGAACGGCAACGCCTCGACCTCAGTCGTTTCCTCAATTGGGTTGATGACAAGGTTGGCCCGCCCGTTTGAGATCAGGAAGCTCAGGATGTAAGCCCTTATCACGGTGTCCTCGTAAGTTTCTCTTGTGACGAATTTCCAATAGTCTATGGGCCCTTTTTCAGTCATCTGCTTGAGCTCATTTAGGACTTTTTCCATCTCCTCTTGGAATGCTCTTTCCGAAAGGAATCTTAACCTTATCAGATCAGAAACGCTTAGCGTTTTTTCGCCGTTTTCCTTGGCTACTTCGAGCTCTTTCAGCCTCTGCGACAGCGGCAGAAGGACGTTCCAGTATTCCATAGCATCAGCAAGCCTCTTGGCAGTTAGTTGCTCGCACGCTATAAGGGGGTTCCAAGAGGAAAGGAGGGCTGAGGCGAGTGATTCCTTTGGCATGATTTTGATCTTTACCTCTATCAAGAATGGATCTATGAACAGTCCAGTCGCTCTCCGCCTCACCCAATCGCTCTGGAGTTTGACCATGATGGAGAGCTCTTTAAGCGCCTCTGCGTCCATCAATAGCTCGTCGATTATCTTCCACTTTGGCAGCAGCTCTTTGAGTACCTTCAATTTCTGAGGTACGTCCACAAGGAAGGGGTCGTCGCTTTTTGAGCTTATGCTCTGGCACAGGTTGATGATCCTTGCAAGCTCCTCATAATACCCCTCTTTATGGCTTTGCGGCAGCTTTTGCCACCTCCGATTTCCCATGGACGTTCTGCACGAATATGATGTTTGTGAACTCGCCTATTGCAGAGAGCTGGCTAGGGGTTATAACTATGAATTGGACGTCTGAATTTTCATTCATGAACGAGAAGAGCATCCTCATCATGGCTTCCCTGTTTGACGGATCCATGTGTACGTCGAATTCATCGACTGCCCTCACGGGCGATTTAAGGTTGTGCTGAAGGGCGAGCAGGAAAGCCATTGTGGCGACTGCCCGCTCCCCGCCGCTCTGGGCATACGCATCGAGAACGACCGGCGAGGTCCCCCTGAAGCCAACGGTGACCTCGATTCCGGCCTTATCCGGATCGTCCATTCCCGATAATCGGATGCTCCCCATTCCGTTTACCCTTGCGAGCACGTCCTTGTATATGGGCACTGTATCCTCGATCAGCCTCTCCATTACTCCTTTCCAGATCCTCTTCCGCTCGTCAAGCTCCTCTATCGTTCTTTTCCTGTTTTCGCCGACTATCTCAGCCTTCTGCTTGAGCTCAGCGTAGGTCTTCTGGTATGTCTGGTACATCGATGGGGTATCGTCAGGGACTTCGCCCAGCGAGAGGAGGTGCGCATTGACATATTTGGTCTCATCAGAGATCTCCATCAGCGTCCGTGATGTATCGATCCTTTCACCAGCCTTCTCCCGGAGCCTGTTGATCTCTTCCAATGCTGCACGGGCATCAGCAAGCGAATTCCTGAGATCCCTCAATTCTCTCTCCAGCTCATCGATCTTGAAGCGCATTATCGCTTCGTTTACCTTAATCTCTACGTATCGCTTCACCGTATTGTCGAGGCTCTCGCTCAAGACTCCCACGTCGCGAGATACGTCGCGATTCGCTGAGGAAAGGGACAAGATCTGCCTGAAGCGCTCCTTCTCCCCCAAGTAAAGCTCCCAGCAGTCTTTGGCGGCCTTGGCGTTATCGGAGATTTCCTTAGACAGGCTTATCAGCTGCGCCGATTTGAGGTTCAACCTCTCCTCGAGGGAGGCGACGCTCTTTTCATTCCGTATGATCTGCGCCCAGATCATCTCCCTCTCAAGGAAAGACCTTCTGTCCAAGAGGGCCCTCTTCTCATTGAATTTGTCGTTTAGCTCCTTCCAATAAGCCAAGGTCTGCTCGGCGCTAGATAGGAGCTGTGAGGTCGCCTCCTCCTCTCCTAGGATGCGGTTGAGCTTCTCCTCTGAATCATAGATGGCTTTCCTGTATTGCGAGAACCCAACAGCCTCCTCAACCATCCTGAGCTTCTCCTCAGGTGAGGTGATTGCGAACTCCTCAATCATGTTCTGGTGCATTATGATAAGCATGTTGTCGGGGTTCATCCCCACATTCTTGAAGAGCCTATTTACATCGAACTTGCTTGCCTCTTTGCCATTGATCTCGAACCAATACGTGCCGTCTTTCTTGAGGTACCTAGATATCGCAATGAGGTCGTTATTGATGAAAGGTACCGGCCTTTTTCCGTCAGCTGCCGAGTTGTTGAGGACCAGCGTGACCCTTGCTGTCTCTTTCCCACGCCTGATTAGATCGGCAAGCTTCCTTGACCTCTCGGTATAGCTCTGCCCTGTCCCTACGGAGATCGCAAGGAGTATCGAGGACTTCCCCGCCCCGTTTGGGCCGCAGATCAAGTTAAGACCACGCCTCAATTGGACCCTGGCGTACTCATATGACATGAAATTTTCGAGTACAACCTCAAGGATGGTCAATTTTGACGTGGCTATAATCCTCCAAGAGCTTTTTCAATTTTTATTGCGCCATTAATAAACTTTGTCAGATTGAAGATGAACGGGCAGCTGTATTGATCGGGGGCACAGTTAATATTGACTGGCTAGGGATGGCATTCATTTTATAACAGATTTGGGTAAAGCTTATCTAATTTATCACATTTGTCTAAAAGGCATAGGCAGATCATTATGGAGAAAATGGTCGTAAAGTCGCTCAGGCATAACGGAGTGCTGATACCTGAATACAAGTATATAGGATTCTCAATCAAGTTCAGGGGAAAGGAGATCAAGCTGACGCCTGAGCAGGAAGAGATGGCAGTTGCATGGGCTAAAAAGATCAATACCGATTATTCCAAAGACGAGGTTTTTATAAAAAATTTCTTTAAAGATTTTGGCAAAGCATTGAAGGTAGGTGGCGAGCTGAGGCCAGAGGACTTCGATTTCTCAAGCATCACCGCGTGGCTTGAGAAGGAGAAGGCAAAGAAGGATGCGATGACAAAGGAGGAGAAGAAGGCGCTCGCTAATGAGAGGAAGAAGTTAAGGGAGGCCAATAAAGAGAAGTACGGCTTCGCCCACGTTAATGGTATAAAGATGGATATCAGCAATTACATGGTCGAGCCAGCATCCATATTCATGGGGAGGGGGAGCCACCCGCTGCGAGGGAGCTGGAAGCCTTCAGTCAAGTCGGATGAGGTCAGTCTGAACCTCTCTCCAGACAGCCCTATACCTGAAGCGCCTTCTGGGGGGAAGTGGCAGGCAATCATCTTTGACCCTAACTCGCTTTGGATAGCGAGGTGGCGCGACAAGCTCAGGAACAAGATGAAATATGTCTGGCTCTCAGACACCGCGTACATAAAACAGGTCAGGGACATCGAGAAATTCGACAAAGCCCGCGAGCTAGAGAGGAAGATAAAAGAGGTCAGAGAGCACATCAGGAGGGGATTATCTTCAGAGGATCCATTGGAAAGGAAAGTGGCCACCGTCTGCTATCTCATCGACAGGCTAAAGATGAGGGTTGGCGACGAGAAGGATGAGGACGAGGCAGACACCGTGGGTGCCACCACCTTGAGGGCAGAGCATGTGAGCTTCGACAAATCTGAAAGGACGGTCACATTCGATTTCCTCGGGAAAGATTCTGTCAGGTGGGTGAGCAAGATCAAGCCCGATCCGGAGGTATGGCGGAACCTCCATGACTTCATCAAAGAGGGGAACGAGACGATCTTCAATGGCGTCCGATCGCAGAAGGTCAATGCCTATTTAGCAGAGGTTATGCCGGGCCTCACTGCGAAGGTATTCAGGACATACCACGCCTCTACGGCCACGTCTTCGGTTCTAAGGCAGCCCGGGTTGACCAAGCGCGACCCGCCCTACAAAAAGAAGTACAGGGCAATAATGGCAAATCTCGAGGCTGCGAAGGTATGCAACCACAAGAGGAAGCTCCCTAAGACATGGGAAGAATCCTTGAAAAAGAAGGAGCAGAGGCTTGAGGAGCTCAAGATGAAAAAGGCAAAGGAAGAGAAGGTGAAGGAGCTCGAGCTCAGGATCAACGCAATAAAGGAGACCCGGGACTATAACCTGAATACCTCGCTAAAGAACTATATTGATCCTAGGGTCTACGCAGATTGGGGGCGCAGGATCGATTTTGACTGGAAGCTTTATTACTCAAAGTCGCTTCAGAAGAGGTTTGCCTGGGTGGACGGCGCAGGCAACAACTGATTGTAAAAGGTGATTTGTATGGTCCTTGCAGCCAAAGTTTTTTTGCTAAAAGAAGAAGCAGACCTCCCGACTATTTCAGGCAAGCTCAAAGGTTACAAGGCAGAGGACGAGTTCGTGCATGACGATCAAAAAATACCTCTGCTGACCGAGATCGCAAAGCTCTCTATGACGCAAGATTCCATTGAGGGGGTTTTTTCGAAGGATCTGGTCCTTTCGTTGAGCCACAGGGACGGCGTCAAGTTTGTGACGAAGACAATGGAGGCCCCGTTCATATTTGCGGTTAGTCGGGGGAGGGCTTTCCTTATAGTGCTTGAGAAGAAGAACGTTGCGAATAATATAGCCAACATAATGAGCAAGATACTATTCATATCTCAGGGAGGCATAGTGGAAGCCAAGATACCGCCGGAGACCCTCAAGAAGTTCCATGAGGCAAATCCTGAAGACACGAAGGTAATATTCTTCGACGGCGTGGACATACCAAACGTTAACAAGCTCTCACTTTACGGCTCAGTCTTGGCAGACACTGCGCTATACAACGACTACAGCTCGCGCGGAAGCATTTGGTACATGGTATTCAAGTCAAGGAAATATGGCATAGTCGCAGGGGTGACGAGGAGCGCCGTTGTCACTTCGTTCAGCGAGATAAAGCCAGCTGAGTTCGTCACTTACATCAAAGAGGAAGTATTCCCACTCATAGCCTAACAGGCTTGAAATTGAAGAATTCCCGCATCTTCCTGCTCCTCAAGCCGAAGAGTATTATGAGGCGCAGAAGCAGGGGAATTATGAACCACAGCAGCGGGCTCGAGAGGTACATGAAGACGTAGTTCACTATGTTAAACGCATTGAAGAGAAGACCGAATAGCCAGGACCATTTTGCGCCAGTCCAAAAGCCGATCATCAGTATAAAATCCAATAGGGCAAAAAAGTACGACATCAAGAAATCGTTGGAAGTGTAGGAGATGAAAGAACCGGAAAGGAACGGCAGGAAGAGAGCATATATGCCTACAAGCCCTTGGATGACGACTAAAAGCTTGATTAGTCCTGGTCGGTTCGCCATGATGACCTACCGTTAGAGAGTAGAAAGGGAGCGGCAATATTAGGGTTTCTATGTTTTCAAGTCAAAAAAAGGAAAGTCATGGCTCTCCGCATTCCATGGAGAGCTCGCCAAGGTACTTTACTTTCCTAAGAACTTCGCTTTTCTCCAGATCTTGCGTCTCCTCCGAATAAACGATAAGCATAAGGTTCGAGAAGAAATAAAGTTCGTAGGAGGAGATCTTTATCCTGCCTTCAGCATCCTTTTCCTGCTTCCCATCAATTATCTTAGAGGCTTCTATCTCAGAATCACCAACATAATGAAATATATCATGAATGTTGTCAGCATTCGCCTGTACCCATTCCTCAATTGCATTCAGATTATTCTTGTGCATGGCATCCTCTGCAGTATCAAACCATTGCAACCCAATTTTGCCTTCCATATTCACACCACGACCCAACTTATTCGCCTGGATATTTATGCATGCCTTTTTCCAAATGTTGATGCAAAAACGGACTCTCTTGAAGAGTGCGGAGAGGCGTTCAAATGTTCATGAGCACTGTGCGGATGTCCTGAGAGGCAAACTTTTGGACTGAGAGTATGAATTTATCGCCGAGATATGCTGATGCGGCCTTTGGGATCAATTCGCTCACAACCTTGCTGTACTTGGAGCGGGCCGAATCGCTGGAAGTGAAGAAAAATACATCTCGCTTTGTTATCTCGGTAACGCCATAAGCCGCTCGCATGTCCCAAATGATTTCGAAGACATTTGTGCTTTCAGAGTAATAAGAAAAAGCGTAGCATATCTCATTGTTTGATGCTATAAGGTAACCGATCTTGTAACTGTCATTTTTAAAGAAATTGGAAGCGATCGAATCGATTACGGACTTGAGTGAGTTGATTGCAATATTGTTCCCTAAACAATACAACAGCGCGCCATTATGAATTGACATCCATGCCTCAGTCGGAGATGTTGTATTCCCTAAAAACACTTGAAACAGCGGCACTCCATTGTAATCAAGTACAGTCAGATTGCTAAAAGCCAAAGTCGTGCCTATGTAATCTATTAATGAACTGTTCATACCCAGAACAGAAACTAGGCCTCCATTTGACGTGATTATATCAACGTCGTAATTCAAATCACTAATATTTATCGAGAACTCTGGCTGATTTACGGAGAGGAGCGTATTGTTTGTTATTATGCCTGGGAACGAGTAAAGCGAAGTTATGTTAATGAACCTGAACTCCGAGGCATTTTCTGGTATGAACGCCATCCATGGCTCTTCCCTGAAATTAGCGGGGTTTGGCGAGGGGACCGCATTATTCGGGCTTAGCAGTATGCTACCATACGATATGATTAGAGCCCCAATTATGATTATCCCGAAGAGTTTAATTTTATTTGATGCTCCTTTTTTATTGGCTGGCATGGATACCCCAACACTCAAAAAGGATTTAGATAGCCTAGTATATAGGTCTAATGAAGGGCTTCGGCTTGAGGATGCTCATAGCTGACTTAATTTTCTCGAACCTCCTAGCCCTTGCAATAGCAGCAGTGGCATCATTCTTGGGAAGGGGCTTTGCAGAGAGTTTCATATTGCTCACCTTCCTGCTAAGCGGCATCTATCTTATTTTAGGGGGCATGCTTGGTTTTTTCGTCGCGAGCGCAGTATACCAAAGCCCCATGTTCCAAAGGACAATCGCTAAGCTACTGAGGCGCCAAAAAGAGGATTCGGAGCAAAAAGGGGTTAAAGCAGAGGTTAAGGAAAAACCTACAAAAAGGGGATTGAGGTTTATAATTGTAGGCGCTGCACTCTTCTTGGAAACGATATTGATTGCGCTTGCATTGTTTTGAGGCGTAATCAGCCCATTTACATGTCTTTTCAATCAACGGAACGATATGTCTTAAAATTTCTCACCAAAAAAAGGAAAAAATGAGGAAATTATTTTTTCCTCATGCCCATTGCCAGAGCGATTATTATTGCTATGATGGCCAGTGCTACGCCAGCATAGGCAATGTTCTGCGCGTTTGCCAACTGGGCATTCAGGGAGTTGACCTGTGTTGTCAGCGAGTTCACCTGGTTTGTGGTAGAAGTGATTGCCTGGCTAACTGAAATGACCGTAACATTTTGTGCTGGCGTCGTCTGCGGGGTTATTTTCTTTGTGATCGCATCGTATGGATATGTTGGACCGGTTGCCGCCGAAACTGATGCGGTCTGCGCACCAACACCAGTGAGTTTAACCCTGAAGGAGTAGTTTCCAGTCTGGGTTGGCGTGTAGCTCACGGAGTAGTAGCCACCTGTATTGACAATTGTCTGGGCTACTGGCGTCCATGTTGAGCCACCAGTGTTCATCTCCAGAAGAGCCACTATTCCGCCTTCAGCGAAAGCTGCAACAGGGTCTATCTCAAAGATGCCTGTGAATGTAATAGGCGTCCCAAGCAGGTAGCTCGAGAGGACTGTCGGTCCGCTCGGAGTTACTCCCACGCTGTAACCTGCCATTGCGAGCAGTTCTTTTGCTTTTGTTGGGTTATACTCCCTTGGTGTAATGCTCGTGTTGAAGTATGGGCTCAGTGGGTTGACGTGGACTGAGCCGGCAGTGCCGAATCCGCTGATAAGGTTGTCTATGATTAGTTGTCTTGGGATCAGGTAGTCGAACGCCTGCCTCACATACCTTGCAGCTTCCGCAGCTCTTGCTGGGTTAGTCTGCCCTAGTGGGGTTGCTACGCCCGTCCCAAAGACCGGGTGCCGCATGTTGTATCCCAACTGCTGGAGACCTGAAGCCTGAAGGACGTAGTTAGTAGCGAAATTGAGGTTGCCAGCCTGATAATCCCTCTGTAACTGGTAATTCTGGTCTAGCATCTGGACTTGGTTGTTCTTCAATGCCGCTATGGCGCTGTCCTTTTCCACGATGTACCTGACATAAAAGTTCTGAACACCAAAGAGACCTGCGCCCTCTAATGCAGCCTTGTTCCAATAGGCGTTGTTCTTCGTCAAGTGAACTATCTGGCCAACAGGGTCGTAGCTGACAAACTTGTATGGGCCAGTGCCCATTGGTCCTGAGAAGGTTTGGCCATTAGATTGGTATGTCCCTACACCGCTGTTGAAGGGATGGGTCTTCCAATCTTCAAAAGGAACGGTTTCGAGGACGTGCTTCGGAAGCAGGGCTACGCCATCGCCCTCAGGGTGGAAGCTGGCTGCAGGTTTGCCAAAGGTCCCGAAATCAGCGATTGTGATTTTTACAGTGTATGCATCAACAGCCTCTATTGTTGCAGCCCTTGTTCCGGTTTGGGTTGTTGCGGGGTAGTAGCCCTCTCCAGCGTCTAAATCGACGACAAGGCGAGTTGTGGTGCCATTAACCCACTTAAATGTTATGTCATCACCAATATACCCGATTTCATAGGCAGCCTGTTGCGAGGCAGTAGCCGGGTGCATGTATCCAAGGAATGAGAATAGAACATCATCTGCGTTGAAGGCTATCCCATCGTGCCAAACGACGTCAGTTCTCAGGTGGTACGTGAATGTATATCCATTGTTGCTGACCTCATATGACAGGGCCACTGCGGGGACATACTCAAAATCAGAGTTGAGCCAGAACATACTATCGAATATTGCATTGAAGACCAATGTGTCGTACCATGAGTTTGAAAGTGGTGGATTGAGGTCGAGGAGCTCGCCAGTTGTAGCAAGAACGACTGATGAAGGCGCATTGGAGAGGTATTGAGGTGTCGGCCCAATATTGTCAAAGATCCATTCATAGCCATTCATGTTGATGCCACTGGCAGTGCTGAATACTGCTGACTGGAAGAAGATCTGAGAGGCAGGGACGTCCATGAATTGGACATACTGCCAGTTCTTGAATGCAGTAATTCCTTCCGGAGTGTACCCTAATGTCATAAACTGCCCGATCAGCGCATCGCTTTCAGGGTTGTTCCACAGGTAATAGTTGCTGCCTGGGGGCGTGTTTGGACCATAATATATCTGGTAAGTCCCTGCGTAGGGTACCGACGGTGACCCTGGAGTCCAGCCAATGAACAGGGCATCCCATCCTCCTTCATTGTATATCTTGCCAATATTTTGAGGCAAGGGAGTTAGGATTCTGTCATAGACTGAGCCCCAGCCCATAAAGACCATATTCGCGTCGATGCCCACAGATTTGAATGAGTTTGCGATTATGAGACCCCATTGGCGCCTAAGAAGATTTGCACTGCCTGGAGCGACGAGCGTTATTTGGAATATGCCGTCATCAGCTGCTTGAACAACAGGTGGTGGCGCTATGGCAAAGAAAGACGCTAGCATTACGAAAAGCAAAGCTATTGCAAATATTTTCTTATTTGTCATATTTTATTCACCTAACTACACTCTTTTGTGCAGTTCATAGGATTATTGGTAAATAGGATATTTAAAATCTGCTACTTTCAAAGATTAGAAGGTGATAAAATTATAGTATTGAAATAAAGAAAAATAAATTTGATATTGTTCAAAAGGAAATTGATTTTTAATATCAAATTTTCTCATTTGGGAATTCACATGAATTTGGAGGAGTAGTGGCATGCAACGTAATGATCTAGATCGACTTTCTCGAGAGCTGGTTTTTCTTGGCTGCATTTAGATGTTGCGTACTGGCACCTCGGGTGGAAGCGGCAGCCAGTGGGGGGATTAATCGGGCTGGGGACCTCCCCAGGTAGGAGTATTATGTCCATCTTCCTCGTCGGGTCAGGTATGGGCACAGCCGAGATGAGAGCCCTAGTATAAGGATGTATAGGGTGATCGAAGTGCTTTTCTGTTGGGCCAGTCTCGACAATTTCTCCAAGGTACATCACGATCACCCTTTTAGAGATCTGCCTAACTGAGCTAAGGTCATGCGATATATAGAGGTAGGAGATCCCCAGCTTCTTTTGGAGATCAGTCATCAGGTTCAATATTTGGGCCCTGATCGAGACATCGAGCGATGAGACGGGCTCATCTGCAATTATAAACTTTGGATCTACGGCTATCGCCCTTGCTATGCAGATCCTCTGCCTCTGTCCGCCACTGAATTCATGCGGATATCGCTCTGCATGGTACGCCTCAAGACCTACAAGCTCCAACAGATCGTAGACTTTCTGCTTCCATTCGGATGAGGGTATATGCTTGTGTATCTTGAAGGGCTCACTTATTATATCGAATACCGTCATCCTAGGGTCAAGCGAAGCGTAAGGGTTCTGGAAAACCATCTGCATCTTTCGCCGGAGTTGCAATTGCTCTTCCCTCGATCCCTTGTTGAAAGTGCTTATCACATCCTTGCCCTCAAAGAAGATCTGTCCTGACGTGGGCTTTTCGAGATTCAAAATTAGCTTGCCCGTGGTTGTTTTGCCGCAACCGCTCTCGCCCACCAATCCGACAGTCTCCCCAACGTCCACTGTGAAACTGACGTGATCAACAGCATGGACTTTTCCAATTGCCTTCTTCGTGAATATTCCTCGTGAATAGACAGGGTAATATTTTACAAGATCCTTGACTTCAAGCAGAGTTGTCATTATATCAGCCCCTCCTCAATCCGAACCATCTATGGCAAGAGACGAAGTGCCCGTTGCCAACATCGGCCAATGGTGGAAGGGTTTTTTTGCACTCTTCGTCGGCGTACTGGCACCTCGGGTGGAAGCGGCAGCCAGTGGGGGGGTTGATCAAGTTAGGGATATTTCCGGGGATTGTTATGAGTTGTCGAGTTTGATCAAGGCGCGGAACTGCCTTTAACAAAGATTCTGTGTAAGGGTGAGGCTCTTTGAAAATATCCGAAATGTCTCCAATTTCCATGACATTTCCAGCATAGAGGACTACGACGCATTTACACATCTGGGTCACAATGCCCATGTCATGCGTGATCATCACTAAAGTCATGCCCATGGTCTTCTGCAAATCCATCAGCAGGCTTATGATCTGAGCTTGGATCGTTACATCCAAGTTTGTTGTCGGCTCATCTGCAAAGAGCAAAGCGGGATTGAGGAGGAGCGCCCTCGCGATGCATATCCTCTGTTTCATGCCGCCACTGAACTGGTGCGGGTACCGGCGCAGAGCCTCTTCCGGATCGGGGAGTTTTACGAGCTTCAGGGTTTTTATTACCTGTTCTAAAGCAGCATCCTTCTTTACCTTATCATGTTGGATAACGATATCAGCCAACTGGTTACCTATAGTGAATACTGGGTTGAGTGAGCTCGTGGGATCCTGGAAGATAAGGCTTATCTTTTTCCCCCTGTATTTCCTCATTTCGCCTTCGCTTTTCGAGAGCAATTCTTCTCCATCAAAAATTACTTGCCCGCTGATCGTCTTTCCTGGCTTTGGAACTATCCTCAGAACTGACTGGGCAGTCACCGATTTTCCACTGCCACTCTCACCTACGAGGCCTACAGTGCACCCTTTCTCTACGTTGAAGGAAATACCATCTAGCGCTTTGACGACGCCGGCTTCGGTGAAGAAATAGGTCTTTAAATCACGTATCTCTAGAAGGCTCATCTTCTCATTACTCCCTTAGTCTTGGGTTCAAAGCATCAGATATTCCGTCGCCAATGAGGTTGAACGCCAACACTGTAAAGAACACCGCCAAACCAGGGAAGATCTCTGCCCACCATGTAGTGCTCAGATCTTGGAAGGCCTCCTCCATCATTCTTCCCCACGTCACCGTATTTGGGTCCCCAAAGCCAAGAAACGAGACTACAGCTTCTACCAGAACTGTCGTGGCCATCGTAAGCGTTGCCAGCACAATTATCTGTGGCAGGACGTTCGGGAAGATGTGCCTGACCATTATCCACCTCGAGCTTGCTCCAAGGCTCTTTGATGCCTGGATGAATTCTTTTTCTTTAAGGGATAAGACCTCCCCCCGAATTACCCTTGCATTGCCTGCCCATTGAAATACCGCTACGATTATTATGATCAAGGTCAGATTGACCGGGATGCCTATCCCGAAGAAGTTCCAGAATGGATTCGGGTTGGAGAGCTGGAATATCCTCGCGAAGACGAGGATAAGGAGTAGCGAGGGGAACACCAGAAACACTTCTGTGATGCGCATGAGGATGTCATCAACAAGCCGTCCAAGATACCCGGAGCTTATACCCACCACTACTGTGATTATTATCGTGATTAAAGTACACGTAATAGCGACATATAGGGTATATATCGAGGCGTGCACAACCTCGCTATAGACATCTGTTCCCATCACCGTTGTGCCGAATGGGTGTTTCCATGATGGAGGCTGCGCTGCCTCTCCCTCATATAGAGGGGCGAATGCGCCTGGATCAGGGCGGGCAGGGTATGGCGCGATGGACGAATGGAATATAGCCACAATCACAAGGACGGCAATCATGCCAAGCCCGAATAAGCCTGATTTGTGCTTCCTGAAGCGGCGCCATGCGACTGCCCATTGGCTGGCTCCACGCTCCAAAGGCTGTTTTTCGCCCCTATATCTCTTAATGCTTACTATTTGATGTCCCCCCTACTCTACCGAAACGCGCGGATCAATGTACGCGTACGAGATGTCCGTGATGAGGTTCGCGACAAGAATCATCAGCGTAATTATCATGGTGATTCCCATTATTAAGGGAAAATCTAGCCTTGAGGCAGCCGTAACATATGCTCGACCAAGACCAGGCCAGCTAAAAACAGTCTCAGTTGCAGGCGCCCCTGCTATAGAAAAACCTATTGAGAGACCCAACAGAGTGATCAGCGGCATTATGGCATTTTTCAAAGAGTATTTAAAGAGTATTTTGCGTTCAGATATCCCGCTCGCACGGGCTGCCATGATGTAATCCTGCCTAAGAACGTCCAGCATCCCAGCCCTCAAAAGTCGGACATTATAAGCCAGCCCTGCCAATGTCAGGACGCCAGCAGGAAGGGCCAAGTGCGCCAGTTCGTCTAGGAGTGGATTCTGGATACCAAATACCGGCCATAAATTAGGTACCCCATGCGCCCCAGCTGACGGGAGCCACCCCAATTGGAACGAAAATACCAATATGAGGACGATACCAAGGAAAAAGACAGGGAAGGAGACCCCCGCGATCGCTATTCCTGAGAAGAGATAATCGACGACAGATCTTTGCTTTACGGCAGAGTATATCCCAATAGGGAGGGATATCAAGAATGCAAGTATGATCGATACCAATTGGAGCTTCAATGTCTCCCAGAAGTAAAGACCAATGATTTGGTTTACGGGTTTGCCACCATACAGCGACTGCCCAAAGTCAAAATGGAGGAAGTGGTCAAGCCACCTTACGTACTGCACAGGGATAGGGTCGTTCAGCCCATAGTATTCCCTCAAAAATTGGCGCTGCGCCTCAGTGATGTTCGGGTTCCCAGCCGTTGCTATTTGGATCGGATCCCCAGCAGCGTACATTACTAAGAATACCACTATGGAGATTCCCAGGATTAAAGGGACCATATATATTGCTCGCCTGACAATATATTTGGCAAGACCCATAATGACCAACGCAATCTCTTGTTTTTGCATATCTATATAAGTTTATGTTAAACAGAATGCATGCTTTTTAGAAAAATCAGTCATGATTCTGAGATCTATCAATTTGGCTCATCTGTTGTTTAGTTACCCCAACCAAGAGGATCTCCTTTAGCTTTGATCGGCTGCCGCGGACTATCTGCACAGAAGATTTCGGGACCCTGAGCCTTTTCGATATGAGGGCGATCGCCATTGAATTGGCCTTGTTCTGCTCGGCAGGCTCAGTGGTCTCAATCTCGATGGTCTCGCCAAAAGAGATCGAATTCTTTTTCGCATTTGGCCTTACGTAGGCGGTAACTATGATCCCATTTTTCGATTCCCGCAAATTCACATTCATCAGCCCATTAGCTCGTAGGCCTTGAAGAGGGCCTGAGTCCCCTTATCGCCAAGATCTTTCGATTCAGCGATTCTGAATACCTGGTGAGCCAACCCTGTCGCCACTAGTGGCAATTTAAGCGATTCCGCCAACTCGAGTGCCAACCTCAGGTCTTTCTGCTGTAACTTTAGCTTGAACCCAGGCTCCATGTCTCCCTGGAGTATTTTAGGGGCAAGGCTTGAAATTATATTTGACGCGCCAAGCCCGCCGCTGACAACCTGTATCATCTTTTCAATATCAACGCCCGATTTCTTGCAGAGCGCCATCCCTTCGCACATCGATACGATATTTATCGCGCATATGACTTGGTTGCAGAGCTTCACCGTCTCTCCAGCACCATGGTCGCCTACATGGACTATCACGCGACCAAGCGACTTTAGTATCGGCAAAGCCCTCTCATAAACCTCTTTTTTGCCGCCAACCATTATTGAGAGCGTCCCGTCAACCGCCCCCTTTTGGCCTCCGCTCACCGGTGCGTCAAGCATCTCGCAGCTTCTCTTTTCGATCTCGACAGCTATTGCGACGCTGACCTTCGGGGATATCGTGCTCATGTCGATCAGGGTCGTGCCGGGCTTCAACCCTTCAATGACGCCCGACGGCCCGAGGATGACATCCTTAACGTCAGGAGAATCTGGTAGCATTGTTATGACGAAGTCACTTAGTGATGCTACTTCCTTGCTTGAAAAGCAGCCTTTTGCACCCAAGGCAACCATTTCGTCCACTGGCCTCCTGCTCCTGTTGTAGACCGCTAGCGAGTGCCCTGCTTTGATCAGATTCTTCGCCATAGGCAAACCCATTATACCGAGCCCGATAAAGCCGATCCTCATTTTATTTCACCCTTATGTTATTTCGATGGAATCCCTGCGAGACTTAATCACCGCTCCATAATATTAAATTGTATGCAAGGACATTATCATTATTGTGAATTTTAATGCCAACGTGCGATCGATGCAGATGGTGGAAAGTCGACATCTTTTATTGCAATTTGGGGACCTGCGAGAAGCGGCAGGGCGTCTTTGAAGGCACCCACGAATCGTGTGATGATTTCAAGAAAAATGAGCTAGATTCGGAATTTGTTTGGTGCGCCGACTGCCGCACGATGGTGCATAAGAGCGAACTGGAGAGGCACAAGGGTCACCAGTTGTCATGCAGCTTCTGTTGCGATGATGATGCGAGCGAATACATAAGCGCAGGAGACTGAGGCGCATGGACTTGAACATAATTGTTGGAGGACCCCAAGGAGGGGGAATCGAAACCGCTGGCTTGCTGGCAATAAGGGCTTGTGCGAACCAAGGCCTCGAGGTCTTTGCTGCGAGGGAATACCATTCCAATATCAAAGGAAAGCACAGCTATTCACACATCAGGACATCAGACAAGGAGATCGGTAGTATCAGGTACCCAGTCGATGCATTGGGAGTCCTTGACGCAGAGAGCCTTGCAACGCATTTCAAAGAGCTGAAGAAGGGCGGCCTGTTGGTCCATGATACAGCACTGGCAAGTAAGTCGTTATTGAAGATACCTTCGATGGAAAAAGAAAAGGTGCACAGGTTGAGAAAGGACTTGGAAGAGAATAAGGTCGGAGAAAGCGTAGCGCAGCTTGACGATTGGCTTTCCAAGAAAGGCATTAGGGTGCTATCATTGCCTTTCTCTAAGCTACTTGTTGAGGCAGACGTTGCAACGCCCTTAATCGATAAGACTATGAATACAGCCGTCATTGGGGCGCTCCTCCACTCGATGGGAATAAAGCAGAACGCCCTTGAGGGGGCGGTTTCCCATTTGTTCAGCAATAAAAAGGAGGTTTTGGAAGCGAATTTAAGGGCAATTCAGAGGGTGTGCGCTTTGACGAGACCACTTGACGGGTACATTGAGGGGAAAGCGGACCGCGCAAACAGGTATTTGGTAGCCGGAAATGATGCTGTGGCGATTGGCAAATTGCTTGGCGGCCTCAGGTTTCAGACATACTACCCTATAACTCCTGCTGCTGATGAATCGTTTGTTTTGGAGCAGGCCACTGAAATCTACTGTCCCAATGGCAAATTGTTAGGCCCCCCTTTGGTGATCCAAGCCGAAGACGAAATAGCTGCAGTGACGATGGCTATAGGGGGGGCATTGACGGGGGCGAGAACCGCTACGAGCACGAGTGGCCCTGGGTTCTCTTTGATGATCGAGGCGCTCGGCTGGGCAGGGAATTGCGAGGTGCCGCTGGTAATCACCATGTACCAGAGAGGTGGACCGTCCACAGGCTTACCTACGAGAAACAGCCAATCGGATTTAATGTTCGCGATCCATGGGGGGCACGGGGAGTTCGCCAGGATTGTGCTGGCTTCAGGGGATCATTCTGAAGCAGCATATGATGCAATCAAGTGCATGAACTATGCTGAGGAGTTCCAGGTACCTGTGATCCACCTTCTCGACAAGGGGATAGCCAACTGCTTGACGACGATTAAAGAAATACCAATGGTGACCATCAATCAAGGAACCCGATACACACGTCCAGAAAGCGAGTATAAGAGGTTCAAATTCACCAGCAGCGGCATATCTCCAAGGGCTTTCCTAGGCGAGGCTTTGATGTGGTACACTGGTGATGAGCACGACGAATGGGGGCATATCAGTGAAGATAGCATCAACAGGATACAAATGTACAGAAAAAGAATCGAGAAGAGCAGGCTGATCCTCTCGCGCGTGCCTGAAGAAGACAAGGCAGTCTTGTTCGGAAGCGAGAATTATGACGATCTTATTATAACGTGGGGGATCTGCAAAGGCGCCGTAGTCGATGCGTTAGATTCAATAAACGAGGGTGACAGGAAAGTTGCTGTGCTTCAGGTCAGGATGATGGAGCCATTCCCTTCAGAAATCGTGAGGAAGTTCACGGGCAGGGCGAGCAGACTCATATCTGTCGAGGGGAACTACATGGGCATGTTGGCAGAATTGGTCGAGGGCAAATGCAAAGTCGATATCCCGAACAGGATCCTCAAATTTACAGGAAGGCTGATATCAGAAGACGAGGTCGTCCATGCTTACAAGAGGCTCAAAGATGAGCCGAGGATAATTCTCGATGGAGGCGAATGAGTTGGCAATGGAATTCTCATCCGATGTCTGGCCGGATTGGTGCCCCGGCTGCGGCAACTTTGGCATATTTACAGCTCTAAAACAAGCTCTCAAGGAGGCGGGAGTGGAAAAAGAGAAGTTCATACTAGTTTCGGGAATAGGCTGCAGCGGCAAGATCGCCCATTTTGTGAACGTTTCTGGCGTTCACACCCTCCATGGCAGGGCAATCCCATTCGCGACCGGCATTAAGGCATCAAACCCAAGTCTCCATGTGATGGTTCATGGCGGTGACGGGGACTTGCTTGGGATCGGCATGGGGCACTTCGTGGCGCTAGGTAGGAGGAATGCGGAGATACTTGTCGTGGTGCACAATAATGGGGTGTATGGTCTGACGAAGGGGCAGGCATCCCCAACCCTCGCCTTAGGGACCAAAACGAAGTCGCAGGCATTCCCAAACATCAACCAGGCCGTGAACCCAATCCTGTTAGGCATGGCAGCAGGCTATACATTCCTTGCCAGGGGATACGCTTACAACATAGAGCACCTGAAAAGGCTTTTTGTCGAGGGTTTGAGCCACAAGGGATCGGGCATTCTTGAGATAATCCAGCCTTGCGTCACTTGGAACAACATAGTGACAATGGACTGGGTCGCGAAGAACACCTATTATTTGAAAGACTGGGATCCTTTGCTAAATGACTTGGGGCAAGCCAACGAAAAAAAGAAGCGCATTATGGACTTGGAAAACGGGGAGAAGAAGGCGCTAGGCATTTTCTTGAAAGATCTGACGAAGAAGACCCATGCAGAGATGGTTGCATCAATAAACAAAGCTTACCTGGAACACCCTCCAGCTGAACAAGGACTTCTTACAAACGGAGAGATTCCCAAATTGGACATCAATAGGGTGCTCCAAAAATACAGTCTATAGCCCCCTTTTTTTAGTTTCTTTACAGAATTTGAAAACGCCTGAATTTTCATAAGCTTTGACCGTGCACAAGGCGTATATTCAAGCATGTGTTATGCATGCGGAGGAGGGCCATGGTTGTTCGGAGATTACCGCAGCATTGGTAACGAAGGCTTGCTGATAATCGCCTCTACGATCATGCCATCGATAGCCACTGGCATGTTCTTCACCGATCTGGCCTACTTCCTGACCAATGTCCAGGGCTTCTCCGATCTCTTCATGGGCAGCATAATAATGGTAATGGGCATTTCGATGGTAGCCCTGAGCCTTCCTCTAGGCATGGTCTCCGATTATTTCGGCAGGAAGGGAATGCTGATGTTGTCGAACGCGATAGCCAGCATCTCGATAATGTTGTTTGCAATAATTGTTGACCAATCCGCGCTCATCGGGGCGGCAATCCTCATGGGCGTTTCCGAAGCTGGTTGGTCGGCATCAGGCAGCGCTTTCTTGGCAGACAAAGTATCTGACAGCAGCAGGACGCCAGCATTCTCTCTGATGAGCTTTGTAGGAGGGCTGGCATTTGGCATTGGCAGCTTCACCATCCCTGCAGTAATTGTATTCGAGGGGCTGGGCTACAGCAATAAGGACGCCCACATCATCTTGTACATCGCAATCGGCATGTTGAGCCTCATTTCGACACTCATCCTGCTCAAGGTCAAAGAGGAGAGAACCAAAAAAAAGAGGAGTGTCAAGGAATTGCTGCCGAGGAGATCGAAAGGGGTTTTAATAAAATATGTATCGGCCGGATTCCTAATTGCATTCGGGGCGGGCATGGTAGTTCCGCTCATGACACGCTGGTTTAACCTTGCATATGGGATTACTGATGCGATCAGCGGGCCAATAATCGGGATCTCAGACCTCCTCATTGGGCTAGCCTGCTTGACTGCCCCTGCTTTGGCTAGAAGGATGGGCTTGATCAAGGCGATCGTCGTGACCCAAGGGATATCCACTCTCTTCATGTTCTTGACGCCTCTCTCTTCAACATACATTATTGCGAGCGTCGTTTACACCATCAGGGCATTTCTTATGAATATGGCCAACCCCCTCCAGCAATCGATGATAATGGGGCTCGTGGAAAAAGAGGAGCGGGGGGCAGCCTCTGGGATAAGCTCAGCGCTATGGAGGCTCCCGAACGCATTTAGCACGTCGATTGGGGCGTGGCTTATGGGGCTGGGGTTGCTCGCAATGCCCTTCTTCTTGGCGACTGTCCTATACGTCGTTTCAATTCTGATATTTTGGGCGTTTTTCAGAAATGTGGCATTCCCGGAAGAAAAGCGGGATATCAATCGGAATGGTGGCTAGCTTTTTAAAGATTCTCTTGTAGGGTACTGCCAGAAGTCCCGGTATTGGAGGCGCGAGGCATCAATCGTATTGTTTCAACACATAGATAAGATGGATTATCCCAATGCTGATTTCTTGATAATGACGGCATTGTGCTCGCATACCTCATGGCAAGAATAGCATGTAATGCATTTTTTACGGTCGACAGTTGGGAAAGAAGACATGCTGATGGCTTTCGCAGGGCATATGCCCTTGCATTCGCCACATTTTGTGCACCTGCTTTTATCGAACGAAACCGATGACTTCAAGACAGTATATGCTATAGCGCCTGCAAAAGTCGTGAGCCTTGATGCGATGGTCGACGGCAGTCTGAATTTGGCGGCTACGGGTGCGTCCCCAAGGAGTTCAATCTCATCCGGGAGCCTGGGCCCGAGCCCCCTCCTCGAGGCCTCCTTGATATAAGGGATAGCCAAAGGATCTACGCCTGCGACCCTGAAAGATGCCATATCCAGAGCCAAGGCATCCTGAGACGCCATCACTAGCCCAAGCCGTATTGGGCTCCCTGACGAAGGACCGTTTCCTTCCATACAAACAATCGCATCCATGACATTAAGCGCTATCTTGGGCCTCAGGAATTCATAAATGTCGACAATTGCTTTCGCCATCTTTGTGGGATCCTTGCCCACCTCATGAATCAGGCTTTTACCGGAGCCCTGAATACTGCCCATGGCTATGTTTTTTGTTGCACCCGTCATCATGGTCTGCATATGCGTTTTTAGCTTTGCAACATTGATTATGCTGCTCTTCATGATTGGTGACCCGAGGCCTATTGACGTCACTACTTCCCCATTTATTCTGACAAGATTTGCCGGGGTCTCCTCGAAATCAACATATGATGCGCCGTATTTTCGGATCGTTTCCATCATGCCAGTCTTTTCAAAAACCATCCTGGCTTTCCCAGGGTATGCATTGCCTGGCGAATCCCCCACCAGAGCAGTTATCCCCCTTTCTTTTAGGTAGCGTACAAGCGCTCCTATTATCCTGGGATCGGTCGTTACCCCTTCTTCAGAGGTCTTGGCATTGAGCATGTTAGGCTTTATTAGGTATGTTGATTCCTTTGGCGACCAGCCCAACAATTCAATTGTCCTTTCAATAGCATATTCAACGTTTTTTTCGACGCGCACAATCGAGACACAGTATCCCATATTGCTCTTTTGGCGAGAGAACCGATAAAAAGAGATCGGGCAGGCCAGTCAGTTCCATCGCCCTTCCTTGATGCAATAACTCTTCGCCCGCATGTCCCTCCAGTTGGAGTGTTCGGCTATGAGACCTTCATGCTTGAGGAGCTTTATAGCATACTTAATAGTTCGGGGCGATATCCCTGTTCTTTCATGTATTAACTTTTGGTTTGCCATTTTTTCTGATCTTATAAATTGTAATATGGTCCTTGCAGCGTGTGGAAGCGGTTTAGCAAACTAAATGCCCCATGAGCTTCTACCTCTAACCACCATGTCGAATAATCAGTAAAAAAGGTTTGGGTAAAAAAGCTTCAGCTGCAAAGCCAGAAGCATGGCGAAGGTCGCTTTTGATTTCATCGACAGCTCCTCAGCGTTGGCTTTGCTTAGATCAGCAGATTTTATGGCACTGTATTTTTCTTTTAGGGAACCGAGGAGCGAATCATCGAAGCCATTCGACATAGCACTTGAAAAAGCATCCTTCATCTCGATTAGTCCAGCTCGAGCCAGCGAAGAAAGAGCGTCAGCTGCGAAATAGCAGAAAGACGCTTGCCTGAGGAGGACCAAGGCAGATTCTCGCTTTGTCATGGGCGTGATCTTTTCCAGCAATGAAATGGCTAGGTGCTTAAAATCGTAGTCGATTGCTTGATGATTTATAGGCAAGAGCGCCCTCAATGGTTCTATCCGCATGTCAGCGGAGCCTCCGCCATTCGAGAGGTATTGGTCCGGCACAAGGGCCGAGCAGCAACTATTGCCAAAAGCGACTCCCTCGATCACTGGCGTTGCGCAAGTTGGGCAGATTCGGCCTGATGTCAAGTCAGTTAACCGCTGCCCAAAGCCTGCGAATTGAGGTGCGGAGTTGCCAGAAAGCATCTTTCTTGTCCAAAGCTCTCCTTACCAAGACGCGCCCGTCGGAGAACGCCATAACAGCCTTGCCGTCGACTTCAAACCTTGCGATCCCAAGCGTTGGCGATATCTTCATAACGCCATAGTTGTAGCCAAATATCTTTTCTGCTGTAATGAAGTCGAAGTAATCAATCTGATCAGGACTAGAGTTGAGGGACACTTCCGCCGTGACCATTGAAGAATCGCTCGGGCAAGGGGATATGTATCTTATGCCAGGTGGAAAAGGGGATGCTTTCCGAGTCGGCTTTTCCGTGAAGTCCCCCTTATTGTAAATCTGTTTCTTGAAGTATAGGCATTCGTCGAGGGAGAATTTTCCCATGAAATATTTGCGGAGGGCTGTGACGCACGATGCGTTACCGCAATACCCGCAATCAGCTTTTGGGAATTTCCTATAGAGCTCATAGAAAGATGTCACTCAAAAGACCTCAGGACAATGTTTTTGATATCTCTTCAAGCGCATTGAGGAATGTATTGACCTCTTCTTCTGTGTTATAAAGGTAAACAGATGCCCTAACGGAGCCCGCCCTTTCATTCAACACTTCTTTCATCAGGGGAAGCGCGCAGTGGTGTCCTGACCTCACCATGATATTGCTCGACGCATCGAGAGCCATTGCTACATCATGGGAATCAATTCCCGATATGTTGAAAGAGAATATGCCTGTCTTATTCTCCAGGCTGAGCGGTCCATGGACCCTCACCCCTCTTATCTGCAACAATCCATCGAGCATCATTTTTGCAAGGCGGTGTTCATGATCAGAAATGTTTCCCATTCCGATCTGCGAGAGGTAATTCGCGGCCTCTCCAAGTCCTATTGCCTCCGCAATCGGGGGCGTCCCTGCTTCGAATTTTGCTGGACCTTTTTTGATTTTGTAATAATCCACGCCAACATCATCTATAGTCCCGCCTCCGATGCATAAAGGCTCCACATTTTCGACTAGCGTTTCCTTGATGTAGAGCCCGCCTGCGCCTGTTGGTCCGCACATCTTGTGCCCCGAAAAAGCCAAAAAGTCTACGCCCAAATCTCTAACGTCAATCTTCATGTGGGGGACAGATTGGGCAGCATCAACCATGATTAAGGAACCCTTTTCGTGCGCAATTTTGGCGATCTCCTTGATCGGCGTCAGTGCGCCAAGCACATTCGAGACGTGCGTGACGGACACTATTTTCGTCTTTTTTGTGACTGATTTATCAAAATCTTCGAGGTTGAAACTCCCCGATTTATTACAGCTAACCACTTTTACATCAGATCCCAACCTTTCCTTTGCCCTGAGCCAGATTATGAAGTTGGAATGGTGTTCCTGGATCGTGGTCACAATCTCATCCCCCCTCCTTAACCCTATCCCATTTGCAACGAGGTTGAGCCCTTCAGAAGAGTTCCTCAAGAACACCAACTCGTTTGGCTTTGCGTTTATCAATCCTGCAACCTTTTTCCTTGCGTTTTCGTACTCTTCAGTCGCCAACTGTGAGATCTTGTAGATTCCTCTCCCAACATTTGAGCGATACTCTCTGTAGTACTCCAACATTTTGTTAAGGACAGGATCAGGCGTCAGGCTGGTTGCGGTAGAGTCAAAGTATATCCTTCCGTTCTTTATGAACGGAAAGTCCTTCCGGATGGAATCAACGTCCAACATTTAGATCACCCACTGTCGTGCAACGTCTCTTGCTCAGCTGAAACGTCCACAATATACCTTATTTCGATTCTATTTTAAGGTTAACAGACAATGGGACTCATCTTTGGGATGATTGGGTTAGCAAGCAGATTCATTACCAATGTGGTGCTTAAAGACCTTAGTAACCTTTATATTCCCATGGTAGAGAGAGAGGATCGTTATGGAGGAAAAGAAATGGGAAGAACTGCCGTTATACTCGCAATAGCCGTAATAGGTTATTTCTTAGGAGTGGCCGGATACTATGTCTTCAAAGAACTGAGGCCGTGGCTTGAAAATATCCCGACACTTTTGCAGGCCGAGTGGATAATATCCGGGCTGGTTGGGGCCATCTTCGCTGTCTTGCTCGTTGTAATCTGGTCTTACACTACCAAGAGCGAATAAAATCGCATGGAGGCAGACAGCATCAGCCTCCATCAATTTCAAGAGCACGGTTTCGTTTTTCAAGATATATGAGGCGCAATCTCTTTTTCGTTGAACTCTGCCTTTTCCAACTTCCCATTAGGTCGAGAGCTCAGTTTGTATTGGATTAACCAATAATTTTCTACCGAGTTGTACTTGTTCTCGATTGTTGTGCAGTCAAAGCCAAATACGTCCAGTATTCCGAGGAAGAAGATCCCCCAGATGGAAGGAGGCACCGATATCCCTCTATCGGCGGCCATCTTGTAGGCAGCTGGAAGATTCCCTGATAGCTCCAACGTGATGATATTTATGGGATCGTCGTATGTGAATTTGGATTCGATGCCCTCATATAGCAGATATAACGAGCTCAAAAGATCTAGTGAGTTGGTAAGGGAGGGCAAAAGGAAGTTGGTTTGCGTTTTTTTAATTGATTCCAGCGTCTTCCTCCCGAGGTCCGCAAGCATGGAATTGACCTTGGAGCCCATCTTGGTCGAAAGGCTGTCAATGAGCAGGAGATAGAAATAAGGAGACACCTGATTCACATTGGGGTCAATTAGGAAGCCCTCAGGAAGCCACGAATTTTCAATGACAGGCATTATGATCTCCAAGTCCTTGGCGTTTGACCATCCGACCCCAGACATGGAATCCCTCAAGAAATCGCAGACCCCGCCACCCGGGTAATATTCAGAAACGAGGATGCTGCTCCTGTCAGGCAGGAATACTTTCTTGAAAGTCAAGAGGTCTTTGCTATCTACCAGTATCATGTTGACTTCAGGCGTGAACGGCATATATTTTATGCTTATGAGAGGAGAGAACCGCCTGAGAAGGCTGCAGTCTTGCTTTGACGCGTTCATCATAAGCTTCACGCTAACGTCGTTCTGCTTCGATGCCTCGTTAAGGAAATCGGTAGAATTCTCGAAGATTACCTCGAGGCCTTGGTGGTTTAAGACAAGCAAGATCTCGTTTGATGCGTTGCTTATTATCTCATTAATACGCTTAATACTTTCGTCATTGCTGCGGGTTACCCAGTATTCTTTCTTCTCGAGCTTGTCAGTGACGGCGGTTGTCTCGTGCATCTTCCTGAGCTCAAGCAGTGTTTTTCTCATTGCCTTCAGGTCCTGCTCGAGGTTCTTGATAGGGCTGGTAAGGGAAGAATCTGGGGGAAGACCTTTGGCTTTTATCGGTTTTCCTGGTAGAATGGCGACAAGTTTTCTCTTCTCGAGGTTAGTCAAGACAGGGTAAATCTTTGTTCTCGGAACATAGCTCTTGGCTGCTATCTCCTTAATCCCGCAAGGGCCGCTCTTAATAAGCGTTAAATATACCAATGATTCATACTCAGTCAGTCCAAACTTGGACAGCGATTGCGCGATCGGCTTAATCTGTAACTCCAAACTTTGTCACCGAAGCGACAGACCCTGCGGTTACAAGAGTCTCTGGTTACACCACTCTTATAAAATCTTCGGAGAAATTCGTAGAGTGGTGACCGAAAGTGAGCAATTTCGTAAACAGGTGGGAGAAGAAGGACACGCCTGGAATCAGCACAAGGGTCAAGGAATCTGTTCGTCCACCAGGCCCTCTAAAGCCAAGGCTAGAGCAAGCAGTGAGATCCATACAACTCCAGATGCAGAAACTCGATATAGCCAACCAGAGGTTCCTAGAAAGGGACCGCATGATGTTCAGCAAAGTCGTGGATGCTTATTCTAAGCATGACATGGATCACGCAAAGATCTATGCCAACGAGCTGGCCGAGATAAGGAAGATGTCCAAGATGATGATACAGGCCAGGATGGCGCTCGAGCAGATAGTGATGCGGCTCAGCACAGTGACAGAACTTGGCGACATCGTCGTTACGCTCGCCCCTGCGATGGGAGTGATCAAGAATGTAAAAGCAGGCATATCACAGCTGCTCCCAGAGGCGGAGAGAGAGCTTGGCGACATCAGCACTATGCTCAGCGGGATACTTGTCGATGCAGGCCAGAGCGGCGGTCTAAGCCTTAACTTTGAGAGCGCCAACGAAGACGCGCAGAAGATACTTGGCGAGGCGGCAGTTGTAGCTGAACAGAGGGTAAAGGAGAAGTTCCCAGAGCTACCCGCAGGCGTGAGCGCAGGAGAGAAGACAGGGTTCTAAGGAGAACTAAAAATGGTCTCTCCTTTTTTCCCATTTTTTGAAGAAATGAAGAGTAATGATGGAAATGTCATAACGTCAAGCGTACGAGAAACCCCATATCCCCAAATAGCCTAGTCCTAGAGGTGGAGTTAGAGTGCTCAAGAACTTCTTCAAAAAAACTCCACCTCTAAAGGACGCTTTGGATGAAACTATACTTAAGCTCTCTAACCAAAAAAGAAAGTTGGAGATGTTGAATTTAAAGCTTCAGAGTCGCAATAGCATGCTCTTTGACTCATGCGCAAAGGCCTTTGAAAAGAAGGATGCCGAAAGGGCCAACATTTATGCTAACGAGCTCTCAGAGCTCAAGAAAGTCCAGAAGACGGTAAATAATGGGCTTCTGCTCTTGGAGCAATTGGTATTGAGGTTGGAGACCCTCCGCGAGCTCGGTTCAACGTTCGCGCAACTCCAACCTACGCTTGAAGTTGTCAAGAACATATCGACCCAGCTGTCTGAGGTCATGCCTGCTGTGTCCAATGAGCTTTCGCAGATAGGCAATACCCTGAATGATGCGATGTTCGCCATGAAGATAGAGATGAACGACGAAGTGATGTTGCGGATACCTGAGTCATGTATGAACGACGAGATAATAGAAGAGGCCTCGAGGTGCATCTTCGATAAGCTCGAGGCAGAGCTCCCAGAGCCTCCGAAGGAAATTGCCATGAGGAGGGCGATAGCTCTGGGAGGGGATGATGGGGAAGATGAGATATTTTTCAAGCTGGAACCGGCCCCCAGGATAGTGATGGACAGAACGAAGAATGAAAATAGCAACGAGACAGCCCTTATGGCTTACCTGAATAAGAACAGAGGAAACTTCAATTTTGGCGAGTGTATGGCTCATTGCGGCATGTCAGAAAAAGAGTTGGTAAAGGTTATAGAAGGGTTGTCACGAAAGGGTCTGTTGAGAATGCAAACTATTGAGGGGGCAATTGCGAATGATGGCAGTAAGTGAACTTGAAGGTGCAGCGATAAAATACGCTTCTGAGGCAATTAGGCTCGATAATCAGGGCTCAAAAGGAATGGCCATAACCTATTATCAGAAGGCAATCGATGTACTTCTGAAGATTGTGAATCTGTACCCAAATTATGAGCTCAATAAGATCTATGTAACGAGGGCGATGGCTTACCAAGAAAGGATCAAGGTGCTTCAGGTCGGCCATTCTGCCGAATCTGACGAAAACGGTGGCTCATGCTTTGAAGTTAGGCCAATAAACAAGGAAGTTCCGCCGAGCAAGGGAGTTGGCGCCCCTTCCGTTCAATCAGCTCAACAGAAGAAGGCGGCCTACGAAGACTTGCTTGTGGTCGACAAGCCAAATGTGAGATGGGAAGATGTAGCTGGCTTGGAGCCGACCAAGAAGGCATTGAAAGAATCAATAGTATACCCCTCAATGAGGGCTGATCTATTCCCTTTGGGCTGGCCGAGGGGCATATTGCTATTTGGTCCGCCTGGCTGCGGCAAGACGCTCACAGCTGCAGCCGTGGCAACGGAGATCAATGCTTCCTTCTATTCCGTTGATGCAGCTTCAATAATGTCAAAATGGCTGGGGGAGGCTGAGAAGAACGTCGCCAAACTCTTCAGATCTGCAAGGGAGAGAGTGATGAATGGCGAGGCGGCAATTGTCTTTATCGATGAGATAGACTCGCTCTTGGGGATTCATTCCAACGAGGTCGGAGGGGAGATAAGAGTCCGAAATCAATTCCTCAAAGAGATGGATGGCATAAGCGATAAGGGCAAAAACTCGCTCCTCTACGTCATTGGGGCGACGAACAAGCCTTGGGCCTTGGACTGGGGGTTCATAAGAAGATTCCAAAAGAGGATCTATGTGCCGGTCCCAGATTTTGAGGCTAGGCTACAGATGTATGAGATTTATTCGAAGAACCTGAACGTTGAAGGGGTCGATCCGAGGGAGATAGCAACTTTAACTGAAGGATATTCGAGCAGCGATATCAGAGACATAGTCCAAGCGGTCCAGCTCAAGGTCGTGAGCGAGCTCTTTGAAGCGGGTTTAGCGTTGGATAAGAAAGCCAAACCAAGACCAATAACAATTAGAGATTTTAAGGAAGTACTGGAGAAGAGGAAGCCGAGCGTCACGAAAGACATGATCAAGGCATATGAGATGTGGGAGGAAAACTTCAGGGCTGTCTGATCTTCCGCATTTCTGCCCATCCTTTTTTAAACAGCTTTTTACATAATGTGAACCATGGAATGGATCATTTCCCATGGGGATACCGACGGTATCTGCTCGGCCGGCATTGCACTCTCAGCGTTCAAGAATGCCAAGCTCTTTTTTTCACACCCTATCGGCCTTCCTGAAGACCTCAAGAACGTGGATGGCGACGTGATCATCTGCGACATAGCTCTCGCGAGGGATGTCTATCAGGAGACCCTCAAAGAGCTAAGGAGGCTCAAGGATGATGGCCGAGAAGTGATCTATATCGATCACCATCCACTCCCTGAAGGACATGATCCATCGAATTTCCCTGCAGACATGGTGCATTCCGTGAACTCCTGCGCATCAGAACAGACGTACAAGAAGCTTGAGGACAAAGTTTCTCCAGACATGAGTAGGTTGGCGATTATAGGGGCTATTGGCGATTACCTTGACAAAACCCACGAAATCGAAAAATTGCTGATCAGGTGGGAGAAGCGCAACCTTTACTTCGAGGCGGGAATATTGATCCAGGCAATCGAATCCACAGGAAGGAACTACCAAGACAAGAGAGAGATCGCATACTTCATATCCAATGACAAGACGCCAAGCTCTGATGAAGGCCTCGTTAGGAAGGCTATCGCGGCATCCATAGTTGAAGAAGACATGAGGAAGCGGATTAAGGAGGAGGTTGTGTTAAGGGGCAATGTTGCCTATGTGATTGACCTCGGCTGGTCCCTTGGCAAAAGCGCCGTTTACTCAAAGGGGTTGGCAGGGGTGCTTGTTGGGATTGGCGCGGAGCACCGTAAGGATTATGTTGAGATGAGCCTAAGGACGCATTCTGATGCCATAGACCTCAATTTTCTGCTGAAGAGGATAACAACTAAGATGGGAGGCATGGGAGGGGGGCACCCAAAGGCAGCAGGTGCCAGGATCCCCAGAGAAAAATTCTTTCAGTTTATCGCAGAGCTAAATGAGGCGATCATTGAAAAAATTAGGGAGCATAATGAAGAGTATTGAATATTATATCAACATCGCATAAGTTCTTATTTATGGAAACGTTTATTAATGTAAATTTCTTTTAAGTCGAAAATAACACAAAGGGGGATTAGGAAATAATGAAATTCAAGTGTCCAGAATGCGATGGAGACATTGAAGCGAAAGAAGTGATAGAGGGCGAGATCCTCAGTTGCGGCGATTGCGGCGCAGAGCTTGAAGTCACTAAGAAAAAAGATGGGACTTTTGAGCTCAAGGTCGCCGAGTCAGAGGGCGAAGACTGGGGAGAGTAGCATTATTTGGCCCCACACCTTTCTTTGATCTATGACAGGATCAGAACCGAAGAGAAGGAGCTAATAAACGCGGCAGAGAAGAAAGGGGTGGACCTAAAAGCCATTGATGCGAAAGAACTGCATCTCACGATCACAGAACCAGAAAAAGGAAAAGAGAATTTTGGGAGCGTCACCATAGAGAGGTGCGTAAGCCACTTCAGGGGCTTGCACGTGACTGCAATCCTCGAGAGCAAAGGCATCAATGTAATTAACCCTTATTCAGTTGCAGCGATATGCGGGAATAAGTTGCTCTGCAGCATATACCTTGCGAAGGCGGGGATTCCGACACCAAAGACGATCGTGGCGTTCACCAAAGAAGAGGCGATGAAGGCGGTAGAGGAGATCGGTTATCCGGCTGTGATAAAGCCAGTTTTCGGGAGCTGGGGGAGGCTGATTGCCCCTCTAAAGGATAGGGAGACCACTCAATCGCTGCTCGAGGACAGGGAGGAGATGGGGAACCCCCTATACCAGATCTTCTACATCCAAGAGATGGTCGAGCGCCCCCCGAGGGACATAAGGACCGTTGTGGTGGGGGACCAGATCGTGGCATCGATCTACAGGTATTCGGGCCCGGATGATTGGAGGACCAACATAGCAAGAGGAGGGCGAGCAGAGGTCTGCAACCTGACAGAGGACCTCAAGGAAATGATCCTGAAGGCCGCAAAAGTGGTAGGCGGAGGTGTGCTCGGGGTCGACGCCATGGAAACGAAGAGCGGAATCGTGATACATGAGGTCAATTCTACGGTGGAGTTCAAGGGTGCGATGTCTGCCTCTGAAGTTGACATACCAAGCAAGATAATAGATTACGCACTCAAACTCTCGAGAAATTAGATCTCCTTTCCCTTATTTTTTGCTCGACATTATTGAGGCAGCGCTGAAGCGAATTCATAAGGTTCAATATCGTTTCCCTTTTTGCCTCCAGCTCTTCAAGCTCAACATCAATATCCTGGGATTCAAAGAAGGCAAAGATGCTCGGAGGGGCGACGTGGGGGTTCTCAAAACCGAACATGTCTTTGATGAAGCTCTCGAACAGCCTATTTATCCCCAATGCGATTTCGCTCTGCTTAAGCAAAACGTGCTCCAGGATCTTCCGACCTTCATCGGTAATGACATAGGTCTTTCGCTTCCTCCCCTTGTATACGTACCAATCGCCATGAACAAGCCCTTCGCTCTCTAGCTTCTTAAGAACAGGATAAACGCCGCCAGGCGTAGGCTTCCAGAAACCTTGGGTGGTCTCCCTAATGGATCGCATTATGTCGTAGCCTGTGAGTGGCCTCTCGTTTATCATCAGGAGGAGGGCCATCCCCATGTAGCCTTTCCTACTCCATTCCAGGCTTTTTGATACGGCGTCTTGGGACATACCAGCACCCACCCTTTGAATATATTTGATTTCGATATATGAACTTTCCGTTTTTATGTCGACCGATGATAGATTTTTCTTTGCAAGAATTCAATTCCATCAGTCCTAAATACAATTAATTATGCGAAAGTTTGACAAGGTGCTGGCAATGAAAATAGCGGTTTTTATAGCCTTCCTAATGATGTTCCTAATTACGGTGGGCGCAGGAGTATACGCAGCTTCATATGGCAAGGCCGAGCTCTATCATTTTTGGGTTGCGTTCCCAGCAGGGAATGTGACATCGACAATAACCCTTCGCGGAGCAGGGCCACCCATAACCATCAGTCCCGTCAACATCGACTTGAACGACCGCGGTCTTTTGAAGAGTTGGCTTCAGCCAGGGGTCGAAGGACTCTCGACGCACTGGATCTACAACCTCGGGACAAAGCCAGTCATGGTGAAGATGGAACTGGTGAATCTGACGATCCCAGTCAAATGGGAAGTAAACGCCAACATGGACTACGACCCAGTCACGCACACATTTAAAGAAAGGCTAATGCCTGGCCAATCAATAAAGAACTTGGGTATTGATTGGCTCTTCTACATTTCCCCCTATTACCTGGACGAGCAGGTGATTTATGATGGGGGATTGAAGATAATCGATGCTGATACTAATGCAACCCTTACCTTCATACCTATAAAGATTGGCAGGGGGGGCGTTTCGTCAGGGGGCGCTGACTGTTGTTCATGAATGCCAAACTTGTCTTGCCTAGGAATAAATTAAGGTATCTGGCATTATTTGCAGGCTTCTTCCTTTTTGTGGCACCATTTGCGTTAATCAGCAGGCTTGTATATTACGCATTGGGCAATGTGGCGGAGCCGGACTTGCATACAATATGCATGAGGATGCCTTTGGACTGGATATTTGGTGGGAAGTTTTATCAGATGACGGGCTCTGTGATGGCGGCATTTGTTATAACGATATTAGTAGTGGCGATATTCGTTGGTCCGCTGTTCTGTGGATGGCTTTGCCCTGTTGGGGCGGTAAGCGAAGCCATTAGCCGTACCGTGCCCATACCGAAAAGCCTCAGGATTTCCATTAGAGACACCAACATTACAATGGGACTCAGGTATGGCTTTTTGGCAGGGTTCGTAGCCATTTCTCTGCTGCTCGGTCTTAAGATGGCATCATCTACAGAACTTTCAACAATATGCTGCAGGTATTGCACGTCATCTGTGCTACAGAACGTCGTAAACGCCCTGTTTGGGGAGCCAAGTAGCGTGGAATATTGGCACACCGGTTCAATAATTGTTTTGGTGTCGTGGCTTCTGATAGGGGGCATCTTTATGGTAGGTGGCAGAGGGTGGTGCCTCTTTTTCTGCCCGCTGGGGGCACTCTCGAACCTGATCCACAAAGGAGGGGCAAAATTAGGCTTCTTCAGGACAGAATATGAACCCAAGAGCTGCAAGGATTGCGATGAGTGTACAGTGTCTTGCCCCATGTGGGCAATCAAGGAGGATGGGTCAATAGAGAATGGGCTTTGCATTAATTGCAAGGAGTGCCAAAACCTCTGTTTGAATGGTGCCTACAAATTCAAGCGAGGGAGGGCCACATGATAGAGAAATTTAGGAATAGGATCCGTGGCATCCAAGCCTTCGCAATTGCAGCATCTTCCATGCCCCTATTCTATCTCTTATCAGCGCCATGCGGGCTCTCATGTACCGCGTGCCCTATATCAGGAATGTGCGTCACGGCATACCCCGTATTCATAGCATTTGTCTTAGCAGCTAAGTTGAGAAGCAAGCTCAAGAATGCATTTAGGATTATTCTTGACGCCTTAAGCTGACCCACCATTAATTCCCCCCTTTCCGGGGGGCTCTTTTTTTGCGATATTCTTTTAAAGGAAATTGCTTAAATGATCGAAGAATGTCGGATGGACTCAAGATGGCAATGACCATATCGGAAAAAATACTTGCAAGGGCTTCAGGGAAGAAAACGGTAGAGCCAGGGGAATATGTTGTTGGGAAGATAGATTTAGCGATGATTCATGATTTGACTGGGCCGCTCATGCTGAAGGTGCTGAAGGAAGTTGGCTATGACAAGCCATGGGACCGAGAGAAAGCAGTCATTATATTTGATCACCAGGTGCCAGCTAATACGGCGGTTACAGCCCAGCTCCACAAGGAGTTAAGGGAGTATGCAGAAAGGCACAAATTGATCAATTTTCATGACGTTGGAAGGCAGGGCGTGTGCCACCAGCTCCTTGCAGAGAAGTATGTGAAGCCAGGGATGCTGGTAGTAGGAGCTGATTCGCATACCTGCACATTGGGTGCGCTAGGCGCCTTTGCGACTGGTATTGGTTCGACCGAGATGGCGTCAGTCTTTCTCACCGGCGAGCTGTGGTTCAGAATCCCAGAGAGCATAAGGTGCATGCTTAATGGCGAATTTGGAATAGGCGTCTCCGCAAAAGACGCCATTCTCAAGATAATCGGAACGTTGGGCGTGGACGGTGCTTTATACTGCGCTGTCGAGTTCGTTGGGCAAGGCGTGGAGAAGATGAGTATTGATGGTAGGCTCACTCTCTGTAACATGGCTATAGAGATGGGTGGTAAAACCGGAATAATTAATCCTGACAAGAAAACGCTGGCGTTTGCTGGGGGGGCTGCAGGCGCATTCGTTAGCGACGCGGACGCGGAATACTCTAAGACTTTTGAGTTTGAATTGGGCGAATTATCGCCCCAAGTTGCGATGCCCCATTCGGTTGACAATGTGAAGCCGATTGAGGAGGTTGGAGACGTGGAGATAGATCAGGTCTTCATAGGCTCGTGTACGAACGGTAGGCTAGAGGACTTAGAAAGCGCAGCTGCCATAATAAAAGGTAAAAAGGTCAAGGCAGGCACTAGGCTGATCGTCATACCCGCATCTCAGCAGATATACCTCGAGGCCGAAAGGAGAGGCTACTTGAAAGATTTCATTCAAGCGGGGGGAGTGGTGTGCAACCCCAATTGCGGGCCATGCTTAGGGGGGCACATGGGAATCTTGGCCGATGGCGAGACATGCGCCAGCACATCAAACAGGAATTTCATAGGAAGGATGGGGAGCACAAAAGCAAAGGTTTACCTCGTATCTCCTGAAACAGCGGCAGCAACAGCTATCAAGGGGAAGCTCACGGACCCAAGGGCATTTTTAAGGAGGCGATGATCGTGACCACATTGAAAGGGAAAGCATGGATACTTGGTGATGACATAGACACCGATGTGATATTGCCGGGCAAATATTTGGTTCTGACGGAGCCAGATGAGCTGGCCAAACACGCGCTTGAGGGCTTGATCCCAGATTTCTACAAAAAGATATCTCCTGGAGGGATCATTGTTGCTGGGAAGAACTTTGGGTGCGGTTCCAGCAGGGAGCACGCCCCCCTTGCTTTGAAGTATGCAGGCGTGGGAGCGGTCATAGCGAGATCATTTTCGAGGATATTCTTCAGGAACGCAATAAACATTGGGCTTCCGGTGGTAATAGCAAAGGATGCCAATAGCCAGATATTGCAAGGCGAAGAGGTGCTGATTGACCTGGAAAGAGGCACCATTAGAAAAGCGGATGGGAAAGTTCTCGTTGCGGAAAATTATCCAAGCTTCCTCCTAGACATATTGAAGGACGGCGGCCTTTTGCAAAATCTTAAGAAAAGGTTCGGGGAGGGTAAGCTATGAGCAGGAAATACAGGATTGCTTTGATGCCAGGCGATGGGATAGGGCCTGAGCAGACACAGGCCACGCTCAAGGTGCTCACGGTGCTTCAGGATTCAACGGGCATTCAGATGGAGTTCATAGAGGCTGAAGGCGGAGATCTTTGCCTAAAGAGACGGGGGGAGGCGCTCCCAGAAGAGACGATAGACATCTTGAAAGGGTCAGATGCCTGCCTTAAAGCACCCGTAGGCGAGAGCGCAGCAGACGTAATAGTAAAATTGAGGTTCATGTTCGATCTTTATGCAAACCTGAGACCTGTCAAATCATATCCGGGTGTGCAATCTCTTCGACCAGATATAGACATGTTGTTCGTCAGAGAGAATACAGAAGACCTCTACAAAGGTTATGAATTCAGCATTGGCGAGGATACGGTAGCGTTGCGCGTCATTACAAGGAAGGGATGTCTTAGGATAGCCGAGGCAGCTTTCAAACACGCCATGAAAAGGAGGAAAAAAGTCACAGCGGTCCACAAGGCGAATGTCCTACGCGTTACAGACGGCCTTTTCAGGGATGTCTGTCGTGAGGTGGCAAGTCGCTATCCGCAAGTTGCTTTCGAGGAACTTTACGTAGACGCAGCTTCGATGCAGCTTATCAAGCGCCCCCATGAATTTGATGTTATCGTAACCACTAACATGTTTGGCGACATACTCTCGGATGAGGCGGCCCAGATTGGTGGCGGACTCGGGATGGCTGCGGGAGCAAACGTTGGAGATAGGTATGGGCTATTTGAGCCGATCCATGGATCTGCCCCTAAACATGCAGGCAAAAATATTGCCAACCCAACATCCATGATACTGGCTGCAAAGCTGATGCTGGACTGGCTCGGAGAGGATGACGCGGCAAGAAAGATAGAAGATGCCGTTATGAAGACGCTCTCTGAGGGCAAAGCACTGACTTATGACCTTGGGGGCAAAGCTACAACGACCGAGATGGCTGATGAGATTTCTAAAAAGATAACCTCATGAGAGTATCCATGAGGTTATTACTTTGTATCCTCAACATCAATGATGCCATTTGTGGTGATGGCAAAGATACATTCGCTCTCAGGATGCAGTGGTGAGTCGATTATCCTCGCTATTCTGCGGTTCTCCTTGGATTTCCTCAACCATATCCTGTATGTCGATCCATGGGCGAGTATGTTCCCACCTGCAGGCTTGTTTGGGTTCCCGAAGAAGACATCAGGCGTCGCCTGTATCTGGTTCGTGAGCACCACGGCTGCATTGTAGATGTCAGCCATCCTGAGGAGCTGGTGTATGTGGCGGTTCAGTTTCTGCTGCCTAGGAGCAAGGGATTCCCTTCCTGGATATTCAGACCGGAAATGGGTGATGACCGAATCCACTACTACGAGTCTCACATTGTTTGTAGGCACAAGAGTGAACGCTTCCTCAGCCAAGAGCATTTGGTGATCAGAGTTGAAAGCACGGGCATATATTATGTTGTTAAGCACATCATCAGAGTTTAAACCGAATGCGGTTGCTATGTTTATTATCCTCTCGGGCCTAAATGTGCCCTCCGTGTCAATATAGAGTGCTCTTGCGCCAAGACCGCCTCTGTCTAATGGCAGCTGGACAGTAACGCACATTTCATGGCACAACTGGGTCTTTCCTGAGCCAAATTCGCCTATCAGCTCTGTCAGAGCCTGAGTTTCCAAGCCCTTCCCTAGAAGCGTATCTATAGCTTTTGAGCCGGTCGTCAAATAGCCTATATTGTTTCTCTTTGATAGGACGTCTTTCGCTGTTGAAAATTTTATATTTAGAAGCGTCCTTGCATTGCGGGTTATTGTTGATGCTTTTTCTTCGGTAAGATCAGCAATCTCAATTAGCTGCCTTGTCGGAGCGACCGCCAGTGCCTCCACGCTCATAATGCCTGCAGCCTTCAACTTCTCAACTGTGGCGGGACCTACACCTTCGACGTCTTCAAGTTCGTGTTTAACTGACAATGATCTTTTCTCCTTCAAATAGAGAGGCAGGGGAAGAGCGATTTAAACCTTTCAATCATTGTTTTTAATCAAGCTTCTCTAATTTTCATCAATCATTTTTTTAAACGTATAGTAAATGGAGCGGATAGGTGATCGAATATATTATGCCATTCGGAAGGGGAAAAAACTTTAAAAAGTGCAAGAAGTCTATTATAGCCATTCGATGTTGCCTAACGGAGGAAGCCATGGTGACCGCCTGCCAAACAGAATGAGAGCGATCAAAAGGCGAAACATAAGTACATGGCGCAACCGCAGAGGCATATCGAACAGGGGATTTGTAATATGGATAAGATAAAAGTGGGCATTCTAGGCTCAACGGGCTCAGTAGGGCAGAGATATGTGAATATGCTCAAGGACCACCCTTGGTTTGAGGTAAGAGCGCTTTCAGCTTCATCAGCGTCGGTAGGCAAGAAGTATAGAGAAGCTTCTAAGTGGGTGCTCGATGTAGACATGCCAACTTCTGCTGCCGAGATGAGCGTAATAGCTGCTGACGGGAATGCTCTAAGGAAAGAAGGCGTTGAGCTGGTATTTTCAGCTCTGCCGTCGGATGTAGCGAAGGTAGTTGAAAAAGAGATTGTTGATGGAGGGTTCACAGTAGTTGCAGATACTAGCGCTCACAGGATGGACGCCGATGTTCCGCTTCTCATACCTGAGGTGAACAGCCAGCATTTGGAGGCGCTCGCCAAGCAAAGGCAGAAAAAGAAGGGAATAATTGTGACTGGGCCTAATTGCACTACGATCGGTCTTGCGATGTCTTTGAAACCAATCCAACAGGAGTATGGGCTGAGGAGGGTGTTGGTTTCGACGATGCAGGCACTCTCTGGCGCAGGTTTTTTTGGCGTCCCATCCATGGCTATTATCGATAACCTGATACCTTATATCAGGAATGAAGAAGAGAAGGTCGCTTCAGAGCTGTTGAAGATATTGGGCGATTATGATGGCGAGTTCAAGAACTACAATATAAAAGTTGGCGCGAGTTGCCACAGGGTCGCCGTCTTGGACGGCCATACTGAAGCCGTGTTCCTTGAGACCAGCAGAGCTGCATCGCCCGAAGAGGTGGCATCTTCGATGAAGGCATTCAAGGGTGAACCCCAGATCCTAAAATTGCCTTCTGCTCCAACAGTTCCGATAATCGTTAGGGGTGAGCCTGATAGGCCTCAACCGAGATTGGACAGGCTCTCTGGTGCGCCTGAGAGGGCAAAGGGCATGGCGACTGTCGTCGGCAGGATCAGGAGGGAAGAGGCGTTGGAGAACGGCATTAAGTACATCGTGCTTAGCCACAATACCATTAGAGGCGCTGCCGGTAATGCCATATTGATAGCGGAACTCCTAAAAGCCAAAGGTATGATTTAAGAACTAATAGGAAACTCTATTGATAGTTGGGGGCCAAGAAATGAGGCTTGTCATGAAATTCGGAGGAGCCCTGATGGAAGATGCTGATCAGATTGCCAATTCCGCAAAGCTTGTTGCTGAGAAGGCCTTGAAGGATAATGAAGTGGTCGTGACGGTTTCAGCGATGTCAAATGTCACTGACGATCTTGTGTCGATGGCAGAAAGCGCCAGGATTGGGGACATGGAGAAGGTCAGAGACGTTCTCAGTGCTTTGGAGAAGAGGCATCTTGAAGCTGCAACAAAACTTTGTGATGAAAAAACATTGAAAGAGGTCACGGCGAGGGTCCAAAAATTGATTGAGACCCTGAGTCAATGCCTCACGGGTGTTTTTCTGCTCAGAGAGTTGACCCCCAGATCCAAAGATCTCATACTTTCTTTCGGGGAAAGGCTTTCAGCCCCACTTATGTGGGGAGCCCTTCTTTCGCGAGGCGTCAAATCAATAGCATTGACTGGCGGCGAGGTCGGAATAATCACAGATAGCACATACGGCAACGCTAAGCCTTTACTAAACATTACGGAAGTTATGGTGAAAGACCGCCTATTACCGATCCTCAAGGCTGGCGTTGTGCCAGTTGTCACAGGGTTCATTGGACAAGATGAAAATGGCGTAATCACGACGTTGGGTCGAGGCGGATCAGACTATACGGCAACAATACTTGCATCCTCGCTCGATGTAGACGAGGTTTGGATATGGAAAGACGTTGACGGCATAATGACGGCTGATCCGAAGCTGGTCGAGAACGCCAAGACTATATCGACTTTGTCTTATGCAGAAGTCATGGAGATGGCTTATTTCGGAGCGAAGGTCCTTCATCCTTTGACTGTGACGCCAGTACAGGAGAGGCGGATCCCAATAAGGATAAGGAGCGCCTACAACCCATCAAATCCTGGCACGCTAATCAGAGAAAAGGGAGACAACAAAGTCATTGTCAAAGCTGTGACTGCCATCAAAGATCTGAGCATAATAACCACCGGCGGGGCGGGCATGATTGGGATACCCAGCGTCGTTTCGAGGGTATTCTCAACACTGGCCCAGAACAATGTCAATGTTGTGATGATCTCACAGAGCTCTTCCCAAGCAAACATCTCCATGTTGATCAGGAACAATGACCTTGAGCGAGCCTTGAAGGCATTAAAGGTCGAGTTCAGGAACGGGGACCTGATAAGGGATATAAGTACAATCCCAAAGGTCGCAGTTGTGGCGATTGTTGGGGAGGGTATGCGCGGAATGAAAGGGATAGCAGCAAAGCTTTTCACAGCAGTAGCCAACGCCGGAGCAAATGTACTCATGATCTCGCAAGGCTCATCTGAATTAAACATATCCTTTGTGATCCAGGAAGAGGATGTGAAGAAGGTCGTCATGTCCGTCCATGAATCCTTTGGATTGGACAAGACCTGACTTTTTTGTTTGGGGGCTTTTTTTGAAGGTCATACAGATAGCAGGTTTCCTGGGTAGTGGGAAGACCACAACACTCACGGCGATATCCAGAAAGATTGGCTCTGAGATGAGGAAGAAGACCGCCATCATAGTAAATGAGATAGGTGCTGTCCCGGTCGATGCCAAAGTGATAAGCGAGCATGGGTTGAAGGTCATCGAAATGGGAGATGGCTGCATCTGCTGCGAGATTGCCGCAAATGTGGCTTGGACTTTAAAAGAGCTTGGCGAAAAATACAAACCAGACATCGTTTTCATCGAGCCTTCGGGAGTGGCATTGCCAGAGCAAGTCAGAGGAGCAGTTGAGCTCGGCAGAAAATATGTTGAAGTTGAGATGGGGAAGGTTGTTGTTCTTTTTGATGCGCTTAAGGGAGAAGAGCTGCTTGGTTATGAAGACCTGAAGGATTTTGTGATGAGGCAAATCAAGAATGCGGACATAATTGCATTGAACAAAGTAGATGCCGTCAGTGAGGTGCAATCAGAATATTGCGAGAAGAAGCTCAGGCAACTGAACCCTGATGCGGACTTCATCAGGATCTCAGCGATAAACGGCGATGGGCTGGATAGCCTTATCAACAGAATGCTGTGATGATGGTTAATGACGCCCATGCACAAGAATAAATCAATTAAAATTGAGGGGTATGGGGCTTCGTTCGATCTGGAGGCAGATGAGCCCGTGGAGACGGTGAATGTTTCTACGATGCTATACATGCTAGTCAGTGAGATCGCCCTTAATTGTATGGCGGAGGGCGCACGATCGATTGGCCACATCAAGTGCTACCTAGGATCTCCCCATGGATTCTTGGCAGCAGACACGATTGGAATCAAATATGGCGTTTCAGTAAAAGGTAATGTTTCAAGACCCATAACTGAGGGGGAGCTTGTGGTGAACGCAATAATCGTAGGGCTCAGCAAGGGATCAATTGAAAAAATCACATTGGATGCAATAAACAAGGCATCAGGCGAAAATGGTTTCATTATAAAAGAAAAAAGCGTTGATCATGATCACGGCGGATGTGCATGCGATCATGAATAAAAAAGGTTGTTCAGAGAATCACCCGAATGCCCTGTCCCCTGCGTCACCCAGACCTGGCAGAATGTAGCCGTGCTCGTTAAGCCCTTCATCGACCGATGCCGTGAATATCTCAATTTTTGGATATTTTTCTATGAGTCTCCTGATCCCAAGCGGGGCGGATATCACAGACGCAACTATTGTCCTTTTTGGTGAGCTCACACTCATCAGATCATCGACAACGGCCACAAGGGTGCTTCCCGACGCCAGCATAGGATCAGCAACAATCAGGGTATCATTGGGATATATCTTAGAGATCTTGCTGTAGTTCCGCTCTATTCTGAAGTTGAAGTTCGGGGCAGCGATCCCTTCCTCAATTCGCTTTGCGCTCATGACGCTCTGTCTTGCTGCAGGGAACACCTTCAGCATACCTTCGACGAAAGGCACCGCCGCCCTGAGCACATTTACAATCATTACATTCTGAGAATCGATTAGTTGGACCCCTTTAGCAATGGAGCCAGTAGGAGTTTCGACTTCGACTATTTTGTATTCCATGGTCTTTGCAATCTCATACCCCATGTACCTTCCGAGCTTAACAAGGCCTTTCCGGAACTGGATCTGCCCTGTGTTCTTGTCGCGCAGGGTCGTCAGAATCTCTTGTGCTAACGGGTTGTCAACTATTTTCACGTTAGGAAAAGCGTTCAACATAGCCCTTCTCAAGACTATTCTATTTTGGATATATTTAGGTTTAGGTCGATTGCCCGGTGAGGAAAAGATGGTTACAGGAGTTTGTCTGCGACTGCTTTTGCGAACTCCATCGTCCCTGCATTGCCCCCCAGGTCGCGTGTTACGGCTTTCCCCTCTGCCAGGACCCCATCAATGGCTGCTTCGAATCTCGCGCCAGCCTCGATCTCCCCGAGGTGCTTGAGCATCATCGCCGCGGAGAGCATAAGAGCTGCAGGGTTAGCATCCCCCTTACCCGCATGCTTAGGCGCTGTCCCGTGTATCGCCTCAAAGAAGGCATATCGGTCGCCCACATTAGCACTCGGCGCTATCCCAAGACCACCCACTATGCCAGCTGCCTCGTCGGAGAGGACATCCCCGAAGAGGTTGGTGGTGACCAGCACGTCCAAATCCTGTGGCTTCATTGCGATCCTCATCGCCGCAGCATCGACATGCATTTCGTCAAAGATGATGTCAGGGTATAGCTTAGCAGTTTCGCTGCAGACGGCCCTGAAGAGCCCGCATGTTTCTTTGAGCACGTTAGCCTTGTGGACTGCCGTCACTCTCTTGCGTTTCTCTCTCCTAGCCATCTCAAACGCGTACCTCGCTATCCTTTCCGAGCCCCTTCTCGTTATGGTCCTTATCCCGATTGCTGAGTCCCCCAAGTTGTACTCCAAGCCCCTATAGAGACCCTCGGTGTTTTCCCGAACTATAATCAGATCTACCCCCTTGTGGACTGATGGGACTCCTGGATGGTTTCTGAATGGTCTTACATTGGCATAAAGATCAAGGATCTGCCTTAGCGTGACGGTTGCGCTCTTGAATGATCCCGGACCAGGTGGGGTTTGAGTAGGGCCTTTCAAGCAGGCATCTGATGACTTAATTATCGAGATTGTCTCGTCGGGAAGTTGGTTCCCGTACTTCTCCCACGCATTCAGGCCAGCAGCGACCTTTACGAACTCAAAATCGAGCCCAACGCTACCCAACGCATACGTTGTAGCTTCAGTGATTTCAGGGCCGATTCCGTCACCCGTTATTACAGCTATCTTGTAGGTTTTTCCCATATGAATCCTCCCCTTTTCCTGTAATGCTCGACCAGTCCGCCATCCTGCAGTATAGCCATCAAGAAAGGCGGAATTGGCTTGAACGTAAATGTCCTGCCTCGCGCTATCACCTTGCCTTCAGCAAGGTATAGCTCCAGCGTGTCGCCAGTCTCAACATTGTCAAACAGTTCCGGGCATTCCACTACGGGCAGGCCTACATTGAATGAGTTCCTGTAGAAGATCCTCGCAAAAGACTTGGCAATGACGGCGCTGATTCCAGAGTGCTTAATGACGACAGGGGCCTGTTCGCGGCTGGATCCGCACCCGAAGTTGTCTCCCCCCACAATCATATCTCCTTTATTGACCTTTGTTGAGAAGTCTGGATCCGCTCCCTCCATTGCATGTTTCGCCAGTTCGTTGAAGTCGATCGTTTTGAACTTGTACTTACCAGGGATGATCAGATCGGTAGATATGTCGTCCCCGAATTTCCAAACCTTACCCTTTAGCAGCTCCATATTTTATGCCCCCAGCGGCACCTCGATCTTCCCCTTCAGCGCAGCATAGGCTGCGGTCAATGGGGATGCCAGGTATACATTTGCCTCAGCGTTGCCCATTCTGCCCTTGAAGTTTCGGTTTGTTGTTGAGATCACGTTTTCGCCTTGAGAAGGGACCCCGTGGTGGCCGCCCACGCATGGCCCGCAGCCGGGCACCCCCACCGCACATCCAGCCTTCACTAGCTCCTCAATCAGCCCCTCCTTAATTGCACCCAAGTAGATCTCCCTCGATGCAGGCATCACAATCGTCCTTGCCTTGACTTTCTTTCCTCTCAGGACCTTCACCGCTATCCGAAGGTCTTCCAACCTCCCATTCGTGCACGAGCCTATGAAGACCTGATCCACGGGCAGCCCCTCCAACTCGGCCACTAGCTTGACGTTGTCGACCTGGTGCGGGCACGAAAGCTGAGGCTCCAGATCTCCCGCATCGATCTCCAACGTATCAGCGAAGTCTGCGTCGCCGTCACCAGAGAGCTCGATGAAGGGCACATTAATCCGGCCTTCAAGATAGTCCCTTGTAATTGCATCAGACGCGATCAAGCCAGTCTTCCCGCCCATCTCTATAGCCATGTTGGTCATCGTCATCCTGCTATCCATTGACATCTTCCTTACCGCCTCTCCACAAAATTCCACGGCCTTATATGTTGCCCCGTCTGCCCCAATCTCACCTATCGAATAGAGGACCGCGTCCTTGGACATGACGTTGTTTGGCATCGTCCCCTCTATCTTTATGCGTATGGTTTCTGGGACCTTGAACCAGAGCTTGCCTGATGCGAAGACTGCAGCCATATCGGTCGAGCCAATGCCAGTGGAGAAGGCTGCAAATGCGCCATGAGTGCAGGTGTGAGAATCTGCCCCAACGACGACGCCTCCCGGGAAGACGTAACCCTTCTCGGGCAGTATCTGGTGGCAGATGCCTTCCCCAACGTCATAAAGCGGGAAAGAATGGACCTTGGCGAAATCCCTCATCATCTTGTGCAAGGCAGAGGTTCCCTCGTTCGAACTTGGCGAGATGTGGTCTATTACAAAGGCAGCTTTCTTATTGTCCCAGACTTTTTTGGCGCCCATTGCCTCGAAGCTCTTAATCATGAGGGGGGCTGTGCCGTCATGCGCCATTGCTGCGTCAATTGGCATAACGACGATCTCACCGGGCACAGGGACACGCCCGATCTTGCGAGATATGATTTTTTCAGCAAGAGTCATTCCCATTTTACGGACACCAGACTCCGTTTCCTATTTAAGAATAGAATTTTAAACTTACCGCTGGGTAGATAATGGATTCTATAGCGAAAGAACGAACCGTTTATAAAAAAATAAAGCAGATAGGTTATCTGATACCTATGACGGCTAAAGAGCATGTCGAGCGCTTCAGCATATCCGCCCCCCCGCAGCTCCTTATGGAATTCGATGAGGTCGTAAAAGCACTCAAGCAGGACAGATCCAAGGCAGTCCAGCAGGCAATGAGGCTCTACTTGTCCGAATACAAATGGAGCCAACCTGAGAAGCGGATCGCTGGCGCAATAGTACTGATCTATGACCATGAAGTCCATGATGCAGAAGAGGGCCTGACAGACCTCCAGCACGGTTACAGGCAGATAATAAATTCAGTCCTCCATATACATATTGATGATAACAATTGCCTTGAGATAATAGCCGTCAACGGTGAGGGGCAGCTGATCAAAGAACTGATCGATAGGTTGATGTCGATCAGAGGGATAAACCAGATAAAGCACACTATTATTGCTATATAAAAAAAATGGGAGGGGCGCCTAATTAGATTTGGACGCCTTCTCTCGACACTTCGGCCGGCAGCTCAGGGAATTTCTCCTTGATCTTCTGTTCAGCAACCGCTGCTGCATCAGTAAGTATCTTTGCAGCGTCCTCGTTGGCAGCCTCTATTGGCATGCTCATTGTTGTGCCTGCGCCAGCTTCTGTCACAATCGAAGAGAGCGATTCGCTTAGGCTGAGGAATCCCCTCTCGGCCTCAGGGACCACCTGAAAGACGCTGCTCTGAACGCCTCTAATAATGGACAGGGCAGGCGTAACGGTACCCACAAAATCGCCATAGTCCTTTACAGTCGTGAGGCGAAGTGCAATCGTTTCGAGTGCCAATTTTACCTGCGTGACTTTCTTTGCGAGCTTCCTGACCTCGGCAAGCTCGTTAGCATACATCAGCGCCCTGGACCTATCGTGCCTTGAATAGCAGTCTACGACTTTATTGAAGATCTGCTTGTCTTTCTCCATTAGCCGGTTGTTCGCAAACTCCAGCCTTTGGTTCTGATTCCCTATTAGCTTAATGGCGTTCTCAATATGAGGCTTAAGCGGACCGCTAGGTACAGCTGTTTTCTTCGGGGAGGACTCCCAGTTCTTAGAAAAATTGCTCATTGAGCCATCACCTTTAGAAGAAACTCTTAAAAAAGGTAGTTAAAAAGAGTTTCGAGCGCGCGGGGATCGTGGAGCCTTATCATCGCTCTATGAGCACTGAGCATTTGGCTTCGGCTGCTACGTGGTTGCTGACACTCCCAAGGTTCTTGGCTGATCCGATCTTGTCCTTGCTTCCGAGGATGATGAGATCCAATTTCGCTTCTTGTGCAAATTTCAGGATTTCCACTGCAGGATCCCCTTCAAGGAGGTGGACTTGATAATTTATGCCTGCCTCCGCGGCTTTCTTTTCTGCTTTCTCAACAAGCTCTTCCGCATGTTGCCTCAACAGCTGATGATATTCTGGATCCAAACTAACGAGAGGCTTATTGTGGTAGGGGAGCTTTGTAGACAATATGTGAACTATGTGGAGTATGGAGCAGGATTTCGAGAGAGCGAATGCCCTCTTAAGGACCTTTGCTGATTTGTACGAGTAATCGATGAAGACCCCGATTTTCTTGTAGTCTCTGACTTCTTGGTCAAGCCCCTCTTTGAAGGAGCCTTGTATCATGCATATTTTGTCTGCGGCCATTTTTCTCAACAATATAGGAATGGATCCTCCTTATATCTTCAATCTGCAGAGCCAGGGTGGGCGTCACGGTTATATCATAATGAATGCGAATCGTCTGTGTGGTTGCGCGTGATGGGGAAAGCTGTTTTTCTTATGTCAGGCGGTATCGATTCGCCTGTCGCTGCATACCTTGGGATTACAAAAGGGTGGGAGCCGTTGTTTCTTTACTTCGATAATGCGCCGTTCGCAGGAGAGGATTCCAAAAAAAGGGCGCTGATGACGATCAACAGGGTGATCGCAGTGACTGGCGTGAAGGGGAGGATTGCAATAGCCCCCCATGGCAAAGACCTCGAGGAGATAACGCGCCTATGCAGGAGGAACATGTATTGCCTCCTCTGCAAGAGGATGATGTACAGGAAGGCCGAGAGGTTGGCTCAGGATCATGGCTGTGATGCGATTGTGACGGGCGAGATACTTGGCGAGCAGGCCAGCCAAACGATGAGGAACCTCGTTGTTGACAGTAGCGTAGTCAAAATGCCGATAATCAGACCGATAATAGGATACAACAAGCTCGAGGTTGAAGCCATCGCAAGGAGAATAGGGACTTTTACAATATCTCAGATGAGAGCCAAACCCTGCAGTGCTTCTGCAATAAAGGCCAGGACACGATCGAACGAAGAAGAAGTGAGGGGGGAGGAAGCTAAGATCGATCCTGAGGGCCTGATACAGAGGTCAATGAAGGACCTAAAGGTCTACAATAGCTGATCCTAATCTCCTTAGAGGACATAATTATTTCATCGATGGCTGCGTCATTTATTGGTACCTTGGGAGGGGCGGTTTCCTCATAGCGCGGAGCGTTTTCGAGGCTTATTGGAATGAGGCTGGCCCATGATTCGATCGTTGTTTTCTCAGCAGCTATGAGCGGGAAAAAGGGACAGACGCCAGCCTGCTGCGCCAATGAGAAGAGTATTTTTGCGTCCTCAAGAGTTCGAGGGGAGAGTCCCGAGACTACCGCGCCGATTTGGTTGTTCATAGCATAACGCAAAGCGATTAGGTAATGGAGCGTTCGGAGTTCGCTCTTCTGGAGCTTAATGGCAGGGGGAGGGCAAAATAGGCACTGGTATCCCTTCTTTGGCAGCCATCTGGCCAACGCATTCAGATTCGACTGCAGGCGTTGATCATTGATCTCTCCTAAAGCCACTGCCACCAATGGTGATCCCCTCTTCATGATACTCCAGGAGGCGATCACCGATTCTGCTGTCTCATCTATCATCCCTACGAAGGAATCCTGGGTGCCTGTCGGGAAGCCATCCGGGCCCCTTATCGTTTCAGCATAAACAATAGCGAGATCCTTCCGGATCTCGATTCCAATCTCCTGCTCGGGTGAGTCCAGGTCGACCTTCAGCCCTTTGACTTTTTCCAGTACCCCTTTCCCGACTGCAGCTTCAATTTGCTGGCTCGTGAACGGGTGCTCACCGACTCGCCTGCATCTCACCGCAAAAGTGCCGGGCCTCAATGCTTGCATCGCACACGATATGCCAGCCTCTACTATTTCATCATATTTAGACGGTAATGCGAGGCCTGGCGATACCGAGGAGATTCCAAAAGTTTTTGAGGCGAGTTCAGCCACGCGCTTTGGAACGGGGGTCAAGACGTAGATCCTTCCAGAATCGCGCCAAATCCTCGAGAATGGTATTGAGCGCTCCCTGAGAGAATCCTTTATCGATTTGAGCACGATGTCTCCATATTCACGCTTGACCGGTTTACTTTTTATTCCTATTTCTCCACCAGTCCTGACAATTACAATGCCATCCAAAAAGAACCATCTCGAAGTTTATACTATTATGAATGCGCAGTACGGGTCTCCTTTCTTTATGCATGCTTTTTCAGTTGCGGTCAGGTTTTCGTTAAAGAGGCAGCGCACCATGCCAGTTAACTGACCGCGGGTGAATGAGTTATCGTATCCACTTATTGCCATCGTGGCACGGCATTCAAGGCAATTGAATATCCTGACCTCTAAATCATAGGACAGGGATCCGTTTTTTACTATCTGGTAACTGCCCCAACCACTGTTCTGGAATGACTCAAGGCATTCCATAAAGAGGGGAAAACGATCCTGCTTCGGTTGCGAGAGGAGGGCCCCTTTAGCCCTTAGCTCACCAATCTCCATCCCTGCCGTGTACAATGAGGTGCAGGCGCCAGTCCCAAGGGTCTCGGAAAACGATCTTATCAAAATTCCCCATGCTTCGACATCGAGCGAAGCTGCTGTTTTTTCAGGAATTTGCGGAGACGCCGATTCGAGCGAGATTGGCTTTGATGATATTGAGACCATCTCTTTGCCAAAAGCATCTTTAACAGCATTAATGATTCCCTCGGTTGTCAAGCCCTTGATGCTAAGTATTATGGCACAGCCAATAGCGTCATACTTATCCTGGAGACGCGCGATCCTGGCTGCGATTATGCCGTTGTCCTTCAGGACGCCCATGAGCTTCTTTATGTTCCTGCTTATCCTTTCGCGGCTCTGGAAGAGGACCTCCAACTCCCAATACATGGTCTTTTCATTTTTTAATGGGGGTCCACGAATGGTGCTCGTCGAAATCACGCTCCCTTGAAGATACCAAAGCAACTGATAAAAGCTTATCTCGCCATTTTTTGAAACCCCCAAAGAAGAAAACGATATCAAGGCATGCCTTATTACGCATAGACGAGGGCGCAGCAATGTCGTTAGAAGAGGATGACTTGAAAGCGCAGCTTATCAAGACTATGGTATCATTGCATTCCAGGGGTCTCATGACTGGCGTTGGAGGAAATGCGAGCGTTCGCATTGAGGGTTCTGATGAGGTATTGATAACGCCAAGCGGGCTATACAAGCCAGAGCTCAAGCCAGAGGATATCGTGAAGATTGACATGGAGGGAAATGTCATTGAAGGCATCTTCAAACCTTCAATGGAGTGGTATTTCCACACAGCCATCTACAGGAGGAGGAGAGACGTGAATTCCGTAATACATACGCACAGCCCCTACACTACAGGCATGGCTTTGGCAGGAAAAAAGATAGAGCCGATCACCCTCGAGGCTGCAGTGATGCTCGCAGACGTCCCTATCCTGAATTTCCGATACCCTGGCACAAAGGAACTTGGTGAAATAGTCGGGGAAAATATTTTAGGCCACAGAGCCGTAATACTGCAGAATCATGGCGTGGTTGCAGTCGGCTACGATCTGATAGAGGCCATCACGACCATTGAGGTCCTAGAGGAGATATCCAAGATGGCATTCGTTGCGCATTTCTTTGGCGGAGCTAAACTTATACCCCCCGATCAGATAGAGCTTATCAAGAAACTGTACAAAATTTAAACGAGGATTTGAAATGATCGAGATGAAGGTGATAAGGGAGCACCCAGAGATGGTGCGTCAAAATTTAGCACTCAGGAATGATGAAAGCATCCTCAAATCTTTTGATGATTTGATAGAATGCGACAAGGAATGGAGGAGGTTATTCACTGAAGTCGGGAACCTGCGCGCCCAGAGGAACCGTATAAACGAGGAGATCGCCAAGCTGAAGAAAAGCGGTAACGATGCGACGCAGAAGATCAAGGAAGCCGAAATGATCCCGGAGAAGATCAGAAACATGGAGGACGCCATGAAGGCGGTTAGGGAAAGGATGGATCTAATATTGATGCGCTTGCCTAACATAATGGAACAAAGCGTCCCGATAGGGAAAGATGAGACTGAAAATGTCGTCATTAGATCATGGGGACAGCCAAGGGAATTTCATTTCAAACCAAGAGACCATATAGACTTAGCAAGTATACTCGACTTGATTGATATTGAGCGGGCTGCAAAAGTGGCTGGCGCAAGATTTTATTATCTCAAGAAAGATCTCGTCAGGCTGAACTATGCTATAATAAAGTATGGGCTGGACTTCATGGTCGATAGGGGCTTCATCCCCTTCCAGCCTCCATACATGATGAAGAAAGAAATAATCAACGGGGCGGTCGCGCTCAGCGATTTTGAAGATACGATTTACAAAATAGAGGGCGAAGACCTGTATCTTCTAGCGACGTCAGAGCATGCTCTGCTAGGGCTCCATTCAGGCGAAATTCTCAACGGCAAAGACCTGCCATTGAGATACTGCGGAATCAGCCCCTGCTTCAGGAAAGAGGCTGGCGCGCACGGTAGGGATACCAAAGGGATCTTCAGAGTCCATCAGTTCGAAAAGGTCGAGCAGTTCATCTTCTGCAGACCTGAGGAATCGCCTGATGAGCACGAGCTGCTGATCAGGAATGCGGAGGAATATTTCCAGAGTTTAAGGCTGCCTTACAGGGTCGTCAACGTCTGTTCTGGCGACCTCGGGACTGTGGCTGCAAAAAAATACGACCTTGAGGCTTGGCTCCCCGGGCAAGGGAAATACAGGGAGGAGGTCTCGTGCAGCAACTGCACCTCTTACCAGGCAGTAAGATCTAATATAAGGTATAGGGATAGGCCAAATGATCCTACAAAATACGTTCACACGCTGAACAGCACACTCGTGGCGACTGAAAGAACGCTTGTGGCGATAATGGAGAACTACCAGGAGGAGGACGGGACCGTAAGAATACCGGACGTGCTCGTACCTTACATGCAAGGAAAAAAGGAGATCGCGCCCCAGAAAGACGATCCCAAGGGAAATACGCGTTGAAAGGCTACCGAGTGGAAAATGGGGGAAAATATCAGATGCCTCCTCTTGGCGGATACGCAGGCAAGATACTTCGTGTAGACTTGGGAGACGAGACCATAGAGACGGAGGTCCTCAAGGACGATGTACTGAGGACGTACATTGGCGGTAGCTCCCTTTGCGCGAGGATCCTTTACGATGAGCTCGATCCTTCTATAGGCCCATTGGACCCTGGAAATATGCTCATTTTCATGACTGGCCCATTGACGGGCACGACTTGCCCTTCCTGCGGCAGGTACTGCGTTTGCACCAGATCCCCCCTTACTGGCATATGGGCTGAGGCTCATTCGGCTGGATATTGGGGACCTGAGCTCAAGTTCGCGGGATTCGATGGTATTATTGTTGTTGGCAAGGCCAATGCACCTGTCTGGCTGTGGATCAAGGACGGGAAGTGTGAGTTGAGGGATGCTTCCACAGTCTGGGGGATGGACACTTACAAGACAGAAGACTGCCTCAAGAAAGAATTGGATGATCAGAAGGCAAAAGTGGCTTGTATAGGTCCCGCTGGTGAGCGGCTTGTGCGCATCTCTTCAATCATGAACGACAAGGGGAGGGCAGCGGGGCGATGCGGCGTTGGCGCAGCAATGGGATCAAAGAAGCTCAAAGCCATCGTCGTTAGGGGCACAAGGATCAATGTCTTTCCCGCTGCCAAAGAGGCGCAGCTACGCGAATTTCTCAGAAAAATATACGTGACGATAAGGTCGCACCCCACCGTCCAGATCTATGCATCTTACGGCACAGACGGCATAATGGGGATGATGCACGAATACGGCGATGTCCCTATTAAATACTTCACAAAGGGCGAGTGGGAGGGCGGGGCGAATAACCTTTGCGGCGAGGCTATGGCGAAGACGATCCTTGAAAAGCAGTATTCATGCTACAGATGCATCATCGCTTGCGGACGGGAGATAAAGATCAAAGAGGGCAAATACGCCGGCCTTGAGGGGGCGGGTCCAGAATATGAGACGGCTGCTGCTTTTGGATTGCTTTGTATGAACAGCGACCTCCAATCTGTTGCTAAGGCGAATGACTTGTGTAACAGGTATGGCCTCGACACCATTTCAACGGGGAACGTGATAGCGTTCGCCATGGAGTGTTACGAGAAGGGCCTTATCTCAAAAGAGGATATCGGATTTGAACTCAAATGGGGAGACGCGGATGCCATAGTGGAGATGGTCAGGCAGATTGGCGAAAGGGAAGGCATCGGCGCTTTGCTCGGGGAGGGAGTCAAGCGGCTTTCTGAGAGGATTGACAAGGGTGCCCAAGATTTCGCGGTCCATGTCAAAGGGCTAGAGGTACCGATGCATGACCCGCGCGCGTTCAAGGGGATGGGGCTGCAATACGCAACCTCACATAGGGGGGCCTGCCACTTGAGGGGCATGTTCTATCACATTGAGCAGGGGGAAAGGGTCCCAGATCTTGGCATACACAAGCGCTATGAGAGGTTTACCGTGGAAGATAAGCCTCAGCCAGTGATAGCGATGCAGAACTGGCACGACGTTCTAGATTCACTGATAATGTGCAAGTTTGCAATACTCCCGCCTGCATCGGTAGTAGCAATGCTTTCAATGGTCACAGGGTACGATTACAAGCTGCAGGAGGCGATTAAGGCAGGAGAGCGGGCATATAACCTCAAGCGTCTCATTAACATAAGGTATGGCATCGGGCGGAAGGATGACACTCTGCCAAAGAGGATGCTCTCTGAACCTTTGCCTGATGGGGGCTGCAGCGGGATGGTCGTCGAGCTGGACAAGATGTTGCCTGAATACTACAGGTTGAGGGGCTGGGACGAGAATGGGGTCCCGACTCCACAAAAGCTTATCGAGCTCGGATTACAGCAGTGACTAGAAAATATACGTTCGATCTCAAAAGTTTGAAACCTGTTGGGAAAATGCAGCGCCCCTGAATTGCATGGGGTTAGATCAGAGCGCCTCTATCAATGTGGGCAGGCTTGCGATAGAATCTGTCAAAGCGTCTGGATTTTTGCTTGCTAGCTCCTTGTTGAAGATACCCAATAGCAAACCTATTGTCTTTGTGCCTGCAAGCTTGCCTGCTTCGATGTCTGTCGGCATATCCCCAATCATCACCGTCTCCTTAGCATTCAAGTTGAGACGCTTCATTGCAAGTATAACAGGGTCCGGGTGTGGTTTCCCCCTCTCGGTGTCGTCCCTTGTAACGACGGTTCCAAAATATTTTTCAATCGAGAATCGCTCTAAAATCTGGGTTGCTTCCTTTTCACTTCGAGTGGTAACTATCCCCATTTTGATGCCCTTCGAATGCAGGACTTCAAGAATCTCCTGGACCCCAGGGAAGAGCGGCGAGTTGTTTGCGATCTCCTTCAGTCGTTTGGATGCCAGCATGATCAGAAGGAGCTGCTTGTGCGGGGACAGCCCTACATACCTGACCAACCTGTAGAGAAAGGCTATGCCTGCGAAAGGCGATGATCTCTTTATCAAAATGGATCTCAGGTTCTCCGCAACATTGACCCTGCTTTCCTCAGTTAGCTTTACGCCAAGTCTTGAGGTGATCTCCACAAAAGCGCGTTCCATCGGCCTTATGCAGTCGAGCAGAGTCCCATCAAGGTCGAAAAGCACGCCATTTATCAAACATTACACCTGGCAATAGTAGAAAAATATGCGTTGGATAAATACCTTTACATCCTAAAAATAATCATACAATATAAGCGAGGATTACGATAATCCTAGTAGAGCCCTATAATGAGCGAGGGGGTCGTCGGATGTGAGAATAGCTAGAGACTCTAGCGCAGAGGAGCTCGCCCCCCTTGCGTTGGCAATCCACTCTATCTGCGGACTCCCTATCACCATGAGATCAAGATGTTGCTTGGGGGTGAGGGTCGAGGGTGGAAAAGTCATAGACGACCATTACACAGGGCCTGTGCTCGAGGAAGTCCTCCAAAAAGGGACTATTTTGAGGAAGGCTCCAGATGAGGGGGTCTACAAAGGAATCCCAGTAATAGTCGTACCTTTGAAGGAGGGAGAGGAGACAATTGCAGCTTTGGGCGTTGTCGACATAACTTATGGCGTTTATAGCGAGGCTACGTTGATCGGCCGAAGGAAGCCTAAGCCATGAATGCATTAAGCAGGTTTTCTAGAGGCGTGAAGAGACCAAGCGCCTAATAGACCCCACGCCAAAAACTATCGCCCATGCAACGCCAAGGTCTATTATGCCTTGAGTCAAATTCATGCTAGATATGAACGCTATGAACCCCCATATCGATCCGAAGAACATTGAATCGATCAACTGTTCGACTGGGACAGAGAAGAAGAGCGGAATGGCCCAATAATAGTTCATGACGCAGGCCGCTCCGCACCTTGCGATTATAGCTAGTGCGGAGGCGAACAAGAACTTGGGGATAGACTTGAAGGTCAAGGACGGATCGTCCTTATTTTTCAGGGGCGTAAGGGCGAGACCTCCAAATACAAGCACCATGGGGACGGTTGCCACAAATTTCATGGTCCCTCCCACGAAGCCTGCGAACCCTATTACGAGAAGCATTCCATACATACCCAAAGCCACTATAATCGAGTAGCGAGTGCCAATTAAGAAGAAAGTAATAATTATTGGCAGGGCGACGAAGTCAATCGACATCCCCCACGGGACCCTCAATGGTAAAGCCCGGTTAATTAGCTCGAAAATTGCTGTAAGCGCGATCATCGACGCAACTAGAGATATCTTGAATGCCTTAGAGTCCGCCCTTGACATGCGAATCACGTTCTAACAGACAGAGTTTACTTGAATTTAAGAGTATCTACTCATTTTTTAGTATTATTGGGGCTCAACTCTTTGGTCTCGCTTTCCCATACGGGCAGACCTTGATGCAGTATCCGCATATGGCAACAGCAACATCCCCTACTGCAGGGTTTTTCATGAAATTCTCCTTATTCTTTGAGAGCCTTGCTGCACATTTCGCTGGATTAAAGATCTCTTCTCTCATTGCGGGTCGCGTCTCAAAAGCAATATAGTTTAGAGCTTGCGAAGGGCAGAGTTGGACGCATAGCTTGCAATCCCCACACTTGTTATCGATGGGGGCCCCTGCTTTGAGGGGCATGTCCGTCAAGACAGTGACAAGCCTTATCCTTGAGCCAAATTCAGGATTGATCAATAGACCATTTCGACCGATCCAGCCAAGTCCAGCTGCCCAAGCGATTGCTTTATGCGAAACGTGCCCAATCTGCTTTTGGAGGTCGATGCGAAGGCTTGCAGGGATGACTTGACTCTTGTAGCCTTTTGCCGTAATATAGGCAGCTACTTTAAGGGCTGTTTCGTCGAGGAAAACGTTCGCAGTCTTGTAAGACCATGCATAGAGTATCCCAGGGTCATCGCTTGAGATCTCCTCGATCGCAATGCTTGGCAGCGCAATTGCCATTGATATTGCGCTTTTAAAATCGTTTAGCCTCACCCCTCCGAACGAGGGGAGGCTTTTAAGCAGATCGAGGTCTGCAACCCCCGCCAGGGTTATTCCTTGCGACTTTGCAAAATTCAGGATTTCTTTGGTGGCGTCTTCTTTTTTGGAGCCCATTTTTGGAACCTCTGGGTGGATCACTATTACACATACTAATCGTTGTTCATTTTCTTTATAACTTTTAAGTGTACGCAGATGAATCTAATCTTGTGAGGCGGCTTAGATTGGTGATAGTGGAGTTTTCAATAGCCCCGCTCGGGACAGGAAGTACTAGTTTGAGTGAATATGTCACAGAAGCTTGTAGGATCGTCAAGGAATCCGGCTTCCATTTCATGATAACTCCGATGGGAACCATAATGGAAACTGGGACTTTAGCCGAGGCGTTTAGGGTGATACAAGAGGCGCATGAGGCAGTAATAAAGAAGGGCGCGACCCGAGTTTCAACGACTATCAAGATAGATGACAGGAGAGACGTCGTACGGAGTATGGAGGACAAGGTGAGAAAGATAAAGTTGTGAAGTCAGTTCAATAAACAATCTCGCCATCAATGAAGGCTTTCGTTTTTGGATTTGATGGTTTCTCAAAAAAGGATCTTGCATCACCATACTCGACGACTTTACCATCAAGCATGAACGCGACTTTGTTTGCAAGGCGCTTTGCTTGGAAAATGTCGTGTGTCACAATCACGATTGTAGTACCGTATTCCCTGTTAGCTTCAATGAGAGCTTCCTCTATTATTGAAGCATTGTATGGATCCAAGTTTGCTGTAGGTTCGTCAAGGAGCAATAGTTGAGGATCGTAAACCAGGACACGCGCCAGAGTAACCCTCTGGGCTTCACCGCCTGAAAGGGTGATTGCCTTTCTGTTCTGAAGGTTAATGAGTTGGAGCCGCTTTAGCAGATCACCGACCTTTTTACGCTCAACATGGTCAGGCACCTTTCGGAAACGCAGGCTATAGGCGATATTGTTATAGACTGAAGTGTTAAAGACCACAGGGTTCTGGAACACCATGCCGATCCTCTGGCGGATGGACAGCTTGTCGATCTTCTCATAGTTCACCCCATCCATTAATAGATCTCCCGAAGTAGGTGACTCGAGGCAGTCGATGATCCTCAACAGGGTGCTCTTGCCAGCCCCGCTGGGACCGACAACCGCAAGAAAATCTTTGTAATGGATGGCCAGATCCAGATTCTCGACAGCCTTGATTGCGCCGAATTTTTTTGTCACGTTCCTCAGTTCTATAAATACCACCGCAGCTTCCCCGCTCAAATTGAACTCTTGGTTCTCGACTTTGTCTGGAGCACAGTTAGAAAGATATTGATGGCAAATGCAATCAACAAGAGGATTATGCCCAAGGCTATGGCGATTGCAAAGTCGCCCATGCTTGTGTATAGCATAATTGCAGTTGTGAGCGCCCTTGTGTAGCCTAAAAGATTGCCGCCAACCATCATTATCGCCCCTACCTCCGATATGGCAGCACCGAATGCAGCTATAAGTGCAGTCAGGATGCCTAAGCGACTTTCGTTGAGAAGGACCCTCGCCTGCCAGAGGGTTGGCGCGTTCAACGAGGTCAATGTCTCTTTGAGCTTTGGGTTGAGGCCCATCACAGACGATATTGTGATGCCGCAGACGATAGGGAAGGCCAATATCAGCTGCGCAATTATCATGGCTTCAGGGGTATATAGCAGCCTCAAGAAGCCAAGGGGACCAAAGGACGAGAGCATGAGGTAAACAAAGAGTCCCACTGCCACGGGAGGCAGTCCCATGAAGGTGTTTATTATGGCGGTTACGAAAGATTTGCCGATAAATTCCTTCGTTGCTATTATGTATCCGAGGGGGATCCCAGCGATTGCGCCTAACAGTGTTGCGGTAATTGATACCCTGAGCGACAGCATGGTTATGCCCATTATTTCCGGATCTCCGGACAGAATTATCTCAAATGCTCTCCATAACCCATCCACAATAATCTCGAAGCTGCTCATCAATATGCCTCCGCATTATGACCTATCAATGTTTACATATGTCTCTGAAGGAGTGATCATGCTACCGGTCACTCATCCCTTTGACACTGAGAAGGGAATATATGTAGGAAACTGCAACCTCCTCTGAGGGCAAGCCGATCGCTTCAGGACAGCCAAATATCGGGAAGAAAACCTGCTCTCCTGCAATGGTGTAGTTCGATATCAATGACTGCCCCTCATCACTGACGAGGAACAAAAGGAAATCGAGTGCCCAATCGTAGTGGATGTTTGGGTATCGCGTTGAATTGAGTAGGACAATGCCATATGGATTCAAGAGCGCCGGATCTTTTTCGCATAAGACCACAAGCCCCAGATTTTCCTTCATCGTTGACTTCAATGCCAAGTATGTAGCCCTGTCCGCAATCGTATAGCCACCCATCTCGTTGGCTATCCTTATCACATCAGCCATCCCGGATCCTGCTGAGAGGTACCATGGGGCGCCCACATAATTCTCGATGCCAGCTTCCGACCATAACCTCTTCTCGAGTGAATGAGTACCTGAGCCATCGCCACGCGAAATGAAGACGGCCTTATATGAGCTGTTCGATGTTGCGATCGTTGCCATTGCCACGGATGCATTTTGGCCGATAACCCCAGCGGGGTCTGAAGCGGGCCCTATCAGAACGAAATCATTGTACATCACCGTTATTCTAAGAGTGCCCTTCCCAGCATCGACAAGTGAATCTTCCCTAGAACGATCATGCACTAGCAGTATGTCCGCATCCCCCCTGCTGGCCACTTCGACTGCTTGCCCGCTCCCTAACCTTAGCCACGTCAGATCAAGATTGTATTTTGAATCGAAATAGGGCTTGAGATATGAAAGCAGCCCTGAATCCACCGTACTCGTTGTTGTGGCAACAACAAGGCGATTCTTAGCGATGGATGAGTCTCCAAAATGCGAATTCACTAGTAGCCCCGAAGCCATGACCAAGATGATTGTAAGCAAGAGGGCAGACTTCGCTCTTCTATTCATGCCTTAGCACTATCCGTTATATTTATAAAAATATAACGGATCCCCTTAAATAATGTGCCCCCATATTACATTATCATGAAGCCCCGCTTTGCAGTATGGCTTGAGGACGGCAGCAGGTACATAATTGGTGAAAAGGAAGCCAGGATCCTTGAAGGTTTAGAGAAATATGGTTCGCTGATGGCAACTGCAAAGTCATTAGGTGTGACATATGCTCATGTTTGGAAAGTTGTCGAGAGGCTTACGAATTGTTTAGGAAAGCCCGTAGTGAGCGCTTACCGCGGAGGAGAGGCGGGAGGCGGCACTACATTGACTGAAGACGGGCTAGCGCTGTTGAGGGAATACCAGAAATTGGAGGATAGGATCGCGAAGTTCATTGGTTCCAGCAATAAACGCGTCTTTGTAGATTATAATAGGCCCGGACTAGTCATAATCGGAAGCAGTTGCCCTGCATTGAAGCTCTTAATAGGCCTCATAAAAGGAACGGATTGCGAAGTGGTGGAGGTCGGATCATCGGCAGGAATAACTGCCGTTATGCTTGGCGAAGCGGACATTGCAGGCATCCACCTTTATGATCCAGTTAGTGGGAAATATAATGAAAAGGCTGTGAAAGATGCGTGGCCGCATGGTATGGCAGCATTAATCAAAGGATACGTGAGGGAGCAGGGGCTCTTGGTTAAGAGCGGCAATCCGAAAGGGATCTGGTGTTTGGAAGACCTCCAGAAGAAGAATGGAAGGCTCGTCAACAGGAATTTAGGATCTGGGACGAGAGAGCTGCTCGATAGGCTTATCAAAAGCAAAGGCATGGACGCTGGAAGCATACGCGGTTACGACTTCGAGGTTAAGACCCACGAGGAGGTCGCAAAGGCGATTGTTGAGAATAGGGCAGACGCTGGAATAGGGTTGAGGGCAATGGCAAGAGCGCACAACCTTGATTTCGCAAAGCTGTGTGAGGAGGAGTACGATTTTGTTGCCGAGAGGAGGAGGATCAATAAGCCAGAAATCAAGGCGTTCATAGCATCGCTCAAATCAGCCGATTTCAGGGAAATGCTTGGTGAGAAATATGAAGGAATCTGGACCACAGGCGAGACTGGCAAAGTTCTGGAAATCACGGGCTGATGCCAATCACAATTGGCGTAACGTATGTCTCCATTACAGCAGCCACCACAAGGAGGACGAGTGAGAAGAGGAATAGCCTGAAGGACGATTCGAATGATTCAGTCAATTTGTACTCAGTGCGGCGCATCTTGCTCTTGATCTTCCGTATGAACGAGATGCCCAGCCGTAGACCTGCAGCCCCGGCGATGACGAGGGCGGGCAGTTCGAAAATACCATGGGGCGCAAGCGCCAATATCGGGGCCATAAGGGAGACCTGATCGATGAGGGTTGCGCTTATGAGACCTACGACGAAGCCATTGAAGAATAAAATGAAGGCAGGGATTATCAAGATTGGTCCCGTTAGAAAGGCAATCGATGCTGTAAGTGAGTTCTTTATGAACAGGAAAGCAACGCTCATGGGTTCAAATGGCTTGTAGAATTGGACAAGTTGCTCAATCCCATCGAAGAGCGGGTTCGCAGAGAGAGGCTGCCCTGAACGAGGCACAGCGAAGCCGATAGCGATTCCGACGACCATCAATGCCACCCCAGCAAAGATGTAGGCAGAGTGGTCCCTGAATATCCCAATGCTGAGCCATTTTATCTGATTGTTCATCATCTTCATCCTTTGCTTAGAAAGCGATCATATTGCGGGTGCCTTTTGAAGTATTCTGTGGCGAAGGCGCATACAGGAACGATTAGGAGCCCATTCTTCTCCGCATAGTCCATGGATGCTTTCATAAGCTCCCCCCCTATCCCCTTCCCACGGTGTTCTTCTGGCGTATATGTCGAATCGAGGAATATTTTCTTGCCTTCGAGGTGGAACTTCACATAGGCATAATTTTTGTCGTCGACTTTTATCCGAATCGCATTAGCTTTGACATCGTAATCCAATTCGAGCACCATTACAACTATATAGAGTGGCTTTATTTATTCCAATTGGGTGAGAAGATGAAGATCAGGTGGCTTGGCCATTCTGGGTTCGAGATCAATATCGATGGAAAGCACATCGTTGTCGATCCTTTTCTGGAGGGGAATCCAAAATGCAAGGTAAGGCTTGAAGAGATCTCGCGGACGGACATTGTCGCAGTAACACATGCTCATTTTGATCATTTAGGGGATTCGGTTGAGCTTTCAAAGAGAGACGGATCCGCCTTCGTCTGCCTTTATGAGAATAGGCATTTTGCAGACGAGGCAGGGATCGAAGAAGTCGTTGCGCTCAATATCGGGGGGTCGTGTGAGGTGAGGGGCATCACGGTCACATGTACGAACGCGCTGCATAGCGGGAACCCTTGTGGCTTCATCTTCAAAGGGGGAAAAGAGTCGGTGTACCATGCAGGAGACACAGGCATATTCGGAGACATGGCACTCATCCACAAATTGTATACACCTGATGTGGCGATGATTCCGATAGGGGGGCGCTACACCATGGGACCCAGGGAAGCTGCGGAAGCCATCGATCTCATTAGGCCAAAATACGTCATACCGATGCATTACAATACTTTCGACGCGATTAAGCAGAATCCGGAAGAATTCAGGGATATGGTATTAAGATCATCGAGTTGTAATGTGATATTACTAGAAGAGGGTGGAAGCTTTGCCGTCTAATCGTGAAGGAAAAAACAAGCCCTTGAGGAAACATAAAGAGGGGGAGAGGTTGAGGCGAGAAATCCTCTCAGAGAAAGTATGCGATCTCAAAGTATACGACAAAACAACCGTTGGAGACCTGATAAGAGCATATGGGTCGATGGGGGGATTCATGGCACCTAACCTAAAAATGGCAGCGAACATGATCAATGAGATGAAGGAGAGTGGCTGCACCATTTTCCTCTCCTTTACAGGTAACCTGATGGCTACCGGGCTGAGGGGGGTCATATCGCAGCTTATCAGAGAAGGATTCGTGAGCACTATAGTGACGACTTGCGGGGCAATGGATCACGACATAGCAAGGTCTTATGGTGCACGTTACTGTAGCGGCGATTTTAGCCTTGATGATGTGATGCTGAATGAGCTGAAGATACACCGTCTGGGTAATGTTGTAATACCTCTCGACGATTACGGCCCGCTTGTCGAGAAAGTGATGAGGGAGCAGCTCCCTGAGATGATCGGCGAAAAGGATGCCGTGACCCCGTCAGAGCTGGCGTCGGAGTTCGGGAAGAGGATAGATGATGAGAATTCGTTTTTGAGGGCAGCGTATGAAAAGAATGTCCCAGTTTATGTGCCAGGCATTGTTGATGGATCATTCGGAACGAACCTTTTCTTCTATTCACAGACGAAGAAGCTCAGATTAGACCTCTTCAAGGACATGAGCGCCATACTGAACCAAGTTTTTGACTCGAAGATGACAGGAGCCATAATAATAGGCGGAGGAATAAGTAAACACCATGTGATTTGGTGGAACCAGTTCAGGGAGGGGCTTGATTATTGCGTGTACTTGACCACCGCTCAAGAATACGACGGCAGCCTATCGGGCGCACTGCCTAGGGAGGCAATATCATGGGGGAAGGTCAAGCCGATTGCAAAGCAAGTTGCGGTATTTGGTGATGTGACAATTACACTTCCCCTCATCGCGGGATCATTGATCAGGCGGGTTGGCGATTGACGAGAATCAAACATTGCTACCCTATCAATCACAGGCCTGCAAACCTACGGGAGAGGAAGGAGTATTACAGTGGCCTAGATATTGGCCCAATGATGCAGTGGTTTTACAATAGACCAGAAGGCCTCCGTTTGCCTATCCTCCACCTGGATCCTGGAAACGAGACAGGGTACATAAGATCAAAATATAAGGACGAAGCGGGGAAGCTTCTTTTTTTCCGGATAAGCAAATTCGAAGAGTTAAAGGAATGGTTGATAGATTTTCTCCCTGAGGACCTTTACTATGACAGGAACCTTTACAAAGATCCTGAAAAATGCATGGGTTGCAGCAAGAGGGGCAAAGACTGCATCGGTTGCAGTGGCTTGATTGGACAGGAGCTAATGTTTGATATCGACCCTGAGAACATAGATTGCCCTAATTGCGGTACTCTTGAAGATAGGGTGAAGGGCGCGTCTATGTTTAAGTTCTGTTATATATGTTTTAATAAAGCGATTGAACATACTATAAATTTATATGACTATTTATATAATGAAGAATATGAAAGAATCTCCGTTGTTTATTCAGGGCGCGGATTCCATATCTATATAGAAGATGATGATTCACTTTACATGAATTTCGTTGAAAGAAAGAATTTTGTTAAAACAATCAAAGAAAAAGGGTTTGGAATAGATCCCTGGGTCACTGAAGGCGAGGCGAGATTGGCCAGAGTCCCCTTTTCCCTTAACGGCATGGTGAGCAAGATATGCAGGCCAATAGAAATTAGAGAAATAAAAAATCTTGATTTTTGGCGGTCCAGGCTGTTCGTTCCATCTTTTATTTAACTAAAGTATGTTATTTCTTCTTTTTCGCCGGTGCTTCTTTTTTCTTGTATTCTTTTTTCTTTGCTGCTGCCATTTTTATTTCCTCTATTACATTAACTTCACATAATAAGCATATAATCATTTCTATTATATATATTTATTAAGTTAAATTTCCATTTTTCTGATATTAGCTTAATCATTAATTCAGAATAATTTCATATTATAATCTTAAAATGAGATCATTAGATTAAAGTGATAAAAGATTATTTTGAGAGCTTTGATCTAATATAACATTCATAAAGAGAGTCTATTCTCCGCTTGTTTACATAGCCAGCATGTGGACGAAGTCCCCCTCCAAATGTCTTCGGTATATGCAGGAGTTCGTGGATAAGCACTTTCTTCTTGTTTTCATCACTGAGTCTGTCAAAGCGTTCAGATATTACCTCGATCAGGTAGTATGGAGGAAGGTTCAGTGCCTTTTGCCATACTTTTAGGAAAGAGTAACATCGCGCCAGCCCTCTCTTGGATCTCGAGCCCCTACTTCTGAAACAAAACACCCTATCCACATCAATGTAATCCAATGGTATAGAATTTACGATATCAACCACTAAGTGCTTGACGTCATCTGCATAAAAATATTCTATTGGCATACAAGATGACCCAAGCGCAAGTAAAATTATTGGGCGACTATCTCCTTCTTCCGCGTCCCCGCCTGTTATCATCATGATACAGTGGCCGGAACTTCGGTATATGCTGGTCATAAGATCTGTTGGAGATGTTGTTCTCTGAATTTACCGCCCCAATGTCATCGGCGGCTATTTCGATAGACCCATATTTCCCAGTGTTCAAGCGCATCGATCCACGGAACAATGAGATGTAACCGTTCTTGATGGATAAGTTCTGGTCCACTTTAATCTTATCAATGTCGCTGTCCCACAAGCTCAAAAGGACACACCCTGTTGAATCTGCAACAAGGGCTTCTGCAACCATATGCCTACCCCCGTCCTTAGTTGAGACCTCTCGGGGGGGATTAATCTCAAGAACTTTTACTAGCAGGTCCACGCTCCTGGATCCTGGATTTAATTCCTCAATCTTTCTCGTTTCTGACATTATTTATCCAACTTTCAATATTGTCTGACCCTATCTTATGAAGGGTCCGCAGAAGAAGATAAAAAAAGGAAGTAGATAAGCTTTCCTAACGCTTCCTTGTGTTGGCTATGAAGTCGTCGAACCAACGTTGCGATTCCTTGACTGGCGCTTGTATTGGCGGCTTCTTGAAGCCGTAAGCGGAGATACTTGTCAATTGGCCCCCTATTTTGCGATCCAATGCTACCCTGACGCCCCTGATTACATCGAGCAAAATGCCTGCTCCATTGGAGCTGTCTATTGTTCTGAAGAAGATGTCGACCACTACATCACGACCTAGGCAGTTCTTTCCTTTTATATAGAAATAGCTAGTACGCCTGTCGCCCATGAACCCTACATAATCAGACGTGCCAGTAGCGACCTCAGAATCATTAGGAAGGAACTGCTTGATTGCGTCAGACTTTACTTTTCGCTTTGCCTCCCTCCTTATGTCCTCAAGGACCCCATATGCCTCCATTGAGCCGCCGATATCTAGCTGATAGGTCTTTTCAACCTTGACTCCCCTGCTGCTGATGAAGTCCAGCAGCCCCATGTGAAATACTGTGCCGCCTATCTGGCTCATAAGGTCATCACCCACAAGAGGGATATTACGCTCTTCAAAAGACTGACCCCACCTGTTGTCAGAAGCAATGCTCGTCGGTGTGCAATTGACGAACCCGCATCCGCTTTTCAATGCCGCATCAGCATAGAATTCCGTAGCCTTTGTGCAGCCAGCGGGCAACAAGCAGACGAGGATCTCGCACCCTCTGTCCTTCAGGTAAGTCGGGACGTCGATGGGGGGAGATTCGTCTACCTTGATAAGGTCTTTCAGGACGCCATCGGCGCCATCCATAACTGGACCTTTCTCAACCCTAACCCCTGTCGTGTTAATGTCGCACACCTTTTCAGCGACGTTGGGTTCAGAAAAAATGGCTTCCGCCAGGTCTCTTCCAACCTTCCTTGAATCAATGTCGATCGCGCCCACCAACTCGATGTCCGCAGGCGAATATCCGCCTACATCATAATGCAAAAGCCCTTCAGCCCTTTTTTCATGGTAAACAATGCTCTGTAATAGAGCTGAGCAACAGTTCCCAACTCCAGCCACAACAACTTTGATCTTACCCAATCGACTCACCCTTGCATTTCATTAATTCAGGCTCATATATATTAAAACCGATTTTTACGCTCATAGCGCCAGTCGAGAACTGCAAATATGGAAAAGTATATATTCATTAAAAGTAACTGTTGAACAGAGATACGGTGATACTAAAGTCATGGCCACCCAGGATAACGAAACACGCCTCGTTTTGGAAAGGCTGGAAAAAGAGATAGCGACTATCAAATCGCTTCTCGAACAGATAATTGCGTCACAGCAGGAGTTGATTGACAAGAGCAAAGGAGCCTACCCTCCGAGCAGTTATGGCCAGGCGGATGGTGAGGGTGTCGTCGAGGATGGCTTGGATGTAGGCATATTGTTGAGGCTCCCAGATCACCTTAGGAAGACCATGCTTGCCCTTGCAAAGCTCATAGAGGGTCGGGCGGATGAAGTCGCCCAAATAACTGGGCGCGCGAGGGCAATCGAAAGCGGTTATTTGAACCAGCTAATGAGGCTCGGATATGTAAGGAAGATAAGAAGGAAGCACCAGATTTACTTTGCACTAAGCGAAGGTGATTGAGATGGGCAAGTTCATTACCATTCATTCATATAAGGGCGGTACAGGGAAGAGCCATCTTGCAGCCAATCTCGCAGTCATCTACGCTTTGCAAGGAAAGAAAGTTTGCCTGTTGGACATGGACTTCAGAGCCCCTACTCTGCAAATCGTATTCGAGCCAAAAAATGTGAAGCGGTACATCAACGATGTATTGAATAGCATGGCAAATGTTGAAGATGGTCTAGTCGACTGCTCCAATAAAATTGAGGGGAAGGGCACACTATTTGTTGGTTTTGCAGACTTCTCCTCAGAAGCGATCAGGGATATGATCTCCAAAGGCAAGAAGTGGGAGGCAGAGGCATTACACAGGATATTGAGCATGAGGAAGGAGATCCTGGAACGGCTCAAATTCGATGTGTGCATCGCAGATACAAGCCCTGGAATCCAATACTCCTCGATTAATGCGGTTGTAGCTGCAGACGTGGCAGTAGTCGTTTCAACTCTTGATGATTCAGATATTGCAGGAACAAGCAAAATGATATCGGAGCTGTACGAAGTCTTCCAGAAGAAGACAGTGGTGATAATCAACAAAGCGATTGGCGGGATCGACTTCAAAGACATGGAAAAGGCAAAGATCGTCGATGAGCTTCAGAACAAATACAAAGAAGCGGTCATTGGGATATTACCTTGCTTCTGCGAAGTTGGCAGAGTAAAGAGGGCCCAGATATTCGCTTACAATTATCCAAAGCATCCGTTCACAGAGACGATGAGGGTTATTGCAGCTAAACTTGACCTTATTTAGAAAAAGGGCATCAGAAGAACGCTATCACTTGAATTTTTCCTTTATCCTTTTCGCTTGCTCCAAATAGTCCTTGAGTTCTTTTCCATGCATGATCTTATCAGGCAATGTTTCAGGGAGGAAGAGGGTCAGTATGACGGCGAAGAACAAGAATATGCTGGTAGAAGGGAAAGTCTGATCGATCGACAAGTTGATCCCCGAAAGCGAGAGGAAATTCTTGAAGAATAGCGAGGTTATCGCTATGGAGAATGCGATTGATATGTATATCGGCCTTTCTTTTTCTCGAATGATGTCTCCCCATAATACCATGATGAAAAGGACAGATAGTATGCCCCAAGCGATTCCGTCGATGAATGTGTAGGCGATTATTCCACCATGGGTGACGCTAATAATCGCATACTCGATTCCCAAGTAAGCATAGGAATATACCATCAATTTTTTTCGACCATAATGGTCCATCAGCCAGCCTCCAAGGAGCATGGAAGCAAACCCCAGCGCGATAGACTGTAGCCCGATCATGTTTAACGTCTCTTTAGGTAGCAGCTGAGACGCACTGTTGGAGGCCAAGATGTCAACCAGTAAGAAGATCCCCCAAACAGCCAAGAAAGCTAATTTCGAAGACATGGCGAATGGCGCCATTAAAGCAGCATCATCATTTGTAGCATCCTTTGGCTTTCGTAATATCACCAATGCAGCATTGATCAATTTGATGGCGATTAAAACGATTGCTAATGAATAGGCTGAATTGACGAAAATTGACATGAAGAAGACGAGGGCATAGACGAAGAAAATGAAAAGGCCAGCCGTGCTGCCGCGGTTCTCAAAAGTCGTGATCCCGATAATTTTTGAGAGTATGCCAGGAATCGCTAATGACGCTGAGAAGCCACCCAATATTGCGAATAAAACAGCTGAGACCAGTCCGTCCAGTGGTATGAAAATTAGAGTGGCGAATAACGCACCAATCAAATTCCACAATAGATGGACTTTTTTCCTGAAGAATTGATCCAAGATTGCACCAAGAATGAGGAAAAATATGGCTGAAAAGAACGAAACGTCAAGGATAAACAAAGTCAGATTCGGATCAATGGTTTTTCCGAGCAGAGTGTTGTAGTTGAAGAATTGATAAATATACACTATGCTTAATGCGGAATAGAGAGTAAGATAAGCATCTGACCGCAGCCTGCCGTAGCTCTCTTTAAGCGACTCTTTGAGGTTGCTTAAGTTAGGCATCAACATTTAATTGAAAAAAGCAGTTATATAAACATGATATTGTAAAGAGGTCAAAATATTATTGGTTTCAAACCGAAAGACATTTATTTGTGCTAAGTGTATAATTGTTTGACTAAAGAACAGAACTTTAGTCAAATGGTGGTGCAAATGAAAAAATACTCCCCAACCCTCGTAAGATTTTGGCTACCGTTTATTTAAGTTTTGAATAATGAGAGAAGCCTAGACGGGTTTCTTACATTATTCAATGCTGTTTTTGAATTGAGTACTAGAGACTCTATTTTCCTTTTTGTCTTCTCAAATCCCTCAGATTTTTCTATTAAGGATAGTATTTCAGGTATTTCCGAATTGGAACAGGACTTGGAGCATGATTCGATTTTCTTCTTCAAAGCCGGGGAGGAGAGGGCGTAAATCACAGGCAATGGGAGGCTCTCCTTTGTGATGCGAGAGAAGAGCTCTGCTTCGTCATTGAATGTATCCTCGATGTCGTCCCTCAATATTGCTATGCTGCCCAAGCAACGGCCGAATTTCCCCAAGGCATCTATCTCCTGAGGGGTCCCCCCTCCAATCATCGCACCCACACGGGCATATGCCTCCACATCTGCAGCCTTCATATTGACGATACGCAGGTATCTCGAAGGCGTCACGTCTAGATTCCTCACTAGCTTAAGCTCCTCAACTTCTGCAGATCCCAATTCGAAAAGACCGTCCTTCACCGCTTTTACTATTAGTCGTACCTTGTGGGGATCCATGTGTTCCGAAAGATCAACCAGCTTTGAAATTCCTTCGATGAGCAGTGCATCTCCCAAAATGAGGGTGACTTCTTCTCCAAATATGCCTAATGTTGTTTTTTTCTTTTTGTTTGTCCTAACGTACGACTGATCGACAATATCGTCATGCAGGTCAAAAGCGCCTCCAGAGAGGACGAGGCACTTTGCAGCAGGATAAACGAGTGATGGATCCCCTCCGACAGCTTCGCAACACAAGACCATGAGAGCGGATCTTGAATAGTCCTTCCATCTCTTTGCGAATCTCTTCAAAGCGCGGCTTGCTGTAGGGGAGGGTATCCGTGTGGAGAGCATCTCCTGGAATGCCAAATCGACTATGGGTTTGCCAAGGGAAACGATCATTTTCTGAATATCAGACACGGGAATCACTGTATTAGATTTGCTGAACCTTTTATTAAAAGTGAATAGATCCCAACAATCAGCAAAGATGAGTTTTACGCTTGTGCTGCATAAAGAAAGATGCGGTTTTGAATGAAAAAAGGTAGAAGAATACGCCTAATGTGATGAGCCCGATATACAGTGTAATGAAATTAAAAGCATTGAGAAGAGTAGAAAAAGTGCCCGACATGACCCCGCCAAGCGACAGAATGCTCCAGTATGAATTAAAGAACCAGTGGATCAGGATTGCGCTCTCAAACCCAAATTTGATGCAACAATATCCCAAGAGGAGCCCGGCGAGGAAGGTGGTCGACAATTTCCCTACCTGCCAGGTGCCGGTTGTAAGGTGTGCGAGGGCGAAAGCGGTTGCCGACACCAAAATAAGCGTTATCTTGAAAGCGAGAAATGGTTTGCCCAAAGAGAGGGATAAGCGCTCTTGGAACGAGCTAGGTTTGAATAGGGCAAGGATCGTGAGCATGGATCTTTTCTTAGGATTGAACTTGGATAATGTCGGGGAGGCGAAAAATAAAAGGTAAACTGCAACAGGGAATGCAAGGGGCACTAGTCTGAAGCTGACTTCCTCAATAAGCGCAGCATATGAGGTAAAGAGGACCCCCTGGAACGGGTCTGCAAAGGGGGTTTCACCAATTGGTATCCCGATCTCCTGCAATACCAGATGGATGACTGTAAACGAGAAGAACGCCGCTGAAGTGAGGGCTGGCATAAAGAGCAGGAAGTTTGAGGTCGCCTTCTTGATTTCTCTCGAATGGACCAGGTCCTTAACAGAGAGGTCATAACGCCTGTTAGTCAGGGCAGTGATGATGAACGCAAGCGAAAAAATGATCGTCAAGAAAAAAAAGAATGTGCCGACGCTTATTGGACCGCTTATCTTCAAGGCAGAAATGTAGAAGAGGTACAGGTTCAGTGAAAGGATGTTCTTCGAGCTGAACTCGAGGCCTTCGGGCGTTAAGAAAAACAGGAATAGGCCAAGGACCATTACAAAAGCGTAAGTGCAGACGATGAGAAAAGAAGCGGCAGGGTACAAGTAGGCGAGGATGGCCTCGATTGTTTTGAATGGGACATTTGTGTCGCCTTTGTCTTTTTTTGAGCCCATCAGGTATCAGATTCCTTAAAAATGGATCCTTCCGACGAGGACTCGGTTCCTGCTTACATCAGTCATGAATTCGACTCCACGAAGCTTTGGGAGCTTGAGCAGAAAGTCCCTTTCTGTCAGGATTCCTATGGGCTTCGAAGCAGACATAACGACGAGAGAGCCTACATTGTGCTTCCCCATGATCTTTACGGCATCACTAAGATCGGCATCTGGTGAGACCGTCTTAGGGTTTGGAGTCGTCAATTTCGAGATGTTGGCTTGCAAAATGTACTGGCAGAGACCCTTGTTTATGACGTCGCCTATATAGCCACTTGCCAAGAAGTTCATCACGTCCTTTACTGTCACGATCCCCCAGAGCTCGCCTTCATTGACAATCGGCAAACGCCTTATATCATTCTTGATCATTACGCGCATCGCGTCGAGCAGCGTCCCCTTTGAGTCGAGGCTTATCAGCGGCTTTGACATTATCTCAGAGACCCTGACGAACATCTGCCCATCCTCAAAAAGGCGGAAGAGGTGCCTTTCAGAAAGGATACCCCAGACTAACCCTTCAGCGTCGAGGAGCGGGAGCATGCCGATGTCATATTTCGCCATGTGTGCCATCAGATCAGGGAGAGAAGCCGACATGCTATCAGTGATGGGCTTTTTGTTCACAATTGGCGCAATTGGGGAGTTTAGGGCCCTCAGTATGTCGCCTCCATGGAGCTGCTCCATCAGGCGGCTTTTTTCGCCTCCGCCCAAATAATTCATAAAGTCCTTTGCTGAGACTATCCCCAACATCCTCTTTCCATCATTCGAGACTATGGCATGGCGCACGCTCTTCATCGACATTTTGGAGATTGCTTCTCTCAAGGTTGTGCTCTCGGAGAGGATCAAGGAGGGGGGAGAGCGGGCAATCGAAGTCACAGGGAACGCTGTCAACTTTACCACGTGTGAATTATTGATGGTGGGATAAAGTTAAAGTTGGCGGTCCTCACAATACTAATCCGACAAGTTGATGGATTTGCACCTACTATTCTATGATATTGAAACAAAGAAAGACCCCCATGGCATTAGGATCAGGCTAGTAAGGGAGCTGAGGAGGGCCGGGGCTATCAAAGTGCAGCGTTCTGCATGGGTCGCAGAGAAGATCACGCCCTCGTTAGTGAGGCTAATAGATGAGTTTAGGAGGGCCGGGGGCGCATTCAAGATTGCCGAATGGCTTCCTAGGACGCTTAGCGAAGTCTCTGGAGAAGCAAAGTCAATGGTGATCTCGCTTGCAGTTTTCGGAAGCGAGCCGTTCCATAAAGGCCATCACGACAAGATAGGGTCCTCGCTTGAGCAGAAGTTTGGGTGCAAGGTCAAGCTGGTTCCAGTCGGAGAGAGCGCTATCAAAGAGTACAGCACAATGGCTCAAAAGAGAACTCGCTTGCAGGATGCACAGAAGCCAATAAGCCGGATCCTCGATGAGGCGGCGCTTGATGATACCGATGCTCTGATTATCATCAATTATGGAAGGACCGGGAAGAGCGGGATAATGTACATCGCGCAGGCACTTGCAAGGACGTCGGTATTGCGAAACCTGACGTCGCTACCCCTTTTGCATGTCGAGAGGCTGGGGGAGGCGGACGGCGCCATTTTGGTATGGAACGAGACTGGAAGCGTACTCGCAGATTTCCTGAAAGAGGAGCTGATGATGCCGATCGTGAGACCGAGCATTAGCCTCAAAAAAACGACAAACATCGGGGAACGCGAATTGAGACAGATTCAATATGCCATGCCCGGGGACGCGATAGTGGTCAACGGGGTGAAAATTGGCACTTGCCTCGCAGAGCAGGTCTACCTTGTTGCCGAGAAAGGCAGGATCGTTGAAATCATTGGTGGGAAAGCACTCAAGTCAGTTAAGAAGGTCAGGATAGATAGCCTTGATAGCGCAATCATAAAGACTGTCTAGGTTACATCATGCCTTATGCAATTCAATCTTCCTGCCTTCAAGGAAGGCTGAGATCAGCTTCTCCTTTCCGCATTCGACTAACCGCCATATGGTATTGCGAGAGACGCCCATCTCGATTCCTGCCTCGTCGTAAGTCATCTTCTCAAGCTCGACGAGCCTCAATGCTTCGAATTCCGCAAGATCTAGCTGTATTGGGGTTCCTCTTTCCTCCGGCAGTGGGACCATAGCTTCTGCAAGAGGCGTTCTGGAGACGCTGACCGGCTTCGGGTTCCTCCCGACATAGCCTCTCCTACAACGACAGCAGTATCCGCCAGGCATGAATTGAGATTTATCACAAAACTTATAAATAGTTAATTGAATATCCGTGATATATCTCATAATGGAGTTGAGGAAAGTGAGGGTTGCGTTTGTTACTGATGATGGGAAGAGCATCTATAGGCACTTTGGAAGGGCCAAATATTTTCTGATCGTCGATTATGATAAAGAGGGCAAAATCAAAAAGGAAGTTGTCTCGAAGAGCGGGTGCCAATCGCGCTCGGAAAAAAGCCATGATCTTTCGGAAGAAGAAGTGCATTTAGGAAACGATGAAAGACATGAGAAGATGAGCGAGCCGTTGGAAGGTTGCAGCGCCATCATAAGCGGCGGGATGGGTATGGGAGCATTCAAATCCCTCATGCTCAAAGGAATATCGCCAATAATCACAGACGAGGAGGACATAGAAAAGGCATTGAAGGATTACCTGGAAGGGAAGCTCGAGAATCACTTAGAGCTGCTTCACTAGAGTCAATTAAGCTGTTCAAGGATACGATATGGATCCCTTTATTGCAGTCCCCTTTGAAGTGTAGATGTAAATGAAATAGTCTGCCCCCTCGGGATCGAGTTTGAAATTAAGTGGTACCCTAATGGTCGAATTTGCAGCCAAAGAAAAAGGACTTTGGAAGGTCGATGAGGAGACTGCTATTCCAGACTGGATCTTAACCATCTTTGCACTGACAAGCGTTGCGGAAGAGTTCGAAAAGTTCGTAATGTTTACGCTTACAAGCTCAGAAGTCTTCCTATTGAGTTCGTAATGGGTTATATTCATCGATGGTTCGATGGCTATTGCGGATTCCTGGGACCTCAAAAAGCTGTAGGCCAATACTGATGCCACTACAGCCACTGCTAAGAGGACAAGGATTATGAAGGTCCGTCTTGGCAGCATCTTACCACCTCAATGCACGAAACCTGGCGCGCCTAACACCTGAAGTATTGCAGGAATCACTGCTATCGTCCCCAATATGGCGAAGCCGAGCGCCAGGAGGACGAGCTTTCGAATCGCATCCATTCCAACGCCCTCCAATTCTTTGTTCTTTAAGGAGTAATGCCTCACAGCCAAGCTCCAGAGCACTAACGCTATCGACAGACCGTAGCTCACAATAACGACGAGGAACATTGGCGCATCATGGAAAACGAAACAGTAGGGGCAAGGGACAGGAGATTCTGCTGTAAAAACCGTCCTGCAGCAAGGCACTACTACTGGCGTGACGGTGTAGTAGAATGCGACGTCCAGTATCGTGTCAAGAAGCAGCAATGGCAGCAGGACAAGGAAAATTTTGGAGAGGGTGGACAGAAGCGGGGCCCCCTTTACGCGCCTATTGATCAGGTCGAGGCTGAGCCATATCCCATATGCGAAGAGTACGAAGAGCTTTAGCCCGGTGTCGATCCATGAATAAGGGCTGCCGGCCTGGCTCACGCCGAATTGGCACATGGCGCCAGGTATCAGGGGGATCAGGCTCTCGTTTGTGACCCAGAACATCCCGCTTGCAACGATCCTGGACAGCAAAATGACCCAAACGACGGTAGAGAGGAGGTAATAATCTTTCTCGAGGCTATACTTTTCCTCCATGCCAGCTTTTGCGATTTTTTTGGTTATCCCTAATGCCTTTGTCGCGGCATAGAAAGTTAAGGCTAGACCGAACACCCCCAACACTAGCATTACTGTTGTGAGCGCGGTCCAGATCATTTCACTGACCTCCCACTTGGGGCTTAGTAGCAACTGGTCTTAATAGCTTTCTCCATGCTACAACACTCAATATCAGGACAACTACCCCAACTATTACGATACTCCCAAGGAACGTGTTTGATGGCGGTACATACTGTATTCCAGTCTGGATAAGACCGGGGAGGGCGGCTGAAACAGTGACTACAGGGGTGCCATTGGGAAGCGTGTTCTTGAAGACCGTTAGCGTGTTTGACGGGTTGTAGCCGTTCTGCAGGAGGAGCTGGACGGAGGTTTCATTGATCGCCCATCGGTTATTGGCGCAGCCCTTTACTATCTTAGCGCCTAAAAGCAACCTTGCGCTCTCAGGGGTTACACTGACGACTGTGGAGTTCCTTATATCTATCACTGTTTTAGGCGCAGCGGATCCATACCAGCTGTCCATGATTTCTATGTGGACATTCGGATGGGCTGCAACCGACCTCAACATGCAGCCAGGGCAGCAGGTCCAGATCCTCTGGTTCGTATCGACGTCGACCAACTTAATGTTGGCCTCCATCTCTGGAGTTATTATCATTCCGCATGCCTCACACCTCGGCGTCCCGTAGTACTGGTAATATAGGTAGCCTCCTGCTCCCAATACCACTATAGCAACGACGACAAAGGTTAAGGGTATGATGTACTTCGTGTTCATTAATACCACCACTATTGCAAAGGCAAAGTTCCAAATTAAAGATAATGGAATTGAATTCTTACAATAAGAGGGGCAATACAAAGTTTATTTATGTTCGCACCTATCATTTACATGAGATGCAAAATGAGACTTATCTCACAACCTTTCAGGGTCATGCTGTTGGTACTAATAGTTGCCACTGCTGGCTTCACGGGCATGTTGGCGATGTTCATCTCAGCACACCCTTACTTTAGCCCCTTCCAACAGCAAGAGCTGCCCAAAGGGTGGATTGATCCCAACACGTATGTCTCTGGGAACTTCACTATCGAAAACGGGACGAAAGTGAGAGACATATTTGGCTATGTGGGGGCGGGAGGTCAGTCAATAATGATATTGGGCGTCCAGCCATTGAGGATAGACACGATAGGCGACATTGACATCAGGTTCAACGGCATACCGCTCGGCCAGACGAGGATCGAGACCACACTCGTCGTCAATACATCGATAGCCTCCTGCTGCTTCGTAACACTCGTCCAGGCAGGCCCCGACAACGTTGTTGAGATAGCATCATACGGATTCGAGGGGTTGTTCAGGTACTTGATAATAATACCGACAAAGTGATTTGGTATGAAGAGGATCATAGTTTTACCAATATTGGCGCTTGTGTTCACAGCGTCATTGATGGCATTATGCGCTTACAGCGAGATGGGATGGGGGAATCGGACATACGACAGCGCATTGAGAGAAACAATTGGTCTTCCAAGCATAGCTGTAGGGACAAACTATGAGGGCACAAGGAACCCCCTGTTAGAGATATTCGTTAGATCCCTTTATGACGTTCCTGGAGGGCACGACTACGTCGTATCTTCAAGCTTCATAGACACGCCGATGAGGCTTGGATTTTACCGGGAGAGCGTCCCAGGGTTTAATATGACGATGAGGAAGGGCTAAAAATGATGAAAAAACACAGGAACCTTTTAAATTATTCGTTTGACTGTCTCCGGAGGTACAGGATGAGGACGGCAGTGATACTGATAACATTCCTAATTGCTACCACGATGATCTCAGCTGTCCTCTTCACAAAGGACGGGCTCGAGAGGGAGGCGGAGTTGAGTGTCGACTCCTCCCCCGATCTTACAATCCAATACATCAAGGCAGGAAGGGCCGAGCCGATAAGCACAGCATACATAGATGACATAGCTAAAGTCGAGGGGGTCGAGAGGGTACTTAAGAGGACATGGGGGTATGCTGGCATAGGTGACAAAACATACGTTGTGATAGGCTTAGATCCGACAGGCCTCGATTATTCCCGAGGCGTGATAACCAGCCTGGAAAGCGGGCGATTCCTGACGCCAGAGGATGATGGGACGGGGAACGTGGTAGTGGGTAAGTTGATCGCAGGCATGCTAAAAGTGAAAGTCGGCGATGACATGATACTCCTTAGCGAATCTGTTGACGCTAACAAATTCCATGTCGTAGGAGTATTCTCAGATGAGTCTTCAATCTACACAGCGGACATGATCGTCATGTGCCTAAGCGACGCAAACGACTTCTTCAAGATGCCTGAAGGGATGGTCACAGACCTTTGCGTCTATGTGGAGCCAGATCAAATTCCAAATAATGTGGCGGCAAAGATGACTTCCATGCCCAATGTCAGAATTTTGGATCAAGATCTACTTCTGAGAGGATACAGGGCAGCATACGGAGCCAGGGGAGGGATATTCACAACGCTTTGGACCATATTGCTTGTGGCTATTGCTCTGATTGCATTCAGCCAGGCAATAGTCGTGGGGCATGAGTCGAAGTTCGAGGTCGGCCTTCTGAAGACCTTTGGCTTCTCCACGCTCGATATAATCGAGGTGAGGCTTGTGGAGAGCGCAGTTCTCGGTTTCTTTGCAAGTTCATTGGGGATGGTCATAGGTTTCGTCTATGCTGCGTACTTCAATGCGCCAGCGCTGGTGGATATATTGCTCGGCTGGGCATTTCTGCCGAAGGAGTTCCACCTCCCGGTATTGGTGAGCGCGACATCAGTATTCTCTATTTATGCAGTTACTGTAGTTCCGCTATTGATAACCACGGTGGTGCCAGCATGGCTCAATGCAATAACGGACCCAGAGCTCGCTATGAGGAGGGCTGCAGCATGATAGAGGTAAGGAACCTGACAAAGATCTTCAACCGCGGCAAGTTCAACGAGACGGTCGCGGTCTCAGACATCAGCCTGAAGATAAAAGACAAGTCCATTGTTGCCCTCACGGGACCAAGCGGATGCGGGAAAACGACCTTGCTGAGTATGATGAGTTTGATTCTCACGCCCACGTCTGGCGAGATACTGTATGATGGCGACAATCTGCTTTCAGGTTCGGACAACTTCAAGACGAACTTCAGGAGGATGAACTTTGGGTTCATCTTCCAGCACATCAATCTCCTACCCCAATACACCACGATTGAGAATATATTGTTGCCATTGTATGCATTCGATGCTGAGCCAAAGGAGTACGAAGAAAGGGCTTATAGCTGGCTGAAGAAACTTGGCATTTACGACAGGGCGACCCACCTGGTGGAGCAGCTCTCCGGGGGGGAACAGCAGAGGGCAGCGTTCGTCAGGGCTTTAATTAGGGAGCCCAAGTACATATTCGCTGACGAACCAACGGTCTTTGTCGACGAGGAGACGTCGCGAATAATTTACCGAATATTCATGGAGCTACGCGAGGCGGGAAAGACGATAGTCCTCTCGACGCATGATCCTGAGCTAATCAAGGTTGCTGATGAGGTCTACAAGATAAAGAGGGGGTCTCTTGCCTAAATGCTAGTTTACGGCGGGGTAGGATGCGTTCCCTTCTTTTTGAGGGCAACTCGGAAGTCCTCCATCTCGATCCAGTCCCTCACCTCCCCTCGGAGAGTGCTGCGTATGACATTTTTCTTTGCCTCATTGACAAGTTCCTGCAGGTCCGCAGCGGAGTAACCTTCGGTGAGCTTGGCAATTTCATTTATGATGACGTCTTTGCTAACGTTGGACTCCCTGAGGTAGATCGACAATATTTCTTCACGAGCTTTTTGGTCAGGGGGCGGTATGAATATGTGCTTCTCGATTCTTCCGGCCCTGAGAAGGGCGCTGTCAATGCTGCCTTGCCTGTTGGTCGCCGCCAAAACGATGACACCCTTGAGTTCCTTAATGCCATCTATTTCTGAGAGGAGTTGCGTAGTGACGGGGACGAATGCCCTGTTGTTGACATCAGCGCGGTCTGGAGCCACCTGATCAACTTCGTCAATGAATATTATTGCGGGGGAGTTGTCTTTTGCCAGGTTGAAGATCTCCTTGATTCTTGACGTGGCTTGGTCAGCGCCCCCCTTCACGATTTCTGCTCCGCTGATGACGAAGAAGTTGGCATTCACTTCGCTCGCTACTGCCCTTGCCAGCAGGGTTTTTCCGTTTCCAGGCGGACCGTAAAGAAGGATGCCCTTGACAGGCTTGACCCTGAGCTTTTCGATTAGATCAGGCCTGCGGAGTGGCAATTCGATAGACTCGCGCAGCTCAGCTTTTGCTGCGTCGAGACCGCCTATGTCGTCAAAAGAAACGAAACCTATGCCTGCCTCCCACCCTGTCGTGATCTTCCTGTCACGCTGGAATTCAGCCCTAAACCGTTCGTATTCCTCGAGCATCCCGAAGTCGATAGATGGTCGCGTTGATTTGATTGCTTCCTCGAGCATCTCCTGAGTTATTTTTGTTTCTTTTCGGGTACTGATCTCCTTATAGAAGGCGCCTGAAAGGACTTTGTTGACGACCGCTTCTATATCGGCGCCTGAGAACCGCTCGGATGCCCTCGCTAGGGCGCCATAGTCAATACCGTCAACAATCGCCGCCTTCCCCTTGAGATAGCACCTGAAGATCTCGACCCTCGCCCCTTCGTCTGGCGGCGGTATGTAGAAGATCTTGTCAAACCTTCCTGGGCGGATTAGTGCCTTGTCGAGGAGCTGTGGCTTGTTTGTAGTTGCGACAACAATTGTATCGCTCTCGCCCTGTATGGTCGCGTCCATCTCCTGGAGCATGACGTTCAATACCCTTGGCGTAACATCATCGTGGGTGTAGGCAGTTCTTTCTTTGCCTATGCTGTCGATGTCATTAATCGCCAATATGCAGGGTGCGCTCCGCCGAGCGTCCTCAAAAACATCGGCTATCCGGCGCTCGCTCTCGCCGTACCATTTCGAGAGAACCTCAGAGAGGTTGATTTCAATATACTTAACGCCCATTTTCGAGGCCAGGCCGCGCAGTATAGTGGTCTTCCCAGTGCCTGGCGGGCCAAAGAGGAGTATGCCCTTTGCCGGCCTGACCCCAAATTTTTCAGCCTCATTCCTGTATTTCATTGGGAACGCAAGGGCCTTGATCAGCTCCCCCTTTATGTCATCGATCCCCCTGATTCTGTCCCAGCAGTCCATCATCCGTACTGATTTCGAGGGCTTTGCCTCCACCATGAAGCCCTCTTCCTTCTCAAAGTTAATTCCTCTCATTATGGCTGGCCTAGACAGTAGCTCTCTCAGGCCAGAACCGGAAATCCGCGGGTTTTGGAGGAAGAGGGGGCGCGTGATCGTCAAGGCTACGACGAGTGAGAATGGAGCAGCCAATGAAGCTAGGAGCAGGTCTGCTGTCCCGAAAAGGAGAATTCCCCCAAGGAAAGACGCCAAGGAGGTGGAGATCGCTTTGCAGAGGGGAGAGTTCAGTCGAGCCCTTCTCAAGGCCCCTGCCAAGTAGTGCCCAAGCACCAAGACAATCGACGAGACAGCTATGAAATAGATCGGGGTCAATGTGAAGATCGAAACAGCGTATGACTGTTGTATTAGTGAGCGCCAATCGGGACCAAGGAAGATGCTGAACATTGCGGAGGGGAAGTAAAGCGATGACAGATAGGCGGTATCAGGGAAAAAGACTGAGTATTGCGAGAGCGACGTGAAAGTTAGACCTAATTGCGGCGCCCACATGAAGAAGATCCCAAATAGCGACAGTGTTGATGCTGTTATAACCCCCGCCTTGATTCCTTTGTAGACGGCCATCATGGCGATAATGGGCAGAACGAAAAAAATGCCAAAAGACGAAGGCACAAGCAGCCCCAATAAAACCCCAGTCGCAGTAGGCAGCCAGTCAATTACATCGAGCATGAAGACAGTCACGATGAGTACTGCCAGTAGAATGTAAATGTAATACAGATTATAAGAGGGGATCATCGTTGACGATATCAATTGGAAAATAGGGAAAAAGAGGACGGCTGAGAGGAAGACGACGACCCATACAGGTCTGTAATATGAAAGGGCAGCTACCGCAGTCGCTATTATGATCATGAATGGCAGCGTGAATAGGCCTAGGAAAAAGAATGAAATGAAAGTGATTGAAGCTAGAAGCAAAACGCCAAGTGGCGATTTTACAGGGCCGCTATTCATAATTAATAAGCACCATGGTCAGATTATATGCCTTTTGAGTGACCCGACTGTCGCCCGATTGCTGAACAGTCATTTCATGAACCAAATATTTAAAAAAGCGGACGCTGTTGTGAATTGAAAAGGCGGGTATTATGAAAAGGGCCTTTTTCATCATATCGATTATCTTTGTGGCGATGATGTACATAGTCCCCTATACATGGCTGAGCGGGAGGGCAGGAATAGAGACCTTTGCCTTTTGGACCCTCACAGCTGCTGCCTACTTCGTCATCGCATTTCTCTTTCTAAGGAGGCTTTAGATGGATTCCCTCTCGACTTACCTTGCGATCGCGATTTTCATTGCAGCAGGGACTACGATTGCGTGGGCATCAAAAAGGTTCCTCAAGAAGGAGGCGAAGGACTTTTATACAGCCGGGGGGCGGTTTGGGACTGTTTTGGCCTCATTCTCCTATGCTGCCACGACATACAGCGCATTCATGTTCATAGGATTGGTCGGGCTCAGCTATGCATCAGGCGTAGGTACATTGGGCTTTGAACTCGTATATTTCATGGGTACCCTCTTCCTTCTCTATTATATAGCCCCCAAATACTGGTTGCTCCACAAGAAATTCGGGTTCATATCTCCCGCCGAGGTGATGAGCGAGAGGTATGGGAGCAGGTCTGTGGGGGCTGTCGTGACGCTCATCTCGCTGGTCGCGCTGATACCGTACTCCACTTCACAGATAATAGGGGTCGCTTTTGCAGCGGAGGGGGCGAGCGGGGGGGCGGTCCCTTTTACATCGGCAGTATTAATAGCTGTAGTCGTTGCGCTCCTCTGGTCCATTATTGCAGGTATTTGGAGCGTCGGGTGGACCGACGTATTCCAGGGGTTAATAATGATAATGGCTGGCGTAGCGGTCCTCATATGGGCGTTCGTTTGGGGCACCCAGCAGGTCGCCTTCGATATTGCGAAATTGGGATCATTGACCTATGTGCCCAACCAGTTCTGGACCTTCCAAAACTTCGTCAACATGACTCTGCCGTGGTTCTTCTTCGCGATTACAAACCCGCAGGTCGTCCAGCGCTTATTCGCCCCCAAGAGCGAGAGGGCACAGAGGGGGATGATAACATGGTTTGGTGTTTACGGGCTCTTCTTTACGCTGCTGGTGGTTACGCTTGGGCTCCTCCTAAGCGGCTTCACTGCCGGAGGGATCTTCCCTGTCATAGCATACCGTGATTCTGTGACCCCTACCCTCTTGGGGATGATGCCCTTTTGGCTGAGCACCCTCGGGCTTGTCGCCGTAATAGCAGCCTCTGTCTCCACCATAGACGGGATTATCCTTACGCTGAGCTCGATGGCAGCGAGGGATCTTTTCCGGGCTTTCTTGAGCAAGGGGAAGCAGGGCGCTGAGGTCCTTGTTGGCAGGCTGACGATCGGGATCCTGGCGCTGCTCTGCACAGCCTTTGCGCTCTCTAGGCCAGGCTTCATTGTCGACCTCGCTGTGCTTTCCTCCTCACTGCTGCTACCGCAGGCGCCAGTGGTGATTGGGATGTTTGCTTGGAAGAGGGGGGGCAAGTGGGCTGCTTCATCAGCAGTCATCTCGGGATTCGCAGCTGCAGTGATCATGTATCTCCTGAAAGCGTCGCCTTTAGGCATCCCCTCGAATGTCTGGACGATCGTTGTTGCCTCAGCGGTTTATGTCGCTGTGGCTCTGGTGGAGAAGGCTGCTATTGATCATGAGTTCTTTGAGGGCTAGGCGTTCAGCATGTTCAAGCAAGTGCAGATATCAAGGGATGCCCTCGAGGCATTCCTGGAGATGTGCCGCGAGATGTACCCCAATGAGAACATAATGCTGATACGGGGGAAGATCAAAGGCGACAAGGCAGTGGTGAGCGAGTTCCTAATACCGCCGTTTTCCACTTACGGCAAAGGGTTCTCAGGGTTCTCGACGCACATGATACCTTTCGACCTGAGCATCATTGGCGTTGCACACTCGCACCCGAGCGGGAATGCGTCACCATCGACAGAGGATCTCAACTACTTCTACGGCAGGCTTATGATAATAGCAGGCTGGCCCTACGCTGAGCGCGATATCCGAGCGTACAACAGCAAAGGAGAAAGGTTAGATATTACGATATTGTAGTGATCTTGAAAGGTGGAAGTGGTGCGCATCCGTCCTAAGGACATTAGGGCAATGATTGGCATAGCCATGGTATTGGCCGGCGCATTGAGCCTTGCGTTTACTTCCTTGACGATGGAGGAAAGCCTGCTCGATGTCTGCAGCGCGGATAGCACAGCAAGGACGCCTAATGCATTGCTCACTTATCTCCCACTCAATTATATAGCGATAGCATTGGGGGTCGCAAGTTACAGCAGGGATTACCTCGACAGGCTTATTGAAAAGCGGTTTAAGGCGAGGGATTTGAAGAGGCTCTTTCTTGGGGCGGTTGTGGCAGGGGGATCGGTGCATTTCAACGGCAAGAAATACTGCGTCAGGTACTATGGCAAGGATGCGGTCATGCACTCGGTATTCCGCAACCTTGCTTACATGATATATTATGTCAGGCCCTCTACTGTAGAAGTGAAATCCCGGAGATCCTACGTGACGCAGCTTTACAGCAAGGAAGCGGTGCGGGAGCTCCTGGAGCTCTCCCCTGAGTTTGGCTCGCGGTCAGGAGGCGCCCCTTCCATATCCTTCATACTTGAAGGCAAGGCAGAAGCCCAAGTCGAAGCAGCCAGGATCATAATGTCGACGTCAGGCTGGCTGACGTGCACCTTCTCAAGAAGGCTCAATGGGATGGCAGCCTATCCGCGCTTGGGGCTTGGCTCCGTTACTCCTCTCTCGCTGAACGCCCAGTACAAAGATCTTATGGACGGCATAGGCGTGAAGATGAACGTGGCGCAAGACAGGAGGTACACGAACTCAGGCTATCTCCATACGAGCGAGCTTTGCTCGATTGATGCTTTCAGGGAAAAAGGCGGATTCGTCGAAGGAACCTTGGTGAAGAGGGGGGCATTTTCAGGGATCGAGAAGAACGAGCTCATGAATGCAATCTGCAGCGTTTCCAGGAGGGTCGAGGGGAGCAAAGATGAGCTATTGTCTTTGCTCAGGGAGTATTCCAGCTCAGCTGAGGAAAACCTGCAAATGTATATGAACAGGATAATGCTCGGCTGAGCCACCGTGAGGCGCGGCGGGAAAAATTCTTAAAACTGCAATCAGTATTTATGACGAAGGCGTTAATGTTGAAAGTGATCTGGGCACCGTGGAGAGTGGCGTTCATTACGGGGGCAAGGGAGGAAGGGTGCATTTTTTGCTCAAAGCCACTCCAGAATCGAGATGAATTGAATCACATCTATCAGAGGCGTGGGAAAGTGTTTGGGATGCTGAACAGATTCCCCTATAATTCAGGGCACCTGCTGATAGCGCCTTACAGGCATGTTCATAGGATCCAGGATCTCACCCCTGAAGAGTGGGCGGAGATACACGAACTTGCCAACGATTCCATATTTGCACTCGACAGCACAATGAAACCCCACGGCTACAACATTGGATTCAACGTTGGGATCGGATCCGGGGCTGGCTTTGAGCACATACACATGCATATAGTGCCGAGGTGGTCCGGGGACACTAACTTCATGCCGGTGCTAGCAGATACCAAGGTCATCCCTGAGCACCTCGAAGAGACATTCAAGAAGATCGCAGAGTATTTCAGAAACCAACGGCGATGAGCGCAAGCCTTGCCAAGGCGCCTACAGCCAATGCGATCGCAAGATCAAGGGCAATGATATAGGCGGCGTTCTTGTTTCCATATTCCCTCATCAATACTCCGATAGTTGCTATGCATGGGACGTAAAGGACCATCACGATTGTGAATACCGCCATCTGCAGAGGGGTCATTATCAATGAAAAGTCGGTGGTGCCCACATATGTGGCGAGCATTATCAGTGCCAATTCTTTCCGGAGAAGGCCAAAGATCATTGCGATCCCAGCCGCGACCGGAAGGCCCAATATGCCGACTGTCACAGGGGACATAGCGTAAAGGGCGCCCTCGATTAGCCCCAGAAATCGCGCCAGTTCAATTATGATGGACCCGACAACAATCAAGGGGAGGCAGAAAGAGACGAAGTCTTTTGTGTTGAACCATGTCCGTTTCAGGACTATCTTAGGCGAGATCCTGCGGAGCTTCGGGATCTCCATTATCAAGCCGACGGACTCACCCGGGATACTCTTGAAGAGAATGCGACCGATCCCAAGAACGATGACTATGTCAAGGGCATATATTGCGAGCGCAGCGAGTATCCCGAGGTACTGGCCTGCAACTCCGAGAATTATGACCGTCCTCGCAGAGCACGGTATCAGAACGACAAGGCTGCCCAAGATAAGCCGCTCCTTCCGGGTCTCCATCAGCCGGCAGCCTATGCAGGCAGGCACGCTACACCCATATCCAAGTATCATGGGTATGAACGCCTTGCCATGGAGACCTATCTTGTGCATAAGGGAATCAAGGAGGTATGCCGCACGCGGCAGGTATCCGCTGTCCTCCAAGATGGATATCGCCATGTAGAATGTCGCGATGTAAGGCAACGCTATCGAGAGGGCGGCACCAATTCCAAAGAGCAGCCCGTTGACGATGAGAGCCGAGAGCAAGGGATCAATCATTTCCAGAGCAGCCGCCACCATCTGGCTTGCGATCTCGAAGCCGCCATCTATGAGGGCTGAGAGGTAACCCCCAAACGCAAAGATTGCCGTGAACATCACGCCCATTATCAAGACTAGGAAGAGGTACCCGAATATTCGGTGTGTCAGCAATTCGTCCAGTCTTTGGGCCCTGGAGACAGGGACCTTAATCGGTGAGGTGGACCTTAAGACCGATTTGTTAGATGCGAAATAGCGTTCGGATGAAATTACTGTCGACGCCGATTCCCCATGGATGCGCTCTATTTCGGAACGGAGCGACACGACCTTTTCTTCCATCAACGGAAGCCCATCTATCTTCTTCGCGATCTCCTCGTCCCCCTCAAGAAGCTTTATCGCCACCCATTCGGGCTCATATTTTGGGGGCAGGGCGATTCTACGCCCTATTATTTCGTCTCTCAATTCACATATTGCGGATTCGACTTCTTTCCCGTAAGCGATCCTCTTGCTTTTTGAGGGCAGCGATGAAGCGAACCGCTCGATGAGATCGTCTATACCCCTGCCAGTAATAGCGTTTATCTCAACCACGGGGACGCCGAGGGATCGCGAAAGCTCGTCAGAATCTATCTTTATCCCCTTCCGCTGGGCCACTTCAACGAAATTCAGCGCGACGATCACTGGGGCACCCATCTCTAGCAGCTGTATCGTGAGGTAGAGGTTTCTTTCCAGGGAGGAGGCGTCAACAACATTGATAATGGCGTCAGATTCCCCAGAGAGTATGAAGTTCCTCGTTATCAGTTCTTCGTAAGAGTAAGATGACAAAGAGTAGACGCCTGGCAGGTCGATTACCTTGAACCTCCTCCCCTTGTAAGAAAGGATGCCTTCCTTAGTCTCGAAAGTCTTACCTGTCCAATAGTTCAAGCCTGTGATGCTATTGAAGAGCGTGCTTTTCCCTACCTCAGGATTCCCGACCAGGGACAATACGAGCTGGGGACCGCTTTCCCCTATTGCTGGGGCCATTCACGCCTACCCTCCCTTATGATTCTGGCTTGACGAGCATCTTTGATGCCAGGCCCCTCCCTATCGCAATCTCCGTCGATCTCACTTCGAGGATTATCGGCCCTCCAACGGGAGCTTTCTTCACCATCCGAACCTTTGCACCTGGCGTCAGCCCCATTTCGCAGAGCCGCCTTGTCATCCCCCTCCCTCCGACCATCAAGATGATCTCGCCCGTCTTGCCTTCAGGGAGATCCGCCAACGGCAACAGATCCTCTATATGGTAAGGCATGTTCCTAAGCCGTTGGTAGAATTCTGCCAAAGTATCTGCATCTATCCTGTGGCAGCGCCTCCAGTGTTCGGACGCGCCCACCTCTGGCAGTGAGTTTCCCTTGTCGATCAGCCGGTCGTGGAGGTAGCCTTCGCGATGGCTTATCAGGAAATCTTCGCCCTTTTTTGTGAGAGAGAGCTTTAGCCCGTCTTCCTCGATAAGGCCTTTGGATATTAACGAGTCGTATGTCGGTTTGTCTATACCCTCCTTCAGGAGGTCAGCCCTCGTCACTTCCAACAGCTTATTCTTAAGGATCACGAATATCTCGAGCGCCTCATGGATCATGCAGATCAGCTCCAACCGATTGGGATAGGCTTCCCATGCGGGCAGGTCTTTGGCCGCCCTAATTTCTCGTAAAGGCTCAACAGCACTGCCGGGCTCAAGTGGTGCTCTATCCCGCATATGTCACCTTGCACCTCAAGGAGGTCCATCTTCAGGTAATTTACGAAGAAGCACTCCAGTATGCGGTGGCGAGAGAGGACGGATTCAGCGTGCTTGATTCCTGTTTCAGTAAGCCTTACTCCCCCATAATCATTGTGGACGATCATGCCTTTTTCTGAGAGCTTCTGGACCATCTCTGTCGCTGTGGAGGGGTATACCCTTAGCCCTTTAGCGATTTCCTTGATCCTGACGTCGCCCTGAGAGCCCTCCACCGAGAGAGTGTAAATCAGCTCTAAATAGTCGTCCGCATTCTTGTTCTTTGAAGGCTTCATGTTTTGGCGCCCATTAATTTCGGGGCACCGAAAATAATAAGGATTTCGGTCTGCCGAAATCAAGCGCGGGGCTGGAGCTCCTTCTTCAGTTCTTTTGCAATCTTCTCATTTTGCCCGCGCTTGGTCTCGTATGGACCATAGATATTGTAAAGTTCGCGTATCGTCATCTTCACGCTTTCTTCAGTCTCACCTTCGATGGTTATGTCCATTATGTCGAGCTCGTAATTCTTGAGTAAGTACTTGGAGAAGAAGCCAGGGGCGCCAATCTTGTTGGCGTGGTTGGTTATCTTAGTGTTGTATTTTTTGCCTACCTCTTCCAAGTCCTTAATGGTTATCCTTATACCCTTCTCCCTGAAGAGGTCATTCGTAAAGTAATATAGAGACGTCGAGTATACCATTGCTACCATCTCAAGAACCATACTTCTGCGGCAATTTAAAGCCTACGCTCTTGAGATCATTCACAGCGACCTGGAAATAGGAAAGATCTATCTTCGAGATGAGGTTGTTGTAATCATTCTGGGTAAGGAGCGATGGCACCAGAAGTTGCCAGAAAGAGGTGAGTTCGCTTGTGTTAATGTAGGCGCTTATCGGGTTCCTCGCCCTACCAAGACCAGGGTCTATGTAGAAGACGCTGTCATAGATTATCTCGAAGGGTATGCTTGGCATGTACTTCTTCACCATGGGGAGCGACGTGTCGCTGTGGGCATAAGCAAAGACTTCGGCTTTTATCAGCGCCTTTATGAATTTCTGGATCAACTCGGGGTTGGCTTTTGCAAATGAGGTTGAGAAGACCTGGAGGCAGCACGGGTAGTCAGCGGGATAGATATCTTTGTCCCAGACAGCTAGATTCAGGCCTTTGTATACCGAGAGCGACGAATACGGCTCCCAAAGCAGCGAGGCGTTGACTTGGTTCTGCTCAAGAGCGATGAGCGCATCTGCGGGTGTCAGATACTCAGAGTATGTGACGTTGATCTCCATGTCTTTCAGTATTTTTTTGAATACGAAGTCGCCAGGGACTTGCAATACTGTGCCAACTCTCATCCCCTCCAGATCACTTAGGTCTTGAACATTAGAATCGTTTTTGGTTACGAGGGCAGTCCCATCAAGCGAATTCCCTGCAACAATCCTGAAGTCTACGCTCTTGCTGAACGCCGCAATGGCTACGGAGGTGAGCGGGGCTCCTTGGACGGTCCCCTGGGCAAGAGCAGTGACGAGTTGCCCCACATTCTGGAATTCGACCAGCGTGATCTCCAACCCTTCATCCGCGAAGTAGCCTTTTTCGTAGGCAACCCAGAGAAGGGAGTAGCTCGCAGCCGGGAGGTAGCCTATCTTCGCCTTCGTCTCCGTGGGTTTGTAGAGCATGGCACCCGCAACTGCTGCAACAATAATTGCCCCCATCAATACAATAACTACAATCTTGTTCATAAGACGTCACATTAAAGTGGATGGGACTCTTTAAAAAATTGTTGTTTCATAACGCGATTTTCTTCCCTTTTTCAGCGATTTTCAGGTTGGCGATGACGTGCGTGATCTTACCCGAATCGACGTCCTTGAAGATTGCGCGATCCCTCGCGCACTTGTGCCTGCAACCGCAACTCACGCATGTGTAACTCTTGGATGCTGCGCGGGCAGCGCAGAACGAGCCGCATTTGGTGCAGCGGTATACGTCATACATCATGGCTCAAGATCACCCCGCCGGATCACCTAACAGATGGATTACCGTTTGGCAATAGATAAATAGATGATCACATCATAATCTCATTGCTGACTGGGTGATATACAAACTTGAGTGAAATCTGCTCAAAATGCGGACTACCCAAAGATCTCTGTGTTTGTGAAGCGATCGTAAAAGAGCAACAAAGAATAAGAGTTTTCCGGGAAAAGCGCAAGTGGGGAAGGGACGTCACTATCATCGAAGGGATAGACAACAAGAGCATCAACCTGAAAGAGCTATCAGGGAAACTCAAGAGCAAGCTAGCCTGCGGCGGGACGGATAAGGAGGGGAGAATTGAGCTGCAGGGCGACCATCGGGAAAAGGCTGCTGAGATACTCGTAGAGAGCGGTTTCCCTTCCGACAACATTGATGTTGAATGAGCGCGTTGCTTAAGTGACATAATCGAAGGTCGGGCCATGTGAAAGAGATCAAAGACACATTGTCGAACGTTAAGAGGGGGCAGAGGTCGGTCAAGGTCTGCCCTCAATGCGGCAGTACCGACATCATATCTAGGACAATGACAGGCTACATAACGCAGCCAAGCTATACGTGCAACCGTTGCGGCTTTGAGAGCAGCATCTTCCCAGAAGTCACTCTTGAGGAGATCGAAAAAGGCGAGTGGAAGAACAAGATGAAGGAAGGGGAAGGCTGAATTACTGCAGCGGAACCTCTATCCCAAGCTCCTTCATCAGTTCCTTGTACCTGTTCCTGACGGTGACTTCAGTGACCTGGGCGGCCTGCGCGATCTCTTTCTGGGTACGCCTCTCATTCTCCAACAACGATGCTACGTATATCGCAGCTGCCGCGAGCCCAGCAGGGTCCTTTCCTGCTGTTATCCCACGCTTTTTTGCTTCTCTAATTATTTCGGCGGCCTTGTGCTGCGTGGTCCCGCTGAGCTCCAATGCTCCGCCTATCCTCGTTATGAAATCGATCGGATCAGCTATAGGGATGTTGACATCCACTTCCCTGAGGAGGAGCCTGTAGCATCGCGCGACGTCTTTTCTACCAGCTTTTGTGTACCGGGCTATCTCGTCAAGCGTCCTCGGGACTTTCTGCGTCCTGCAAGCAGCGTATATGGCTGCTGCCATTACTGATTCGATGGATCTCCCCCTAACCAGACCCTTTTCTACAGCTCGGCGGTATATCACAGCGGACTCTTCCTTCACGCTCTTCGGGAGCCCAATCTGCGAGCTGATCCTGTCCAGCTCGCTCATCGCTTGTGCCAAATTCCTGTCGAGAGAGCTGTGGACGCGGGTCCTTATCTGCCACTTGCGCCATCGGAGGATCTCTATGCGCTTCCGAGGTTCGATCTTTCTGCCCATTGCGTCTTTGTCCCGCCAGTCGATCACGGTCGAGAGGCCCCTGTCATGGACTGTCGGGGATAATGGCGAGCCGACGCGGGATCTCTTGTCTCTCTCTTCAGATGTGAAGGCGCGCCATTCAGGGCCTCTGTCGATTATCTTCTCGGTAATCACGAGTCCACAGTTCGTGCATGTGACCTCGCCCCTCTCGAAGCTCCTGACGAAATTCTTGCTTCCGCAGGCAGGGCATTTCATTCCCGAGGCTTCAGCACCCACGTCTTCGGTATCTTCCTTAGCGCCAGGGGCGGAGGCTTTCTTAAGATCATTGGTTGACAATATTTCACCGGCCAGACCGTAAGGTTTAAGGGGTATTGTCTTTGTCGCAGCAATATATAAACTTTTAGATTTACTTATTAAGCAGTGTCTTTTTCAAGATTTAAAATTATCGAAAAAATCCAATCATACCCCTTGGCGAATTATTGAAAATTCCGATAAAGTTAAATTTGCCATGCTGTTTTGAGTAGTCAGCCCGGTGGTGTAGTGGCCAAGCATAGCGGGCTCTGGACCCGCCGACGAGAGTTCGAATCTCTCCCGGGCTACCATAACACCGTGGATAGGTCGAGGTTTAAATTCTCGGAATTTTTCACAGCTTACCCCAGGAATTTCCTATGTTTTGGGGATTATACCAATGCGTCATCCTGAAAACTGCGAGCATTAATTCTGAAGCTTTTCAAACACGGAGGTTTCTAACCGATTTGGCTTAAATAGACTAAAATCCTGATTGTTGTTATGGAATGAGGTTACAAAACTCATCGAGGTTCTTAAGGATGAAAAAGATCTGAGCCTCAGTCAGCTTGTGGAGAAGTCTGGACTTGGCTGTCAGACTGTTCACAGCCATTTAAAGCATCTGCTCGAAACAGGCTTTGTGTGGCAGGAAGCTGCAAAACATGGAGTATGCAGACCAACCATGGTCTATCACAGGTTCAAACAGCGCACTGAAGTGGCAGAAGCGAATGTTGTAAGGCTGAAGTTTCAGAAATTGAAACATGCTTCTCGCTTCGAAAAAGGGGGATGGTGCAAAGAACTGAGAGGCAATCGTGCTTCTGAAAAATACCCTTGAGCCTTAAGAGGCAAATAAAATTTATTTTAATATAGCTGATTAGAAACCCCTAAACACGTGTAATCGATTATTTGGCAGTAATAGTATGAAAATGAGTGAAGGCACCATTCTCATGAGTTTGTTTTTGCATATTGGACGTACCCGCACCACTCAGGATCGCTACCACGGGAAACTTTTCAAGGACATCTACCCCATGTAGAGTTTGCTCTAAAGCATCGGTTAAATTGACGCCAGCCATGTGAAGGACTTAATGATCTCCATCTTTCCAAAGAAAAATAGCGTATACATCGCATACCTTTCCCTCATACGCCACATATACCGGTGCATGCATTCTGGTACCAACGAAATGGAGTTAGGCAAATGGTCACTATAACAGCTCTAGAGTTCCTAGACCGAGTGGTGAAACTAATTCCCCGACAAGAACATGAAGTTGGCAAGGCACTACTGTCTATACGATAGGAGGATTATGGACAAGCTCTAGAAAATCCTGACGCGTCTGAGCAGACAAAAAACCAAAATGAAACCGAGAAAAGAACCTGTCAAATGCCCATAAAGTGGAGCCCCCATGAAACTCGTAGGAGTAACGAGACCAAGCTAACTAAGTTCGCGACGAAGGCGCCTTTGTTCAAGATTGTGTGAATTTCTATGGAAGAATACATTTAAACAAGAATACTAAAGAACAGTAATGCGGAGTGGGCCAAAGGAGGTGTAAACCTATGGCTATGATGTACAGGAAAAGATTACTCCCAAGCATCATCATAATTAGTTGTGGTGTAATGCTGTTGGTGATCACACCCATCATAATGAGTACTGCGGCTTCTTACATAGACACCGGCGAGGGGGGTGATATTAGTTGGTGGCGAACAGTATGGTACATAGGTCTGGCCTTAGGCTACACTTCATACATATTGATGATTGGAGGCGCTTTGTTACTGGGTATTACCCTTCTGCGTGAACTGTCTAACAGGAAGAAGAGTAAACAAATTTAGGGTTGAATGATGAAAGGTAAACACCTTTTCGAACTAATGCATTCTGACTGGCTTGTTGAGGCGAGTATAAAAAGTTAATGTTGGAAGGAAAATCCGTGAACTTATTTTGTTCTGAGTTTTATTTTTAAAGCATTTCATCGAAAGGAGGCAGAATTCAGTCCTAACGCTGATATTTTAAACCCATATTTTGCATCTTAACCCCACGATTTTCCTGTTTGAAATTTAGACGGGTTCCGTATCCCAGTTTATATTAGTCTGAGGCCCCTATTCCGCTCGCCTTCCTTTACCATATTGAGGTTATTCTGCATCTTTTATAGCCCTTTTTTAAAAAAACAATATTCCATTCCAACCTTGGAAGTGGCTTGACCTTTACAAAGCCTCCTATGCACCTAAATCGTAATAAAACCAAGAAAAACAAATACAATCTCATGGCGATCTACTCCCACTCACAGCTTGCGACTTTCGATCAATGCCCCCTAAAGTACAAATTGCAATACCTTGACAAGCTAGATGTCGATCATCCAACAACGATTGAGGCGTTCATGGGGCATGTTGTCCATGAAACGCTTTACAAGCTCTATAGAGACCTCCAGTTCGAAAAAAGGAACGCTCTGGATGAAATCATAGGCTATTACAAAGAACTATGGGAAAAACAGTACACTGACGATATCCTGGTCGTGAAGGGGGAATACGGTCCTGAAAACTACATTATGATGGGCGAAAAATACGTGAGTGATTATTACCGCCACTACGCCCCTTTCGACGACATGAGGACTGTCGACCTTGAGACACAAGAACTTATCGATCTGCCAGATGGGAACAAGTACCATGTGCGAATCGACAGGCTGGGATGCGTTGGAAATACATACTATGTGTGCGACTATAAAACGAATCTCAAGATGAAGAGCCAAGATGAGGCGGATGCGGACAGGCAGCTCGCAATGTACTCGATCTGGGTCAGGGACAAATTCAGCGACGCGGAGAGGATCGTACTCAAGTGGCACATGCTCGCGTTCGACAAGGAGATTGTATCAGAGAGGAGCCGTGAGCAGCTAGACGCGCTTGTCGGCGAAACCGTGAGGAGAATTAGGGATTTGGAGAGATGCTCCGACTTCCAGCCCCGAGTTACCAACCTCTGCAGCTATTGCGTCTACCGGTCTTATTGCCCCCCTTTCAAGCATGAGGCTGATCTTGCCCCCAAGGCAATCGCGGAATTCAAGAAGGACGATGGCGTCCAGTTAGTCGATAACTACGCTTTTTTAGTGTCTCAGAAGTCGGAGATCGATGGCAGAATCAAGAAGCTGGAAGGCGAAATCGTGGCATATGCGAAGCAATTCGGGTACACGACGGTCTATGGCTCGAATAAGAAGGTCGCAATCAGGGAATTCCAGAAAGTCACGCTGCCAGAAGACAAATTGGCGATTGTGAAGTTGTTGCAGGACAAGGGATTATACGATGAGTACTCACACCTCAACTATAGCAAGCTTAACAGCAGCATCCTGTCAGGCTGCATCGATAGGGACATCATCCGAATGGCCAAAATTGAGCCGACATACCGCCTTTACCTCTCAAGCAGAATAACAAAGGGATAGATGTGGGCAAGAGTCATGCGCTCTGAAATGATGAGCCTTGATTGCTCAGCTAAATAGACGAATAGTCGTAGGCACGTCAGATAATTCCCCACGATATGAGCCATTCACTTATGCCTGCATAGAGCAATTGTGCCGCAAAGGCAGCTATGATGATGGTCATGAATCGGCCCAAGGCTCGGATTCCATTCCTCCCAATAAACTTCGACAACAGCTCAGAATACCTCAATAAGAGATAGGTTATTAGAACGACGAAGAAGATGCTAACTATGAGGGTTATGACAGAGTAAGTTGCAGACAGCACGATTATCGTCGTCATCGTCCCTGGCCCGACCAGCAGAGGCGTGGCGATGGGGACTATGGCGACCTCATTGTGGGATTCCAAAGATTTCGTTCGGGGTAGTCCACCCAACATCTCGATCGCGATTACCATGAGGAGTATGCCACCGCCGACCCGCAGGCTTGCCAGGTTTATGTTGAAGAAGCCAAGAATGTAATTCCCTGCCACGGCGAGGGAGATCGCGATGATCAGGACGGCGATCGTTGAGTTTAAAACTATTGAGTGCCTTTCTTCGGGGACCATGTCGTCGGTCAAAGAAAGGAAAGTCGGCAGGACGCTGAGGGGATTCAGTATCGCAAAGATCTGCCCGCTGATGAAGGCGACTTGCGATATGAAGACGATTATTGTGTCAAACGAAAGAAACGCTTGCTCGATCATAACATTTCCCCTAACGTCTTCTTACGATTTATATCTTAGCATCCAATGCGCTGAGCGGTTATATCCTAAAAATTTTTCGAACATCAGCCCTTGTCAACAAAAATATGGTCAGCGCGTCAAGCAGAAGTCTAGGCACATTTTGGAGCATATTTGTTTCGGTGAAGCCAGTCATCAATACCACAATTAGCCCCAATGAAAGACCGACAATCGAGAAGAGAAACGAGAGGTACCATGCCACCTTAAGCAGCTTCCACAGCCCATATGCAATAAAGAAGCTGATTGCTGCCATTGCGAGGGGCAGAAGTAGAAATGCGTTGATAGAAACCATAAACCCACTCAAATATAGTAGGTAGTTAATCCCAGCGAACGCTTCTATTGCAACTAGTGCTTTAATTTCAAAGGGCTTTCCTTTTTGCAGTTGTTCCTGTACCATCGCAGTTTTACCCCGCCAAATCGTGAAAGAGGATGAATTGACCTCTGATATTAACTTATTCCATTTTCGGGATTGAGCTAATTGATACTTAAAGAAGGAAAATTGAAAAGAAAAAGAAAAAGGAAGTTATTACTGGGTTGGCTTTGCGACGTCCTTGTGTATATCGTAGTATAGAGGGCCGCGTTCTTTCTTTGTCACCAATGAAACAACCACGATCGCGATTAGGCCGAGCACGAATCCCCATGCGCCAGCGTCCAGGTAGAAGGTCTTCATGAATTTCGCAGTGCCCAAGCCCCACGGAGTGAAGTTGGGAAGACGCCACACCAGCGTCATGAAGATCGTCACGATGACACCAACACCTACTCCTACAGCACCGCCCCATTTGGTGACCCCCTTCCATTGGGTCGCCATGATAAGGGCCGGAGCAAGAGTGGCAGCAAAGGTTGCCCAGCCGATGGCAGCGAGCCAAGATATGATGTCTGCAGGGAACATCGTCTCTGCGACGATTATGGCACCAGTGATGAGCATGCCAATCCTGAGGTTGCGCAGAAGCTGCTTATCTGTCCAATTCGGCCTGAAGCATTTGTTGATGATGTCGCGAACTATCGCAGCACCGCCCATCATGAGGAAGCCGTCAATAGTGCTCCATGCAGCCCCGATTACGCCTGCGATAAGCAGACCGCCAAGGATTGGGCTTTCGACAGCCAAATAGTTTACTGTAAACCATGCGATTACGCCGTCCGCTCCTAAGCCAAGTCCTGTTATCTGCGCTGCGACTGTGGATCCTGGTTGAACTGCCATCCACTTTACGACTTCACCGAGATAGCAATAAGCAGGGCAGGTTACACCGAAGATGATTCCGCCCATAAGACCCCAAACCCACAGTGTGCTAGGCTTCTTGATGCCATATAGCTTCTGGACTATAGCAGGTTGCCCTATCAGCCCGAAGGATGACAGGAATAGCGCCCAACTTATCCAGAACCACCAGGCAACTCCGCCTAGAGCAGCATCTTGGTTCAGCCATGTGGTACCACCCGTAGCAGCGGAGATGGAGCTCAGCATTGGGCCATATCCGCCTGTAATCACATAGCCCAACCCGACTGCGATCACTGATGCAATGATCATCATAGAAACGTTCAATGAATTAATTATGGCACCTGCTATGAAACCGCCCAATAGCACATAGACTGCTGATATCGCTATACCTAGGGCAGCTGCGGGGACATAATCTAAGCCCAATAGAGTTCCAAGCAAAACTCCAATTGCCTTGAATTGAGCTGTTGAGTAGAATACGCAAGCGAAGAAAATTCCGATAGCTGCGAAAATTCTGATCCACTTTCCGCCATAGACTTCTCCTAGGAAGTCGGGCATCGTCATGAGGTTGTATTTCTTTGCAGAGATCCTCATCCATCTGCCTAAGATGAGTATGGTCAGAGGGAACCCTGCAATCATAGGTGTGCAAATGGCCCAATGCTGCCATGCGCCTGATGCATAAATAGCGCCTGGCAAACCGAAGAATGCCCATGCGCTTACTGAAGCGCCAGCGCTCCACATGCCGAGCATCCAAACAGGTATTGCACGCCCTCCAACCATGAAATCGCCTGATGCCTTGATCCTCTTACGGGCCCAAACACCTATACCTAAAATCAGGAAGATCCAGATCACAATTATTGCAGCTTCTATTGTTTTTCCAGTTGCAAAATCCATATGTATACCTCCTAGATCTCCTCTAGCAATTCTGGATGTTTCTTAGCCCAGTTCCGCCACCAAAGCATTGTCACGACGGGTACGATCCACCAGAGCAAAAATTCCTCAAGATATACGAGTGCCCAAGAGCCAGTCCACGCAGCAGGAAGACCCCATCCCGGAATGCCACGAAGCCAGTCAATGAGAACCAATGTCGCATACTCGTTTGTTAAGAATATTTCCAACATTTTTTTCCCACCATTAATTGCTGAACCTGTTATCCATGTTCGGTATTAATATAGCTTACGAAAAAAAAATGATACCTTTATATAATAGGCTTATCGACTTTATTTTTTAAAAAATATTGCACAACATTTGTATTGTAAAGCATAATTTCTTCTATTAATGACTGATGTTAATTTTAATGGTATTAAATATCATTATTAAAATTTTTTAGGTGTATAAAATTATTTTTTTTTATGTATATCCAATATATTTTTTTTCTTATGTAATAAAGAATAGAACAGGAATACCGATATTAATGAGAGTGCGTTTTACATAACATGAGAGAAAATGGCAGAAGAGAATAAAGTCCCTCCAGCAAAATACATTTTTTTAATGGCAGCATTTCTTATTTCGATGATGGCGATTGGTAATGCGATCGCATTTGGATCTATAGCCAACGAATTTTTGAAGAATTGGAATTGGATCAATATGCAGGAGATGGGGAGTCGAGGGGAACGAGTGCTATTTTCATATTCACAAAATGGTAGCCCAATAGTCGAAATAGACATTGGGATCGACATGAAGAGACCTTACAATGATACTCACGGAGTGGTATATTGGTACGAAGACATAGTGCTTCCTTATAGATCGACATTGATCGACGCACTTTCTCACCTGGACAAGGCCAAATATGTAGAGTTGAGGGTATACGAAATAGCGAACTCCTCCAATTTCGTAACTTTAAAGGACTTTAATGTTTCAAAATATGCCCTTGACATAGAATACGGCAGTATTGGCGAGTTGAGGTATGTGAAATCCATTGAAGGCATAGCCACCAATCCTGCAACAATGACGCAGTGGATGATTTACATCTGGAACCCAGAGCTTAAGCCGGCGCCTGGATTCCAATACATTACTTATTCCCCAGACAAGTTCGAGATGACGCACTTGGACAGCGTGGTTCTCATTTACGATGTTTTCGGAGGGTGGCCTGCGGACTGTTGCAGTGGAGGTACATGGGAGTATTCGAGTGTCGATGTAGGTAACAGGTAGTTCATTCGGTATCGCAATTGCAGTTGAATGACTTCATCATGCTTAGTGCCTTAGGTTCGAACTCATTTTTATTCTCAGAATATTCATGGAATAGAAGATAATACCTAGACGTGGTGTTGCAATGGATGACGAGGCCAATCAGAGTATGGCTCAGTTCTTTGGTGAAGCGCTTTTTTGTAGTGTATGAGATCTTGTGGAAATGATATGGGTGGTCCTTTGAGAGATCCCATTTGAACTCCTCAGAAGAAATTGCAACCAGGTCCTTATCTTCTTTTATTTTATCGTACTTCGACTGGAAGAAGTCGAGAGGAGTGTTGTAGCTATTCTTGAACTCGTCAAGGTCGTCCCACAATATTTTGAGGTTGTGTTTGAAGTGGTCAGAGATGTCAATTCCTCCCCGATAGTAGAGGGAGTCCTTGACTACAAAGATGTAATACTCCTTTGGCACATCAAGCTCGAACCCAAAAATTGAAAACTTCATATGAATTACCCGCGGAAAAAAATAAAAAAATTAACGCCTTACGATGTGCACATCGCAGTGGGCGTTCCTTGCAATATAGTCGGCGGTTGAGCCTAGAAGGGTTCTTGTCAGGCCAGTCAAGCCTCGGGAACCGATGACCGTTAAGGCGCAGCCTTGCTTCTCTGCCTCTGATACGAAGCCCGCACCGACGGTGTTCCATACTGGAACTATCTTCGATTCGACGACCTTGACGCCCATTTGTCTCGCTTTCTCTTCGTATTTCTTAAGGAGAGGCGTCATGTTTGCTTCGACTTCTTTTGGCACCGTAGGCGGATAGGGCGGAATGTCACCGAGCAGGCCGATTGCAGGGGGCGCGTATATTGTCACGATCAGGAGTCTTGAATCGAACTTCATGGCCATTTCTGCTGCAGCCTCAAACGCAGCTTCCGCGTACTTGGACCCATCTACTCCAACCATAATGGTTCTGTACATGGTAAGAACATCCCTTGTATTCTAATGGTAATGAGAGGGTAATTAAAGTTTAGCTTCGTGGGAGCACGAGCAGGAAAATTTCGCTATCGATTCTCTCAGAGCGGTCTCTTCAGGGTTCTCCTTTTTTGTATCGTATGCGGTGTATACGGCTATGAACCTATTCGTCTTCTTACAGAAGATAGTCTTGCCTATTATCTTTCGTGAAACCGCCCTCCCAAGCGGGGCGCGGTAGGTGTAAGAGATCTCGTGCGACAAGATTTCATGGTCTTCAGTTATTGTAGGGGGGTCTGAAGAGATCTGGAGCTCCTTCATCCCTTTGTTCTTCCTTAGGCTGTCGTAATAGGCGGACATAAACGATTCGAGGGTTGGGTTCTTCTTCTGGTATTTCTCTAAGTTGTCCCACAGGTGATCCAATCTGAAGTTCATCGGAGTTAGGAATGACGCTATCCCAGACTCGTATTTCGTCTTCTTGTCGAATGAGAGGATCCACCCCATCGGTATCTCGAGATCAAAACCATAATAGCTGAACCTCAAACACTTCACCCTCGATTTTGGCAACAGTAAGCATAGCCCATTCATGATTTATATATCCTGCGGAGATTTAGATATGGTGGTGGTAAAATGCAGATCATGTCTGTGCCGATAAATGTGCCCGAAGGTGCGAACATTGTGATAGGGCAGTCGCATTTCATCAAGAGCGTGGAAGACATCTTTGAAGCTGTCGTCACTACTGTGCCGCAAGCAAAGTTTGGGATCGCTTTTGCTGAGGCCTCAGGGCCTTGCCTAGTGAGGCATGATGGCAACGACAGCGATCTTGAGAATGAGGCGGTCAAAGCGTGCCTCGAGATTGGGGCCGGGCACTCGTTTGTGCTCATCCTCAAAGGAGCCTATCCCATAAATGTCCTCAACAGGCTAAAGGAGGTTCAGGAGGTCTGCAGCATCTACTGCGCTACTGCAAACGCCATTGAGGTGGTCGTGGCGCAGGCAGCGACTGGCAGGGGCATCTTGGGCGTGGTGGACGGCAGCTCGCCCAGAGGCGTCGAGGGCGACGTTGAAAAGGCAGATCGTGTAACGTTCTTGCAGAGGATAGGCTACAAGCGCTAGTCCCCAGACTGCAAATCCTTTCCATAAAATTTATCTATCTGGAAATGAGAGCCATATACAGTCCTTTTGGTAGATGGCATATAGACAATGACATGAGAAATTGCCATATGTGAGGTCTTGAGATTGAAAGGCAAGAATCCATGCAGAGCCACCTGTTCGTTCTTTAGGTGTGGGCAGAGGGCACTTTACATAAGGAGCAGCAATCCCCAGCAGAGGGGAGCGTTCAGGAGCAACCCTTGGGAGCAGAGAACCATACGCGACGGTACGCCTTACTGCAACTGGGTAGGCGACATATGCGTTGTTGCAAAGTGCAACTATGCTTTCTGCGAGAAGAGGGCGCTCCTCCCTGACGGGAGCTGCGGATATGAAGAGAGGGAGAGCGTTAAGCAGACACGGAGCATCGAGGAAGAGGCGAGGCGGGAAGAGGCCGCGCTCAGGGCCGCAAGGGACAGGCTCCTCAAGAAGACCGGCAGGGACTTCATCGAATAGTTCTGCTTACGCTCTGATATGCCCGCATACGGCACAAGAACTTGATTTTTTTATTCTGACTTCTTCAAAAGCCATCCGTTCACCATCGTATACCAACAATCTCCCGACCGCCGGGACGCCGATCCCCGTTATGATTTTGATGGCCTCGGTGGCTTCAAGGTTCCCGATTACGCCAGGGGCGGTCCCCAGGACTGGGAAGGGTTTAGGAGCGGGCATTTCGGAAGGGTAGATGCAACTGAGGCACGGGCCAACGCCAGGCATGATAGTCGTCATGTAGCCTTCATTACCGTATACGGCCCCGTAGACGAAAGGCAATCCCCTCCTGACGCATTCGCTGTTGACCAACATCCTTGTTGGCAGGTTGTCAAGCCCATCGACGACGAGATCGATGCTGCTCAGTAGTTCGCTTATCGTGTCCTTTGAGATCGTCTCGCACCTTGCATCAATCGAAATTTCGGGATTGAGCTGCGCAAGCTTCATTGCCGCGGATTCGACTTTCGGGCGACCAAGATCGGTGCTCCAGTGAAGCACCTGCCTATTCAAGTTAGAGAGCTCGACGTTATCAGAATCGATTAGTCTGAGGTACCCGACGCCAGCTGCTGCCAAGTACAGGGAAGCGGGAGAGCCGAGACCCCCAATGCCCACTACAGCGACCCTTGACCTCTTCAGTCTCAGCTGGGCTGCTTCCCCCCATCCCTTGATCATCATCTGCCTGTTGTACCTTGCGAACTCGCTCTGGCTCAGGCGCTCCATCATTAAGCCACCACCTACAATTCTACTTCATCAGTCCTAAAAACGCATTGCCCTCAAGACAAGACATAAATACTGAAGAGTTGAGATTTGATGGCGAGCTAGGGTGGCTGAGCGGTTTAGGCGACGGGCTGCAGACCCGTTCTACTGGGGTTCGAATCCCTACCCTAGCTCCATGGTGGTAATATGTCCTTAAGCAGGGAGATAAAGGAAGTCATCAACAACATGTTATCTGCAGATCAGGTCTTGAGGGAGACTGCTCCACAGCATTTGATGAATGGCGAGGAGGAGAAGAGGTTCCTTGACGCCGTCTCGAAGGCGGAGGATTCCTTAAGGAAGATTAGGGGAATGGCAGGAATGCAGAGATGAGGGTACCAGAAGAGAGGCTGAGGGCATATTCAAATCTGAGGCGCGACTTTTCTGAAGAAGAATACATCAATTTGCAGCCAATACAGCGTGGGGGCGTCTTGACGGAGGAGGCTAGGCGGGCCATACTAGAGTTCGGGGACGGATACTCGGTCTGTGACTGGTGCCCGCCCAAGACCGCCAGGCTCGACATGATTACAGATCCGCCAATCAAGCAGTTTTACGAGGATCTAGCTACTTTCCTTGGGATGGGGGTGGCGAGGGTCGTTACGAGGTGCCGCGAGGCGAAATTCATTGCGTTCAGGATGCTCTCCCAAGAGGGTGACACGGTGGTTCTTGACAGCTTAGCCCATTACTCGAGCTACATCGCAGCTGAGCTTGCCGGGCTGATGGTAAAGGAAGTGCCTAACAGCGGTCCACCAGAATATAGGATTGATGTAGCAGCCTATGCCTCGAAGATAGAGGAGGTGAAGGCTAAGACGGGAAAACTGCCCGCAGCAGTCCTGCTCACGCATGTCGATTACATGTACGGTAACGTAGCTGATGCCAAGGCTGTCGGGAAGATAGCGAATGACTACAACATCCCATTCATACTTAATTGTGCTTATTCTGCTGGCGTAATGCCGATTGACGGCAAGGAACTTGGGGCAGATGTGATAGTCAGCAGCGGGCACAAGAGCTGGGCTGCAAGCGCCCCCACCGGCATCCTCGCACTCGGTGCATCGCTGAGCGAGAGGATACTATCGAAATCGTCTATTGAGGGTGACCTGAGCAAGAGGAGGTTCGCGGCAAAGGAGTTGGCCCTGTTAGGCTGCACGGTGATGGGTGCCCCGATGGTGACGTTGATGGCGTCTTTCCCCGCTGTGGTGAAGAGGGTTGAGGGGTGGGAAGAAGAAGTCCAGAAGGCGAGGTTCCTCGTCGATGAGCTCGAAAGGATTGAGGGCGTAAGGCAGGTAGGCATAAGGCCGAAGGAGCACACATTGACCCATATGGAAACAGAGCCTTTTTTCAGAATCTCCGAGAGCCACAAGAGGAGGGGTTATTTCCTCTACGACGAGCTCAGGTCTAGGAAGATCGTAGGCATTCAGCCGGGCTTGACAAAGCACTTCAAATTCAACACCTATGGCCTGTCTTGGGATCAAGTGAGGTACGTCAGGGACGCGTTCCACGACATAGCCAAAAAATACCAGCTGAAGATCAAATGATGGTCAAAGCCCCAACCGTTTCATGAGTTTTACCGGGTTTTCATACACGACGACCTCAGCTTCAGAAGGCCGGAGACCGGCACCGATTGCCACATTGTTTATGTCCTGCTCACCCATAAGGTCCCCGATGGAGTGCGCGTCAGAATCTACGATGAGGCTCGCACCATGTTCCAACGCTAGCTTTGCAACCCTCCCGTTGCCAAGGCAATGGCCGCCTCTGTACGAGAGCTCGAGGTAAGTTCCATTCGCTTTCGCGTCGATGACAGCCTTTTTGGATATTATCCCCGGATGGGCCAGTATGTCGACTTCCGGGCATTTACATGCCGCCTCGTTTGTCCCAGGAGCCACAGGCTCGACGGGGGATTCCCCGTGGACAACCACTATCCTTGCACCTTGTCTCTTCGCAGCCTTCGCTAGCTCAGGTATGGATTGGGGAGGCGCGTGGGTTATTTCGACTCCAGGGATGAGTATGAATCCCGGGAAATACTCTGCGACGTGTTCAGACGCCCTCACTAGGGCAGAGACGACCTCTTCCATGTTTGAGGCGTCAACATGGTCAGTGATCGCTATTGCGCCATGACCCAGAACGATTGCCCTCCTGACTATCTCGTCTGGGAGGAGTTCCCCGTCACTGAAGAAGGAGTGCATGTGGAAGTCATAGATCTTGCGTCTCATGGGTCTGGATTAAAACAAATGAAATTAATATATGTATTCACTAGGGGAGTAAGAAAAGGTAGGCTCAAGATGCAGAACTCGGGTGCGGTTGTTACGCCTTGGGAAGTTAAAGGCGAGGTCGATTACGACGAACTCATACGCCAGTTCGGGGTTGAGCCCCTGGACAGGCCCATGATTGAGAGGCTGGGGAGGCATGCGGGCGGTCTACATGTACTGCTCCGGCGCGGCATGTTCTTCTCACACCGGGAATTTGGAGATTGGATGAAGTCATATGAGGAAGGCGTCAGGGTCGCGCTTTACACCGGGAGGGGACCTTCGGGCAACACGCACCTGGGGCACCTCATACCGTGGATCTTCACCAAGTATTTGCAGGACGCCTTCAAAGCCGATCTCTTCTTCCAGATGACGGATGATGAAAAATTCCTCTTCAACCCTGAGCTCTCAATAGAAGACATAAACAAGTTCACGGAGGAGAACCTGCTAGACATAATCGCTGTCGGGTTCGATCCGAAAAGGACAAAGATATTCGCAGACCTCTCGTACACGAAAAAACTCTACAATATAGCAGTTAGGGTCGCTAAACACGTGACGTTCTCAACGGCAAGGGCAACTTTTGGGTTCAGCGAAAGCTCCAATATCGGGATGGTGTTCTTCCCAGCGATGCAGGCAGCACCTTGCTTCCTCCCGCAGTACATCGACGGCAAGGACACCCATGTATTGATCCCTTGCGCGATCGATCAGGAGCCATATTGGAGGATCTCGAGGGACGTCGCCCCGAAGCTTGGCTACCGCAAGCCCGCAGGGATATATAGCAAGTTCATACCAGGCCTCGGTGCTGGCGGGAAGATGAGCGCCAGCATGCCTGAGACGGCAATTTTCCTGTCGGATACCGAAGGCGAAGCGATCAAGAAGGTCAAGAATGCGTTCACTGGAGGGCAGCCGACAATCAGGGAGCAGAAGGAGAAGGGAGGCAACCCAGACGTCTGCGTCATTTACAGCTACCTTTACAGCCTCTTTGAGGAAAGCGATGCCGAGGTGGCTGAGACCTACAAATCTTGCAAGGCAGGAGGGAAGATGTGTGGCGAGTGCAAGGAGAGCCTTGCCAAAAAAGTAGCCGCTTTCCTTAAGGAACACCACCGCCGAAGGGAGAAGGCCAAGGATTGCGTCCAAGACTTCCTCTTGAGGGAGTAAAGCCGTTGAAGCCAGCCAAATTAGCGCTAGTTGCGGTAGTATTATTGGGAGCAGTAGTGGGCGCCTATTCCTACTACAGCATCCCGAGGGAGGGGTTCCCCGGCAGGCAAGTCATCAATGATCACCCGCTCATCGAAGGCGCCCTCAGCAACGGAAAGCCCATCCTCATCTACTTCTCTACAATGGGATGCCCGACTTGTTTGATGCAAGATGGAGTGATGGCGAAGATAAGGTCTAACTACAACGATACCGCCAATATCATTTTTTTTAAATATGATGAAGGGCTGGGGAAGGTTTTCCAGGATTGGTCAATAGTTAAAGTGCCCACAATAGTCTTGGCAAGCAGCAACGGAACGGTGGCTATACGTCACGAGGGCGGATATGTCGCGGAGGACGACCTTATTAATGAATTGATGGGGTTGGGATAGGTGGACGTCTACCAGCCACTCATTGCGCTCTTCTTGGGCTTGATCAGCATTGCATCGCCGTGCGTGCTCCCGATCCTGCCTGGCTATGTTGCGTATCTGTTCGGCAATGATGCGTTCTCTCGTCTCACTGGCGCGGTCTCGATCTTATGCGGCATAATGATAGGGGGGCTATCTATCGGATTGTGCCTCAGCGCGATTCAGATCGAAGGCTATGCCAAGTGGTTCTACCTCATATCGTCGTTCATTGTTGCATTTCTTCTGATTGACGTACTGACGCACAGGTTCACGCATGCCGTAGGCTTTCAGCGCTTCCTTTCCGGAAGGAGGGGCGTAATGACCGGTTTTGTGTTTGGTCTCCTGCTCATCCTCATCGCAAGCCCTTGCATAGTCCCGTTTCTGACAGTGACCGCGATATTCGCCTTGAGCTTCGAAGACGGGATAATGAGGCTCGTGAGCTTGGCTTGTTTCTCATTGGGACTCGGGATCCCGTTCATCCTAGTCGGATCTTTCACTAGTAGCGCCGAAAGGCTGAGGGGATTCGTTAATGGGAGGCGCTTTGCGTACGCCCAGGTTTGCGTCCTTGCCGGGACGTTCACATGGCTGATTTGGTCTTTTGCGACGTCATGACGTCACGGCGAAGCCACGAGCGTCGTCGTTTGGACCACTCCAGGGACCCTTCTTATCCTTGTGACTATCTCGTCCATCAGTACGAGATCCGTCACTTCAATCCTTATGAAAACGTCGTACTCGCCGTATACTGTCCTTAGCTCGGTTATTCCAGCGATGCTCCTTACGGCCTCCAATACATCGTACTCCTTTCCGGTGTCGGTCACCAACAGCATGTAAGCGACAAGGGAGGGCATTTTGCAGACCACCAGAATATATCGCCAGGTTGGTAAATAAACTTGCTTTTACATTTCATGGAAACATAGGAATTGATATCAGAAGGAAAGCGAGAATAGGTCATGCGGTGGTGCGTTTTGAAGGTAGTGGTCGGCATAACCGGGGCGAGCGGGGCCATATACGGGTATAGGTTGCTCGAGGAGCTTTCAAAGGCGGGCTGCGAGGTTTCGATCATATTGAGCGATATGGGGAAGCAGATCTTACGGACTGAATGTAGGAAAAATGAGGGCGATCTTCAAGCTCTCGGCACTCTATTTTCCAACGACGACCTCACAGCCCCGATCGCAAGCGGGAGCCAGCTTTTCGACGCCGCAGTCATATCGCCTTGCAGTATGAAAACACTGGCTTCGATTGCAAACGGAATTACCTCGAATCTCCTGACCAGAGTAGCCGACGTAGCCCTCAAGGAAAGAAGGAAGCTGATATTGGTAACCAGGGAGACGCCATTGAGCTTGATACACATCAGAAATATGCTGAGGGTGACAAGGGCAGGGGCGGTGGTGATGCCGGCTTCCCCTGGCTTCTACCACGATCCGAAGAGCCTTAGCGATTTGGTTGACCATATCGTCGGGAAGGTTCTTGATCAATTAGGCATAAAAAATGAGCTCTATAGGCGATGGGGCTCATGAGCTTACGAGGCGTTCCTTGAGCATCATTTTCTAAGATCATTGATAATGGCATTAATGCACCTGCGAGAGTTCTCAACGAGTTCGGCGATGTCTTCATGCGAGGCATCATCTACGTGGATCCCAGCTATTGCCAAGCAGCGCTTCCCGGTGTCTGAACATACCCTCTTCGCGGCTTCATGGGAAACGACATAATCCATGTGCCCTGGCACGGAGATCGAAGTGGGCTCGCCTGAAGAGCAGAGCGACGCGCTGCCCAGGTGGGGCTTTTCCCCTCCCCAAATGTGAAGGAGTATGTCGTCGCCTACTCTTGTTGCCTCTGCCCATACCTTGCATCTGCCCTTGCCATGCTCAGAGAGGACTTTCTTCAGGCGCGCCATGGGAATTCACTTTATCCAGTCCTTGTTCCTGATCTTCTCTGGGAGGTAGACGTCAGAGAGGAACCTGAAGCCTTTGGAAGATTTCGCCTCAATCTCGGCCTTTACTTTCTTGTCAAGGAAGAGCCTGATCTCCTGCCGCCACTGCTTCGAGTTGCAGAACCACGGGTATCTTGGCTTCTTCGTGACAGGGTCTTTCATGAGTAGCTCCCTTGCCCGCTTGATGTCGACATCGTTCGCCTTGATCAAGTGGTCCTTCGGGATCTCGTATTTCTCGAGGTCGGTCATCGACATGCCGAGGAACTTTGCTTTGGGGCACGCCAGCCTGAATGACTCGTACGACAGGCTTATGCTGCCTGCCCTGTAGGTCGAGTATATATACCACCCGAAGGGATCAGCATCGGTGAGGACGTAGACCGGGAGGGCGAATTCGTCGCTCAGGCGCCGGACCATCCTGCGGGTTGCCCTGTCTGCCTGACCTTTTCCAGTTATCAGGAGGCAGCGATTCTTCCTCCAATACTCATAGTCGTTGAGACGCTGGAATATTGCGTCCTTCTCGACCACCAGCACGTACTCGGCGTCCACTTCTAGGATGTTTATCTGGTCGCAGAGCGATGGTATGTTGAACGCCCCGATTCCGAACTTTGAGCAGTCGATCTTGTTGCCCTTCGATTCGAGGACTATCTCGCCGACCATTGCCCCCCTCGATTCCGCCACTACGCCCATCTGCTCTCGGAGAAGGCCCGTCATCACTTCGATGTCCTGGAAGATGCTGTTGGACTCATCCTGGTTGTTGAAGGTCTCGACTTCTGTCCCCTCAATTGTATGGAGCGTATAGTAGTAGAGATCCCTTATTGTGGGGTGGTCGTCGTTCTTCAGTGCTTCATAGATGGCTCTGGCGAGAAGGCATGTCTGCATGAAGGGCCTGACGCCGCTCATCTCGTTGAATCTCCTCTCGCAAGCCTTCTGCCCGATGGTGAGGATCTCCCTCTTCTCGTCGAATATCGTATTTGAGGCGGTCCTTAGGGGTATCCGCATCACGGGCTGCTTCAGTTCGACGATCTCGGAAGAGAGATCGGAGAAGATCTGCCTCAGCTTCTTGGCAGCGTCATCAAACGTCTCCAAGGAACGCACGCTCTTAGGCGCCTTAGTCAATCTTGCCATGGTTCATCACCCAAAGAATTGCTCAAGGGTCGACTGTTTCCTCAGCCCCTCATGTTGAGTCCTCTTTTCTTTTTTGCTGGTTGTCGCTTCCACAGCCTTTATGGGCGGAGCTTGCACTTCAGCCACCTTCTTTTTGGATTGAGGTGGACTTTCGGCTTTTGGCGCAGGTTTCTTGGCTGGTTCAGCCTCCGCCTTCGTTTTAGAGGGCTTTCGGTGCTTTGCTGATTCCAAGAGGCCCTCGAGAAGCTTCGCCTCATCCATCCCAGTGAAGTAAGAAAGGTCCTTTGCCACCTCCTTCGCATAGATCTGGAAGATGCTCTGCCTGTGGCGCTCATGCTCCTGCCTCTGTCGGTGCGAGATGAAGGCATAGATCATCCGCCCGAGGGTCTGAAGCGCGAGGCGAAGCTGCTCCCTTATCTCCTCATGATAGGCAACCGCAAACTTGCCGGGGACGATGTAGGGGACTTTCGTGGAAATGAGAGAGACAACGATTATCATCGGGGCATAAGGAAGGCTCCCTTCGTCCTGAGATATCTTGTAATTGCGCCAGTTTATCTCCTTTACGACTTTGTAAAGGAGGCAGTCCTTAGAATCATATATAAGTGGGCATTTGTTCCCGAGCCTTATTACCCTCGACTTGAAGACCGATTCCCTAACCCTGTCGCAGTCGTTTATGACCGATTGGCCGCCAAATGCCGCGCCGACCTCGACCTGGAAAGGAACTCCCCTGTAGGACCATGGCTCCCGCGCCACTGCCCCTATGAACTCTGCATCGGGGTACATCCTCCTGAGCGACTGCCGGAGGGCATCTTCGCCAATAGGGCTCAAGACGTCTAGCGGAGGGCGCATAAGGTCACCTTCCCTTGCTGCCTTCAGCAGCCTCTCTACATCTATCTCCCTTGGCGGGGCATCCTGCCTTATCCCTGAAGCCTTGAGCAGCTGCGCCGCTTTTTCCTCAGATATCCTCACGAAATGCTTAGTCAGGAACTGTTTGGCGGTCTTGCAGCAGAGGTCATTAGACTTCATTTCCAGCAGTGCACCGGGCTCCATCGAGAGCAAGTGGGGCTTGATCTCGCGAGGCTGTGGCGGGAGGATCTCGTTGGCCCTCTTGAAGTGAAGCCGCTTCGGTTCTGAATTTGGCTCCTTGACAACCGTGAAAGCTAGATCAGCGTGGGGATTTGCAAGGGACAGTTCTTTGATGAAATACTCGACTTTGTCGGTGTAGTCCCCCGCCACCATCAGCTCTACCCGCGTTCCATGGAGCCTCTCGAACTTCACTTCCTCTGTCGAGATCACGACCGGCCCATTCCGCTCGGTGTCGATCTTGAGTACGACCCTATACCCAGAAGGATCAGATTCGGTCTTTGTAGTTATGACGGCAGGCTCAAGCGACGTGAGTTGGGCGTATATTATCGCTGCGTGCACACCAAGGCCTTGCTGCCCCCTCGACTGCTTGAACGAGAAGAACTTTGAGCCGTAGAGGACCTTCCCGAAGCACTTCGCGACTTTGCTCCTCAGCACACCGCACCCATTGTCTTCAACCGATACTTTGAAGATGGGGAAAGTTCTCACAGAGCCGTCTTTTGTCTTGTTAGTGACCACCTCATACCTCTTCTCTGTTGCAATGAGCTCAACATTGATTTCAGGGAGTATCATCATCGCTTCACATGCATCGAGCGAATTGTCCATCAGCTCTTTTATCGTCTGCACAAGGGCATGCTCCGGGTCACCGAAGCCGAGCTGACCGAGGTTTTGACGGTAATACTGGGCAGGGTTTACAGCCCTCATCCTCTTTGCTTCAGTTTCAGCGACCGTCAGGGGCTGCTGTGGTATAGCCTTTTGAGCCTTCCCGTGGCGCTTCGACTTTCGCCTGGGCTTGGACCGGGCTCCAGCAGGCTTGGCCACTCCGGCTTTAAGCTCCCCCGCTTCTGCTACTGGGCTGCCCAATTTGGTCGACCTCGGGAATTCACTATCTTCAAAGAACCTTTCATTCCCAATTAAACAGAGAGATTATTTATCACTTCTTAGACAGGGGACGGCCTAAACCCTTCACTAAGGGGTCTCTCAGAAGCCCGGCAGCTCCTCCAGGAGCATCCCTTCGATCAGGAAAGGCTGCTTCCTTGATGCTATTATCTGAGCGCACTTGAGCTTCTGCTCATTCTCTGCAAATATCTCAAGAACGGGATCGTCTTTCTTGACTGCATAGCCCATCTTGGCATATAGCTTCACGCCAGCGCCTTTGTTCGTGGGGGCACCGGCTGCTCTTGCTATTGCATTAATGGCGCTGTTGCTGATGCTGCTGACATATCCATCGGCTGGGGCTGGTATGATGAAGCGCTTTTCGCCTAGAGGTATCTCGTCTGGCTTGATGTCAGGGTTGCCGCCTTGGTGCTCTATTATCTCTTGCATCTTCCTGTAAGCCTTGCCTGACCTCAAGATATCTTTTGCCAGTGCCTGCCCATTGTTCTTGCCAGCGATGCCGTTCATCTCGAGGAGCATTCCAGCGAGGGAAGTCGATTTCTCTATAAGGCTGTTCGGCCCTTTCCCGAGGAGGGTCTCGAGGGCCTCCTTCGCCTCGAGAGCTGGCCCTACGGTGTGACCGACCGGCTGATTCCCATACGTGATTCCGCACCTGACCTTAATGCCTAGTCTATTGCCGAGCTCGATGAAATCGTTTCCGATCCTCCTAGCAGATTCGAAGTCCTCGACTTTTGCGCCTTTGCCCGTCGGGATGTCCAAGACCATGGCGCTGGTCCCGACAGCCATTTTCTTTGCCATTATCGACGCCATCATCTGAGACTTGGGATCAATCGAGAGCGGATGCTCAACTTTGATGAAAAGATCATCGGCTGGCGCCAAGTTGAGGCTGCCGCCCCAAGCAATGTATCCCCCCACATCAACTACCATTTTCTTAAGCTCGTCTACAGTAAAGTTGACGGGTGCGAGTACCTCCATGGTGTCCGCAGTGCCTGAAGGGCTCGTGATTGCCCTGCTGCTCGTCTTAGGGATCTTGAGCCCAGCTTGAGCCACTATTGGGACTATTATGAGGGTAACTTTATTCCCCGGAACGCCCCCAATGGAATGCTTGTCGACGACGGTCTCCCCGAAGTCGATTGTGCGGCCAGTCTCCACGATGGCCCTTGTCAGCTGCTCCGTCTCATCCATATTCATGCCGACATAATGTTGCGCCATCAGGAATGCAGCTATCTCAAGCTGGCTCAGAGAATGGGAGATCGTGTCCTTCACTATGCTGTAGATCTCTCCTTTTACAAGCGGGGTACCGGCCATCTTCTTTCGGATGTACTCGACGGAGGTGGGTGTTGATGCGGGCTGGACCTCTACAAGATCTCCGTCTTTTACAGGGAATTCAGAGAGAAGATCCTCATAGATCCCCACCTCGCCTTTGCAGACTACAGTGTTCGATATGTCAATGAGGGCGACTATTTTGTTTATCTCCTTCTTGAGCTTAACCCTCTCGTTGACCCTGACGACCATGTCCTTCGCGTCGTCTTCATGGAGTATGACGGTCTTCTCCCCAGTCGTTATGTCAATCAGCCTTGCCTTGAATGTCGGCATCTAAAACCACTGAGAAGAGTATGGTGAGGGGAATAAAAAAGGTTAACCGCCTTCTCGAGTATGTTCCTCTTGAAGGACGGGTCTGCTAGTCACCCTCTAGCTTGCTTGTGCCCCATAAGCCCAAGGCGACCTCAAGCTCTTTGTGGGTCTTTGCGTACTCCTCCAGTTCGATCCCCTTGACGCAGGCGTCTATTGCCTGCTTCATGGCAGTAGCGCCTGCACGGGTCCCGTTAGGATGCCCGTGGATGCCGCCGCCAGCATTTATGACGAAATCGGTCCCGAAGACCCTGAAGTTGGCTGGCACGAAACCGGGGTGGATTCCCCCCGAAGCTACAGGGAAAGTTGTCTTCTTGCCATGCATCTCTTCCTTCAGGAAGGCGATTATTGAAGCGAGCTCAGCGCCATGCCCTTCCTCTCCCCCCATCTTGCCTGCGCCAGAGCCGACGTGGAGCTGATCCCCGCCAAGAAGGCGGGAAATTTTTGCCAGGGGGAGCATCGCAATCCCGTGCTTTGGATTCCTCGTGAAAGCCGCATGCATGGCCCTGTGCATGTGTATCGGGACCTTGAAGTCGTGGTTTGTTATGAACCATTCGACAGTAGGGAAGCCCAATATCACGATGTCGAGCATTAATGTATTGCACCCGTTGTCCAATGCAACCTCAGCATTCTTAACCATCTTCTCTGGCGATGCCGTGACGTTAACCGCAAATAGGACGCGCCTTCCTGTCTCCGACTTGACCCTGTCAAGCTTTTCCATCACCTTCGAGACCCTCTCATCGAGGGGGCAGAACTTTTGGCTCACCAGCGTCTCATCGTCCTTGATGAAGTCGACGCCCCCGACCGCTGCCTCGTAGCAGACGGCCGCGGTCTGGTCGGGGCTAAGCCCGACTTTTGGCTTGACGATCGTGCCCAAATGCGGCCTTGGCGATTTTTCGGTGCCGACGAGTCTGCGGACGCCCTCTATCCCGAATTTGGGGCCAGGGTAATAATCGACCACGGATCTTGGGAAGTGTATGTCAAGAAGACGGACATTTTTTATGGCAGAGAGGCCGAAGAGGTTGCCTGCGACCATGCTCAGGATATTTGCCATCCCGCTCTTCTCCATGTCAAATAGATCTAGCGGATAGGCGATGTAAACCAGCCCAGCGTCGTCTTTGCCTTCCATCTTGAAGAGCTTTGCCGGGAGCCTCGATCTTACCCAATCGTTTGTTGTTGTGATCTCAGTCCATGTGCCGATGGACTCCTCTGTGGCAATGGCAATCCCGGCTGAACGGAGACCCATCGGGCTCTCAACGTAATACTTTGCGGTGATGTATCTTTCAGGATCAATTGCTTCCGGTTCAGAGACAAAAATCTCATCGATATACGACAATTTTGTTTCGGTGTTTTTAGACATTCATACATCCTCCTCAACAATAGTCTTCATTATTTCTTCGCCACCTATCGACCAACCGAATTCCTCCATCAGCACAAGGATCGATGCCTGAGGCGGTATTATGCCGCGTTCAGTTATGATGGCGTCAATGAGTTCGGCTGGTGTGACGTCGAATGCGGGGTTTGCTACTTTTACCCCCTTTAGATCTTCTTGGGCGCGCTTCGGGAGCACCTCATCGGCTGGCCTCTCCTCTATCTCGACTAGCTCGCCTAAGACAGTTGATGGGCTGAACTTATAAGTCTCTGCCCCGACAAAGACGCGCACTCGTGCCTCTTTCGCAGCCAGCGCGATCTGAGAAGTCCCAATCTTGTTCACGACCGCTCCGTTGGACGTCACCACGTCGGCGCCGACAACTACTTTATCGACTTTTGGCATAAAGTGCCTTGCAGCTGAATCGATTATCAGTGTGACAGGGATACCGTGCGAGGACAACTCCTTTGCTGTGAGCCTTCCCTGGAACCTTGGCCGCGTTTCAGTCGCCAAGACGCTGAATTCCTTGCCATTCTTCTTTGCTTCAGCCAGGATCGAGATCGCGACCGAGCTGTTGCAATGGGTCATAATGAGGTCGCCGTTCCTGATCCGCTTGGCGCCTATCTCGCTTATCTTCCTGACAGCGTCTACCGATGATCGCTTGAAATCCTGGGCTGCCCTTATTGTGATCGCCTTGAGCTCATCGACGTCCATCCCGCTCCTTGAGGCCTTAGTGACCCTGTGCCTGACATATCTCAATGCGTTAGCCAGGGAGACTGCAGTCGGCCTAGTGTTCAGGAGGATGGCATAAACGGAGTCAAGTTCCTTCATGTAGGATTCGGTGTCCTCAGCCTTTGATGAGATCGCCATGGTTTCGAAACCCTCAACAGCCGCCCTCCCTATCTCAGCCGCCCCCCTTATCCGCATTGACTTGATGTCCTCAGCGAGCTTGAGTATTGAGTTGTGTGTCATTGTTGAAAAACCCCAAAACGCACACTTGCTCATTCAACACTACATCTCGCACGCTCATAAAAAAAGGTTAGCATCTCTTTAGGGAAACGCGCCTTTCAGCTCCTCGGCTATAAGCGGGGCGACCGAGACCTGAGAGTGCTTGGATGGTATCGTATCGGACGCGATGAGGTCGCTTAGTCCCGCCATTTTCAGGCTACGGTAAGCGTCCTCAACCAAAAGCGCGTGGCTGACAATCGCATCCACCCGCGATGCCCCTTCAGCTTTAAGCCTCGACACGACCTCTACAAGCGTCTTGCCTGTGCTCACCATGTCGTCGACTATTACGACTTCCCGTCCGTTGATGCCGCCTATCTCGGAGACCCTAACCTCCCGGTCACCCAGGCGTTCCTTCTCGAGCACGACGAAGTCGGCTTTCAAGATCGAGGCGACGGAGGATGCCCATTGGCGTGATTCTGCATCTGGCCCGACAACGAGCAGGTCTGACTCTGGGTGCTTTTCACGGTAATATTTGGCGAGGATAGGCATGGCTGATATGTTTCGCGCCTCGATACGGAAAAGGTCTCTGGGATGACCGTACCTGTGGAGGTGCATGTCCACCGCAATGAGGCTGTCTATGCCAGCTGCTTCGATGAGCCTTGCGATCAACTTTGCGCTCAGCGGCTCACCCACCATGAACCTCTCGTCCTGCCTCAGGTAAGCGACGTATGGCAAGACGCCAATCACCTTTTTGCAGCCTACCCCCCTCAAGGCATCAACTATCAGGGCAAGCTCAATGAAAAGAGAATCTGGCGAAGGGAATAGGGGCTGGAAAACGGCAGCTGTGTCTGATTCAAGATCGCCCAAGAGCCTCAGATACTGCTCGCCATCGGGGAAAAGACGCCTCTTGACGTTCAGTACACTGTACCCGAGGATATTGGCAGTCACCCTCGCGAGGGGCTCGCCAGCGGAGCCGTAGGTTATCATCAAGGCGCAACACCTAAAGGCCTTCGAACATCCGGCGGTATAGCTGCATAAGATCTTCTTTTGCGGCCTTCCTTGGGTTTTTCGAGACGAACCTCGTCTGCTTTGTGAGGAGGTTCTCCACCATGGAATCAAATTCGTCTTCCTTGACGCCGATCTCCTCGAGCGTCTCTGGGAGGCCCAATATGTCAAGGATGTCGAAGATCCTCGAAGATATCTGAAATGCTGCCTCGTTGTTGGAAAGTCCCGAGGTGTCAATTCCCATCGCGGCAGCTATAAGCTCAATCTTTTCAGGGATTGCAGGCGCGTTGAACTCGATTACGTATGGGAGGGCGAGCGACACTGAAGTGCCGTGAGGCGCCGAGTGTCCTATGGCATAGGTATAAGCTATGCCGTGCGGCAAACAGAGGCCTGTGGCAGAGAATGCCATACCAGCCAGGAGGGAGGCGAGCGATAGGCCCTGCCTCGCCTCGATGTCGGCAGGGTTGCAATACGATCTTTCGATATGATCGTCGACTAAGCTGATTGCCTCGAATGCGAGGGCAGAACTTATTGGGTTTGATTCTAGAGACATTATGGACTCTACTGCATGGCATAAAGCGTCCATGCCCGATGAGGCAACGGCCTGGGGAGGCGCCGTGAGCGATAGCGTAGGATCGATGATGGCCAAGGCTGGTGAAAGGCATGGATTCATTATCGCGAGCTTGTTGTCACCGTCGACCACAACTGAGATGGGCGTGACCTCTGAGCCGGTCCCAGCAATGGTTGGGACGGTCACAATTGGCGGGCCCTTCTCAAACTTTGCGGATCCTCGGAAAAAGGAGATGGGCTCCCCCATGTTGGCCGCGAGGAGGGAGGCGGCTTTGGCCATGTCCATGGTGCTCCCTCCCCCCATGCCCACCACCAAGTCTGGCGGTTCGGACCTGACTCTTTTAGCCAGAGCGTCGAGGTCGCTCGCACCTGGTTCTGGCTTGACTGAGCGGTATTCCTGGAGGCCCCAACGCGACAGCAGCCCTCTGACGGTCTCGTAAGCCATAGTTTTGCTGACGTTCTCCCCTGCGATGATTAGCGGTTTTTTGAACTCCAGCCTCTTCAGCTCCTCTTCGAGCCGCCCCAAAGAATTAATCCCGAAGACGATCCTTGTCGGGAGGTGGAAGGTGCTTATCTTCAATAATGGGCTATAGGGTTTGACTTCCATAGCATATCCCCAAATAGATATGTGCTACCATCCTAAAAATAATAGTGCAATCTGCTTTTTTGCACGAGGTTTTTGTTGGCGCCCGACATGTGCGACACCTTCGAGAATTCGATTGGAGCGCCTGGGATCCATAATGTGAATACGTATTTTAACCACTTTGAACTTATCAGCTGTTGGGTCTGGCAAATGTTGAGCCGCGATTCCATCTGGAAAGTCCTATATTCTTACGACAAGAGGAAGCTAACAATAGGTTCTTTGGGGAGCCACTCTGCCTTGGACATCTGCGACGGTGCAAAAGACGAAGAGTTCAGGACGTTGGTCGTTTGCAAAAAAGGGCGGGAGCTGCCATATGTCACTCTGAAGAGGATCGTCGACGAGGCGGTAATACTCGACCAATTCGACCAAATCATGCAAAAGACAGTCCAGGATAAGTTGAGAGGGCAGAATACAATCTTTGTCCCCCACAGGGCGTTCTCGACTTATGTGCCTTACGATGAGATAGAAAATGGATTCATGATCCCGCTATTCGGCAGCAGATTCATGCTCAGATCTGAGGAGAGGAATGCCCAGAAGAACCAGTACTACCTCCTTGAGGCGGCAGGAATAAGGCAGCCAAAAAAATTCAAGTCTCCATCCGAGATAGATAGGCTTGTCATTGTGAAAGTCCAAGAGGCGAGGAGGAAGATCGAGAGGGCATTTTTCACCGCTAAAAGCGAGAAGGACTTTAGGGAAAAAGCTGAGGCGCGGATAGCTGATGGTCTGATCAGGAGGGAGGACCTAGAGAGAGCAGTGATTGAGGAATATGTAGTGGGGACCTACTTCAATTTCAACTACTTCAACTCCCCAATCAGGGGAGAAGTCGAGTTCATGGGCATAGACAGGAGGCTTCAGACCAATCTCCATGACTTTGTGGCGTTGCCGGCACGCCAGCAGCTCGACATTGAAATCCAGCTTCAAAACATCGAGATAGGGCACATGGGCGCTACGGTCCGTGAATCCATGCTTGAGAGCGTGTACGAGAACGGGAAGAAGTTCGTCGACGCCGCGAGGAGGGAATACCCACCCGGCATAATTGGTCCTTTTGCGCTCCAAGGGGCAATAACAAAGGACCAGGAGATAGTGATCTTCGACGTCTCACCACGCGTCCCTGGCAGTCCTGTCATAGGAACGACGAGCCCGTACACGAAATACGCGCATGGTTTCCAGATGAGCGTTGGCAGAAGGATCGCGCTGGAGATAAGAGAGGCGGCAGAGTCCGACAGACTGAAGGAGATAGTGACTTGAAACCATCGATAGCAACAGTAGGGTCGCATTCCGCGCTGCAGATACTGAAGGGAGCCAAGGATGAAGGCTTCAATACAGTCCTCCTTTGTTTCAAAGGGAGGGAGAGGCTCTACGATCGGTACGGAGTGGCAGATTCTATGATCCAAATTGAAGGTATTGAGGAACTGCTCCGTGCAGATGTGCAGGATAAGATGCTGGAGCAGGAGTGCATCCTGGTTCCTCATGGGACGCTAATATCTGGAGGCGGGCTGATCGAGTTCGAGCGAAATTTCAGGCCAAAAGTTTTCGGCAATAAGTACATTTTTAGGTGGGAATACGACAGGGGACTGAAAGACAAGCTCATGAAAGAGGCCAAGCTGAACGTGCCCCGGCGGATAAATTCGTATTCAGATATCGATTGCCCTGTGATAGTTAAGCTGCCTGGCGCCGAAGGCGGGCGCGGATATTTCATCGCCAAGAGCCCAAAGGATTATGAAAAAAAGCTCTCAACCATGGTGCGCAAGGGGCTCATCAAGAAGGGGGACGAGGAGAAAGTCTTTATTCAGGAATACATAATAGGCGTCACGCTCTACCCACATTATTTCTATTCGCCAATCGACGATAAGCTTGAGCTAATGGGGTGCGACAGGAGGTACGAGACCAGCATTGATGGGCTGGGAAGGATCGGGGCACAAGATCAGATTGACCTCGACTTGACGCCCACTTTCAGGGTGATCGGTAACACACCCATGGTCTTGAGGGAATCGCTGTTACTTGATGTCTTTGAAAGCGGGGAGGGCTTCGTCAAGGCAGCAGAGAAGCTGGTGAAGCCAGGAGCCATAGGACCTTTCTGCCTTGAGATGATATGCGACGAGGCGGGGAAGTTATACACTTTTGAATTCTCCGGCAGGATCGTTGCTGGAACGAACCTGTACATCTCAGGATCCCCCTACAGCGATCTGATATATGATGCCCCCATGAGCATGGGGAGGCGGATTGCCAGGGAGGTCAATAAAGCAGTGTCTAAAGGGGCGCTCGAGAAGGTCACAACTTAGTGACGGCACATGTACCACATCAAATGCAAGAAGGGGGAAATTGCCAATAAGGTCATTGTATGCGGCGATCCGCGCCGCAGTCAACTGATTGCAAGTTCACTCAAGGAGTGCAGGATGGTAAACGACAACCGCGGACTGCTTGCCTATACAGGCCATTATGCGGGCACTGAGGTCTCAGTCGTGACGCATGGCATGGGGGCGCCTTCTGCGGCCATAGTCGTCGAGGAGTTGGCGATGCTTGGGGCGAGGGAAATCATAAGAGTCGGAACAACAGGCGGGATAAGCAAGGGCACGAATATAGGCGACTTGATAATACCTACGGAGGCGATTCCTCTTGACGGCGCCTCAAAAGCATACATGAAAGCAGGGGGCCGACCTTTCCCCGATGTGGGGTTGGTTAGCCAGCTATTTTCTCAAGCGCAAAGAACTGGCAAGCGGTGCTTCTTGGGCAAGATTTGCACGAGCGATACATTTTATTTGGAGGAGGAGAAGGACGCGAAGAGATGGTCCGCAAGGGGTGCTCTGGGCTTCGAGATGGAATGCTCGGTCATATTTGTGATAGGCAGTATCCGCAACTTTAAGGCTGCGGCGATCCTCGTAGTCAGCGGTCTCATCGGGCAAGGCGCGCGGGTTTTTGACGACTGCAATGTCTCGGAGAGCGTAGACTCAGCGGCGTTATCTGCACTCCGGACGCTGTGCGAAAATCGAAATGGATGAGACTACACTAAAATAGTTGTAATTTTGGCGAAAATTTTTGCAGCCCACAATGAAGTTAACCTAATAAAAAGATCATAAAAAATTTCCATAAATATGGAAATTTATCTTTGTTAAAGGAATTGAAATTGACTTGAGGTGGGGAAGGGATTGACGCGAATGTATCAAGTTTCAATACCAACGGCAACATAGAAAGTTGATTTAAGCCAGTAAAAAATGTGATAATTATTCCCTCAGTAATGTAATATATCGCCGCAGTTGAGAACGAAAAGGGCCTGTAGCGGCACTGAAACAGGGACGGAAGGCAGAACTGCCCCTGAAAAGAACCGACCCGAAAGGGAAGGGGACGAGAAGGGAAGGGGAAGCCGGAAGGAACTGTTAAGGTGCAACGAACAGGATGCATGACGGGATAAGTCCAGGGCGTCTGGATAAAATCGGACGCTACGACCGCGGAAAGTCGTTGCATGGGAAAATTGGGAGGAGAAGTCCGACCATGGAGGATCTTCAAATCCCAGTCTTCTCCCTGAAAGCGTTCTCAACTGCGGTTCTTATTTTGGGAATCCAATTTTGCGTTGAAGCTATTTATCTTTGACAAGCAAGATAAAAACAGGTCACTCAAATTGCCGCTGAGGATAAAGAAAGACGGCGAATATTACAACGATCTCCTCGTCAAGATCAATGATCTGATTTGTGATGTCAATTACCGCATAGCTGCAGTGATAGTGGAGGGGGCGAATGACGAAAAGGCACTGAAAGATTTTGGCCTGAAGAGACCCGTAATCAGGTATTCTGACTCCAAGCTCCCAACATTTGCCTTCATAGAGGAATTGGTGAGCGGTTACAGGAGCCAGACCTTGCTCGTTCTTGTTGATTTCGATAGTGAAGGCGAGAAGATAGCAAGGAGGATGAGCAATGATTTGGAAACGAGGGGCGTCAGAGTTGAGCAGTTCCTGAGAAAACAATTTGCGAGCATTTTTCGAAGGGAAGGGATACTGAGAGTTGAGGAGAGCCAGCGAATCATTAAGAAAGCAAGAATGTAGACGAAGCTTATAGGAACGTTATTAATGGGCGGCGAATAAAGCAGAAGAGGGTGGGTCTATTGGTCGGGATAGGTTTTGAGCCCAAGATCGCTTTCCTATGCCCCCTTTGCCACAAAGAAGTTGAGATCCTTTATGAAAAAGGCAAAGATGCCTGGACATCTGAGCATTCAAACTGCCTCAACTTTACGGTGGTCAGAGATACACCAGAAATATTGGGGCGCCATTTTGCCGCGCCTTTGGTTTTCATCAAGATGGAGTCCGACTTTTCGATAAAGGAGGCAGTCGAGGGGTTAAGAAATATCCTTAAAGAGGAGGGCGAGGGGCAGAAGAGGCTGAAGATCGAGATGGGGATAAGGAGGCTGGAATCAAGGCTCGGTTTTGTGAAAAAGAACCTAACTTTCTTCATGGATGCGTTGAGGTCTGGGTCTTTTGGACTCAAGGTAATTTCTGGAAAGGATGTTCAGGCATTGTTGTGGAAATCAGGAGATAGATACATCGGGGTCGCTGAGCCAACACCAGTTGATGAGGTTTCGACTAAGGCCCTTCTGGCGTCTGGGGCAATTGAAGAAGCCGAGAGGTTTGCGATTTCTTGGCTCTCGCATTGGGATAGCCTCTAAAGGACTTAAAGATAGAAAGATAAAAAAGGGGAATGCATAGGGAGTTGGAATCTGAAGGGATCAATCCTTGACGGAGAGCATGCCGGCGATCAAGGGCGGAGCAGGCCCTAAGGTGACAATAAGGGAGTTCAAGCAGGAAGATCTGGACGCAGTGATAATGATCAACAAGGTGTGCTTGCCAGAAAACTACTCGTCGTCATTTTTCCTTGAACATTTCTTCGAAAATCCAAAGTGCTTCATTGTGGCAGAGGCCGACGGCAAGATAATCGGTTACAACATGTGCAGGGTCGAGTTTGGGGTATCGTACATCAGGACGGCCTTTGCGAAAAAGGGACATGTGATATCAATAGCAGTGCTCGATGACTATAGGGGAAGGGGAATAGGCAATCAGCTGATGGTTGTTGGGATGCAGAGAGTCAAGGAGGCAGGGGCAAGCGAGATGTACCTCGAAGTCAGGGTCAGCAACACAAATGCGATAAGCCTTTACAGAAGGCTCGGCTTCAGGGCCGTCAAGATATTGGAAGGGTATTATAGGGACGGCGAAAGCGCATATCTGATGGCTATTGACCTTTCAAAGGCGGGTTGACCTCTCGCGTCGGCTCAGAATTTTTACGGCTCTTCTTCCACAGGTAGCCAACATAGATTAGGAGCAACGCCAAGGGCAAGTAAAACAAGGAAAATTCGAAGAACAAATCGAAGAAAGGCGCCCCAATTATGCGATAGTATGAGACTACACCCGCGAAAACTAACATGAATACCGTAGCAATCGTGGCATTGAGCGCTTCTTCTGTCATAAAAGATGAACTTCCATAGCAGGTATAAAAAGGTGTGTCTCCAGCACCTCGGCGGGCTCTTTTGTCGGCCAAAAAATGATGGGGCGAACGACAGAAAGTAATATATAGAAGTGCATGTTCTTTTTTCAAGAATAAATCTTAGGTGGTTTATACCATGGCAGCAAATCAGAGTTTACCCGTATTGGTTTTGAAAGAGGGAACTTCCAGATCCACAGGGCGAGACGCCCAAAGAGCCAACATCATGGCTGCTGTGACCCTTTCTGAGACCATTAGGTCATCGCTAGGGCCAAAGGGGATGGACAAGATGATGGTCAGCAGCTTCGGTGATGTCACTATAAGCAACGACGGCGCCACAATAGTCAAGGAGATGGACGTACAGCACCCCGTAGCCAAGATGCTGGTTGAGGTCGCAAAGACGCAGGACGCAGAAGTTGGAGACGGCACGACCTCCGCAGTGATCCTTGCAGGGGCCCTTCTGAAGAAGGCTCAGGAACTGCTGGACCAGGACGTTCACCCGACCATAATAATCGAGGGTTACAAGAAGTCGATGGAGAAGGCTATCGAAACGGTAGACAAGGCATCAATAAAGGTCGAGCCGACCGACAAGAAGATCCTTAAAGAGGTCGCCATAACGACGCTAAGCGGCAAGAGCGTGGTCTCCGGCCATTTTGAGAGGCTCGCGGAGCTGATAGTAGACGCAGTTGTTCAGGTCGCTGAGAAGGACGGCGAGAAGTACAAAGTGGACCTCGACAACGTGAAGCTCGAGAAGAAGAAGGGCGAGTCATTGGACGAGACTGAGCTCGTGAGAGGCATTGTCCTTGACAAGGAAGTCGTCCACCCAGGGATGCCGAAGAAGGTTGCTGACGCAAAGATCGCTATCCTCGACTGTGCGCTGGAGATAGAAAAGACGGAATTCACCGCGAAGATCAACATCACAAGCCCAGAGCAGATGAAGAGCTTCCTCGACGAAGAGGCGGAGATGCTCAAGGGCATGGTCGACAAGATTGCAGCTTCCGGCGCAAATGTCGTTGTGGTTCAGAAAGGTATAGACGACATAGCCCAGCACTACCTTGCCAAGCGCGGCATAATGGCAATGAGGAGGGCGAAGAGGTCCGACATCGAGAGCCTTGCAAAGGCAAGCGGCGCCAAGATAGTCACGTCAGTAGATGACCTGACTAAAGACGACTTGGGTTACGCCAAGAACGTCGAAGAGAGAAGGGTCGGAAAGGACAAGATGGTCTTTGTCGAAGGGTGCAAGAACCCGAAGGCGGTAACGATCCTCGTGAGGGGAGGCACAGACAGGATGGTCGATGAGGCTGAGAGATCACTGCATGATGCGAAGTGCGTTGTCAGGAATGTTTTGCAGGACCCATACCTCGTTGCCGGTGGCGGAGCGCCTGAGGCAGAGGTCTATGCGAAGCTGAGGGAGTATGCAGCATCATTCAGCGGACGTGAGCAGCTCGCAGTCCTCAAGTTTGCCGAAGCTATGGAAGAGATACCGCTGACGCTTGCAGAGAACTCCGGCCTCGACCCAGTAGACATCTTGGTAGAGCTAAGGTCAGCGCATGCCAAGGGCGAGAAGAGCGCAGGCGTGAATGTCTGGACTGGCAAGATAACGGACATGGCGAAGGCAAGAGTGTTCGAGCCAGCGAGCGTCAAGAAGCAGGCAATCAAATCAGCGACCGAAGCCGCTATTACTGTCCTGAAGATAGATGATGTCATAGCTGCTGCTGCACCCAAAGCAGGCAAGGGATCTGAGGGGCAAGGCCCTGAAGGAATGCCTGGCGGCATGGGCGGCATGGGCGGCATGGGCGGCATGATGTAAAGTGAGCCAGGAAAAAGAGAGCAAGCAGATACTAGGTCCGTCTATACTGACGCGCTTCGAAAGGGCACGGGTGCTTGGCGCCCGCTCCCTCCAGATTTCGATGGGGGCACCGCCTCTGATAGAGACCTCTTTAGGGACTCCTTTGGAGATCGCTGAAGAAGAGCTTAAATCGGGCGCGCTCCCCATAACCATAAGGCGCAGGCTCCCGGACGGGCGGCACCAAGACATACCAATAAAGTGGCTGGTCAAGAACCAGTAATCCTTTTTTTATTGCCTTTTTTTAGAAGTCAGTCCTGAATGTTTGCAAGCATTGCCTCAAATTTGCTTATGCTTCGAAATCCTTTTTGAGATAAGGGCTGCTGCAACTGCTGCCCCAACGCCATTGTCGATATTCACGACCACTAAGCCAGGAGTGCAGCTCTGCAACATTGACGCGATAGCGCCCTCCCCTCTTCCTCCGTGACCGTACCCTGACGAGGTCGGGACCCCTATCACGGGAACGGAAACAAGGCTGCTGACTATCGATGCGAGCGCCCCTTCCATCCCAGCGACGACTACGATCGAATCGACGTCTTCTTCGATGCACTTCTTGACAGCCGGGAACAGCCTCTGGATGCCTGCGATCCCGAGGTCGTGGAAAGAGAGTACGCCGCAGCCAAGCTCCTCCAAGATCATCTCAACCTCTTCAGACACCCTAGCGTCGGCTGTACCAGCAGAGAGTACCCCGACTTTCCCAATCGTTTTTGGCAATGGGTATTTTGGATCCCTTATTATGACGGTCCCGCTGCGCTTCCCTATGTCTATCTTGGCTATGCTACCAAAATTTGATGATAGAGCATCTACGACGTTTGGATCGGCTCTGCTGACTATTGCACGACCCTGCTCGTTAAGGAGGGCTGACGATATCTCAATGATGTCATTGAGCGCCTTGCCCTCAGCCAAAACTATCTCTGGGACGCCCTTCCTTTGCAACCTTGAAATGTCGAGGCAGGCAGACTCAATGTTTTTCACTGCCAGCAGCCTTACATTCTTCTCAGCCTTATCAACTGAAATCTTGCCTTCCTTCAGCGATTCAAGTATCTCCGTGAGGTCCAAACTTAGCACCGCACCTACATGTAGAATATCCGTCTAAATTATAATAACTTTGATGCCGAATGGATCGGACAAGCGAGTGGAGCGCAATCATCAGTCCATTAGGCTGACGCTTACCCATTCGCCCTTATTCACGCATCTCAGCTGCTCAATATCCGAGGTTACGCGCCCAATAACATTAACAGGACTATAGGGCTGCGATTCGCCATAGAATATGCAGAACGCGTTTCCGGGCGGCCAGAACGCGATGTCCCCTTTTTTTACAGTTTGCTTTGGTTTTTCCGGACCTGCCTGCACAGGCGTAACAAAGTAGATCTCTTCTTTCCACAGAGATGTCCTGGAGGTGAATGGCAATGCGCTTACGACGGCATCGACCGTTCGGGGGGCCATCACCCTCACAAGCTCGCCTTTTGCGTCGAGGTGGTCTTTAAAAGAAATGCTGATGGCGTACTTCTCGAGGTTTTGGGCAGCCGGCATCGCACTTACACCGAAGATCAGGATGCAGGGACGTAAATGTCCAGGCGGCGTGTGCTGTTCTGCAGCTTCAACATGCCTTGGCGCGCCAAGCTCTCAAGAATGTCCTTCGACGTACTGTACTTCAGGTTGTATTTCGAGTAGATCTGGTAGGGGGTCACGATCTTCATTTTGACCACATCCCTCTTTATCTGCTCGATCACTTTTGGATCTACAACTGAGGTCGTCGTCGCCTTCGTGATCTCTTTAGGGGCTTCTTTCTTCTTGGCTTCTGCCATATCTTTCGTTGGTTTTGGCGTCTTCTTTGCACCGCCCATAATACACACCTTTCAATTTGATGCTATACCGAAAAAGTGTGGTATAGATAAAAACGTTGTGGTGCTCAGCCGCGTTTACTTAACGCTGGTTCGAGCTTTGACCTATGGATTGAGTTCATTGTGCAGAACGGTATGACTTTACCGTCAGGGAGGGCATAGTGGATGGTGCACCGCTGAACCCTCTCAAGGTCAAAGTTGTAAGGGTCCATAAAGTGCATGCACCCAACGAGGATGACCTTCCTCATGAACTCTCCGAGTGAACTGTAGTCACCGTGAAGCAGAACCGAGGAGACGAGGTTGCTCATGAGGCTGAGCTTCACGTGCCTTAAGGAGCCTACGAGACGCATCTTGGCTCTCGTCTTCGATCCTCTCGCGCAGTCCTCGTACACCTTTTCCATGGCTGCCATGAACTTGTCGACGTCAGCATACTTCGTAATTGGGACCAGCTTGCCATCTTCTGGCAGCACCATCGTTGCCATGCCACAGTGCTGGTGGTTTGTGAACTCCTGATATCGCTTGCCCTTCAGGGCTCCAACGGCCTTTGCAACAGGCACCACCACTGGAATCGGGTAGAAATCGCTTGCTTTCAGCTCCCCACCTGTCTGCACTTCAGCGAGCTTCAAGAGATCGGGTATCGTTATTCGCATATCCCTAAGTTTCTTCTTGTCAATTCGCCCAGCCATTGAAACTGGCTGGAAGTTCACGCCCCTCACAACATCGTAGTTCTTTGCAGCGAACCTTATGATGTCCCCAACCTGATCATCATTTACGCCCCTAACGAGGGTAGGTACAAGGACGACGCTGTGTAGCCCGACGGATCTGCAGTTTTCGATCGCCTTGAGTTTCGTGTCGAGGAGGTTCAACCCCCTTGCCACTACATACGGCTCTGGCTTTGTGCCATCGAACTGCAAATAAAGCGTGCTTAGTCCAGCGTCGATTAGTTTTTTCAGGTAGGACGGGTCGTTAGCTATCCTGATCCCATTTGTGTTGACCTCAATATGGTCAAAGCCCTCTTTTGATGCCATCCTTATTAGGTCTGGCAGGTCGTCCCGCATTGTAGGCTCCCCACCAGAGAATTGGAGGGAGTTGGGGGGCGTAGGTCTATTTGACCTCAAATTCTTTAGCATGCCAAGGATCTCGTCCTGAGTTGGCTCATACTTGTAGCCTGCAACTTCAGCGTTAGCGAAGCAGATTGGGCAGCGCAGGTTGCACCGGTTGGTCACGTCTATGATTGCGAGGATCGTCTGTGACTTGTGCTGCGGGCATATGCCGCAGTCAAAAGGGCAACCTTCTACCGAGGGCGTCTTTGGCGTCTCCAATCCTTCGCCAATGCACTCGTACTTTTCAGCGCGTTCGAATGTCCCAAAGTCGCTCCAATAGACGTCTTCGAAATCGCCGTGCGATTCACACCGCTTCCTTATGTAGACGACCCCGCCATCTTCGCATATATCAGCATCAAGGACTGCCATGCATTCTGGGCAGAGGCTCTTGGTTCTCTTAAGCGTACGCATAGCAATACGACCTTGTAAAATGAAATAACCATTTATATATGAAATTTTTCATACAGTTAATACGGTGTTTCATATTATTGGAGAGCAGGCTGTTTCAAAGCTGAGGAGCTTGGGGCTTACGATGACCGAGGCCGAGGTATATCTGGCTTTGCTGAAAGGCGATGCGGACGCGAAGTCACTCAGCGTTTCTGCGGGGGTGCCTTACTCAAAGATGCACACGGTCCTCCGTGGGCTGGTTGCGAAGAAGTTGGTGGTCAGAAGTGGTAAGAGTCCATCAGTTTACTCTTGCCGCGATCTTGTTGAGGGTCTCCAAGATTACAAGAGGATGAGGGTTGCTGAGCTTGAGGAGAAAGTCAAGGAGGCTGAAGCCGAACTAAGCAAGCTCAGGACCGAGGCTACATCAGAAAGACCAGACATATGGATAATAAAAGGGCAAGAGAAGATCCTTATGCGGTCTTACGAGGCCATAAATAGTGCGAGGGTAGAGGCGAAGGTCGCACTCCCTTCGTTCCCTCAACTGCTAACCGCCGCTTTGGTGCCAGTGATGAAGAGGCTGAAGGCAGAAAACATAAAGATCAAACTCCTGCTCCCGTCGTCTGTCCCAGTTGCCGAGGTCAAGAAGCTCGTTGACTTTGGAGAGATTAGATTGAGGGACAAGATGTTCGGAGGGGGGATAATAATTGACGACAAAGAGGCCCTCCTGCTTGTCAGCGCCGAGGGTGATACTCAAAACCTTGCAATTTGGTCGAATCACTTAGGGATAGTCCAGCTAGCTGCTGCTTATTTTGATAACCTCTGGGCATCCTCCTTCGGTGCCTTCTGAGGCTGAGCTCTGATTGCCTGGATCCCATTCTTGTCTATCGTGAAGTAGTGCCAGAGGGTATCGTGCGTCGCGCCTTTGAGCTTCTTTATCCTGAACTGCCTTGCCAGGAGGCCTTGCTGCGCGAAGACCGGATCAAACCGGAAGTCGATCACACAGTCGACTACGTATTCCAGCATCCCAGCAAATTCATCAATTGCCCTTACGCCCAAGTGGTGCGAGGCGAAGACAGGGAGGCCCCTCGCCTTGCTCAGCTGAGCCCTCCAATCCTTTATTGTCTCGATCGTGGATGTTGGCTCGCTCATCGTAAAGAGCTCGGTTATTGAATCTATAAAGACCGACCCTTTGCCATTGAGTTTATCGATTGCTGAAAAGATCACGTTGTTTAGCGACTGACGATCTCGCGGGTTCTCGACGTATTTGACGTAAGAGTTTGCTTTCTGGGGCATCTTGCTCCTGAAAGAGAAGCCATCCACTATCGTGAGCAGGCCCTTTTCAATTGGCTCTCCAGAGTTGAATCTTTTGAAGTTCTCGACCAGTGAAGAGGGACTGTCATCAAAAGTCACGAAGACGCATGGCTCTCCAGCGATCAGCCTTGAGCCAGCTATCTGGAGCAGGGTCACGCTCTTTCCAGTACCACCCTCACCAAAAAGGAGTATGAATGATTCACGAGGGAAACCGTCAGGGGCTGCCGAGTCAAACAGCTCGATACCGAACTTTGCATTCATCGAGAGGCACCTTGGACACCATTAGTCTTTCGAGTTGGCAGTATAATTGCTTTTCCAAAGGGGGTTTCGCCACTCGGATTTGCTTTAGGATACTCTTTTTTGGTTTACAGTGAGAAAAGGGCTGCCTTTATTAACAATAGGTAAAAAAAATTATGATCCTTAGAAAGAAAGACTTAATAAAGACAAGGAGAAAACGATCATCATTGTTTTTTAGGGAGGAGAGACCTTTTGGCAAAGAATGGAAAGAGGATTCTCATTGCGCTCGGAGGTAACGCAATAAAGCAGGCAAACGAAAAAGGGACAGCTGAAGAACAGTTTAAGAACGTGTCCATAACGGCCGAGCACATCGTGCGCCTGATAACAAAGATGGGCAAGGAAGACAGGCTTATAATAACCCATGGAAACGGCCCGCAGTCAGGCAACCTTGCTCTCCAGCAGGACTTGGCCAAGGACCAGATACCGCCGCAACCGCTCGATGTCGTGGGGGCGATGACGCAGGGGCAGATTGGGTACATGTTCCAGAACACACTAGAGAACATGCTTGAGGCGATCGGCCACAAGGTGCCAGTTATCAGCGTTGTGAACCAAGTGCTGGTCGATAAGAACGATCCCGAGTTCATAGGGGAGAACGCCTCGAAGCCTGTAGGCAACTTCCTGAGCGAGGAAGAAGCAATGAAGATGAAGGCTGAGAAGGGATGGATTGTTAAGAAAGTAAAGCCGAATGCCCCCAAACCGTGGAGGCGCGTTGTGCCTTCCCCTGATCCGATCGCGAATGTCGAGGCTGACGCTATAAAGATACTGGTGAACGCGGGAGCTGTCGTGATCGCATCTGGAGGCGGAGGGATCCCTGTCTACAAGGAGAACGGAAAGCTGATCGGGGTCGAGGCTGTCATAGACAAAGACCTGGCTGGCGAGAGGCTGGCTGAAGTCGTTGAGGCTGATGTTTTCCTAATACTGACAGACGTTGAGAAGGCGAAGCTTAACTACGGAAAGCCAAACGAGACGCCAATCGACAGGATGACCGTTGCCGAGGCGAAGAAGTACCTGAATGAGGGGCATTTCCTTGCAGGGAGCATGGGGCCAAAAGTCAAGGCATGCATCAGGTTCATAGAGTGGGGCGGGAAGGAAGCGGTGATTACTTCACTGGACAAGGCAGTCGAAGCACTCGAGGGCAAGACAGGGACGCACATAGTCAGCGCATGACCCTTTCCCTCATTTTTCCATTCTTTATGAAGTTGATCTTGATATGCGCTTCAAGTTCGCGCACAACAACCTGAATGTTTTTGACCTGCAGAAAAGCCTCCAGTTCTACAAGCAGGCACTGGGGCTCATCGAGGAGAGGAGGTATGATTCGCCAGACGGCACCTTCACCCTCGTCTTTCTTGGCGATGGCGAGACAGGGCATAGCCTCGAGTTGACCTGGCTAAGAGGGCGCAAAGAGCCCTACAATTTGGGCGACAATGAGACGCACTTGGCCTTTCGTGTTGATGACTTCGAAGGGGCAAAGGAACTCCATAAAAACATGGGGTGCATTTGCTATGAGAACCTGAAGATGGGGATCTATTTCATTGAGGATCCTGATGGTTACTGGATTGAGATCATACCAGAAAGAAAAAGATGAGCGCCGTGGATTAATTGGGCTCTGTTCTGATGTCATACTTCATCCTTAGTAAATCCGTAATACCAGCATTCATCATAGCCCAAGAATATCTTGATTTTGGTTTTAATAAATGTGACTGATATATTGAATATGGGTTTTTGGGGGGGACCGTTAGAAGCCATTCGTTTTGATATTGTCCAAGAAAAGCTTCATGGAGAAATGGCTCTTAGGCCATTAGGGCAGAGGCGGAGGGGACAAGGGGGATTGTCTGCCCCCCATAAAAGTATATTAAAGTCATCAAATGTAAAACAGCAACTGTAAGAGTGGGACAGGTGGAGCTTAATGGCGATAAAAGTAGCTATCGTTGGCGTTGGGAATTGCGCGAGCGCTTTGGTCCAAGGCACTCATTATTACAGGGACGTGAAGGACGAGGAGCTTGTTCCCGGTCTCATACACGCAAATATGGGCGGTTACAGGGTCAGAGATGTCGAGTTTGTTGCCGCTTTTGACGTGGACGCGAGAAAGGTCGGCAAGGATATCTCTGAAGCAATATTCACTCACCCCAACAACACGAGGAAGTTTTGCGACGTGCCAAAACTTGGTGTCAGGGTAAAGAAAGGACCGGTTATGGACGGCCTAGGGAAGTACCTAAAGGGATACGTCGAGGTGAACGACGACGACCAGCCAGTAGATGTAGCAAAGGAGCTGACCGATTCTGGAGCAGAAGTTGTCGTGAACTACCTTCCTGTTGGCTCCGAGCAAGCAGTCCGATGGTACGCTGAACAGGCGTTGAAAGCCGGCTGCGCTTTTGTCAACTGCATGCCAGTTTTCATAGCTTCCGATGTTTCGTGGGCAAAGAGGTTCGAGGAGAAGAAATTGCCAGTTGCTGGAGACGACGTCATGAGCCAACTGGGGGCGACAGTCCTCCACAAGACGATAGCGAAGCTCCTTGTCGATAGGGGCGTCAAGATAAAGGAAACTTACCAGCTCAACATAGGCGGCGACACCGATTTCCTGAACATGCTTGAGGAGGAGAGGCTTGTCTCGAAGAGGATAAGCAAGACCTCGGCTGTGAAGGCATTGATACCCTATGAGGTCCCGTTGAGGATAGGCCCATCGGACTATGTACCTTTCCTGGACAACAAGAAGATCTGCTATATCTATATGGAGGGCGAGTACTTTGGTGGAACTCCCGTCCAGGTAGACGTTAAGCTCGATGTCTGGGATTCTCCAAATAGCGCTGGGGTTGTGATAGATGTCATACGCGCTTGCAGGATAGCTTTCGACAGGGGGATTTCAGGCCAACTAATAAGCCCCTCAGCCTTCGCCTTCAAGCACCCGCCAGTTCAGATGCCGTACGAAGTCGCAAAGAGGAACTTCGAGGAGTTCATAGAGGGCAAGAGGGAGAGGTAAGAGGCCTAATCGCCCCAATTTCACTATTTATTGTTGCTTTTCACATGATTAACATGACTTGCGGCGATCCTAAAAAACAATATAATAGAATTTTGTGCATCCAAAAATGTTGCAAAAAAGAAAAAAATAAAGAATTAGGTTATGGTCTGAATACTACTGACCTGCCCGAAATCTTTATTGCTTCGGCTGCGTTGTCTGGCTTTATCTCAAAGGCAAGCGGCCTCTCGCACCACCAGTATTTCTGGGCTTTGTCTTCCTTGTAGTACGGGCATTTCGGGCAGCACTTTGCCTCAAGCTTAAGCAGATACCAGATTGGTGGGGCTTCGTCTGAAGGGAAGCTCTTCTGAGGCCAGGGTTTGTCTTTCGAAACATAGCCTGGGCAGTTAGGAGAGACACGAGGTTCTTGGTTCAGCATGTTCTTATATTCTGGACATAGTATACAACATGGCATTTTCAGTTTCCCCCTTACACCCTTCCTCCCATCGTCAGCGCCATGATTCCTTTCTGCCCGTGAAGTCGGTTCTCAGCTTCATCGACCGATACCGACCACCGGTTAGAGAAGATGACCTCTGGCTCTACCTCGACGCCAACGTCAGCGGGTAAGCAGTGCATCCAAGTGCTGTTCTTTCTTGTCCTGTCCATCTTGCTCACGTCAGTCTTCCAAGCGGCTAAGTTGTGGGTTTTCTTATACTCCTCGTGGAGCTTCTCGTCGTAGCCTCCTTGTTTGAGAACTTCCCAGCTGCACCATCCCTTGGGGTAGACAACGAGGGCATCGTTGAATGCCTCTTCCATATCATGGACGATCTCAAACTTTGTACCGTACTGGTCGGCCAGCTTCTTAGTGTAAGCCTCTACAGCTGGATCCAAGTTGAATTTTTCAGGATATGCCAGCGTTACGTCCATCTCAAGTAGCCTTGTCATGAAGATGATATTCGATTGGGGAACCGCCACCGGCTTCCAAGCACCTGGGCTATTGGCATAGCACATTGTGAACTTCTTTCCTCTTAGATTCTTGGTGTTGAACTTTTCGATTATTGTCATCACATCCGCAACAGCCTGGCAGGGATGCCACATGTCGCACTCCATATTGATGACTGGCACTGTGGAGGCTTTTGCATACTCACGCATTGTAAGGTTGCCTTCGCCATAATACTGGCCCTTCACATATCGCCTAATTGCAATTCCATCGCACATCTGGCTCATGATTGCTGCTGTTTCGTAGATGGTTTCGCCGTGCGTTATCTGGAGCTTGCCAGGATCCAAGTCATAAGCCACTCCTCCAAGCTGGGTAATGCCAGTTATGAAGGAGGACCTTGTTCTGGTGGATGGGTTGAAGAAGAGGGTAAAGAGAGATTTGCCTTTACATAGAAAGTCATGTTTTTCGCCTCTCGCGTATTGCCTTTTTAAGTCAAAAGCTGTGTCCAGCACTGTCCAAAGCTCTTCGTCGCTCCATTCGATCTCTGGGGCGATCCAGTGTTTTCCATGCAGTTGTGTTTTTACCAAATAATTCCCTCCGAATTCCTTGTGAGATATAATATAGCGGATGAGGCTAAATAATGCTTTCTGTTATACAGAAGCATATTTATTATATTCAATAATCAAATGATCGAATATTCGTTATAGTGTTTTGTTTAAAAACCGTTAAAAAAAGAGTGATAAAAGTTATTTCCATTAATAAAAAAGGGGGAATTGGATGGCTAGAATTGTGGCTTGGTGGCAGGTACGTATCTCCCAGAACCTTTCTTCCCTACGTATTCCCTATTGTAAACGACCGGTTTCCCACGGACGAACGTGTATGTCGGCATCCCTTTGACCTTGAATTCCTCATATATCGAGTAATCGATCTTTGAGTGGAGATTCTCGCGCGAGAGCTGCAGCTCAAAGTCAGGATCGAAGATCACTATGTCAGCGTCGCTTCCGATGTTCAGCGTCCCTTTCCGCGGATAAAGTCCAAATAGCTTAGCAGAATTTAATGCGGTGACCTCGACGAGCCGATTTATGCTCATCCTTTTCCGCTTCACCCCTTCAGTATAAAGGAGGGGTATCATTGTCTCTACGCCTGGCACGCCGTTGGGCACTTTGGTGAAGTTGTCTTTCCCGAGGTCTTTCTGAGCGTCAGTGAAAGTGCAGTGGTCTGTCCCTACCGTGTCGAACGAATAATCGAGGATGCCCTCCCATAGTGCTTCATTGTCAGCCTTGCTTCTCAACGGAGGAGACATTATGTACCTCCTCCCCTTGGATGAGAAATATTTCTCATCGTTGAGGACGAGGTAGTGCGGACAGGTTTCGCCAAAGACGTTCGCGCCCATCGCTTTCCACCTGCGGAGCTCCATTAAGCCCTCCTTAGTTGACATGTGCACGATGTACAAGTTGCCGTTTGTGGCATGAGCCATCGCTAGGCCCCTGTTAATTGCTTCTCCCTCGCAATAATTTGGCCTGCTTTTTGCGTGGTATTCAGCTGACAGCTTTCCAGCATTAACGTTCCTCTCGATCAGCATCTCCAATATCGAATTGTTCTCGGCATGCAGCTGCACCAAGAAATTGAGTTTCCTGCTCTCTTCTAGCATCCTGAAAATCCGTCCGTCGTCGCTCATAAGTCCCTCTTTGCGGTATGGCATGAAGAGCTTGAAGCTTTGGACACCTGCCTTCTGGACATCTGGTATTTCCTTTATCAGATCTTCGGTGAGGTTAGTTACCGCGACGTGTAGGGCGTAGTCAGTCACGACTTTTGGATCTGCCTTTGCCTTCCAGAGGGCTATTGTTTCGAGGAATGTCTTGTCTTTTGGCTGTATCGCAAAGTCGATTATTGTGGTAACACCTCCAAAGGCTGCTGCAATGGTGCCATATTCGAAGTCGTCGACGGTAGTCGCGCCCATGAAAGGCATTTCCATGTGCGTGTGTGGATCAATACCACCAGGTAGAACATATTTTCCCTTTGCATCGACAACGTCGTCGGCTTCAGCGGGCATTTTGGAGCTGATTGCAACGATCTTTCCCTCGTCGACCCCTATATCTGCCTTGAAGCAATCCGTGGGAGTGACTAAAATCCCATTTTTAATGAGTAGATCCATTCACTATGGCCTCCTCAAATACCCTTAATACAAATATAGAAAAAAGGGGAAATATGCTTGCCTATTTCTGCTGCACGCGCTTCCATGTGATGCAGCCTGGAACTGGGCACGAGAGGTAGCAGAGCGAGCACGCGTCGCACTTCTCTTCGTCCACCTCTGCAGCCTTGCCAGTGTTTGGCTCGAATTTAATGGCTTGGTAGCCACCGTCGTAGCATCCGATGTAGCAGACGCCGCACTTAATGCACTTGTCCTTGTCTATGTTGGCGACGACTTTCCAATCCTTGTCGAGCTTTGACCAAGAGGTCAGCCTGGGGAGGGTCTTGCCGATTATCTCATTGACGGACTTGAATCCCTTGTCGGAGAGGTAGTTCGTCAGGCCGTCAACAAGATCCCCGACTATCCTGTAGCCGCGCCACATGACTGCTGTGCAGACTTGGACGTTCGCTGCCCCAATCAAGAGGTATTCAACAGCGTCTTTCCACGTTGAGATCCCGCCAATACCTGAGACGGGTATGTTCGTTGCCTGGGCGATCTGCGCCACGCACCTCATACCAATGGGCTTTACGCCAGGGCCCGACATCCCGCCAAAGGTGCTCTTCCCATCGACGGATGGCATAGGCTCGAAGGTATCGATATTGACGCCTATCAGGCCAAGGACCGTGTTAATCGCTGAAGTCGCGTCTGCGCCAGCTTTTTCGGCAGTCTTTGCCATGTACGCGATGTCAGTAACGTTGGGGGTCAGCTTGACCATAACTGGGACTGTCGATCCCCTCTTTGCGGCCTTCGTGAGAGAGTCTATCAGCTCCGGGCGCTGCCCGCAGAACGCACCCATGCCGCGCTCAGGCATCCCGTGGGGGCAGCCGAAGTTCAGTTCGAGCATGTCAACGCCAGCCTCCGAGATTACCCGAGCAAGATCCTCCCAGTCGTCTTCTTTCGGTTCTGCCATTAAGCTTCCAACTAAGAGCTTGTCAGGGAATGCCTTCTTGATCTCCTTGATCTCCTTTACCCACGTGCCTACCGGGCGCTTTGAGACCTCCTCTATGTTCTCGAATAGAACCAATTGCTTGTCTTCGATCCCCATCCTCCCGAACCTGTTCTTGAGGTCGTAGACTGGTGTCTTGTCAGGCTTGATCGTCTTTGTGACGGCGCCGCCCCACCCTGCTTTGAAGGCACGCTGTATCATCTCCCCTGTGCACGTCGGTGGGGCTGAAGATAAAAGGAATGGGTTCTCAATCTCGTACCCGCAGAATTTTACTGAGATATCTGGTTTCGATACCATATTCTCACCCTCACTTAGAGCCTCCCTTAAGGAACTGGTCTATTGATTCTGCCGCCAGCTTCCCTTCGGCCGTCGCTTTGACGACCGTTTCGCCTCCGTTCACGACATCGCCGCCAGCAAAGACCCCCTTTATGGATGTTGCGAATTTGTTGTCGGTCTCGATGAGCCCGTTCTTCAGCTTCAGTCCAAATGACTTCAGGGCTTCTTGGTCAGGCTTTTGGCCGACGGCAACGATAACCACGTCGATGTCCATCTTGAACTCTGAACCCTTGATTGGTGTGACTGCCCGCCTCCCAGACTGGTCTGGCTCTCCGAGGGCCATCTTTACGCACTCGATAGCCGCCACCGCTCCGTTCTTTCCATGTATCCTGACCGGGCTTGAGAGGAGCAAGAATTCCACCCCCTCCTCCTTTGCCTGCTTCCTCCCATAAGGTACTGCAGGCATCTCAGCTAGCGAGCGCCTGTATATGATGTAGACCCTCTCAGCGCCGAGCCTTAGCGAAGCCATTGAAGCGTCGATTGCCGTGTCCCCCCCACCAATAATTGCGACGCGCTTCCCTTTCAGATCTGGAGCCTTCCCTTTCTTTTGGAGGTGCTTCGCAACATCGTACAGGAAATCCTGGGCAGGGTAAACGCCCTTTAGGTCCTCCCCTTCAATTCCAAGCTTGGCTGACTTTGATGTGCCCGCCCCTATGAAGACGGCGCCATATTCCTTCAGCAGGGCTTTGAGATCTGAGACCTTTTTGTTTGGCACGAACTCTATCCCGTAGTCAAGTATGTTCTTGATCTCTGATTCGGCGACCTCCCACGAGGCTTTCCATGGGAGTATCCCGTATAGCATGAGGCCGCCAGCCTTAGGGTTGCTGTCAAAGACGGTAACTTTGTAGCCTTTTCTGGCAAGCTCATAGGCAGCCGAGAGACCGGCAGGACCTGCGCCAACAACCGCCACCTTCTTCTTTTTTGGCGGCGCCTTCTCGAATTTAATTATTCCCTTCTTGCGCTCCTTTTCAAAGGCGAAGCGCTGGAGCAGGGATATTGCCACTGGCTCGTCTTTCAGGCTATTCCTGACGCATTTCTCTTCGCATAGCCGCTCGACAGGGCACACATACGCGCACTCCCCGCCGAATATGTTGCTCTGGCGGATTACCTTTGCCGCTCCATAGTAATTTCCACTCTTTATGCGGTGGATGAACTCAGGAATGTCTATGTGGGTAGGGCAAGCCTCTTTGCAAGGGGGCTCGTAACAGGTTATGCATCGGCTGGCTTCGTAAAGTGCCATCCTGTCATCGAGGTTTTCTGCATATGGCTCGAATGTTTTTATACGAACCTGTGGTGGTAAAATAGGCGGATGTGTTCTTCCAGACATATAAAATTACTCACCTAGGGGAAGTAATATCTATGATAGGTTATGATTTATAGCTTTTCATCAATATACTTTCAATTGTCATTTGAAAGAGGCGCTTTTATGGAACAGCTTAATAAATTCCGGGCAGTCCATGGTAAATAGGCGATCGGATCATGATAAAGGGAGTGGTCTTCGATCTCGACAACACGCTTGTGGATTCCGTGGAGACCATACGCCAGGCGGCGGATGCGACGCTTCGGTCAAAAGGCTTCCGCGGAGTCGACTTAGAGACGCTTGTGAGCGTGATGGGCTTGACGATCTTTGACCTCTTCCGGAGGGCAGAGCCTGCTATAGAGGAAGAGAGGATGAAAGAGCTATTCCTAGATTACAAGGAAAACTACATGCGGTTCATCGGCAGCACAAAGCTCTTGCCAAAGGCTAGGGAAACGCTTGAGGCACTTTCTGCGAAAAATCTCAAGATGGCGGTTGTCACCACGAAGAGCAGGTACAATGCCGTGAAGGTACTTGAGTCCTTCGATCTTGCCCACTACTTTGGCGCTGTTGTTGGGTTCGAGGACACTGATAATCACAAGCCTTCGCCGGACCCCATAATCAAGGCGGCAAGTGCGCTCGGTCTTGATCTTGGAGCCATTGCTGTGGTTGGCGATACCGATGCTGACGTGGCAGCAGGCAAAGCGGCGGGGGCGGTAACTATTGCGGTTACCACAGGAGTTACTCCGATCCATAAGATTCTGGAGAAGCGACCAGATTACGTGATCGGCAATATAATAGAGGTCGAAAGGATAATCAATGACTTGAATTCGCGGCAGGACTGACGGGGGCGCTCTACGATCTTATTGCCTTTAACGATCCCTCGAACGCCTCCAACGACTGGTCTATATGTTCTCTGGTCAAGACCAATGGCGGCTCTATCCTGATGACGTTCCCCTCAAGGCCTCCGACACCTACGAGCACTCTCCTCGCGAACAATTCCTGAAGGAACTTTGCAGCTTCTTCACGTGCTGGCGCTTTTGATGACCGGTCTTTTACCAGCTCAACGCCAATGAAAAGACCTACCCCTCGGACGTCGCCTATTATCTCGTACTTATCCATCAGCTTCTCCAATCCGGCTTTGAAGTACTTCCCGCTCTCGCTAGCCTTTTCGATTATGCCCCCTCGCAATTGCTCGAGGACAGCAGTGGCGGCGACGCATGCGATTGCGTTTCCTCCTAATGTCGAATAGTGCTCCCCTGGCTTAAGGAGGGAATCTACCGATTCATTCATCATAGTGACGCCAAGCGGGAACCCGTTCGCGATGGCTTTTGACACGGTCAATATGTCTGGGACTACCCCATAGTGCTCTATGCCCCACAACTTGCCACTCCGGCCGTTCCCAGCCTGGACCTCGTCGTCTATGAAAAGTATTTGGTGCCTATCAAGTATCGCTTTTATTTCTTTGAAGTAGTCAGGAGGGGGGATGATCATCCCGCCATTGGCCTGCATCGGCTCTGCCAAGAATGCTGCCACCGCATCCCCCCCTATGGCGCATTTCAATATCTCATCAAGGTATCTTGCGCATGCGTAGCCGCAGTCCGGGGCGCACTTGTGGCCAAGAGGGCAGCGGTAGCAGTAAGGGTCAGGGGCGAAGGCAACCGGCGCGAAAGGCGCCAATCCTGACTTGAGGTGCGACTGCCCCAAGGCGCTTAGGGCATAGAATGTCCTCCCATGGAATGATCGGTGTAGGGCAATTATGTATTGCCGCTTCGTGGTCCGCCTCGAGACAGAAATCGCGGTTTCATTCGCCTCAGAGCCGCTGTTCGTGAAGAAAGACTTTGTGAGTTTTCCTCCAGGGCTCAGCTCCGCGAGCATTTTCGCGAGCTTTGCGGCATAGTCCAAGTAGTAGACCGAGCTCGTATGGTAAAGCCTCTTCAGCTGGGCTTCAACAGCACCTGAGACTTTTTTGTTGAGCCAGCCTACGTTGACTATGGATACTCCTGCGTACAAATCAATGTACGGGGAGCCGTCCAGATCGTAAACTACATCATCAATGCCCCTTTCCGGGAAAAAAGGGTAGTAACGTTTGTACATCCTAGATAGGTATTTTTCAGATAGGTCTAGGACTTCTTCCTTCCGCATTTTGTTTTTGCTGCCCCCTTTCACGGGTGAGGAGAATTTACTGCAATGAGCCACATGGGGGTCTTGCCTATGTTCTTAATTGCATGTTCTACATTGGGCGGGAAGACCATGGAGTCTCCAGCCTTCACTTTGTACTGATCCTTGCCTATTGTGACCAGCGCTTTTCCTTTGAGGATATAGTAGGCCTGCTCGAATGGGTGTGTGTGCAATTCTGCGCCACCACCAACTTCGAATTCTGACCTAAGCATGTTCATATTTTGAATGCTGCTATTCGCTTTTTCAAGCAAAGCCCTCGTCTGGCATCCGAAATGTTTGGCGGGCACAAAAACTCTCGCGTCTTCAGGAGAGACTACTAGCTTCTGCATAGGGTGCACCTTGAGAATAAAACGTTACAGGGTCTAAATAAAGGTTGGTCAAAAAATAGGGCGCTTTGTCATGGTTTCCTTATCTGAACCACATCAATGCCCTGATGTTCGAGTACGTGACCAGCTCGATGTCCCTGCCGCTGATTCCGTCCCTGTCCATGTTGAATGCCGCCTTAGGTAATGCCAAGGGGTCTGAAGGCTTGTTGCCAAGGTCGCTGTTGAGGACGATCCTTTCTGGACCAGTCTTTGATATCGCGTCTTCGACATCTTTGTAAGTCATTTTTCCTGGCTGGAGGGTGAGACCTGCAACAGCCCCTTCGTCTTTAACCTTTGCTACCAGCTCAGGAGTTAGGTGGTCCAATATAACCATGGAGGTATCGATCTTCTCCTCCTTCAGGATGCCGAGCGTGGCTTCCACTATCTCAGCCTTGTTGTTCTGCGGAGTGTGTATTATCATTGGGCGCCCGTAATCATTGGCGATCCTCAATTGCTTCGCGAAAACCTCCCGTTCCTCGGCGCTCCCAGTATCCAAACCGACCTCGCCCAGAGCGGCAGCTAACCCATGATCGAATATGTTTAGGATCTGGTCCATCACGTCATCAATTTCAATCTTCGGTATTGATCGAGGGTGGATGCCCACCGCCATCTGCGAGGCGATGCCATAATCTGCCAAGCGCCCCATTTCATCTTGGAGCCAATAAAAGAGGTCTATGAGCGTTGACGAGCCACCCGGCCTGATGGGGAAATACGAGCATATAACGACCCCCTCGACTCCGGCTATGGCCATGGACTGAAGGTCCTCAGGCCCTCTGAGGTAGGTGTGCGTATGGGAATCGATGTACTTCATCTTTGGTATCACTGGTTGCCTATGGTTCTAGCACTCGTATATATTTTGAGGGGTTATACGAGATCATTGAGAGTTTGATTTCTTAACCTTAAGCATCAGCCCGTCTATTCCTGTGACCTCGACTACCTCGTCCTTTTCGATAACCTCTTCGCTCTTCGCCCTCCAGTATTCTCCGTCGATCAGGACCATCCCTGATTTTGCGATCTTTGATGTGGAAGTGCCTTTCTTGCCAAGCATGGCCTCCATGCCTACTTTGGGCTTGTAAAGCTGAGGCTTGAAAGATATGTATATGAATACACCAACTATCAATAATGCAATCGCTGCGATTGCAACTGCCATCCATAGTTCAACTGCACCAAAATAAGCAAGGGCAGCGATCCCTGCGAATAGCAAGATGCCGATTATTATGATCTCATCGGCCAAAGCCAGAGCTAGTTCGGTCTTCGAAGCCAAAGCTGTAGACCTTCCCAACTTTAGATTATACATAGGCTGCTATAAAATTATGCAGCGAGGATTACCTTGAGGACTATATATACCCCGCCTGCAACGAGGACTCCAACAGTAATGAGCAGGAGCAGCCTCCCGATGTTATTGATGTTGGGGGACTTTATGGCATTTCGCATCATTATCCCGAACACTATGCCAATAATGATGAAGACAGCCCCGAACAATAGCTGAATCAAGCTTCCAAGTTCCATAAAAAAACCTCTAGACCGGTTATAGTGACTGAGGCTGCCTTATTTTGTTTGCGTCACGGGTGCTGGCAGCCACAGTCTATCTTCAGGATCATATGTATTTCCTTATCTCTGCCTCGAGGCCGCTCTCTCCGATCGCACCCACGACCCTTCCGATCTCTCTTCCGTTCTTGAAGAAGATGAAGGTCGGAATGCCGTAAACCCCGAACCTGTTTGAGATCTCCGTGTTTTCGTCGACGTTCAGCTTTCCGAAGATCATCTTGCCCGCATACTTCATTGCGAGCTTCTCAAAGACTGGTGCCATGTGCATGCAAGGGCCGCACCAAGATGCCCAGAAGTCAACTATAACTGGCAACTGTGTTGAGGAGATTGTGCTATCAAAATTTGTTGAGTTCAATACAATTTCATTCTGCATATCGCCAAGACCCCTATTTTTCGATCTTAATTCCATCATTTTTTTAGCCTTCAGCTTGCTCAATTCTTCATCCTCAGGATCAAGCATTGGAGGCTCACCTGTTTCAAACTCAAACACGGGTATATTTGCTTTTTCATCATCGCTCTGATTGCGAGCGACGCTACAATTTCAGGTAATCGGAGTATTTCAATGCGCCGCATTTGGCGAGTTCGGGCTTGCCGCAAGGAGGCGGTTTTTTTATTTTTGCGCAGTTGAGGCATGCGCCAGTGCACCCTTTTACTGGCCTGAACTTTTCAGTAAGGGATTCCCTGGAGTACATGGGCACCTGTTTGCCCTCGCACGAGCTCGAAGTCATGAACCTTGAGTTCAACCCCTCATACTTCCCCTCCGTAAAGGCAAATTCCATGCAGAGGGCGAAGGTAAGCCCATATTTGTTGCAGATGCTCCTCAGCAGCTCTGCTTTTTCGAGCCTATAGCCCAGCTTGGCATGTATGCCTGATCCCTGGCGTTCGTCATACAGACTCCGCCAATATGCGCGGATCGATTCGTCGTAACGCCCGACAGAATCGAAAACTTGTTTCTTAGTCCGCAGGTTCAGGTCGCAGAACGACGCGATAACATGCTTGCAGCCCCTCTCCTTGGCGGCCTGCACGAGCTGTTCGATTGCTTGAGCGCCATCGTTTATGCCCGGAAGGATAGGGTCAATGCGAAGTATTGTAAATAGCCCGAGTTCAGAAGATAGCCTCATAGCGTCTAATTGAGAATTTGGCGATGAGCCGCCCGGCGCGAAAAAAAGTTGAACTTCCCTCTCGAGAGAGAGGACCGTGTATTGGCAGAAGCAGTGACCATAAGGGTGATCAGCCATCCTCTCAAGGACCCTTACAGGAACAGACTCACCCCTCTTTGTCACAATTTCAACGGGAAGATCGAGGTCCAGGAATGTGTCTATGCAAGCCTCCGAGAGGTGGTAGGCAGACTCGAGCGTCTGGAACGGGTCTGTGACTGGCGAAAGGTAGCCACATGCCGCCCACCTCAGGCGTGAGAGCTCGCGCTGGAGCCTTTCCGCTATATCAATTTTTACAGTAATTATTCCTGACTTGTTCCAAAGGCTGAAGGCCCCTCCGTATGCCCTCGCGTAGCACTCAGGGCACTCTACTGAGCACCCGCTGTATGGGTTAAGGAGTATGCGCTCGGAGCTACACTCCCGCCTTCCAGATGAAAGTGGGAAGTGCCAGCCATGGATAATCGTCTTTCTTGCGGGAGTCAGTATATGAGGGATCGGCATCTCAGCTATTACGATCGTTCTGTTCTGTTCAGCCAATCAAGGAGCCACCCATTAGCGTATTGACTTGAAGGGGTCAGATTCGGCTGACAACGTCTTTTTTGAGGTCGATGCACCCGATAAGCGCCAGTAGCACGTTGAGGTCTTCAGTGTTTATCAACGCTGGAGCGCGCTCCTTTACGACCATCTTTGGCTTGAATCCGACGCCGAGCCCCACGCGCTCGATCATGAAGAGGTCATTAGCGCCGTCACCAACAGCCACGCACGATTCGAGACCGACGTTGACGTCCTTGGCTATCTTCTTGATTGCGTTGAGTTTGGCCTCGGCGCCGACCATCTCGCCCGTGAACTCGCCAGTCAGCACCCCGTCCTTGACTACAAGATGGTTGCTGAAGACGTAGTCAGCGCCGATCTCCTCACCGACGTAGTTTGCAACAAAGTCGAAGCCGCCAGTCACAATACCTATCTTGAACCCGAGGCCCTTTAGACGGCGCATAAGATCCTTTACGCAGGGCAGAATCGTAATCCTACCCTTTACGTCCTCCATCCTCTCTTCAGGTAGCCCTTTGAGGAGCCTCACCCTCTCCTTTAGGGCTTGCAAAAAGTCGATCTTCCCCTCCATCGCCATCGATGTGATCTTCTTCACTTCTGACTCGACGCCAGCTGCCTTTGCGAGCTCCTCAATTATCTCCTGATCTATGAGCGTTCCATCGAGGTCGAAGACTATAACCTTCTTTCCGCATCTGTAGCTCTCCCCCCGCTCAACTGCAAGCGCCAGCCCGACAGTGTCGCAGCTCCTCTTCAAGATATTAATCAAGTCTTCATTCCTTATTGTAGAATGGACGGTGTCTACTACCATTATCATGATGAAGAGGTCGTTGAAGATCGTTGATGCGCGCGTCTTCAAAATGTTCACGTGGAACCTCGAGAGGACCCCCGATACCATGGCGACCAAACCCGGCCTGTCCTTCCCAACTGCCGTTAGCACGAACTTACTTGGTGCCTGCGTAATAGAATGTCACCTCCAGCCCGAGCTCATGGCACCTGTACTGGAGCTTGGTCCTCATCTTCTCCAAGACCGATACATCAGGGGATATGTTCACCAAGAGCGACAAGATGAAGATGCCGTGCATAACGACCTGGTCCATGTCTTCTATATTACACCCAAAGTCAGCAATAACAGATGTGATCTCAGCTATGAGCCCTGATCTGTCTGGACCGATCGCTATGATTACGACGTATTTGTCCGCCACATCTTCCACCAAATGCCAAAGACCATTATCAAGAAAATGTATTTAACTATTTGCACCGAGAAGGGAAGGGGTATATGCAAGGGATGAGATCGGTTTGGGCAATGCGGCGCCATATCCACATAGAAATTTGGGGGTTTTTTCCAGATGGGTGACGAGATACTATTGAGGCTGAAAGATTCGATCATAAATCAAGATGCCGAGGTCGCAACAAGGCTGGCCAAAGAGGGCATTGATGCAGGGCTGGGTGCTGGCGAGATCATCGACGCAATTTCCGCCGGGCTCAGGGAAGTAGGGGACATGTTCGAGAGGAAAGAGCTCTTTCTGCCGGAGGTCGTTAGGGCAGCGAATGCTGCGAAGAGCGCGCTTGCCTTCGTGATCCCGATGATAAAAAGGTCTGGCGACAAAGACGCCAAGAAAAAAAGGGTGGCCATAGGTTCGCTCGGTCCTCACGACATCGGGAAGACGATAATTACTTCGATGCTGATAGCAGAAGGCTTCGACGTTCTTGATCTCGGCATTATGCTAACTGCCGAGAAAGCTGAGAGGTTAATAAAAGAGAACGGCGGGGCTGATCTTCTGGCGCTCTCTGTTCTACTCACTTCGGACATCAGGAAGGCGGCAGAGATCATCGCAAGAGCGAAAGCTGTAGATCCGGGCATGAAAGTTATGGTTGGCGGCGCAGCGATGAGCAATAAGGTTGCCAAGGAAATAGGAGCTGACGCCTTCGGGAGCAGCGGCGAGGATGCGATCAGGATCGCAAAGGGGTTCTGCAGAGGGGGCAGCTGAACTTTGGCAATGAAAGTCAGAACCACAGTCATTGGGAGCTACCCAGTCGTGGGCGATGGTTTCGATGCCATCAGGGCAGCGGTTCAAGACCAGCTTGATGCTGGCATCGATCTGATAAGCGACGGGCAGACAAGGAAAGACATGGTGGCTTACTTTGCGGATCATATCCCTGGCTTTGAGGTCAATGACGGCAGATCATACATTGTTGGCAAAATCATGCCTCCAGAGGAGGCGCCTTTACCCGTAGATCTAGCATTCGCGAGGAGGCTTTCTGATGGCAGAGCTGACGTCAAGGCGATAATAACTGGGCCGGTGACGATGGCTTTTTTCTCAGAGCTGAAGCCGAGCGCCCCTTACAAGAGCTACAGGGATCAGGCGCTCTACCAGGACATCTCGAATGCGCTAGTCGCAGAATGCCAGCTCATTCAGAAGGAAGGATTCATGAATTTCCAGATCGACGAGCCTAGCTTCTCGATAGGGGCGCCCATGGATCTCGGGAGGAAGGCTCTTGAGAACATCTTCAATGGGATAAGGGGGACAAAAGCGTTGCACGTTTGCGGTAGCCTCAGGGGAGTTTTCCAATCCATGGTCCAGATCGACGGCATGGATGTGATCAGCATTGCATTCAAAGACAGCCTTAGCAATTTTGACAATGTCGAGAGGAAAGCGCTGGAAGACCATGGGAAGAAGCTTGGGATAGGTTGCGTTAGCTCGACAGACGGAAATGTCGAGAGCAAAGAAGCGATTTCGTCGATAATCAGGAAGGCAGCAGGTGCTTACGGCGTCGAGAACATATCCTCGATCCACCCAGACTGCGGGCTCCGCTCGCTCGAGAGGGAGACTGCCAAGGGGAAACTGAGGAACATGGTCATGGCATTGAAGGGGATGGCTAAAGAGCTCGAATGATGCCCTCTTGCGGGGGCTTGACGTGAAAAGGATATTAGATTCCCCTCCTGTAGCTTAAGCGATGGATTATTGCGGAACAGAAGGGCAAGCCCATGGATCCTCTCCCTTATTCGATTGGTAAAGCGGCGGTTGGCGCCGGCAAGCCTCTCCTAATAGGCAGCCTATTCTACAAAGGCGATAGAAAAGTAAAGGACCACAACAGAGGCGTGGTTGACTGCAAGAAGCTGAGCTGCGAGCTTAGGGCCGTTGAGGCGTTGAAGAGAAGGGTTGGGCTCGATCATGCGGTAGATCTCATCGCAGAGACGCCTGAAGCAATGGAGAGCTACTTATCTGTCCTCTCGGCAATGACTGAAGACCCGATACTGATAGGGGGGCTGAACGAAGAGACGAGGATCAGAGGCTATGAGAAAGCGGTCGATCTCGGGATAGTCGAGAGGTGCGGCGTAAACTCGATATCTTCGTGCACGGCAGATTCTGAGCTTAAAGTCATGAAGAGGTGCGGAATCAGGTTTGCGATACTTCAGACACTTGACCCATCTGCGATCTACCCCGAAGACAAAATCAAGCTGCTGAAGGGCAGCCTTCTTGCCAAGTGCGATGGCGGCGGCATAGCGAGAGCAGCAGTGGACGTAGGTATAATGGACTTCACAAGCGCATATTTGGCGTTGGAAACCATAAAGATGGTCAAGAGCGTACTTGGGCTCGCTGCCGGCTGTGCGCCTTCGAACGCGGCCTATCAGCCCCTCGTATGCAAGAAGATAACACGGAAGAGCGCTAGGGCCATAAATGTGGCGCTCAACACCATGATGCAGGGCGCTGGGGCAGACTTCATCCTTTACGGTCCCCTCAAAGCCGCAACCTACCTGTTCGAGGCTACAGCGATAGTCGAGGCGATAAAGGCTTATGGTAGCAGGCTCGCCGGGAACAAGATCTCGGATAAGAGGCACCCCCTTTACACTTTCCTTCCCAAGCTTTGACGTCAGGACGGGCCCAGCAACGGCATCGCGCAATACTGCAGCAAAGGACGCTGCGCTGCATGCGTTTCAGAAGGTAATGGGGACTAAGTGAGGCATGGCAAGGCTAATTAGAAACTTTATACCTTATGGTAAGGGGAGCTTGAGGTATGCCGCTCGCCTGCATAATGATCCACTGTAAACCGGGAACTCCGCCCGAAGTGCTGAAGACGGTCCTCGGGATGGGAGGAATAAAAAGGGGCTTTGAGGTCTTGGGAGCTTTTGACGTCGTAGCTGAGTGCGAATTCAAGAGCCTTGAGAAGTTAGGTATGACGGTATACAGCATAGCCAGGATTAACGGGGTAGTCTCTACTGAGACGCTTATAGAGACGCTGCTTTGAGGAGGGGGTTAGATGGTACAGATCTGCATGCTGATAAACGCCGAAAAAGTATCCGTGTTCGACGTCGTGAAGAAGCTGGAGAAGATGCCGTCAGTGCGTGAAGTGTTCCCCACTTTTGGGAGGTTCGATGTCGTCGCCTTTTGCGAGGTGGAGAAGCGAGAAGAGGTTGGCACGCTTGTCAAGGCGGTTAGCGCTATAGAAGGGGTATTGAAGACCGAAACAATGGTCGAGCTGTGAAAAGTTTAGATTGGTGTACTATCAATAATTGTACTAGAAGCAACTTTCTGGATGGTAAAATGTCAGAGCACAATGTCGGGCGCATCGCCTCATTTTTTGTAGCAGTCATGGTACTTTGCTTTGTGTTGGGCGCATCATCTAATGCCTTCGATGGAATAGTTGTGAGGCTCCAGCCAATAAGGGTGTATACAACGAATGACGTGATAAGGTTCGAATATTCGAGCAGCAGCCCCGTTACCCTCGCGTTCTCGAAGAATGACACCTCACTGGTATTTCAAAGTCTGCAGGAAACGTCTGATGTAACCCGAGGCGCTGTCGATGTAAGAGCAGTTAACCTCACATCCGGCATCTACCATTTTGCCATATCGTTGGTCTCGGAGAGTTCTGTATCGATCAACGTTACCTTGATCAATGGTGATCCGCCTGCTGCGCATAGGCTGGAGATGCTTGATCTCCCTGCAAAGGCTATGGTCCAGCTGGAGGGGGACGTTTATTATGACGCCGCAGTCTACATGCCGGTAAGCCTTAATTATGTTTACACGCCAGTCATGCCGCTCTGGGGGATACTGATATATGCTGTTGTGCTGGCCATCTTCACGGCAGCTTCCTTCATGGATACAAAATATTACAAGTCAAAAGTCAAGAGGTGGAGGATTTTCGAGACGGCCGCGGTTCTCATAAGATATTATTTCTATGCCGCATGGAGCATCTTCATCTTGCTATCGATAGGGACGGTGGGTCTACTAATCCTCCAGCGAATTTTTGGCATGAATTACATTTTCTATGTTGGCGACTTGTTGCTTGCGTTGGGGTTCGGGCTTGCGATGGCAGTTGCTTATGGCCTAAGCAAATGGAGGGGGTTGTACGATGACATTGATGAAGACTGACGATGAAGAGAGGTGGTGGGTAAAGCACCCTTCGATACGCAGATTGCTTTCGCCAGCCCTTTTTTTGGCCAATAAGGACTACAAAAGGTGGAGAAACGCCCAGCTCAGTCCAAGAAAGAAAGCCAAGAGGCTGTCTGAGCTGGACAAAAAGTTCCCGAAGAAGAGGACCGATCTCGTGGGTAGGGACAGGGAGTACCAGCTCATAATGAGCGCTATAGGCTACCATGTAGTCCAGGACAAGTCTTTGCTGGAGGTATTCAAAGGCGCTGAGCCCCCAAAGTTCTTTCTATTAAAGGGGGATACCGGTTCAGGGAAGTCCCTATTGGCAAACATTTGCATGAGGGACGCAGTTGAGTACGGCATAAATAAGAACGTGAATGTACAGCCCATCACTGTGATGGGTAGCGATATCTTCAACCCATATTATGGGCAGTCGATGCTTAACCTCACTTACATCTTCAAAAAGTCCAAAGACGTCCCTTGCGTCGTGTTCTTTGACGAGTTCCAGAGCATAGGGATGAGGGTCCAGCGAGCGATGCAGAGTACTGACCGGGAAGACGTGAGGGTGCAGGACACTTTTGTTGAGTATATGAACCAGATTACGACAAGCGATCAGAGGATAGTGGTGATCGCTGCCACCAACAAGTTCGAGGGCATAAGAGAGGACATCAGACGGAGGGCTCAGATACTCGACCTCGACCAAGGAGTAAGCAAGGAGATGCTCCTCGCTGTCCTCAACTCCGAGCTCCAGAAGTACGGCTGGAAGAGCGTCGATCCGCAGGAGATTCTCTCGATATTGGAAAAGGCAGTGAGTACCTACAGGCAGACGCAACTAACGCCTTTCGATGTGATAGACGCATGCAACAAGGTACGGAGTAGAAAGATAGAGCCACTGAGAGAGATGATATTCCGAAGGATAGCTGGGAGGATAGCCAGACAGGAGATAAAATACTCGGTCACTGCCGATGACTTCAGGCTTGCATCAAGGGAGCTGAGGGGGTACACCGAGCAGGAGAAGAGTGACGAGGTGCTTTCGTCCGTACTGAAGATCAAGCCGACTGTGGGGTACAAGGACATCGGTGGCCTCTTTGGCATAAAGGAGAGGCTGTTCAAGATAATCACTTTGAGCCTCGCTTCAGAGCTGGCTTCAAAGCTGAGCTGGATCCCTCCGAAGGGTTTCTTGCTGTGGGGCGAGCCTGGCTGCGGGAAGACCTACCTCTCAAAGGCCATAGCGAAGGAAAGCGACGCGTCTTTCCTCTATGTGCCAGCAGCCCAGCTTTTGATAAACGCGAAGTGGGTAGGCGAGCCGGAGAAGAACATCAAAGACCTCTTCGGAATAGCAAGGAGGAACGCCCCAAGTATAGTCTTCTTCGATGAGTTCGACGTTATCGCAGCCAAGAGGAGGGGCGACCCGGTCAGCGACCGGCTGACGGCGCAGATATTGACCGAGCTTGACGGGCTGCAGCCACTCGAGAACGTCATCGTCATAGCAGCCACCAATAGGCTCGAGATGATAGACGAGGCCATAATCAACCGTTTCGAGCCATATGTGATCGAGATACCTCTGCCCCGAACGGATGCCGAGAGGGCAGATGTGTTGGGGGTCCACATGAAGCAATACGCCTACCACCTGAGCGAGGAGGTCACAACCGAAAAAGTGATGGAGGTGATCAAGAAGCACAGGATGGTGTCCCCAAGGGTGGTCGCTGAAGTGATTAAAGAGGCAAACAGGCTGCGATCTCAAGAGGTGGCATTGGCCATGGAGTTCACTAAGCCAGGGCTCCCCCCGGAGAAGCTCGAGGAGCTGAAGCTCCTTTACAAGGAGGACTTCTCAAGGCTCAAGGATCTGATGGGTTCTACGGATCTCGAAACCCTGAAGGCGATCACACCCGAGAATTACAAGATAAGGCTCTACCATTTCGACAAAGCTGCCCAGCAATTGGAAGGCGAGATGGAGAAAGAGATCATGGATGCACAAGAAAGTTTGGTGAGCGAAGGGCTCGAACATGGCGTAATGCTTGGGCTCGCCACTGACCAGCAAGGGAGGAGGGGCGTTATCCTGATTGTCGAGTGCTCAGTCAAGCCAGGGGGGACAGGCAAGGTCACCGTCACAGGGGCAGCCAAGGCAGCCATTTTGGGAGGCGCGTCTGCCGTGGAGGACACGAGCGTGATTGAGAGCGCGACGAATGTGGTGGAGTTCATAAAGCACTTCATTTATGAAAATCTCAAGCTTGATATTTCTAGATACGACTTCATTTATCAAGTCATAAGCCCCTTGGAGGGTATGGCAGGGATGGGTGTTAGCGGGCCCAGCTTGGGACTAGCATTCTCGTTGGCTACAATCTCTGAGCTGACCAAACAGCCCTGCAAAGTTCCGACAGTGATGAGCGGGAAAGGCGATATAAAGGGCAATGTTGGGCCAGTGGGCGGGCTCGGTTGGAGGGGGTCTGGGAAAATAATCGCAGCGGTGCAGACCAGGCGCATAAAGGTAAAGAAGTTTGCGATGCCTAAGTGGAACTTTGACAATTCTGGAGATGAGATCACAATTTTGAAGAGTGCAGGCATAGAGGTCTTGCCTGTGGAGAGGCAAGTCGATGCATGGCTCAATATACTGGGCATGAGTCAGGAGGATCTCTTGAGGCGTTTGGAGACAAGCCTGAAGCATGAAAGTTGAATGTTCGAATACGCACAGCTGAGCTTGTTTTTTCCTACACCTGACAGCGAATAGGCATTCCAATATGATGACCTGGTCATTCTTCAATTTCAAATCGACGTATTGGTTGTAACTCGTTGCCAGATGCAGTAAGGCGTCGATTCTGAATGATTTTTCAAGAAATGCTACTAAAGGGCATCATCTAAGGGTTCTAAACGCGTGCTCCTACAGCGAAGGCTGCAGCGCATGCCTCTTTCAAGGCAGCATATCGCCTTCGAAGGCGTCGAATGCCACCGGCGTTTGGCTTCTGCAATTGGCTTTTGCATAGTCGAATGCTTCTTCGAATGTGATTTGTCTATCGCCATTAGAATCTGCCTTGGCGTGTAGCATCCCTTGGTCTACAAAGTAGAATGTAAATTGGCCATTGCCCCACACGCTGCTCTCAGTCGATAGTTGCCGTTCTCCGCATGCCATCAGGATCAGGCGCCCAGGGGAGGCGAGGTCCATCATTCCACCCGAATAACACGAATCGAAAAAGAACATCATACGGGTCGACTCGAAGTCTGAGAAAGCTTTTTTCAAATCCCCATCCCAGATGAAGTAGCCTGATTGGCACTCGTAAGGTATTATGCATTCGTCTTTCTTTTCGCCATCGCCATCTACATCATAGGTGCTGGTGGAGCCGTGCCCGCTGTAGAAAAAGACGACCTCGTCGCCTGGCTTCTCTTCGCCGCTTATGTAGCGAATATATGACAATATGTTCTGCTTAGTCGCATTACTGTCAATCAATAGGATTATTTGGTTTCGATCCCAACCGCATACATTCACTAATGCATTACAGAAGTCCACGGCATCATCATCGCAATAATTAAGATCGTTTGCTGTCCCAGCATAATCAGATATGCCAATAATCAATGCCCATCTTTTAGCGCCTGGATCAAGTTCTGAAACATTTCCTGTAGCAATCCCCTGATTTGGTTTTTTTGACGGCAACTTATTTTGGTAAAGGTCGGAGATCTGATGATTGTCACCAGATTTACTTTGCACAATGGATTGCGATTGGACAGAGGCAATTAAGCTCAAACTCAGAAGCACGATTATCATAAATGTTAAAGGTATTTTGGATTTCACAACAAATACCTCTATCAATCTATTTGTTCATCTCGAGATAATAGCTTTGCCTACGAAAAATTATGATGGCTCGAATCAGAGGAAAAAGTTAACAGACATCGAAACGGTGGCGAGAAAGGACTGGATTATGGCTATGGATAGGGTTCACGATAATGCCGACGTAGTTAAAATAAAAACATGTCTTGCTTGACATCCTAGCGTAAAAAACCGACCCATAATGATCACCTGGGCATACACCACTCACGATATTCATTAAGTGTAGGCAATTACCTCGTTTACAGCATAACATCAGATTAACCAATCTTAAAAAAAGGGTTAGGAAAAAGCTATAGTATTCCCCTTATTTCTCGTTCTCTTTTTTCTTTTCGATGGTCTCTTTGGCACCTTTTCCAAAGGCTTTCGCCATGCCAAACCCTTTCTTTAGTCCTTTACCAACGAACTCGCCTGTCTTTTCCGCGGCTTCTTCGGCCTTTCCTTTCTTCTCATCAGTCATTCCTGATCTCACCACATAAATGATTCATGTGAAATGGTATAAAAGATGATATGCTAGGGTCAGCCTCTATCAAATCTTTTTTTCATCCCATCTATGTATTTCGGATTAATCTCTATCATGATGAATCGCCTATTCAGACTTCGTGCTACATAGCCCGCTGTGCCTGTGCCTGCCATCGGATCCAAGATCACGTCCCCCTCGTTTGAAGTGGTCAAAATTATTCGCTTCAGCAGCTCTGCGGGCTTTTGTGCCGAGTGTAGTTTGCAGCGCCCGTCATCATCTTTAAGACGCTCCTTCCCTGTGCATATTGGGAATTCCCACACATTAGCTGCGACTTTGCCTATTCCTAATTTTTTTGCCCATTCCTTGTTGAATGTATATTTCCTGCTGGATTTGTCTTTTGCCGCCCATATGAGCGTCTCTGTCGAATTGGTGAACCTTACGCCAAGCCAGTTCGGCATCGGGTTTGTCTTGATCCAGTGGACGTCGTTCAATATCCAGAACCCGAGGTCCTGCATCATCTTCCCTATGCGGAATATGCTATGGTAAGTTGAGATGACCCACAACGTGGCGGCAGGCTTCATAATGTTCTTAGCAAGCAAGAGTGTTTCCTTGATAAATGAGTCATATTCGTCAAATGACTTGAATTTGTCCCACTCATCATCTACGCCGTTAACGATCGTCTTCGAGTTCCACCGCCGGAGATCTTTCTTAGGTAGCTGAAGGAAATATGGCGGATCTAAAAATACCAAGTCAACTGATTCCTTTGGCAGTTTCTTCATTACACTCAGTGAGTTGCCATGAATAACCTTGCCCAAGACGTTCTCCAGAGAGTATTTTGAAATATCTTCATTGTCCTCGATTACGAAGCCATTCGACATTTTGGACCTCTTCCTTCGCTGACGTCTTGGACTAAGGCGGCATCTTCTGCAAGCGGACGTCTTCTAATAGAAGACTCATCTAGACGGTATAAAATGCTTGCATTTTTTTGCAAGAAGTAATAAGGGAGTAGTGCGGGAGTTCATTAATTGCAATTGGATTTTATGGTTGCATTATGAGCGGGGCGATGCTGGTGATGAGGAGCCATGTTCGATGAGTACAGAGGTACGCAGCGTGAGGCGCTCCTAATCATTTATTCCAGCATAATGCCTACCGCCGCGATCGGGATGTTTTACACGGACATTGCATACTTCCTTACAGAGGTCCAGGGCCTCCCTGACTTCTTCATGGGCACCATAATCATGGTCATGGGGATCTCCATGGTAGCTGCAAGCATACCATTGGGTATACTCGCAGACAGCTATGGTAGGAAGAAGATGCTCGTGATTGGGAACGTCATTGCGAGCCTCATAATTGCAGCATTTGCCCTGACGACGGATCCGACTTTGCTATTGCTGTGCGCTTTGTTGGAGGGCATTTCTGAGGGAGCATACTCTGCGTCGGCAAGCGCCCTTATTGCCGACAAGGTTAGTGCGTCAAAAAGGACGTCTGTGTTTGCCCTCTATGGATTCGTCGGGGGGGTTGCGATGGGGGCAGGTAGCTTCGCGATACCTCTTGTTGTTGTTTTTGAGTATCTGGGAGTGCCAGCTGGTCAATCGCACGTACTCCTTTATGTCATCTTTGCCATGCTGAGCTTGGCATCCACGATACTAATCCTGAAAGTCAGCGAGAGCAAGACGAAGCCGAGGAGCGCCGGGTTTAGCGGGCTTCTCCCGAAGAGGTCGATAAGAGTGATTGCGAAGTATACGCTCGCCAGCGCAATGATGGCTTTTGGGGCGGGCATGGTCGTCCCTTTGATGACTCGATGGTTTAATCTGGCTTATGGTATAACTGACGCGATAAGCGGCCCGATACTCGGGATATCGAGCCTGGTGATAGGCGTTTCTACCCTTGCCGCCCCATACCTCGGGAGGAGGTTCGGGGTGGTGAACGCCATTGTGCTAACCCAGGCAGCCTCGACCATATTTATGTTCCTAACGCCGCTTTCGCCCCAGTTTCTGATCGCAAGCTTTGTCTATACAGTAAGGGCTTTCTTGATGAACATGGGGATGCCTCTGCAGAATTCGCTGATAATGGGGCTAGTCCACAGGGATGAGAGGGGTGCAGCATCAGGGATAAGCGCGGCGCTCTGGAGGCTCCCTAACTCATTCAGCACCCCAATAGGCGCTTGGCTCATGGGTCAAGGTCTGCTAGCAATGCCTTTTTACATTGCTTCATTGCTCTATATCTCTTCGATCTCAATATTCTGGGTCTTTTTCAGGAGAGTGAGGATGCCTGAGGAGGAGGGGAGGGCGTGATTGGTTTCTCATCGCATTGGATCCGTGGCTGATTCTGCTCCTGAAAGTTTTAATCGCGCATGATCAATCCTAATTGCGCGAAGGGCCATGTTGTGCAGAGCCGACCTCCTGAGCCAGCTCCCTTAGCTTGGCTATGTTCCCTCTGTCGTCCCTTCTTGAATCGATTGGCGTTTCCATGATGAGCGGGAGATCCCTAATCCTCTTATCGGACAAGATCGACCTGAAGCCACTTTCGCCTATCTTGCCTAGACCGATGTGCTCGTGCCTATCAAGGTGAGACCCCAGATCGCCCTTGCAGTCGTTCATGTGGATCACCTTCAGCTTTCCTATGCCAATCGATCGATCGACCTCGTCCAGCAGAGCGCTGAAGCGGCTCCGCACGTCGTAGCCTGCGGCGAATGCGTGGCAGGTGTCGAGGCATAAACCCAGGCGATCCGGTGCCGAAGAGCTGCTGAGTATGGCGCAAATGGCATCTACATCGCTTCCGAGGCTGTTCTTCTGACCGGCCGTATTCTCGAGCAGTATCATGCACTTGCAATCGAGCTCCAATGCTCTGTCGATTGCTGAGACGATCCTCCTTCTACCTTCTTCCTCGCCGAAGCCTAGATGGCTGCCCAGATGTGTTACCAAGAAAGGGATCCCCAGCAAGTCACACCGCTTAATCTCCGAGAGTAGCGTCTCGACCGATCTCCTGTAGATATCGTCTTTAGGCGAGGCCAAGTTTGGGAGGTATGGCATATGCGCCACTGGCGGCCAGATGCGGTTCCTATTGAGATTCTCCCTGAATACCCCTGCAATGGCTTCTTGCAATGGAGAGAAGGACCAGCCACGAGGGTTTCTCGTGAATATCTGGAATGTATTGCACCCTGCTTCTTTAGCTCGCAGAACAGATAGATCTATCGATCCAGCGATGGAAACATGCACACCTATCAGCAACGCAGGCACCTTTTGGATCAGACTAACCGATTCTTGCGATATAAGCATCCGCTTTATCGAGTGGGGAATCGATGGCGATCAGATTGCGCTGCCCAAGGGTTTACCCCTTATCACTGAATACCCCAAACCATACAGCAGCCAGCCGATGGCATATTCGAAGATGTCGTCGTCTATTGCAACCCCTTTCTGGATTGATCGAATATTTTCATTGAGGGATTCGATTGCTTTCTGGAGCTCCCGATCAAGGGCGCCATGCACCGAATCGCTCAGGAATAGTACATCGCCACAGCCCTTTAGCGCTGCCAAAACCTTTTGTCGATCCTGGTCTGAGACGGTCTGATCGGACGATATCACTGCCAATGCCTTGTCAATCTGGGGGCTCAGATAAAAGCTGCAGATTGAGACTTTTGATAGAGGCAAGAGATCCCTGAGTTCAGAAAGGGCGAGGCTCCTTCCTACTGAAAGCACTTGCTTGTTCCTTAACAGGTGCCAGACATCGTCAGCGAAGAGCCTCTTCTCATTCGCATTGCCGAATAGGAAGACCATTTCCGTCTCTTTAATCATCGAGTGAAGATGCATTGATGGCGCATCTCTGCTGGGATGCAACTTGACATCAAATCCATCCTGCTCAATTGATCCAAAGACGGTCGGCATTGTTTCGTTTATGACAAGTATTCTCAAACGGCTTGCCCTCCATTCTTGGTCAGGTCTGTCTCCATACTGCCTATTACTGCTGCTCAATATTAATCATATAGAAGTTGTCCGAAGAGCGAATAAGGTTTTATTTCTCTTCATAGGAGTTAAAGTCATGTTCCCTGTCAGGGATGTCGTCGAGAGGAAGACTTTCCCTTACGTTAACTTCGCCTTGATTGGGATAAACGTGATAGTCTTCTTGTGGAGTTTGAGCGATTTTGAGGGCATCATTTACAGATTTGGCTTCATACCGGCGGATTGGAGCTACCTGACTGCATTCACATGCATGTTCCTGCACGGCGGCATAGACCATATCTTCGGCAACATGTGGTTCCTGTTCATATTCGGCGATAACGTTGAGGACTGTATTGGTCACGGGAAATACCTCATATTTTACTTGGCAGCAGGGCTAATCGCCACGTATGTGAACTACATCACCGATCCTTTCTCGCAGATTCCGGTTGTGGGGGCATCTGGTGCCATCTCTGGTGTGATGGGGGCTTACGTGATTATGTTCCCAAGGGCGAAGGTGCACACTTTCCTCGGCTTTTACCTGACCATACTCCCAGCCTTCGTGATGATTGGCTTCTGGTTCTTGCTCCAACTTTTTTTTGGCGCCTACAGCTTCCTAGGGGGGGTTGGGAGCGGGATAGCCTACTTTGCCCATATTGGCGGATTTGTTGCGGGCATGATTGTCGGCATTTTCTATAAGGTGACGAAATGCAGACGGTAGGAAACAATCTCCCCCCTTTAATGTAAATATGCTGCGCGTCATCCAGTGAATGCTTGTTTGGAATGGTGCAACGGGCAACGCCAATCGGGTAATGTGGCGTGATTAACTTAATATTGCGACAGACCATATAACAGTTTGAGGCGCATTTAGATGCCTTTCACTGTTCTAAGATCAATCGGTTTCACTGAGGCCGAAATGAGGGTATACGAGGCATTAATAAAGAAAGGCGACGTGAAGAAGGGTACGCTCTCTAAAGAAGTTGCTCTGGGGGAGAAAGAGCTGAATGCCTCCATAACTAGGCTGATAGATTTTGGAGCCATTGATGAAGATGGCGATCGTCTATCCCCAGTACCGCCCAAGACATTCCTTCAGAAATATCTAAAGAAGGCGGAGATCGAGAAGGAACTCCAGATGGCGGAGATGAAGAGGAAGATCGACGAGATGATAAGCATCCTGGAGCCGATTTACGCTGAAAAGAGGTTAGGAATGAGGGTTGAGGAGCTCATACAGTCGATCGACACCTTGACTTCCATGGAGCTCGAGACAGTCAGGATAATCTCGAGGGCAAAATCAGAGGTCTGCATATTGGCAGAGCAGTTCAGCTGGTTCCCGAAGGTAAGGGAGGAGCTCATCTCTGCCCTCGACCGAAAGGTCAGGGTGAAGGTCTTGCTCCTGCTCGCGGAGGGCGATGTGAAAGAAAGGATCGATGAGATGAAAAGGTACGGCATAGAAGTCAGGCTTGCATCGTGCGACTGGCGGAGCGCCAGGTATACGATCGCTGATGCGAATGACTTGGTCTTCCTAATCTGGGCCAGGAAGAGCGGCAATAGCAAGATCTACTATAAGCCCGCCTACTCCAAAAACCATGGCCTGATAAGTGTCTTCAGGGATTCATTCGAGCAGTTGTGGGAAAAAGCAAAAGCACTCTGATTGCTCGGCAAGGACAGGGTTCAATGGATCGCTTAGGATCAAATAGGACGGCAAGCGAGTGCCATGATAACAAGCATACAGATCTCGACGGGTTCAGCCGCTGCGCTCGGTCTAGCTGGCTATAGGATCAGCACCCTGCCGACAACGGCATATTTCTTTTTGATGGGTGAAGGCTGCAGAGGGAAATGCCTGTTTTGCCCCCAGTCTTCAAAATTGGATGCGCGTGCGGGCAGGGTTTCAAGAGTCGAATGGCCCAGCTACGACGTTTCGTCAGTTCTGAAAGGCTTGTCGAAGAGCGGGGGAATTAAGAGGGCTTGCATACAATGTTCGGACGAGCCGAAAATAGCAATCCGTGCGCTGGAGTTAGTTAGGGGCATAAAAGGAGTCAGGGACATCCCAATTTCGGTCTCAATACCCCCCATACCTATCGAAGATATTGAATCGTTGAAGCGCGGAGGGGTCGAGAGGCTCACGATACCCCTTGATTGCAGCAATGAGCGGCTGATCCAGACAATTAAAGGGAAGAGCATGGATGATGTCCTGAGATCCCTTTCGGATGCAGTCGATGTTTTTGGGCGTGGTAAGGTCGGCACCCACATCATAGCTGGGCTCGGTGAGGCTGAGCGTGAGGTCGTTATGCTGATCGATAGCCTTTTCGCAATGGGGATCTTGCCGTCGCTCTTTGCGTTCTTTCCGGTTATCGGGACGGCCCTCGGGGGGAGGGCCCCTCCGAGCATTGAGTCTTACAGGAGGCTCCAGATAGCGCGCTTTCTCGTTGTCGAGCGCGGTCTGCACTCCGAGAGCTTTGAGTTCGATCAACTGGGCAATATAGCCAAGATCCATGTCCCTTCAGAAGAGATCAAAGAGATTGTCCAAAGGGGGGAGGCGTTCATGGTTGCAGGGTGCCCCGGGTGCAACAGGCCGTACTTCAATGAGCGGGTTAGAGGGCCGATTTATAATTATCCAAGACCATTGGAAGATGCGGACGTCATGAGGGTGGAGGGGGAGATCAATGGATCGTTTGCGTGTCCTGGGGTTTAGTGTCTTTGAGCCAACAGTGAACATGGCTTTGGACGAGGCTATCGCAGAGGCGGTCGGCTCAGCAAAGAGCCCCCCGACCCTCAGGTTCTACGGTTGGAGCCCAAGCGCCGTCTCGATTGGGTATTTCCAGGAGATACATGAAGAAGTGGACCTAGAGTTCTGCCATTCCAATGGGATCGAGGTCGTCAGGAGGATCACTGGCGGGGGAGCGGTCATACACACCAAAGGGGAGCTGACCTACAGCTTCACGGTGTGCGACAAGGACCCTGCTGTCCCGCAAGACATCCAAGGTAGCTACATGAGGATTTGCGCGCCTATAGTCTCGGCGCTAAGGGGGCTTGGAGCTGATGCAGTATTCGCACCCATTAACGACATAGAGGTGGGGGGCAAGAAAATATCTGGGAATGCGCAAACGCGGAGGTTTGGCGCTGTCTTGCAGCATGGGACAATACTCATTGATCTGGAGAGGGGAATGCTGAGGGCACTCAAGGTCAAGAGGGAGAAGCTGCAAGATAGAGGGGCCGATAGCGTGGGTAATAGGTTGATTACGCTGAAAGAGATCCTGGGGAGGGATTTACGCCCGGGAGAAGTGAGCGGTGCGATTGCAAAGGAGTTCAAGAAGCATTTCAAATGCAAGGTTGAGTATGGCAAGGCATCTCCGATAGAGCTCTGCAGGGTTCCGGCGATCGCTGAGCGGCACAAATCAATAGATTGGCTTTTCAGGAGGTAGGACGTTGGAAAAGGTCTCTCTGAGAAAGGTAAAGGGCGGCAAGTTTGTCAAGGTCAAGGTATCTTCTGATGGAGGCTACATAACTGATGCGAAGATAACGGGGGATTTTTTTGCCCACCCAGAAGATGCGTTCGAGCAGCTAGAGAAAGAGCTGAAGGGGATACCTGTCGATAGAGTGAGGGCCACTGTTGAGAGTGCGCTGGGAGGCATAGTGCTCGTCGGGCTTTCAAAGGAAGATCTCATTGAGATGATAGAGGAGTGCCTTGAATGAGCAGTGAACCATCCTTCGGGAAGCCTATTGCGCTCTACAGGACATCGCCTTCAGTCTTTGTCGTTTCGATCACGGGAAAAAGGTGTGAGCTGGCGTGTCCTCATTGCGAGGGCAGGTACTTGGAGGGGATGTTCCCAGCAACGATGCCTCCTGATCTAATGAGGTCTTTCGTCAAGGCAAAGTCGGAAGGGGCCACAACGTTGCTCGTGAGCGGTGGCTTCACGCGCAAGGGGAGGCTCCCTGTGGATGGCATGATCAGTGCGATCAGGGGCGGGAAGGAGAGGACGGGGCTCTTAGTGGAGGTCCACAGCGGTGTAGTGGACAATTCGACAATAGAGGGGCTCGCTGCTGCAGGAATTGACGCCTTGCTCCTTGACGTTATAGGAGATGACAGGACGATCAGAGAGTACCTCGGCGGGAAGTGGGATGTGGCAGAATACAGGAGAACCCTATATTTTGCGAAGGGGAAGATCCCGACAGTCGCTCCGCATGTGCTCATAGGCGTCGAAAGGGGGAAGGTCGCTGGCGAACGGAACGCAATAGACCTCATTTCATTATCGAATGCGGATGCCTGCGCGATACTTGTATTGATAAGCGATCCCCCAATGGATCTGGCCAGCGTTAAAGAGGTGATGGCTTATGCGCGAGCTAGCTTCAAGCAACACCTCACATTGGGATGCATGAGGGGGAAAGGGTCGGAAAGGATGGAGTACGAGAAGTTTGCTGTGGACCTCGGGTATGACGGGATAGCAAACCCGTCACCTGGCATTAAAGAGTATGCGGCCTCAAAGGGGAGGGGGGCGATCGAGGTGAGCGGGTGCTGCATCTTCTCGCCGCATCGGAAGGATCAGCCTTGATCGCACTTGGATGCCTAGACGACCAAAATGATGCAATCCGGATTTAAAAAAAGTCGGGCCTGATGTTTTAGGGCAGCGGGTTGCAGATGGGTCAGGCATTCTTAAATCAATGCGGAGCATATCTATAGTTATGAGCACCACAGACAGCACCCCACTCAAAATTGCTAATCTAGTAGCGTTCTTGCTTACCGCGACGATAAATTTGTTCGCGAGCTTTGAGGGGATAAATGGCATAAGCACAGGGCAAGTCTCGGACCTTTATCCGACAGCGATAACGCCTGCTGGATTCACATTCACAATATGGACGGCGATATACGGCCTTCTCTTGGCGTTCTCCATATTCCAGTTCTTGCCCCGCAACAAGGGAAAAGATTTCGTGGGGCGTATAGGCTTCCTCTTTGTGCTGAGTTGCCTCATTAATGTGACTTGGCTCTTTTTGTGGCATTATTTTATGATTACGACCTCAGTCGTGCTGATGCTCGCATTGCTGATTTGCTTGGCCCTAATTTACATAAGGCTTGAGATAGGGAAGAGCAGGGTGAGCGTGGGCGAGAAACTGGCAGTTCACCTGCCGTTCAGCGTGTACCTCGGTTGGATTACTGTTGCGACGATCGCCAATATCTCATCAGCGCTTGTGGCAGTAGGTTGGGATGGGTTTGGCATCGCCCCAGCTACATGGGGAGTTTTGGTCATCGCCGTTGCAGTCCTAATCACGGTTCTGGTGATCGCTATGCGCAAGGATGTAGGGTTCAGCATTGTGCTGATCTGGGCACTCTTCGGAATAATGAGCAAACAGACCGACTCTGGCATCGTCCTCGCCTGCCAGGCGAGCGTTGCCATTATAGCTGTTGCCCTTTCGCTTTCGCTGGTCATCAGCAGGAAGATCGCTGCGGGCTAGATGGACCTCACTATATGGACGTCGCAATGGGCGTTCTTGACAACATAATCAGCAACGCTTCCAAGCAGCGTGCGCTTTATTCCAGTGAGTCCCCTCGTCCCGACAACGATGAGCGACGTTTTCGTCGCCTCAGCCTCCCTAACGATAGCTGATCCGATGCTGTATAACCCGTTGATCAGTTTTGTATCCACATCCCTTACTCCCATCGATCTTGCCTTTTCAGCGTATTGCTCAAGCATCGTCCTGTATCTTTCCTCGTACTCCTGCGGTATCGGCGGTACATATTCGAAGGTGAAGCCGAAGTAAGGCGCTTCAAGAAAGACCGCTAGGATAGTAAGTTTTGAGCCGAATGAGCGAGCCATCTCTGCTGCGACCTTGAATGCCCCTTCCGAATACTTAGATCCGTCTACGCCAACCATTATTGTTGGGTACATGATCAACCCCCATGTACATCTAGATCGACGGAACGATAAGCTTTCCCTATGGCAAGCGGCAGAGGCGCTCAGGGGGGATGGCCTACTGTGCTGAGGTAAATTACTGATTCCTCGATGCCGTCTAGGCAGAAGATCTTGTTTACCTCATCGTCAAAGAAGGCGCCTATCTGGCACGTTGCTAGCCCTATGCTGACTGCCGCGAGTGCGAGGTTCTGCGCGATGTGGCCGGCATCCAAGTATATGTATCTGTATGCGCGATCTTTGTATTTCCATTTTGAGCGCCCAAAGATAGCGCTCCATGCGACGACCGCCTGGGCCTTGCCACACATTTCCTGCTCTAGGCAGGCATAGCTGATCTCCCTCCTAAAGTCGCCAGTCACGATCTCTTCCATCTGGTGCCCTATGACGTTGTAGTGGTATATTCCGGGGTGGATCCCCTCCACATCGTTAACCTGAACATATGTCTCTATAGGATAAAGGCCACCCGCTGAGGGGGCTGTCCTGAAGATGAAGCCCCTCTTAGCTTCGCGCATCCCGTTCTGCGCCCAGAGAAGGAACGAGAGCTGATCCTTGGAGATTGGCTTCTGCGTATATTCCCGCACGCTCTTCCTCTTCTTGAGGCATTCTGCGAGGGGGAGCGTTTCAGCCTGAGGGTTTGGCAAAGGAATGGTGCTGGCGGCACGGTACTTCTTGAAAGGATCAGGCATCTTCGTCCAGTCCAACGATTTCCCGCTCAGGCTTTCAAGATAATATTTAGTTGCCCGCTGGAACTCGTCTCCAATGTTTTCTTTCACCTGGAAACCCCCGCATTTGTCCTTTTCACTTCAGGAAAGACCTAGACAGCTCATAGTAGAACCGTGTTGCCTTCTCCAGGTTCTCGATCTTGACGTATTCGTTTGGCTGGTGCCCAAGATAGATATTCCTCCTCAAGTCGTATTCTCCAGGGCCAAGTATTATCGTCGGTATAGACCGCTTCGTGGCAAAGATCGCAGCGTCAGTAAAGAAATTAACGCCGAATGGGGGATCCAATGGCAAGCCCAATGTGGAAGGGCCCAGCGCCTGAGCCATCTTGACAAAGTCTGAGGATGGATCCGTTGCGAAGGGCAGGCGCTCGTTGATCACCTTTATTTCTCCCCTGAAACCCTTCAGCTTGCCCTTCATGCCATCAACTGCCTCCTGCATGGCGCGTATTATTTTGGGGTGCTCCTGGCTTGGGACTGGCCTCAGGTCTATGGTTGCAGTGCACCTATCTGGGATCGAGTTGGTCTTCACTCCACCGACTATGGTCGCGATATTGATCGTTGGCGGGGAGAGGTAAGGGTCTTTGGCATATCCTATCGACTCCCATTTCGACTTGATCTCATGGAGGGTCGCCACCATGTGCTCAATGGCGTTGATGCCGATCTCTAGTTGCGTACTGTGGGCGGTCTTCCCGTAGGTATTGACCTCCAGCCATATTGTTCCCTTCTCTGCTATGACGAGCTCCAGGCTCGTTGATTCTGGGATCACAATTCCACCTATACCGTCGAGGGTGTTTCTCTCTACATAGTGCCTCGTCCCAATGCTGTCGGACTCTTCCCCGGAAACTGCAGTGATAATCAGATCTCCTTTCATCTTCTCCCCAGATGCGGCCAGCAGGCCTCCAGCCACTGACATCGAAGCGACGCCACCCTTCATGTCACTCGATCCCCTGCCATAGATTTTTCCATCGGCAACGTCTCCAGCGAAAGGATCCCTCGACCACGTAGATAGATCTCCAGGAGGGACCACATCCAAGTGCCCATTGAACATTAGAGCAGGCCCGTCCCCTCTCCCTCGGAGGACGGCGACCACATTCGCCCTGTTCTTTGCAACTTCGACGACTTCGGTCTCAAAGCCGAAGCCTTTGAGGCGCTGGGCAAGGAGCTCCGCTGCAGGCAGTTCGTCCCCGGGAGGGTTGATGCTCCTTATCCTTACTAGGTCCCGCGTCAAGCGGACGACTTCATCTCTTGCTGACGACCTGTCCAACATAAAAAGCCCTGTAGAATATAATCGATTTGCCTGTATTTAGCTTTCAGCCGCTGGAGTTGGTCATTTTTGCTAAGGAAAGTTTTTATTGCCATCACAAAGACCATTCATCATGGACAGCATAAGCAAGAAGAAAGTGCTCAAGTGGCTATTCGAAGAGGGTTTCAAGCCAATTGCGACAAGTGTCGCCGGGAGCAAATTGGATATCGGCATCTCTGTTGCAGGATGCGAGATGCAGGTCACAGAGAACGCCCGTGGCGACGCCATCTTGGTGAGGTCGAACTTTGTTTTCAACTCTTACCAAGCCGATCTATTCGCCAGGATGGAGCATAAGACAAAGATGGAGTACTTGTGGGATCTAAGGCTCCGGCTGCTTGGGAACAACGAGGTCGGGGCTTTCCAACTGAAAGGCTCTTCGCGAGGCATTGAGGCGCTCGTCCAAGCGAGGGGCATATTCAGAGACGGGCTTACCAAGGACAGGCTAATCCAATCGGTGCTCGTCGTCCACAAGTCGATTACTATGGCATCATGGCTGCTCGAGAAGTACGCGGGTGCAGATGAGCCAAAGGGCACTGCAAGCTACATGTGAACCCTATAGTTAGTGTTCCATATCAGTCCAATGTGAATTCCCATCTGCAATAGTATTCTTTTGGGTGCGAGTCAGGCGGCGCGCAGACGCATCGTGTTTTTATCCTCGGGTTTATCTCCCTGGCGAATGCCGAGAGGTGGGCCAGACCTACTGGCTTGCAGGGGAATTCTCCCTTTCCGTCCCTGACCCTAGCATACTGAGGGCGGCACCTTGTGATCGATACCAAGAGTTTTCTGCCGTCAAGCTCAGCCTTAATGCCGGATACCGGACCGAAGGCGATCAGGCCAATCGCCTCTTTCAGAGATCCGAGGTCCCCCTCATGAATCTTGAGCAGCTCCTTGATCCTTTTTGCCTCAGTCTTTCCATACTGCCCCCATGCCTCTTCGTCTATTTCAATGGCCCTCTCAAGACCATACCGCCGTTCGATGCCCAAGAAGTAATAGCCGTCGATTGTGAGTATGTTCTTCGAGAGGATCTCGACATACTTGATCAGCTGCTCTTTCGAGAACGATTCGAGTTGGCTCGCCATCCAAACCACGCTGTTACCAATTATGCCCTGTTAGTATTTTAGCGTGGCGACTCCCTACGAATGGGGCTTTTTTGAGATCCATGCTGCTTAACAGCCCATGACCGAGAGGTCACTTCGGCAAGTATTTGAATGCCAGTTTCAGCGCCGCCCAGCCAATGAAGGCGCCAATGAAGACAAACATGAATGTGACTACGAAAATTGTGCTAAGCTGGATAAGCGGCAACCCGCCTATTATGGGAAACGTCGCCAGCGCGATCGTCGCTGACGCAACGATTATTGAACGGAAGAGCTTCTTGAAGCTGTTCCTGAAGAATGCCCCGATCAGCCCGAGCAGGACGCTGGGGATCAGGATGTGCACTGGCATCAGGTACGCATTTGAAAGCACATAAAATATGCCTATCGGCACAGGGGCATAGAGCCAGGTCAGATCAGGCTCATTCCTCTTGGTCATAGCCTTGCCATCATGCGCGATCGAGCTGTCGACTTTCTCGACCCAGCCCTTTGCGACAGGCGTGGCCTCGTAGTAATATGTCCTATCCTTGAGCTCCCTTGTTACCAAGTTCAGCCGGAGGAGCATCGCAAGATGCGATTCCACCGTGCTCCTCGCTTTTCCCGCTATCTTGGCCATCTCGTCGCCAGTCATCCGCTTGTCGAGTAATGCCTTCACGATGGAGTACCTTGTCTTGTCTGCGAGCGCGTCCATTATTTCTCTAGCCTCATCTTCCATCTTTATCGCTCTAAGATGATGCGTACTCCTTTATCATCCTTTTTGTTCATCTTTTCGCTGATGGTGTGTTTCGAATTTTCTAGAAACGCCGATACTACGGCGGTCTAAAGATTGCTTAAATTTCAACAGACCAGATGGCAGATCAGGGCATCGAGAATGGCGAAAAGGAGATCTCTCTTTAAGTGGACGGTAATAGCTTGCATCGCTTTTATGGTGCCAGCAGTAGCCCTCTTCGTAGTCGTATACCTCATCTTGAGGACGAAGGCAGCGAAGAGGGCATTCGGATTCGTCAAAGCAAAGGCATGCATCAGCCAAGTCCGCACGTTCCTAACAGCGCGCAAGTTGAGGGCATGTCATCCTCTGAAAGAGGACTTGGTAGAGGTGAAGTACTATAGAGCAGATGATGCCCCTTTCGTTGCCATAGTAGACGGGCAGTCCGTAATTTGCGTCTCTGCAGTCAGCATTGGAGAGGTCGATGCCAAGATCGTGGAGGGAGTTTACAGAGCAATGGAGAATGCCTCAATGGGCGCATCCGAGATGGCTTTTTTTGTCAAGGCATCAAGGCGCGGATTTGAGGGCAAGATCCTAGTCGCCGAGAACTCGGACGGGACGGCAGAAGGGATTGCGGTGGCCGGGGCATTGGCATGGCGCTTCGCAAGGTCCCTCTTGGCCGTCATTGAGTCCCACTCGCCGGGCGCAGCTCTGAGGATCTGCGCGGGAGAGGAAGTGGTCAGGAATCTGGCATTAGGGGGTGCGACATGATGGAACGTCAATTGCTTTCCCAGAAATCCAGGGGTATGGAGGGCGGTATTTTGGAAGGGATGAGGCATCAGGGATTTGAAGGCGTAGGGTGGTCTGAACTATCACGCGTTTGCATAGTGGGGATGCAGCGCCATAGGGAAAGGTTCGAGATGGAACTCGCCATGAGGTTCGCTGAGGGCGGGAGGCGATTCCTGATCCTTGACTCCGGCGGGAGGTTTGGGCAGTTGATTTCACACATCCCTTCCCTCAGGGTCTACAGGGCAGGCAAGTATTTTTCGATAAACCCTTTTACAAGATGCGAAAGCCTGACCCCCTTGGCGCAGGCGTCGTTCATATCGATCTCTTTGCAGCTTCTCCTCGGCCTTGGCAGGGATGAGAGGTTATACTTCGAGCGCGCGCTCGTTTCAGCATATGAATCCAAAATCGATGATCCAACATTCAGAGACATCTCAGACATGCTGCTGCAGATCGAGGCTGATTCTCACCCTAGGGAAGGGCAGAAGATCGAGTCCCTCCGGAACGCGCTTTGGGAAGCTGAAAGCGGGGCAATCGGCAAGATGGCGATCTGCAGACAGCCAAGAGAGGTAACCCTGCCAGCTGTCATTGACGTGTCGTCGTTGGAGGGTATTGCTGCGAGGGCATTGGTCCTGGTGGCACTACTTCTGAGGGCGTGCACCCTGAGGCCGGCTACCCTACTGATAGAGCTGCAGGAACTCTTCGGAAGCTTCGGGGGCGCTTCGTGGTGGCTGTTCTTGGGCGAGTTATTGAGGCGATTCAGAGATCTTGAGGCGACGGAAACATCGTTGCAGATCGGTGCAGAGAGCCTTTCGTCGATACCCATTCCTGTACTCGGTGGCTCGGCAGCAGTCGTTTTTTGCTGCCCGCTGTGGGCGGACGAGTTGGTCTTCATCGAGAAGGCATTGCTGGCTGGGCGAGGGTGCGCGAAGCCGCTTGCGAAGCTCGGAATGGGGACGGCAATAGCATGGATCAGGGGATCCGGCAAAGTGATCCTTCTCCGCTATCGCCCAACGCCTTTCGATGTAGTAGACGAGGGGGGCGTGCTGAAGCATATGGCGGCGCTGGGTGAGCCCACAGAGGAGTTGAGGCTTCCTGAGAAAAGGGAGGGGCTCCTTGAGAAGCTCTTCAGGGACAGGGGGGCGCGCCATTATGCCGTGGAGCTCCTTGGGCTGATAAGGGGAGGGCGCGTCCCTGTCGACGCTGTAGTGGGGCAGAGGGACGCGAAGCTGAAGAGGGCAGTCAAATTGATGAAGAGGAATTTCCTGATAATCGAATGCATGGACAACAGCGGCGCATATTTCTTCAGGCTGACTAAGGCTGGGGAACGTGCCCTGATGGAGGCTGAGTCGCCTTCGGATGATTCTGAGCGCTCTCTAGGCAGAGACGAGGGCCGTGATGCGCGATGAGGGTGAAGCATGCCTCAGTGAACCGGCTCTATTGGAGCCTTGGCAGGGCCGAGGGGGACAAAGTATTCGGCGTGGAGCTGCACCGCTCTGGGAGCCTCATCAAGAGGACAGTAATAGCCAGGGGGAAATACGGGAGGGAGGAGGTAATCTTCGAAGAAGTCTATAGCGAAGAGGAGTTCGCGGAGATTTTGAGCGCTGCCAATGAACTCCTTACGCCAAAGGGATTGGGCTGCAGCCCCGAGGCGAAGAGGAGGGCAATACTCGGGATGATCAGTACATTGAGGGGGTGGCTGGATGAGTTCTGAAGAAAGCAGGAAACGAGTTGATGATGAAAATGAAGTCGAGCTCGAGGACCTCGCCGGGATAGGGTCTGCGACCGCTGAGAGGCTTAGGAGGGCGGGCATCAAGACCGTAAAGGACCTCGCTGCCTATCCTGCTAGAGAGCTAGAGGAGCTCAGCGAGCTTTCCGAGGGTAAGGCAGAAGAGGCTTCGAGGAGGGCGCGCGAGAGCGTATTCCCGAAGGTACTCTCTGCCAAGGAATACCTGGAGAAGAGGGGGTCTATGCCGCGCCTTACTACGGGCTGTGGAAACCTGGACAGGCTCCTCTGCGGAGGGCTCGAGCCAGGAATCACGGAGCTCATAGGGGCTTACGGGACAGGCAAAACGCAGCTCTGCCTCCAGCTTTGCATCACTGTGCAATTGACAAAGAACCGCGGCGGCCTTGGCAGCGCTGCCTTCTTCATAGATACCGAGGACACTTTCAAGCCAGAGAGGCTTGCGGAGATCGCCAAGGCGATTGGCATAGACGGGGGGATGGCATTGGAGAACGTTTACAGCTTCAGGGCGATTAACTCCGACCACCAGTTCGAGGGGGTCAGGATCGCTCAGGAGTACATAAAAACGAAAGGTGTCAGGCTCTTGGTGGTCGATTCGCTTACGGCTCACTTCAGGAACGAGTACCCTGGAAGGGAGAGCCTCGTCGGGAGGCAGCAGCGTCTCAATATCTTCATACATCAGCTCCAGCGGACTGCCACTCTCTATGATGCCATAATTGTCGTAACCAACCAGATCCTCGATGTGCCGGAAGTCATCCCGGGCGTGAAACCCATGAGACCTGCTGGGGGAAACGTTGTTGCGCATGGCTCGACGTTCAGGCTTTGGCTCGAGAGGTCGAAGGGGATGACGAGGGTGAGCGTGATAGACTCGCCGAAGCACCCGAGGTGGTCAACGTACATCTCGCTTTCACAGAACGGTGTCGAGGACGCCGAAGTTGAAGAAAAATGAATAGTAGATTAGGATGAGCGGGTCGAGCTGGGATGAGTTCCCCTTTCTGCATGGAAACCATTCCAAAGGGGAAAGCAGCTCTTGTGCGCGGATTGGACAGCAGAGAAAGGGTCCTCGTGGCTCTGGCAGCATGCAATTCGGATGCCAAGGCTGGCAGGAGAGCGCTTTACCTTTGTAAAGGCCCCATCGCCATACCTGATATGGAGCGGATTGATGAGCGCATCCTGCTTGGGAGCTACGATTCCATCGAGGACGTGCCCGGAATATTGAGGCTCTTGGAGCCTTCATTTCTGGCGATCAACCCGATTAACCCGAGCTGCGGCTCGGCGATTTGGTCTGGAGGGAGGCTGATCTCGGAGACCCTATTTGGCATCTCCTCGTATGTAAGGGAGAGGGGGGCGGTCGCGATTTTCTTCATCGAGGAACCGATCGCGGCGCAATTCGGGAGGACGGAGCCCAGATATTATGGGCTGATAAAAAAGTTCTGCGATCTAGAGTTTGTGTTTGACCATCAACGCAGAATGGAGAGAAGCCGTCTCCATTGAAAAATTTGGAAAATAAAAGGGGGAGCGGAGTCCAGCCTAGAAGTAGAACTCCTTTTTCCCGTCAGCCGATCGCTCTAGGAAGCGCTCCATTATCACTTTCCGCTCTACGCCGGCTATGACCTTCCGCGTATATATCACCATGTCAGGATTTGCGCTGACGCTGTCTATCCCTGCCCTTACGAGGCTCTCGGAGAGCTCCGGGTACACACTCGGACCCTGGCCGCATATGCTGACGGTCACGCCGTTCTTGTGTGCGACGGTAATAAGATGGTTTATGGCGCGTAGGACTGCCGGGTCGCGCTCGTCGAAATAGCGCGGGTCCTGGGCCGGAAGTATCGGGGAATCCCTGTCAACCCCCAGCGTCAGCTGAGTCAGGTCGTTGCTGCCCACACTGAAGCCGTCGCAGAGCTTCGAGAATTCGTCTGCCATGAAGATGATCGAGGGTATTTCAGCCATCAGCCAGACCTTGAAGTCCCGATCCCTTACCAGGCCTTCCTCCTTCATGAGGGCGAGGCACTGCTCCACCTCCCACGTGGTCCTTACGAAAGGCAGCATCACCCACACATTCTTGAGGCCCCATTCGTCCCTTACCCTTTTGACCGCTTTGCATTCTAGCCTGAAGCCAGGCGCGTACGTCGGGGAGATGTACCTGCTGACGCCCCTCCACCCTATCATCGGGTTCGCTTCATGGGGCTCATAATTCTCCCCTCCCTTAAGCATCCTGTACTCATTGGT
>Ga0101944_10000090_pt1 | contig 182957 bp, 174 predicted proteins | sample DewCreD2012metaG_FD_75245 | JGI IMG/M metagenome (GOLD analysis project Ga0101944, IMG submission 75245) | Hot spring sediment bacterial and archeal communities from British Columbia, Canada, to study Microbial Dark Matter (Phase II) - Dewar... ...
CCGGTGAGGTTGACGACGAAGCCTGAGCCGAGGACCTCGTTATATGTTGTGCCGATTATGCTCGAGGATGCGACGAGCCCACTTATAATCACTATCGACGGCTTGACGGACTCGTAAAGCTCGTTAAGGCTCCCCTGCTGGATGGTCCCGTTCCTCTGCTCGAGCCCCTCGATCTGGGACTGGAGGGCGGCTATCCTTCCCTCGAGCGCTCCAATCCTGGCAGTGAGCTCGGCTGTGCTGGCGCCCAGCCTGCCTGCGTTCGAGTAAGTGACCAGGGCGTACCCAGCGTACATTCCCACGACGAAGATTATCAGCAGGAGCGGGACTATGCCTCCCCTCTGGCGCTGAGACATTTTTTTCACCAACCTGATCAATTCAGAGATGGTTATTTAACTTGATGGTGAACAAATGGTGCCCCAACGGCCACTTTCCGGAGGGGTTGTACGGATGCTTTCACGGACAGAGGGGAGTAAAGCCTTGCCAGTATCATATTTAAATAATCTATGGATAGAACTGATCCTTGATCAAAATGCCTAAAAGTAATCTTACTGAGCTCAGGAGCACCATACTTAAGGCGCTTTCTGATCCAGTTAGGCTGGAGATAATCGAGCTGCTCAAGGGAGGTGAGCGGTGCGTCTGCGAGGTGATCCCGGCCCTGGGGAAGTCGCAGTCCACAGTCTCGAAGAACCTCGATCTGCTTTACAAGGCAGGCATCCTCGAAAGGAGGGTCGATGGGAAGAAGACCTTGTACAGGATCGGGAACTCCAGGGTGATGGAGCTGCTGAAAGAGGTCGACGCCATAGCGCTGGACCACATCTCATCGCTCTCGAAGAGCGCCAAGCTTCTCGAGGAATCGGTCAATAGGGGCTAAGATTGAGTCTCATTGCTCATTCTCCGCTAGTGCAGGATCCACGTTGGCGGGCACTCATGTTCAGATAATTATTTATATCGACATATCGTATTATTCAAATAAAGTGATGGTTATGGCAGAGAATATTGTGCATGTTTTTGGCGGGGAGGTCCCGTGCGCGAGATGCCGCGCGACCGAGAAGGTTGTTCTTGAGGCAGCCAAGGAACTCAACCTGAACGTAAACATGAAGTACGCTTCGGCACTTTCTCCCGAGGCCGACAAATACGACATAATGGCAACCCCGGCCGTTGTTATAAACGGCAAGAACGTCTTCTCCGGGAAGGTGCCTGACAAGGAGACAATGAAGGGAATCCTCAAAAGGGAGTTCATGAAGTAAAGCCCGAATTCCAGGAATGGAGGGGTTTTTATGGTGAAGGTGGAATTCTTCACTGCGGAGCCGCCATGCGCAGGCTGCATAGACCTCCTCAAGATAGCCGACGAGGTTGCCAAAAAGTACGGCAAGAAGGCAGAGGTCGTGAAGCACATCGGCATGTGCGAGGAGTTCCAGAAGTACGGAATCACCATGGTCCCGGCAGTGGTCTTCGAGGAAGGCAGGATAATGCTGATGGGGGTCTGCCCGGACATGGAGACGCTCGACGCGTCATTCCGGGAGCTGGGGGTGCAGTAGGTTGGCGCTCAAGATAGAGGTCTTCACGTCGAAGCCATCGTGCTCGGGCGGAAGGCTGGTCCTGAAGCTGATGGAAGAGATCAAGAAGGAGTACGGCGACAGGATCGAGGTCGAGGTCCACAGCGGCCCGACGGAGAAGGCCAAGGAGTACGGCCTCAAGGTGAGCCCGGCGATCGTCATAGACAAGGATGTCAGGATTATAGGCGTCTGCCCCACGAAGAGGACGCTCGTGAACGCGATCAGGGAAGCAGGGCTCATGTAGGCGCGCCCGGCAGGGCTGGGCTAACCTTAATATTTTTTACAAGGCTCACTCGTGCCTCAGCGCCACGACCGGATCCATCTTGGAGGCGCGGCTCGCAGGGTAGTAGCCCGCGATGATGCTTACGGCCATTGCAAAGGCAAATACCATGACGACCATCTCAGGCCTGATGGACGGCGCGTAGTCGAAGGACTGGATGGCCGACGCTATGACTTGCGATCTCCCCAGCCCCCTCGAGAGAATTGCAGGGATGAAATATGAGAGGGCTGAGCCCACCGCTATGCCCATGGCGCCGCCAACAGCGCCCACGATGACGGCCTCCGAGAGGAAGAGGTAAAGGACGTCCCTCCGCTTGAAGCCGACTGCCTTGAGGACGCCTATCTCCCTCGTCCGCTCGATTACCGAAACGAACATGATGTTGGTGATTCCTATCCCAGCCACGAAGAGCGAGATGCCCGCTATCGCCCCGAGCAGGACCGTCAGGGCGCCGGTGATCGAGGTCACGGTCTCGGTCACCTGCTTCACGGTGTTTATGTTCACGGTGCTGCCGTAGGATGCCTTGATGCTGCTGACGACGCTGTCGACGGCATCAGCGCTCGCTGTCCTGACGAAGAGCAGGCTGTAGCTGCTCCTGCCGAAGGTCGACATCACCGCCCTGAGGGACATGAAGATGCTCTCGTCGACGTTTATCAGGGCAGCGGAGCCGAACGGGGCGATCGTCCCCACCACCTGCACGGTCCTCCTCGACGGGTTCGAGAGGCTCCCGAACTCGAGCGTGACTGACTGGTCGATGCTCAGGAGGGGGGCAACCATGTCCTGCGGCTGCTTGACCTCATGACCCACGACGACCTCGGAGAAGCTTATCGGCTCGTACAGCCGCCCCTCCTCCAGCTCAGCGTCGTTGACGAGCGCATAGAACTGCGCAGGGTCCACTCCTATCACAGCGAAGGACTTCACAACGCCGGGGCCGCTGATCCGGACCGCGGCGGTCGAGAGCGGAATGACGTAGTCGACGCCAGGCATCTGGGAGATCTTGTCGACGTCGGCCTGCGTGAGGATGGCGGCCCCAGCAGGCCTTACGGTCAGCGTGTTCGAGCCCAAGCGGTTGACCTGGTCGAGGATGTTCCCCTGTATCCCCTCAGTCTGGGAGACGAGTGCTATGACGGCGGCTGTGCCAACCATTATGCCCAGTATGGTGAGGGCTGCCCTGAGCTTCCTCTGCCTTATCCCACGCATTCCCCACTTGAAGATGTCCGAGGACCGCATTTTAAAGACCAGCTAGACGCTGCCTCTCGGCTCTGAGAGGCGCCTTTTCCTCACCAATATGTACAGGATTATGCCCACAATCGCCACAGATGCGATGGCAGCTGCGAACAGGCCTCCCCCTTGCGCTCCCAGAATTGACCCGCTGGAGCCATTCGCGGATGAAGTCGAGGCTGAGGCGTTGTCGATCGTTATCCGGACTGGGACCTCCAGCTGGCTCGAGAAGAACTGCCCGAGGCTGTCCTTGTAAGTGTAACTCAAGTTGAGCCTGTAAACTCCTGGAGTGGCATTCTGGGCGATGAGGGTGAGCGTCAGTGAAGAGGGGACATTGACGCCAAGATCGCCGAGGAAGATGTTGCTTGTCGAGGCAGGGACCAGCTGAGGGGCGCCGCTTGGAGTGAAGATCACGCTCTGCGCTGCAGCTGTGCCCAGGTTTATTATGGTCGCGGTCATCGAGAACTGCTTCCCATCCTGGACTTTCTGGGGGAAAGTCGATGTCCCTAGGACCACGAGGTTGATGGACCCGCGCGCGATTACCCCAAGGTAATTCGTCTGCTGCCGCGTCTTGAAATTGACGTCTGTGTATGATGCGGTGACAGTGAAGTAGGAGGCGGTCCCTGAGGCGGCAGGGGTGACGAAGATGGAGAGGTTGAGGCGGACCTCCTCACCTCCATCTATCGCTGCAAATTGCCATGTGCTGCCGGATCCTAGCAGCACGTATTGGGAGGTCGACGCCCCCATCCCGGGCAGGGCGATCGAGATTGAGACAGATCTCGCAGGAGTAGAAGCCGTGTTCCTAATATTAAGTTGGACCTCATTTATGGCGCCGGCCTTCAATTCCTGTGGGTATATAGAGACTTCGAACATCGTGGATGGGAGATCCTGTGACGGCACGCTCAGGTATATCGACCTAGTCTCCTGCTTCGCCTTTATCCAGTCAGAGTACGTCAGGGAAACGGATGCCTGATAGAAGGAGCCGATTGCCGATGGGGAAGCGTAGACGGAAACTGGAATGTCCAGGGATTCGCCAGCCCCCAACGACGGGATTGTCCACCTTCCGTCGCTGCCTATCAGGGCGAGGGGGGCAGAGGCGGCGCCTCCGGGCAGGGCAAGGGAGACGATTACGGACGAGGCTGTGGCGTCACCCACGTTGGTGAGCCTGAGGGTCAGATTGTTGGGCGCGCCTGCTGCGAGCTCATTACTGAGCATCTCAGCCGTGATTATTGCCCCCTTCGCGTTGATGGGCTGGACTTGGAAACCGAGAAGCCTGCTCTCGCTCCTTGGCGTCCCATAAGTGTATGCGAGCGTCAGCGTTACCTGATAGAGCCCTCCGGCGGCGGTTGGGCTGACGTAGATGGTAGCGTTGAACGCGGCGCTCTCGTTCGCCCCCAGATTGCCAAGGAAGAACCTGCCATCGCTGCCGATCAGGATCATTGAAGCCCCACCTGTCCCAGCTGGCATACTCAGCGTCACGTAGACTGAGGTTGCCACGTTTTCCCCCGAGTTCAGCACTTGGAACTGTACCTCGTTTTCGGCTCCAGCTTGGAGCGACTGTGGGTTCGAAGAAACCCTAAGGTCAGGCGGCAGCGGGGCGCAGACAGATCCTATCATCATGTTTGACAGCAGCAAGAGGGCCATCACAAGGCAAGCGCCTACTGCCGCGGCATGTTGCGCGCCCATGAGGTGCCGAGGTGTTCTTGAGCTTCTGGAACGGCAAAGGATGATCTTGAGGGCAGCCTTCTGACATCGGCTGATCTGGTTCATGTTAAAGAATCGCGCCCCCATTGCTCTTAAGCGTATTCGAAATAGATCTGGATGGGGGCGCCCACATAATCCCAAGTGCAGCCATAAAGCTTATTAATTTTAGGATATATCTCTTAATTGATGAATAATATGCAGGCAAGAAGAGGGTTGGGACCTGGAGGCAACTGTGTCTGCCCCAAGTGCGGGGAGAAAGTGCCACACAGGGCAGGAGTTCCTTGCGCGGAGGAGAAGTGCCCGAAGTGCGGCTCGAGCATGATGAGGGAGGGATCTTACCATCACAAGCTGATGGTAGAGAAAGGGGGTGACTAAGGATGCACGGGCACCATTATAGAGATGTGGATTGCGGTCCAAGCGCATGGAGAGGATCGGACTGCAGGCACAGGTACATAGGTTTCTGCAGGTGTGGTCGAGGGCCTCACGCGTATTACATAGGGGAGGACGGGAAGGTCCGTTCTCCAGTCTTGGCGGTCCCTGAAGCAGAAGAGGAGAAGATCAGCGAGCTTGAAGAGCAGATAAAGAGGCTGAGGGACGACCTGCAGAATGCAATGAGCGAGATTGAGAGGCTCAAAGGCATGCAGCCAAAGGATCATTAGGCCTTTGGCTATGAAATCTCCTCTTGCGCACGCTGGACGGGGGTTTGTCGGACGGCGCCGCACCGCATAGCGTTCGGACCGGTCCGATCGAGGAGGCTTGGGGTAAGCCTAGGTGTAAACAACATACCAGCAAAGCACTGTACATACTCCTGTGTTTATTGCCAAGCAGGCAGGACGCCTAAGCCCGAAATTGAGAGGAGGCGGTTCTTTGATCCAAAGACGGTATTCTCACAGGTACAGGAAAAGCACGGGCAGTTGATCTCGTCGGGAGGCAAAGTCGACTACATCACCTTTGTTCCGGACGGAGAGCCCACACTGGACAACCAGATAGGCTCGTCAATCCGCCTCTTGAAGGAGATTGGCCCTCCTGTCGCAGTCATTACGAATGCTTCCCTGCTGTGGAGGGGGGACGTGGTCGGAGATCTGGCAGAGGCGGACCTGGTCTCCATCAAGGTTGATGCCACAGACGTGGGGGCTTGGAGGCGCGTCAACAGGCCTCATGGCGGCCTCATTCTTGAGAGGGTCCTAAGAGGGATCTCGGAGTTCGCAAGCTCCTACAAGGGGGATCTTATAAGCGAGACGATGCTCGTGGGAGGGCATGGGCAGGATGTCCAAGGTATAGCGTCTTTTTTGAGCGGATTGGGGCCCCTTAAGAAGGCGTACATTTCAACCGTTACGAGGCCGCCCGCAGAGGCATCGGCAGGAATCCCTTCGGATGCTGAACTCAGGTCTGCCCTCCGTATCTTCGAGGAGAACCTCGGAAGAGGCATGGCGGCGGTGATTGCGGAGCATGAAGGCGACCTCCCGTATGTGGGCTCGGGGGACCTCGAGGGGGAGGTCCTTGGCATTGCTGCAGTGCACCCGCTCAGGGAGGAGGCACTGGCGATCTTCGTCAGTAGCGCAGGAGGGGAGTGGGGACTTGTCGAGAGACTGGTCAGTGAGGGGAAATTGGTGGTAAGGTTGCATGGCGGCATCCGTTATTACCTGGCGAGAGGCAAATGACGGCCCGCTGCATGATGCGGCCAAAAGGGCGATCGGCATCAACGAACCCCAGACCAGATTGCCTTGAATGAGGATGCTGACGCGCGAAATTGTAATGCATTGCAGCCCAAAAGACGCTCAGATGAGCGCTCAGGTAAATTTTTATATCTCACTCAGAAGAAGATGTCGGGGACGCAATTCAGTGCCCTGGTAGTATAGTTCGGCCCAGTATACAGGCCTGTCGAGGATGCCTGACACGCGAAGACAGGCCCGCAGATAGTCTGTGACCCGGGTTCAAATCCCGGCCAGGGCGCCTCTCAACTCATAATTTTATTGTGGCGTTTTTATGGTTGGGCAACGGAGCCGCGCGAGCATCAATCAGGAAAGCAGTTCGCGCGATTGCAGGGGCAGCCATCAAGACTTTAGCTTCGCCATGAAAGCATCGAGCTTTTCCTTGAACTTGCCGGCCTCAATGCCCTTCACGATCTCGAGGGATGCCGCTGGCGGCGCCCCATAGAGGTCCGTCAGGCTCTTCATCGCCTTTTCCATGCCCGTACCGCTATAGGTCATGAAGAAAGCAACTTTCTTCTGCTTGAGGGTGTCCATCTTCTGGACGATGTAGGTCCTCAGTGCTGGCGTTATGTTACTGGCCCAGATCGGCGTCCCCAGCAGGATGGTGTCGTACGCAGATGGATCCTTCTCCGGCGGCTTGATGTTGGTCATACTCCTCCTGTAAGCACTATAGCCAGCGGACAGAAAGCCGAAGATGCCGCGCCGGTTCTTGAGATCGACGATCTCCTCCACGTCAGCCCCGAGCTCCTTCGCGAGCGTGTCTGCCAGGGCCTTGGTGGTCCCGGTCCGGGAGTAATAAACTACGAGTGCCTTCATAGCACCTACCACTCATTAATATTAAGCATTGGGAGTTAATAAAGAGATACCGACTATTGATCAGTACATTATGACAGTTCCAGCAGCTTGGAAAGGCAAAACAGTTATACCGCGCTGCCGCATTTTTTTAATTATGGGGCTCGAATCGGGATCTCTGGTGGCCTTGGGCGCACTTCTCATCATTGCTGGCATATTCGTCCTGGCTCGGAGGGGGAGGGGCGAAGGGGGCGCCCTCATAATGATAGGACCCATACCGATAGCCATCGGCAGCAGCCCCAGGGCCTTAAAGGTCGTCATGATCTTTTCTTTGATATTCATCCTCGTCGCATTGGCACTCATGATCTGAGGCGTTACCAATGGAAGAAGGGTCGATCCAGAGGATTGGGTATTTCATGGTCGCAGCGGGGATCATCGCGATCCTGGCGGGCATACTCTTCGCTTGGATCCCCGGAGACGGGTTGCAGTTCGGCGGGGGCATATTCATACTCATCGGACCGATCCCCATACTTGTAGGCTTCGGGAGCTCGCCTGAGCTCACGATAGGCGCGCTGGCGGCAGGGCTTGTGTTGTGCATCCTGCTCGCGATCTTCTTTAGCCGGAGGAACAGAGATCGATAAATCCCTCCGCGGGTATCTTTATCTGAGGGAGATGTGGAGGCTCTTAAGGCCCGATTCTGCTTCAGTTTTCGAGGATCCTAAGGTCAGGAGTAGCCTGGGGAGGTACATCGGTGTTGCAGAGGATCTGAAGGCGGCAAAGTTCGTTCTCTCCAAGTCCATGGGAACGGGGGAGCCCCTGGCTGGGGTCAGCACAGAGGGGCTCTGGGAGCGGCACAGGAGACTTTTGGGCGATTTCAAGAGGTTCGAGGGGATGGCGGACGGCGGCGCGCCGCTGCGGAGGGCGGATCCGTCATTTCTGGACCTCAAAGCGGAGATCGCGAGGCGGATGATGTCATCCTGCTCGTTCTGCACCAGGGGATGCAAGGCAAACAGGCTCGCCGGCGAGGCGGGCTACTGCAAATGCGGCAGCGAGGTGGCAGTTTCCAGCCTCTTCGCGCACATGGGGGAGGAGCCGGAGCTCGTGCCTTCCGGCACTATCTTCACGATGGGCTGCACGATGGCCTGCATATACTGCCAGAATTGGGAGATCTCCCAGTGGGTCGATGTCGGGGAGAGGCGGAGCCCTGAATGGCTTTCGCGGGGCGTCGAGGGCCTGAGGGGGCAGGGGTGCAGGAACGCAAACTTGGTTGGGGGGGAACCGACGCCATGGCTCTGGCACTGGCTGGAGGCGTTCAAGAGGGTGAGCGTCAATGTGCCAGTCGTCTGGAATTCGAACGGATACTACAGCGAAGGGACTGCCGAGCTCCTCAAGGGCTTCGTTGACGTCTACCTCCTGGATTTCAAGTATGGCCCGGGGGGCTGCGCCGAGAGGTTGTCAGACGCGCCCGGCTATTGGGAGGCGTGCGCCCGGAACCACCTCTCTGCGATTGAGTGGGGGGAGGTGATCGTGAGGGTCTTGGTACTGCCGGGGCACCTTGAGTGCTGCACCGAGCCTGTTCTCGAGTGGATAGCCAGCCAACTGGGGAGGGGGACAAGGGTCAACCTGATGTTCCAGTTCAGGCCCGAATGGAGGGCGAAGGAGGGTGGGCTGGGCAGGAGGCTCTCAAGGGACGAGGAGAGGAGGGCGGTGAGGATGGCAATCGACGCTGGGCTTGAGAATTTCATAGTCTGAGGTGGCTGTTGTGAACCCATATAACAAGAGGGGTGCTTTTGATGGGGAACGGTGGTGAGGGGGGCGATGCATCAAAAAACGGATCGCAGAGGGCCGGGGAGGGGTCCTACGTGATCCACGACCACCGCTCAAAGCGCCCCCATCACGACCTGAGGCTGGAGAGGGGAGGGGTCCTTAAGAGCTGGGCTCTGCCGAAGGGCATGCCGTCCTCGCCGGGGGAGAGGAGGCTTGCAATCATGGTCGAGGACCATCCGTTAGAGTATGGCAGCTTTGAAGGAACGATTGCGGAGGGGGAGTACGGCGCAGGCGAGGTAAGGATCTGGGACAGGGGGACTTACGAGGAGGTTTCCTGGTCGGATGAGAAGATCGAGTTTGTGCTGAAGGGCGGCAAGGCGTCGGGGAAATACGCACTAGTTAGGTTCAGGAAGGCGGGCGAGGGGGCTTGGCTGCTGCTCAGGGGGAGGGGCTGAGGTGCTGGCACCAAAGAAGTTGTATTTGGGGACTTCCGGCTGGGCGTACGAGTTCTGGGTGGGGAACTTCTACCCAGAAGGGACGCAGAGGGCAGGGTTCCTTGAGGAGTACGCGAAGCGGTTCAACTCTGTCGAGATAGACAGCACGCACTACGTCATACCGCCAGCTTCGATGGTCAGGAGGTGGAGGGAGAGGGTGCCGGAAGGATTCAAATTCGCAGCAAAGTTCCCCCGGGAGATCACGGAGGAGAACATGTTCAGGGACGTCAAGGGGCTGGTCGATGCGTTCCTCAAGAACATTTCGTTGCTCGGCGAGAAGTTGGGGCCGCTCCTGATTCAGTTGCCTTACAACTTCGACCCTGAGAGCTACTTCGTGCTCAAGGACTTCCTGTCGACCCTGCCGTGCGGGTTCAGGTACGCCGTGGAGGCAAAGAACAGCAAGTGGCTAGGCGATCGGCTCTATTCGCTCCTAAGGGATCACAAGATGGCGCTCGTGCTCGCGGATCACCCGTGGGTGCCAAAGGTCGATGTCCTGACGGCGGACTTTTCATACATTAGGTGGGAGGGCGACAAGTCGAGGATCAGGGGAACCACGGGCGGAGTCGAGGTCGACAGATCGGCTGATACTGCGGCGTGGGCAACGAAGATCAGGAAGATCCTTGAGGTCGCGGACGTGTACGGGTACTTCACCAAGTACTACTCTGGGCATTCGCCCACGGATGCCTTGAGGATGCTCCAGATGCTTAGGGGGATGTGACCGGCACCATCACCCCTCAGGCGGGAGGGGCTGCCCGGCTTCTTTGGGATCTGAAGTCCGTGAGGGTTAGATAGAGCCCCTTCACAATCGTCAGGGAAGGCGGCAAGGAGCATATTGCCATGAGCAGGTGCCAATCTATTGTAACGGCGAGGTTTGCGCTGCTCACCACGATCGGCTGGATCAGGGCACGGAGGGCGTCTAGGGGGACCTCGATGGTGATCGAGCCCAAATGGAAAGCCGCCAGGACGTAAGCCAGCGAGAGGGCACCGAGCAGCAGCGTGGCTGGTCCGTACGCTTTGGATCCCCTGACGAATGATGCGATGAAGGCCGACGCGGCCACAACGGCGCCGAGGGCCGGCAGGTACGTGGGGACCGCCGCCTTGCAGAGCTCGACCATTGCAGGCTGCAGCTCCGATGGAGCCGCGCCGCTAGCCAGCGAGGGCAGGAGGGCCGGTACGGCGCAGAGGGTTGCGAAGATGGCTGCGGCGATCGCTGAGCTGAGGGCAGTTCGGATGATGAGGGATCTCATCGCCACAGACTTACCAAGCAGATCAGGCATTGATCGGAACACCAACCTCGAATTCGCCAAAATCCGTCTCGATATGAATGGACAGGAAGGTCCCCTTCAGCAACAGGAACAGGTTCGGCATCACCATTGTTAGCTGGGAGCTGGAGCGCTGGTGCGGTGGGGCGTTTATCTGCGTTTTCGCGCTGGTGGAGAGAGTGGAGTTAGCGTACGACAGGATTGCGGTTATGTTTGCCTTGAGGGGCATGTCGTTGTTGTTAGTGAAGCTGAACGGAAAAGTCACGCGGGAGTATGACATGTTGATCGGGAGGATGATTGGGATGCCGAACTCCACATCGCCCATGTATCCCCCCCAACCCATCTCGGACGCCCTCGAGAAGTTCAGGACGCCGATGCCTTGCACCTCGACAGAGGCGTTTATTGTGAAGGTGAGGTTCGTCCTTGAGGAGAAGAAGAGGTCAGCGAGGCTTATGGTAGGGGGGGCGACCGTGATCGGGAAGGCCCCTTCGAAAGACGACTTTGGCTCAACGTCGAGGGAGAGAGTTATGTTGTAGATCCCTCCGAATGGATCCGACACGGTTGCGTCTATTTTACCTATGACTGGAATGAAGTCGGAAAGGTTATCGAATGAGATAACGAGGATGGCGGAGATGGTAGATTCGTCGACCTGCGTGAAGTTGGTGGTGGCTATCCTGAGGTTGCTGATGGGCGGGAGCCATGGGACGGACGCCTCGACGTGACCTGATGCGCCGAGAAGCGGCGGGAGGCCCCCACCGAAGGAGGCGCGGAAGGTTATGGTGTCATTTGATGTGATCAGGCGGAGAAGCTCAGACTGGGGGAGGCTTCCCGCTGGAAAAGAGAGGTTGAGGGGGATCGACCTCGATACCCCGCCAGGTATGTCCATTGCAGGGACCGTGATGTTGAGCAGGACCATCCTGCTTGAGGACGCAGAAGCGTTGAGGGAGAGCGCCGAGAGCGGTAGGGGTCCCCTGTTCGCGATCTTTGCCTCGGCGTAAATCCCCATGCCCCCGCCAGAGGAGTTCAGAGCAGGCCCTTCAATCGAGATGCTTGCCGGGAGCGAGAGAGCGCTAATGGCAAGCGAGCCGACGGCTGTCGCGGCAATGACGATCGATATCGCGATCAGCGCATTGATTGCAATGAGCGGGGCTCGGGGGCGCTCTCGACCTTTGCGCATACAGGATCAGCGCTCCTACTCTCTGCGGAAGCGGTAATGAAGGTTTCTAACGCGAGATCAGGGACTGCCTGATCCGCCCCCCTCGGCTTTGGTGACCCCTCCCCGGTGTTTGCCATACCTACGCCTCATGTAAGCCCAGAAGGCAATAAGTGCCGCTGCCACTACCACCACCGGGAGGGCCAGCTCAAGGTAGGGGGGTGCGTCCTGGTAGACCGAGAATTCCCATGTGGCGGCGACTGTGTTCCCTGCCCTGTCGGTCACGACCAAGGTGGCTACGTGTGAGCCTGCCGGCAGCGGGCTGGAATATATAAGGATCGTGGAGTTGACGGTCGAGGATTGGGTCACGTCGTTCCCATCGATGAAGAGCTTGACGGAGCCCGGGACGGGGCCTACGTTGCCGCTGTAACTGAAGGCGAGCCTCAGGCTGCTCGAGGCGATCTGCGAGCCGTTGCTGATTGATGATTGGAGTATCGAAGGCGGCGTTAGGTCGATAAGGAAAGACCAGTTTGCCCAGGCGATGTTACCTGCGTTGTCCTTGACGAAGACCGAGACCCTGTAGTTCCCTTCAGCCAGATTCAGCGGGGGGCTGGTCAGGGCGGATGAGTTCGATGAAGCCGTGATCTCCTGCCCGTTCAAGATGAGCTTGACGGATCCAGCATCGATCCCCGACGTCGAGTCCGCGTAGCGCGCCACAATGACCTGCTGCGAGCTGTTCAGTGCAGTCCCGTTGCCGGGCGAGAACGAAAGGATCGTGGGCGGGGACGAGTCTTTCGTGAACGACCAGGCGGCAGACGCCTCCTTCCCTGAGGTGTCCATGAAGTACGCGAAGACCGTGTGCGGCCCGTCCGCAAGTTCCATAGTCAGCGTGAACCTCCCCCCGATCAGCGGGGCGTTGACCCTGACAGAATCGACCTCGACATAGTAGAACGATATCCCCGCGGGGCTGGAGAACGATGCCGAGATCGCGGGCGCAGCCTCGCGCACTATGGACCCGTTGATCGGGGAAATGGGGTTGACCGAGGGCGTGCTCTTGTCGACGGTGAAGCGGACCTCGGCGTATGCTACGTTCCCTCCCCAGTCAGCCACCGAGATCACTGCGGAGTGCTGGCCGTCAGCCAGCCGGATCGAGGCGTGGAAAGACCAGCCGTCCAGGTCGTCGCCGGAGGCTGTGCAGGGCACGGTGGAGCCGTCTACCGAGAGGGCGGCTGAGCTTGAGTTGATGCCAGAGACGGCATCAATGAAAGTGAAGTTGATGAGGGCGAACTCCGAGGTTACGGTGCTGCCGTTTGCAGGCGATGCGGCCACCAGTGATGGCGCCGTCCCGTCGACCGTGAATGACCAAGAGAGGGTCGAGTTGTTCCTGGCGTAGTCGGACGCGAAGACGGTTGCGTTGTGGGCCCCCTCTGAGAGCGGCAAGGGCGGCACGTAGGAGATGTTGGATCCAGTGACCACCGAGTAGAGAGTGACGTCATCGCCGTCCAGGAGGATGCGCAGGGAGAGCGGGTCGATCTCGACGTTGTCAGAGTATGAGGCGGCGATCTGTGGCCTGAGCGAGCTCGTGATCGCTCCTAATGCTGGAGAGATGACGGAAAGAGAAGGCGGGGTGATGTCAGTGGTGAAGGTCCAGAGGTAGTCGGCCCTAATGCCGATGTTGTCGCTGATAGAGATAATTACCACGTGGGGGCCCTGGACCAAGGAGGACTGGTAGCTGAAGCCGGTCGAGCTGATGGCTGCTGACGACGTGATGTCCACGCCGTCAAGAGATATCCGGACTGACGAGGGGTTGACGCCGGCAACTGCGTCATTGAAGTTGGCCCTGATCACGACGTTTGTGAGCCTGTGGTAGCTCCCATTCCCGGGGGAGAGACCGCCTACGATGGGAGGGGTCATGTCTACGTAAAATGTCGCAGCCACGCCGCTATTCGATTGGCCTAACTCGTCTGTCGCTATTATGGTGATGTTCGTCGAACCCTCTGGGTACGGCATGGTGTCGTTGAAGTAGAACCCGTCTTTGTACCGAAGGGGGAGGTCCAATATCCCGTTAATCCTTGCGACGACGCTGGTTATCGAGGAGAGGTCCGAGACGCTAACGTTGATCAGGACGCGCGAGTAGTTGTATATCTTGCCGTTTGTCGGCGAGAGGAGGGCTACTGAGGGAGGTGATCGGTCGACTGTGAACGCCACGGCGGCCGTGGAGTTGACCCGCCCGAAGGAATCCTCAGCGATTGCCCTGATCGAGTGCGGACCCTCTGGAAGGGAATAGGCGCCGACGAAGTAGCCCCCGGATGGAGCTAGCGTGACGTTAATTGTTCCGTCGATCTCGGCAACCACAGAGCTGATTGGGGACAGGGTCAGGACTGAGGCGTTTATTGTCAACGGATCGCTGTTGTAGGAGCGGTTGGATGGCGAGTTCAATACCACTTCGAGCTGGCTTACTGTGAAGCCGACTGGGGCCGAGGCGGAGCCGTCCCCGTTGTCGTCGAGCGCTGAGACGACCAGAGAATAGTGGCTGGGCGGCAGAGTCGCTTCGCCCTCCCATTGACCGGAGGCGTAGTTGTATGCCAGCGCGATGACGAGCTGCCCGCCGTTTATCGAGGCGTTTGCTGAGACGATGTTGTGGACGGACGAGATCTGCGCGGCGATCTCGACACGCCCGTCCGGGTAGAAATACGTCGCGTTAGCTGGGCTGACCACGGTTATGGAGGGGGAGTCGGCCTCAACCGCCATCGTTGCTATGACGAATAGGAGGGCGGCTGCGATCAGGGCTGCTGCAGCGTACCTAAAGCTTCTGGAGGTGGGAATCCGCCTGCTGCACTTGGGCGCGGCCCTTCCAGCAGGCGCAGCCATGGAACGCATGGCACGGCGAGGGGCTCTGATCATAATTAACACCAATCATCTCAAGATAGTGGAATCTTCTAAAAGAGCTTTTGGTAGGGCGGCTCCCTATTGGCAAGGTTGATTAGGTCCGATCATGATACTGTTTCGGTGGGAAGTGGCTCCGAATGGTCCTTATAATAGGCAGCAGTCAGCTCAGGTCTGCGCTGAGGATGGCTGATGTGATAAAGGCTGTTGAGGAGGGCTTCAAGGAGTTCTCCTCCAAGAGGGCTGTGATGCCGCCAAGGTGCCGGATTGACGTGGAGGGAGGGGCGGGAGCGTTCCTTTTCATGCCCGCCTACCTCCCGAGGGCGGGGGCGATCGCGGTCAAGGAGGTCTCCGTCCATAGCGGGAACAGGCAGGCGAGGGGGCTCCCGACAGTTCGCGGCGTGGTCATACTCAGCGATCCGAAGGACGGGAGTCCGCTGGCGATCATCGAGGGGGCAGCGCTCACGGCGATAAGGACAGGCGCCGCGGGTGCCATCGCTGCAAAATACCTGTCCAATAAGGACGCCGAGGCGGTCGCGATCTTCGGCGCCGGGATCCAGGGGAGGGCGCAGCTGGAGGGGCTTGCAGAGGTGAGGGGGATCAGGAAGGCATGGATCGTGGATCCAGCGGAGGCGGCTGCAAAGTCCCTTGCCGAATACGCTGCCAGGACGCTTGGGGTCGATGCCGAGGTCTGCTCGGACGCCGAGGGGGCGTGCAGGAGGGCAGGGATCATCGTGACGGCAACGACTTCGAGGGTTCCGGTAATCTATGGGAAATGGCTTGATGGAGGAGTCCACATCAACGGCATCGGCTCCCACGACCCGCAGTCGAGGGAGATCGATTCAGAGGCCGTCCTGATCGCAGCAAGGGAGGGGAAGGTGGTTGTAGATTCGTATGAGGCATGCCTGTCGGAGGCAGGCGACATAATCATCCCCATCAAGGAAGGCGCGATCGCGAGGGCGGATTTGCATGCGGAGATCGGGGAAGTGGCTGCCGGGGCAAAGCGCGGCAGGGAGTCTGAGCTGGAGGTGACATTATTCAAGTCCGTGGGGATCTCCGTTCAGGACGCTGCTGCGGCGATGGCTGCCTACCAGAGCGTTTTGAGGTCTGGCGCGGGGGTCGAGGTTGAGCTGGAAGATAAAGTCGTTATATAGGAGAGTGCCAATTTTTAGATGTATATCGTCGATAGGTGGAGTAGAGAATAATGGACAAGAAAAAGATAAATGCCGCAAAGGCCTTTTCCGTGTTTATTCTGTTCGCGCTTTTGGTTAATGCGGGCGTGGGCTCCGCCCTAGCGTACTCGAATGGCGGGATGTCCTCAACAGTTTCGAATCCGAAATACAGCACACATGATTTTATTGTAGACCATGCGCTGAGCTTCCTCCCGGAAGAGGAGAAGCAGTTCTTGGTTGATCGCTTCTCGAGGCTGCTGTATGGGACTGAGCTCCCCGACTATGCCTCTGCGGTAGGGGGTTACGGCATTGGCGACACTAGCAAGCACCACGTCTACTACTTCTCCAACAAGACGCTTCAGGACAATTCATCGGCCGTAAGAGCCCAGGCTATGTACAACTACGCTCTTCAGCTTATGATGGAAGGGGATCTCGACAAGGCCGTGATGATGATCGGGGCGATGACCCATTACATAACAGACGTCGGCTCTTTCGGGCACGTGATGGGGGCTTCGACCGATTGGGGCGCCCCCGACTTGGCAACGGTGACGGAGTATGAGGACTACGTCGGGAACAGGACCATGCAGTACGAGTCGAACACCTTCGGGAAGTACATCATTTTTGACGGCGAATTGACCGCGCGCACCGCCTACAACGCGACCCTTGAGCTCGCGTACAATACCACCTTCGGGGACAGCAAGGGCCGGTCGGCGGCATGGCTCAACGATTTCTGGTGCGGGTGCAATTCTTTGTGCCGCGAGAGGGCGGGGCAGACGCTGAACATAGCGATCAACCTTGTGGCGGATGTTCTGCACACTTTCTACCTTGAGGCGTCAGGCGAAGGCGGCATCGCTGCCATAACTAGCGCTACGGTAACCAACGGATCTGGCGTGGCGAACCTTGTGGGAGGCGGGATGGCAAGAGTATACACAGGAAGCCAGCTCTGGATGAACTTCACGGTCGCCAACGTCAATTTCAGCAGCCCTGTGCCGCTCCGGATTAGGCTCTACGACAACGGCACCCTCACCGGGGAATCCGTTGAAGTAATGGTCTCCCAAGGAAGTCCTTCACTCCAACCGTTCCTCATCTCTTCGATCCAGGGCCCAGCCGTCCATTACTATTCGGCTGAGCTGGTCCTCAACACGACCTTTGGCGAGGTCGTCAAGGACGTCGTGAACTTCTCTGTGAAGGCGGTAAACAGCTCGATAGGTGTGTCAGCAGCGCCGCTGAGCGTAAGCGGGGGGAACCAGACTAAGTCCTGGCAGATAACCGTCTCGAACACGGGCAACGATGCGCTGAACAGCGTCACGCTCAGGGTGAAGTCGGTGCAGAACGGAACCATCACGCCTTTGAACGCGACGATCGGCACGATCAGTGAGGGGGGAAGCAAAGCGGTCTTCTTGAATCTGACGACCTCTCCGAACAGTTCGATTGGAATGAAGCAGGTCATCATTGAGGCGAGGTACAAAGACTTCACGGGCGCCGAGAGGGCGCAGGATTTCGTGGTAACTTACAACGTAACTAGGGTCCCAACCGAGATCGATCTCAGTATCAGCCAAGCGGGAGTGAAGGTCAATGATTCGGTGTTTGTCACGGCGTTGCTGAAGGACGGCAACCTGGTGCCACTGGTGAACAAGGCGATAAGGTTCTACTCGAACGCGACTTACTTGGGCATGATGACGACGGACATGAACGGCTCTGCCACAATACTGGTGCCCACGGAGGCAGTGGGGACATTCGAGCTGAGGGCGGAGTTCAGCGGGGACAGCGTTTATGAAGGGGCCCAGCGGGCTATCACGATGCGAGTGCTGCCGATAGAGACGAGTGTGAGCATGCAGACAGAGGGCGCAGCGATAACAGGGAAGCCCCTCATGCTGAAGGCGTATGTGAAGGACGAGAACAACGCGAGCGTGGCCGGGATCACGGTTTGGTTCCAGGAGAAGTCAGGCAGCGACTGGGTCACCCTGGGTAGCGCGGTCTCAGACAATGCAGGGGTTGCAACTTTCAGCTACCAGCAGGTCAAGGCGGGAGAGTCGGTCTTCAGGGCCGTATTCGCTGGCGAATCGGTATACGACGGGAGCTCAAGCGCGGAGCTAAGCATAGTTGGCAGGGACGACCCGACCACCACGTATGCGATAATAATAGTAGCCATTTTGGCGGCAGCGGCAGTCTTCTACTTTGTCTTCGTAAGGCATCGATAATGTGCCTTACTTTTTTCTTTTTTTAGTTACTTGTCTCGAATTCCAGCCAAGATTGGCATGCAAGATCGGGGCGAAGCTTTCCGTTAATTGATTGCGAGCTTTTGGGGTTGCATTGGAACAAATCACCTGCATTGATGACCCCGCCTCGCGGGCGGGATCACCAACGCAGTTACTCCCCTTTTGGCACCCGACATGTTGGCTATTTCAAGCCAAATGCCAGTGCCATGTATATTAGATGGCTGCCGCGATATATATTGTTTTTGTGTTCAACTATTATACATATACAATAATATAGAAAATTGTTAAACAAATATACAATTAATTCAATTTGATGCGGGAGCCTGATGCTGCCTAAAAAAATTGAGCCCCACGGTTGGGGCGCGGAACGCCAGTCCGAGCAGATCGCAGGGTGCAGACCATTATGCGCCCGCGACCCTCTTCTCGGGGTACGCTTCGTAGAACTGGCGCTTGGCCCTTGAATCAGCCATCGGTTTCCTCAGCTTCTCCAGGGCCTCCACAGTCGTCTCCAAGAGGTTGCCAGGGATGCCTACCAGCAGCTCATCAGCCCTCATCTCCGTGTTCGACCTTGACCCATAGCACCCTAATCCCAGCTGGACCTCGCCCTTCAAGTAACTCGCCATCCCGATCGAGGAGCAAACGCTGGCCTCGGTCTGGAAGTCGAAGACGAGATGCTTGCCCTCCTTGTAGGAACGGCTGTGGCACACCCACATCGCCTGCTCAGCGTTGAGCCTGAGCACAACAACGTCGGGATATATTGTGCACTGCTCCAGAGGCGAGACCAGAATCATGGAGAACTGGCCCGGCAGGCCTTTAGCGTTCGCGCTGAGGCATTTCGCCGCTGCCTCGGGACTTTCGAAGAGGCCAAACGCGTGGTGCACCTCGCCCTTGGCAACTTTCTCTTTCACCGGCACGCCGAATGTCCCTGGACCGGGTCCGCATGCGAGCTCGGTCGGGGGGAGCGATATGGATCTACCCCATGTGGCCTCCATAACTGCCTGGCAGAACCGCATCTTTTTGGGCGCCAACGGGAAACCGTTGGGAACCTGTTCTCCTTGCTTGAGGAATTTAACTGCGACCGGCGGAATTGACAAACCTAAGACATCCTTCAACCGTTGAGCTGCTTCCCTGCAGTCCATTGAATTTCACCTGTCGTGAGGTGTGTCAGCCTTTCAATTAAGCTTTTTCGGAAGGCTATCGTCGACTTGCCCCAAAGCTGGCTCCTGAAGGCTTTATACTTCAAATAAAGGCTTGGAGATCAAGAGCCGTTCGGTTTGAGCATCCTTGAATTTACCGGAGAAAAACCCGCACAAAAAAAATTTAGCTTTTTATATGAAAAATATTCAAGTGTTTTCAAGAGGTTAAATAAATAGGGAGCTGGATGTATCCACATGGTGCTCAGCGAAGATGCTTCCTCCGAATTGATGCAGGGCGACGCCACCACTATCCCGTCTAGCGAAAATGTCCTTGATGGCGTTGACAAGAAGGCGACCATTTCAATAATACTGCCGACGTTCAACGAGGCGGAGAACGTACCTCGCCTGATTGGCAGCATCTTCAGCGTTCTTGCTTCAGCTGAGTTTGAGATAGTAGTCATTGATGACGGCAGTCCCGACGGCACCGCTGACCTCTGCCAAGGGATCGGGATGGCATGCGGAAAGATCAAGGTCATTGTCAGAGATGGGAAGAAAGGGCTTGCATCTGCAATAATAGACGGAATAAGAGAAGCGAGCTCCGATCACGTAGTAGTAATGGATGCGGACTTCCAGCACCCAACAGAGATATTGCCTTTCCTCTACGCCGAGAAGGAGAATGGGTATGACATTTTGATAGGCTCGCGCTATGTTGATGGGGCAGTCGTTAAGGACTGGGGTTTTGCGAGAAAGCTAATTTCAAGAGGAGCCATAAGAATGGCCCATTGGTTCCTTCCTAAAACCAGAGGCGTCCGCGACCCGATCTCAGGCCTTTTCATGATCAAGAAGAGGGTGATCGAAGGGGTCGATTTCGATCTGATAGGCTATAAGATCCTCCTCGAGATCCTGACAAAGGGGAATTATTGCGTGGTCCGGGAGGTCCCTTACACCTTCAGTTCGCGGCGAGGGGGGAAGAGCAAGATCTCCATTGGAGAGATATACAATTACTGCAAGCTCGTGTACAGGCTGTCGAAGCAACAAGCGGCGCTCAAACAAAAAGGGAATCGTAAACCCTGATCAGCTCGGTTATGACACGGGGCCATGATGATGTTTCCATCACCGCCTCCCTTCCTATCTTTCCCAGTCTGACGAGAGATCCCTTGTCGCCCAATATTCTGGCGAGGGACTTGGCGGCGCTCATCGGGTCCTGGGGAAGGAGGTACCCGTAACCGTTCAACCTTTCTGCGATCATGTCCCTCGAGCCGCTGAAGGCGACTACTGGCGTGGAGCAGGAGAGCGATTCCTTTGAAGCCCCGCCCCACACGGCGTCAATTGACTCAGCGCGGAATGGGGTGAAGGTCAACCAAGACGAGGAGTAGAGGGGGGGAAGTTCCGAGTTACGGACGTATCCTGTGAAAGAGACGTTTTCGAGGCGATTTCTCTCGGCGAATTCCTTCAAGTGAGCCAGGCCAGGACCGTCCCCCGCCATAATCAGCCTTACAGAAGGCATCAGCCGCCCCAGGTGCCTCATTATTTCGAGCAGCAGCCAAGGCGATTGCTCGCCAAGGTTCTTTGAGGGGAGGGGCATCCTGCCGGCATAGATTATCGTTGGCTCATCAGCCTTTTCAGACACTGGCCTGAAAAGAGATACATCTACTCCAACGTTTGGGAAGAGGGCGATCTTTGACGTCTCCACTTTCATTTTGTTGGCGAGGTAAGCAGCCTCCGACTTCAGTGGAACCAGATACTTGTCCGCACTCCGGTATGACGACCTGAAGAGGCGCCTCAGGGGAAGCAGGAAATCGCATGCGCCATGGTATTGGCATACAAGCCTGAAACCCTTCGCCTTTGCCCAAATCGAGAGGTATGGGAAAGACCACAGGTAGTAATTGTTGAAGTGGATTATGTCCGGGTTGACTGATTCTATTATCTTGTGTGCCAGAGGGTAGTGCGAGTTCCCGAATCCGAGGATCGGGGGGAAGTGCACCGTGTCTGGGAGCACGATGCATTCGTATCCATTGAGCGGTATTTTCATGACGGAGGCGGCTTCATCATGCATAGTGATAAGGGACACCTCGATGCCTCTCTCAGAGAGGAGTCGCGCGTACTCTTTGGAGAAGTGATACCGAGAGAGGTAGTCGCGGAGGGACCACCCAGCAAAACGGAAGTCGTGGAGGAGTAAGAAGGCAACTTTCATTGTGCGGATCCCCTCCCGATGGCGTCCTTGGTGGTGCCGATTCTCTTCCAGAGCAGGTAGTTGTCCCCCTTTAGGGACAAGAGGTATGAGGTGAGCTCGAGCGAGATCGCTATCGGCACTTTGACGATCGACATGGCGCCCAAGGATCGGCAGGTATTGACGAAGATCGAGAGCGCTGAAGCCGGGTGCAGCAGCGCTAGGCTCCAGAATGTCGTGGAGGAGGACCCCGTCAAATTCTTGATCTGCCTGTGCCCATACAGGATCCTCCGCCTCTGGTCGAGGAAGTCCGTCACTGTCGCGGGACCCCTGATCCAAACGGTTGCTTGCGGGACGTTCTTCAGAAGGTACCCCTGCCTCTTGATGGAGATCCCAAGGAAGGCGTCGTCGTTCACGATCTCTGGAGGGATTTTTTTGACTAACCCTGCCCTGATGGCTATCATATCGCCACCCAGATGGCTGAGGGATCCCGCTTTTGTGAGGAAGATGTTCGTTTCGTGGTGCAGCTGCCAAATGAACTGCGACGCGAAGCCAACCAGTTTACCTTTGTTGATCGGGACCGCTCTTCCGCTCGACGCGCCTACATTGCCGCTTATAGCGGAGATCAGCTCTTTGATTGATCCTGGCGCGGGCAGCGCATCGGCGGATATCATCACAATTATGTCTCCTTTCGCCTCCCTAAGTATGATGTTCTGAGCGGAGGACTTGCCAGTCCTGCGTGGTTCGGTTATGAGCCTGATCTTGGGGGCAACGCTTGACTTGCCCCTTACAATAGCATCGGTCGAATCGGTGGAGCCTGAAGACACGACGAGTATCTCCATCAGATGGAAATTGTCGCCGAGGGGCTGCGAATTCACGAGGTTGTCGAGCAGGTGGCCGATGTTCTTTTCCTCATTGTAGGCGCAGATGCCATATGTTATGTCTGCTTTCGAGGGTTGCTTATGCAAAGCCGATTGCGGGGGCGCAGCCTTGGAGGCGTATGATCTGAAGACGCCGATTAGGACGAAGAAGAATATGAACGACAGCGCCACTTTCAATGCGGTCCTGAACGCCCCGAATGGCTGGGAGTTGTTTATCGCCACGTCCAGGTAGAATGCGGTCTCCGAGACGGGCGAGAGAAAACGGATCATAAAGGTGTTGTTGATGACCAGGAACAAGATGGCGAGGAGCCAAACCTTTCTGAATATCCCCCTATCGCCTTGACCGGCCGTGTTGATCTCTATGAGCATGAACGCTAGGAGGTAAAGCACATAGCTCTCGCTGACCCATGGCCTTGTGAGCAGGAATATGGTTGCAGCCAATATTGATAGGCGCAGCACCTTGGCGAGCCCATAGCGGCCCCCGTCTGGATCGGCTTTGCCGCCTCCTGATCCAGAGGGGCGCCTTAAGTGCCGTATGAAAACCACGACGTAGAACGCTGCAAAAGCGAAGATCCAGAGGTAGCTGATCGCCGATAGGAAAGCTTCGCTGAACGCTCCTGGGAGTACAGAATTCACAGCCTCGAAAACGCTGAATGCTGTCAGACCCCCTGTTGCAGGGTAGTCCCTGATGTTCACGGCCTGGCTGCCCATCGCGGAGACGAAGCCATTAATCGGCCATCCAAAGAGGAAGAATGGCAACACGATCGACAACGCGGCGCTTATGGAGAAGGCGATAAAGAATTGGTGCCTTACCCTGGAGGCGAGGTAAAAGATCGGCGTGAATATGCCAGGGATTACCTTGAGGATTGAAGCAAACCCCAGAGAGATGCCCGCGAGGTCGTCTTTCTTCCGAAGGATCATGAGGAGGGCGACGAGGGTGAGGAGTATGGGGAGAGAATCGAACATGCCCCAGACAGAGGATATTATTATCACAAGTGGGTTGAAGAGCCAGAAGCCAAGGATTTGGGCTGATTTTTTCGGGTCATCTGAAAATTTTGAGGATATGACGCCACAGAGGATATCTCCAACTATCGCGGGTTGCTTGAGCAGGAAATAGTACAGGAGTGGGGACGGGTCGAGTGTTGAGAGGGAGTTGTAGGCGAGGTACGCAAGCCCGCAGAACAGCGGCCAAATCGGGGGATAGCCCACAGATGTCATGTTTCCGTAGAGTGAGAAAGTGATACCTTCAATAGGCTGCAGCAAAACGTATGGCGAGCTCCCGTTCGCAACGTAGTATCCGACCCTTGCAAAAACTTCGAGGTCCCAAGGATGGCCAGTAAAGGTTGCCAGGAGCTCTCTCACCGCGAGCCCTATCAGTATCATGAGGAGGGGGCGCTTCACTGACGATCTACCGCCATCGCACTTATTGTCTGATGCCCAGGCGATATATCCCCTTTTCTTTTACCCTGGCTCGGGGCGCGAACGGCTGCAGATGGGATGGGGATGCGGAAGCCATATTTGATGTAGACCACACAACATAGGCGATGAGTATGCCCGTACATGATTTCGTCATAGACCCTTTCGTGCTCAGGATCATACCTAAGAGCGCCAAAGGGAACATCGTCGATGTTGGATGCGGATACGGGCTGTTCGGGCACATGATAAGGTTTGAGAGGGGATACGAAGGCGCCTTGATAGGAGTTGACCGATCCCCTTTACATCTGTCGAAGATTAGGAGGTATGGGTCAGGGATCTACGATGCATTGATCCTTGCTGATGCCACGCGGATCCCGCTCGGCGACGGGTCGTCCGAGATAGCGATAGCACAGGAAGTGATCGAACACCTCTCTAACGAGGATGGCGAAAGGCTCCTCGACGAGCTGGAACGCATAAGCTCAAGGTTAATCATTGTGACAACGCCGAGGGGGCGCCTCCCTCAGGATTGCGAAGGGAGCCTCGAAATTCACCGATCAGGCTGGTCTGAGAAAGAGTTCATCTCAAGGGGCTATGAGGTGATCTATGCAGGGTCTGTCCAGATGTCCCTGAGGGGGTCGTCAGCCTTTTTCTCGATCTTCAAGGTGCTGAACGCGTTGATGGGATTAATGCCTGATTTTATAAAACGGAAACTACCTAAGTACGAGCTCGTTGCGTTCAAGGTTAAGGGCTGATTCTAATATCAGGGCAATCGTTGTATATCGATATCAGGTCGCTGGCCACTCGCGACCAGTTATTCTTGGCTGCGTAGGCACGGTTCTGTGTCGCCATCTCTCTCGCCAGGGCAGGGTCGCTGCTCAAGCGGGACAGTGCCGCATGGAGTGCGTTGCTGTCGCCGGGCGGTATAAGGAAGGCTGAGGCCCCGTCTTCGACCATCTCGCGTATCTCTGGGAGGTCTGACGCGACAACGGCTTTGCCGTATGAGGCGGCCAGGTGGAATACGCCACTGGTGCCGGTCGCCACCAGGTAAGGGAGCACAACGACATCAGCAGAGGCGAATACGGAGGGGATCTCCTCTTCTTTTACGTAGTCCAAGAAGCGGACGCCATTCCCAGCCAACTTCATCTTGTATCCTTCCAAGAAACCCGTGAAGTTTGGGTGGGACTGACCCCCAATCCACAGCTCGACTTTTTTCGAGCCCATCTTCAGCGAGGAGTAGGCGTCGAGCGCGACCGATAGCCCCTTGTAGGGGCTCATGTGCCCGAAGAAGAGGATGCGGAAATCCCTCGCATTCTTGATCCTTTTTTGAGGGGCGGGAGAGGGGTCTCCTGCGCCATGGGGCACAAAAAATGCATTAGCGCCGTAGCTCTCCCTCAGGTATCTCGAGTACGACCGCACGGTAGTGGTGACGGCGTTTGCCCTTGTGAACAGCCAAGAGGCTAGCCTGATGGATATGCGGTTAATCAGCGATGGTTTAAGGCCGACTTTCTTCAGGTCCACCTTTTCAGCAAGATTGTGGATAGTGACTATAGTCCTGAAGCCCAGGAGCCTCGAAAAGAAGGGCATCGAAAGCCCGATGAAGTTCGAGAGCCTTGATCGCCCGAAGCTCTGGAAGTGCATATTGAAATGGACAACGTCCGGATGCCGGACCAAGATCGCCCTGATCACTTTTGCGAAGGTGAGTGGGCGGTCGGCTTCCCAGATCCTGTGCACCGTTGCCTTCTGGCTGATTAGCTCTTGGGCAGGGGCGCCTTCCGCCTTATCAGCGATTATGTCTATATTGCCTATTACTTTCTTCTCTAGAAGCGCACCTACCAGCGCGCCCGAATGCTCAGCTAGCCTTGCTTTGTTCGGGGGGAATGAGGAGATGAAGCAGAGCCGGATCGGCCTCTGTTTGGATGCTGATGCGCCTCCCGCTTTCCGCCAGGCTTCATCACTCGCCTTGGACATTGAAGCTGGCTGGCTGCAGCTCATGCCATTTCGATCAGGGGGCGATGGTGCTGATGGCATTTGGGTATCGCCTGGCGCTTTAATTAAGTCCGGTGAAATATATTTAGCTTGCTTGCAGCGGAACCCGCCGCTTATCTTTCGACCGAGGTTGCATTAGTGTAACGTCGGTCCGAAGCATAAAAAAGAAAAAGGGGGTTTAGGTCACTAACTCGACTATTGAGATGGCGTCTAGATAGCCATCCGCGTTCGAGTCGTAATATTTTATGACCGCAGCTTTCCCATACAGATCATAGCTCTGGTAATTCGAGATCACGGTAGATGCTGCGAATGTGCCTCCGCCGCCCAGCCCGCTGACTATCAGGACGTACCTTCCGTAGTCATCGTCGTAATAGACCTGGAGCAGACCGTAATCGGCGGTCATCGCCCCCGTACCGTTGTACTCAATCTTGTAAGTGTTGTTTGACGTCCAGACTTGGAGGTAATCTGTGCCATTATTGAGAAGCGTCACTGGGAGGGCGAATGAGTAGGGGGGATAGCCCCCGTCTTTCTTCAGTGAGTTGTAGTAGAATGCCCCTTGGTTGACTCCCGATCCGCCCATTATCACGAGGTTCCTGTCTGTCAGGGCCGTGAAAGAGACCTTGAATGTCGAGGGGTTGTAGGTCGATATGTAGTCATCCATGGTAACGTACTGCGCGTAAACAGATGAGGCGGATGACTGCCCAAGGGTGATCCCCAGGCTTACCGCACTCATGACGTCCATTGTGTGGGCGCTTCCGCAGGGGGCATGGGGGCTGCTTGACGGGACAACTATAGTCATGTTCAAGGCACCGCCAGAGTTGATGAATGGGAATGGATAGTCCTCGAGTGAGACACACACGGTGAAGTAGACGGTGGACGTCGAGTTCACGTTGCCGGCCGAATCGAAGGCGAATATCCTCAGGTGATGGGTGCCGAGCGCGAAAGTCTGCACATTGTTGACGTAGAAGCCGCCGGAATAAGTGAGCGTCACGTTCCTCGTGCCGTCTATCATGGCTATGACAGAAGTTATTGGGGAGGTGTCAGTGACTGTTGCGTTGATCTTTATCCCGTGATAGTAGTATGTCGTATTGGCTGGCGAGTTTATGATGACTGAGGGCGGGGCAGCGTCCACGGTGAAAGAGACCGTCGCCTGTGAGTTGCTGTTCCCTTCGCTATCGTTCGCGAATATCCTAATCGTGTGGTAGCCGTCATTGATTGTTGGGGTGGCAGTATAGAAATCGGTGAAGAGGTAACGGGTGAGGGTGATGTTGGTTGATGAATCGATCTGCGCTATCACCTTGTCAATGGCGCTGTAAGACGAGGCTGTCACATTGATGAAGATAGAGTTGGTCGTGTACGTGGAGTTGGTTGGCGAGTTGATCTCTACGACAACTGGGCCGTCAGCCCTTACAATCGCAAATATAGATAGGAAAGCGATTATCGCTAGGAAGGCGGAGAGTCGCTTATTCAACCTCATGTTCTTCTCTCCTATAATACCATTTTCGAGGCTTACGGAGATATAATAATGACTGCTGTATTTAAAAGGGTTTTTTGTAGGCGCGCGCGGCGCTGTCGGATGTGCTCCCGAGAATGGCTCCTGTGGGCAGGGCGCAGCAATGCGCGCTAGTGAAAAAAGCTGCGACCCCATATAAATAGGACGTCCAAGAATAGGAGTCGTCCGAGGACAGTAATGGTTAATGAGGTGCTGAGCTGGAAATGGGATCCAGGATCGCTTCTGCGCGGCTTTGGGTGCTCTCTTCGGCCTACGCAGTAAACCTGATCTTCGGCATAGCCCTGCTCGCAAACCAAATGGGCATCCAGTACTATTATGCCTACGTGCGCTGTGATCTCAGCATAACCTTTATCGCCCGTGATTTGGACCCGATCATCTGGATAATCACAACCGCCACGATATCGGCTGAGCTGATCTTTGACGGTTTAGCGCGATCCAAAAAGATTCCCAAGGGCATAATCATTCTGCATGCCACCCTGCTCGGGAGCCTTTTTGCCTACGCATTTGACGCGAGGGCTGCGGCGCTCATCTGCGTGCCATTCGCTTTTTCAGCCTTCGCAATATCATACTTCTCGGCGAGGGGGGGCGGCTGGCGCGAAGCCAAATTCTTGAACATGTTACCAGCGATGACCTTAGCGATAGCAACTTTCATCCTGATTGCTATAGAGGGGGCATCGCTTTCATCCTGGATAACAAACGCTTTCGACTACCAGACCCCTTTTGGGGGAGGCGACCGATGGATCTTCCCCCTGATTGAGATGAATTTTTCTAATTTGCTGTACCCCGTCACGCCCCTGCTAATCATCATTTTGATAATGAGCTGGCTATGGCTTCCTATTCTGCGGAGGCTCAAGCCTAGGCTAAGCTTCATAGAGCGCGCACTTGTCCCGAACGGCGGAGATGGCCTGACGCTCCCATTGGGGCAAAAGGCGCAATTGGTCCTGCTCCTGTTCGCCGCAGCGCTGGCATTTTTTGTTGCCTACTACCCGTACATCAGGGCCCCACCGCCCTACCTGGCCGGGATAGACGCAGTTTACTATTACAAGTACATCATCGAAATGGATGCGAATGGGATCGGCCAAGCGATCCTATCCGACAGGCCCCTGTACCTCCTTATGCTGCACGCCCTCGCGTCGCTTTCTGGGCTCTCCGCGGATGTTATCGTAAGGGCGATGCCGGCCGTTTCCTCAGCCCTGCTCGCACTCGCCACCTTTTGGTTTGTCAAGGTGGGGACGGGGAGGGCAGAGACAGGGGTCCTTGCTGCACTATTCTCTGCCACCTCCTTCCAAGTGACGGCAGGGATGATGGGCTACTTCCTGGCGCAGATCTTCTGCGTAATAGAAATGATCGTTGTATTTACCCTGCTGCTGAAGGGCGCGAAGGGAGAGGCGGCGAAGTATTGCGCGCTGGCAGGGATCGTCTCCGTCATCGCTTTCCTGACACACCCCTATACGTGGGTCCTCATGGCTGGCGGGATCGGGCTATACCTTTTGGCATTATTTATCCTCGACAAGAGGAGGGACAGAGGGCTGTTTCTCCAGGCGCTGCCGCTATTGGCCACTATGATCATAGTCGCCGTAGCATTGCCGTATTTGGGGGGGCAAAGTTTCCACAGCATGAGTCTTGTCTCTGTGCTGAAAGCCATCTGGGCAAAGTTCGTCGAGGGGCTGGGCGTCGCTAAGATCACGATGCTGCATACTTCGATGGCATTGATGATCCAGAGGTGGGTAGGCGGCGCTTTCGGCAGCCCCCTGTTTTACCTTTTTAGCATATTCGGCGTGGCATCCATGGCTAAAATGGACGGCTTCAACAAGCTATTGCTCTGCTCTCTGATTGTGCCATCTTTGGGGATACTGGCGATTGTGCCTACTTATGAGCCCCTTTATTACAGGGTAGCATACGTCATACCTTTCCAAGTATTGAGCGCACTTGGATTCTGTTGGGCGCTTGCCAAGGTCTCTCAGTTTCTGAGGGCATCAGGCCACGACAGGAGGGTTGTGATAATCATCGAGGTTTTGCTCATTGTCCTTGTGGTCCTGATCTTCCTCAACTACGCCCTCCGAATCACGAATCTCCCTGTACTTAGGCTGCCTAAGTGAATCTATCTGAAGCTTCGCCATTAAGAAAAATAAAAAAGGTTTGCTGCTTGCCCTGTCCTTTTCTTTTGGAGGGGCTTATGCACCACGGCACAAAGCCGCTCCTGCATTCCAGCTCGGCGGGCAGCAAGCGCTCTGCTTTCATGTTAAGGATTTCAAAGCACTTTCTTATGGGGGATTATTTTTGTCGGTTTTGGCTTGGTCTTAACGAGATCCGTCTCTTTCTTCACTTTGGTCACTAGCTTCTTTGTCTCCTTCTTTGCCCCTGTTGCTATCTTCTTGGCTATCACTTTTGGCTTCGCTTTTGGGACTTTTGTTTTCACGGCCTCGGTCTCTTTCTTCACTTTGGTCACTAGCTTCTTTGTCTCCTTCTTTGCCCCTGTTGCTATCTTCTTGGCTATCACTTTTGGCTTCGCAGCCTTAGCCGACAATTTCTTTGCTGGTTTCGCTGGCTCAGTGGGTTCCGATTCACCCGTCGGTTTTCCGCCAGGTCCGGTAGCCGCTTTGCCTTCAGCTGATGCGGGCTCGGAGGCAGCGGTGGCTGATGCCGTTCCAGTCGGCGCGCTGCTGGCTGCTGAAGGATCCGCTGTTAGTGCAGTGGCAGGCGCTGGAGCGCTGCCGCCGACGCTGAGACCTGGCGTTGGCTCAGGAATGTATACGCTGACCCCTGTGTCGGATTTCGATCCGCTGACTTTGCTCTTGATCTGGCTCAGCTGGCTACCAATGGTCGATATCTCGCCCTTGAAGTCATACTCGCTTTTCACGCTGAGCGCGGCGATCTTCCCTTCGATCTCCTCCAGGATCCCTTCCACGCTATCGGTCTGGCTCACCCTGTTCCTCAAGGTGCCTCCTAGGATTATTTCGACGGCTGGCATCGCGGCCGCAACAAACACGCCGAGCCCAAACGGGACAACTATGCGCAGGAAGAGCGCGTTGTACCAATCTGAGAAGGCGGTAAGCCCAAGCCCAGCGTAGATTGTTGTGTTGTATAGCGAGACCAGCACCAGAGCTGTGCCTGCGATAGCCAGGATCATCTTGAAGCGGCTGGGTTTCACGAACGCAATGGATAGGGCAAACAAGAGCGTCGCAGCTTCGAAGTATGGCAGGACGTTCGATATTATCGAGTAGTACTGGATGCCATTCGGCCACGTCTTAAGCACGAGCTCGTTGTACAGGGAGGCGACGAAAGCAGCGAATAGCACAAGGCTTGCTATCCCTAATATGACTGGCAGGTATTTCATTGCATTTGGTGTTTTCTGCATCTGACCAATCCTCGTCTTCTCTTCTCGTCAAAATATCGGGTAAGTGTTATTTGCAGAAGGTATCAAATAAACGTTTTTAATTTTCGGATTTGGTTCGTGTGAAAAAGTCGCTGCTTCTACTTTTACCACAGCGTTTGAAAGTTCTACCTATGCGCAATCCGCTCCAGAGCAGCATTCGCGGCGGGTGGCTAATTTTTTTTGGCGATCAGAGTTAAATAATAAAAGTGCAGACTTGCTTCTGCGGAGGGCAAAAATTGTCTAAAGGGGATTGCCGTTATAGCGGTGTTCGACTTTTCAGTTGATCGCCTGAACTCGAATTTTGTATGCAGAATTTCAAGCCCCCCTGACGCGGAACGAGAACTGGCTGAAGAGCTCTTGCGAGAGATTGCCTCAATTGCGATCTGCGGGAGATCTGAGCCGGCGCTCGAAGCTCGCTGCAAGGGGGACGGCCGGAGGGCTGCTGGTTGAGGGCCACAATAAGCGTGATCCTGAGCGTAGTGGCATTGGCCCTATGCTTCATATCGGTGCCTTTGTTGGCAGCCTACGTAGGCGGCTGGATCGCCTACTGGGGTGCGCTCGCGATGAGCGTGATCTGGGCAGCGATCCTCCTCTGGCTGAAGTTGACGAAGATGTGGGAGGGGGATGACTAATGGCTGACCAAGTGCCAATACCCGTAGCAACCACCGAGTCCACTCTGTTCGTGACCTTGGCTGTGGCGGCGATGCTGGCCGTGAGCGCCGGCATAGGGATATACTTCTTCAGGAAGGCTAGGAGCTTCGACGACTGGATGGTAGGGCACAGGGACATGGGGCCGCTGGTGACAGGCTTCGCCCTAACTGCCACTTGGCTGAGCGGGTGGGCGATCTTCGGGAACGCCGGCCTCTCCTACACCTACGGCTGGTCCGGCAGCTGGCTTGTCGGCACGATGAACTTGATGGGGCTATCGCTCTGCGTGGTGATCGGGCTCAGGATGAGGAAGTACGCCTCGATTGGTGCCCGGACCGTCCCGGAGGTCGCGAGGATCAGGTTCGACAGCAGACTCGTGCAGGCGCTCGCCGGCCTCACGATGAGCATACTTTTGATAGTGTACAGCATAGGCCAGTACAAGGCGATGGCCTCGGTCTGGAAGCTCACCACAGGGACCGACTGGGCGATAAGCCTCTTAGTGACTGCGATACTCTGCGCCGTCTACATAATCGTGGGCGGATACGCGGGCACCCAGGTCTCGCTCGCTCTGCAGGGAGCGATATTCATGGTGATAGGGTGGATATTCGGCATAGCCTCGATCTTCTGGGCAGGCGGGCCGTCCGCGATCGCCGACGCGATATCGGCATCGACTTACGTCAAGCCAGGCGGGGTCGTGACACCGGTCGCGCTCGGGAACTACACTGCGTCGCTGGCGCCCTCATTCCCCGGCTACGACTGGATAGGCGTGATCGGATCGCTGTTCATGTTCCTGCTGATGGCAACGGGATTCCCGCACAACATCGCTAGGTTTCTCGGCGCCAGGAAGGCTTCGAAGAGGGAGATCGGCGTGCTGATGGCCATAGTTGCCCTGAACTGCGTCACCCCGCTGATGATAGGGGCGATGGGTTTCTCGGCGAGGGCCGTCTGGGGAGGGGAGCTCATGCTCTCCGGTCCGGTCTACGGAGACGCGGCTGCGTCGCTTGTGAGCATGGCGATCGGTGGGCCGGTCGGGGCGGCAGTCTTCTCGATGGCTGTCTTCGCGGCAGCAGTCTCGTCCCTCGCAGGGATGGTGATGATAATGGCGACGAACATAACCCGCGACATAGTCCACAACGCCGTGCCGAAGATCTCCCCGTCGAGCCTCCTCAGGCTCTCGAGGGTACTCGTCCTGCCGTTCGTCCTGATACCGCTATGGTGGACTTACACATCGCCGCCCCCCGTCCTCTCGGAGTTCATGTCCGGCTCGGCCGTCGCGCAGGGCGGGATCTTCTTCTTCGTAGTCGCGGTGTCCATGTACTGGAAGAGGGCCACGAAGTGGGGGGCCGTGTCCACGATACTGTACGGCATGGGAATGGCGCTCCTCCACCCCAGCGTCTACGGCAAGTACCTGCCGCCTTTCACCCACTGGGGGGTTTGGGCGCTTGCACTGATGGGCGGCTGCGCCGCGGTCTACGTCGTGGTCAGCCTCCTGACGAAGCCCGTGCCGGAGGAGAAGCTCTCGCGCCTCTTCAAGAAACAGGGGGCGTGAGGTCCCCCTCACCTTTTTTGTCCCACCCAGCTTCTGCGCCCTTGGGCAAGCCGATCCGTTTGGTGGAGCGGGATCTACATTTATTATTCCAGAGCGCGTAAAGTGATCTATGGCAATTAAGGACGTCATGGGTGCAGATGGCACCGAGGCTTTCATGCTCTCCAATGAGGCGATAGTGAGGGGCGCCCTGGAGGCGGACGTCAAGGTCGTGGCTTTTTACCCGGGGGCACCTACCTCAGAGATCCTCGATACGTTCTCGGAGCTCTTGGCGAGCTTCGACTACCAGATGCAGATAGCCACGAACGAGAAGGTCGCGCTTGAGGTATGCGCAGGCGCCTCGTTCGCCGGGCTCAGGAGCCTGACGGCCATGAAGAGCGTGGGCGCAAACGTAGCGTCCGACATGCTCTTCGTCTTGGGTTACACGGGCGTGCGGGGCGGGATGGTGATCGTGATAGCGGACGATCCGCACGCACACTCCTCGCAGACTGAGCAGGACGGGAGGTTCTTCGCGCCAGCCGCTTACATCCCGATGCTCGAGCCGTCCACCGCCCAAGAGGCGAAGGACATGGTCAGGGCAGCGTTCGAGATCTCCGAGAGGCACAGGGTTCCTGTGATCATACGGACTGTCACGAGGGTCAACCACCAGAGCGGCGTGGTGAGGCTCGGAGAGATGAGGAGGTCGCCCTTCCGGAAGGTCAGGTGGTCCGAGCTGAAGGAAGAGTACAGGACGCTCGGTGAGGTCGCAAGGAGGAAGAAAGTGGGCATGCTCAGGCGGTCAGCCGAGATAGAGGCCGAATTCGAGGGCTCTCAGTTCAACAGGGTGCTCCCTGGCAGCGGCGACGTCGGAATCATCACCTCATCGGTCTCTTACCTCTACGTCCTGGAGACGCTCAAGACGATCGGGATCGAGGGCAAAATGCCGGTCCTGAAGGTTGGGACGACATACCCTGTGCCGAGGAGGCTCGTCGGGAGCTTCCTGAAGGGCCTCAAGGGGGTCATCGTGGTGGAGGAGCTCTCCCCCTACATTGAGAAGGAAGTCTGCGTCATAGCGAGGGAAGAAGGCTTAGCACTCCGCGTGTACGGCAAGAGGGATGGAACATTCTCGGAGGCTTGGGAGCTGAACCCCGACATAGTGGCTGCGGGGATAGCCAAGGCGGCAGGTTTGGAGTACGCCCCAAAAGACGGCCTCTTGGATGAGGCGAGGAAGCTCAAGGAGGGCATGCCGGAGAGGTATCCGACGTTCTGCCCCGGCTGCCCCCACCGAGGGACTTTCGTGGCCCTCAACCAGGCCCTGAAGGCGCTGTCAGCCAAGGGCACCGGATACTATTTTGCGAACGACATCGGCTGTTACTCGATGTGGGTGTTTCCACCCATATCCAAGGCGGACAGCTCTCTGTGCATGGGGGCTTCGGTCGGCATAGCGAACGGCCTCGCAAACGTGATAGAGGATCGGGTGGTGGCTGCGGTGGGGGACTCGACGTTCTACCACGCTGCGCTGCCAGCGCTGATGAATGCGGTCCACAACAGGAACAAGTTCACCCTCCTCGTCCTCGACAACTCCGTGACTGCGATGACGGGGCAGCAGCCCAACCTCTCGACGGAGTATACAGCCGGGTGGAGGGAAGGGAAGAGGGTGCCGATAGAGGACGTCTGCAGGGCTGCGGGCGTTGAGTTCGTCGAGGTTATCGACTCTTACCAGGTGAAGGAGAACGTCCCCGTGCTGAAGAGAGCCCTGGAATTCGACGGGCTCTCGGTCGTTGTCTCGAGGAGGGAGTGCGCGCTCTACGGCGACCGGAGGAAGCGGAGAAGGGGGGAGGCTATTATCCCCTTCGGGGTTGACAAGGGGCTGTGCAGGAGGCCTTACGCCTGCATCAGGGACGTGTACTGCCCGGCGCACGAGCTCGATGCCGACCGCCAGCCGAGGATATCGCCTGATCTCTGCGACGGATGCTCGGTCTGCTCGAGGATGTGCGCGTTCGGGTCCATAAGGAGGGCTGACCAGAAATGAGCTACAGCATATTCATATGCGGTGTCGGGGGGCAGGGGCTTGTCTTGCTCACGAGCGTCATCGGCAGGGCTTGCGCCAGGAGCAATAAGAGGGCCATCACAGGGGAGATGTACGGCCTGTCCCAGAGGAGCGGGACAGTCTCGGTCCATTTGAGGATAGGGGATGACGCCCACTCGCCATTGATACCTTACGGGAGCGCCGATGCCCTGGTAGCGTTAGAGGCGACGGAGGCGCTCCGCTACATCGAGTACTTGAGGAAGGGGGGGCTAGCACTCGTGAACGGGAGGATCATGCACCCCCCGATCGAGACCTCGAGGCTCTTGGCTGATAGGTCTGCCAGCTATTTCTCACTTGAAGAGATCCTTAAGCGGCTGAGGTCATGGACTGACAAGGTGGTCGTCGTTGACGCTCTGAGGATAGCGAGGGAGAGCGGCAACCCCATCGCGGAGAACACGGTCTTCCTTGGCTGCCTATCCGCCCTCAGGGATCTGCCGGTCGACGAAAAGAGCCTTAGGGAGAGCCTGGCGGAAACAGTCCCGAAGGGCACCGTCGAGCAGAACTTGAAGGCTTTCGACGCGGGCAAGAAAACGGCGATCGAGGCTCTCTGCTCCTTCGGGGTCTGCAGGTCCTGAGGGGCGCTCGGACGACGGATCGTTGCTTTTCTTTCTTTTTCGTTTTTGTTTTTTAGGGAAGCGTTCGAGGTTTGCCCTGAAGCTACGATGTTGGATCTCCCACTTTTAGATCATAAAATACATATTTTTAGTCAGTAAAAACCTAGGCGATCAGGTCAGGAGATCGAATGCAAGGAGTTTAAGCGCCTGGCAGCGCAATTCATTTGCCGTAGAGGACGTCCAGCACGTACCTGGCGTATGGCTGGAGGTGCTGAATCTGGGACTTTGAGATGAACGCCAGAGAGACCTCAGCCAAGTCTGACTTCTTTATGAGGCCGAGCCTTGCGTAGAAGAACGCGGAGGCAGCTAAGATCACAACCGCGCCCGCGAACCAGGGGACGGGCAGGAAGTAGAGCGGAATGGACACGATGAGTGGGATCGCCGCAGCCGCTGCATTCTGCTTCCACCCAACAGAGTAGCCGATCCCCCTGGACATGATCGAAACTGCCAGCGTGGCGACGACGAAGCCCGAGACGTACGAGATGGCTGCGCCGTTCTCACCCCAGATCGCGACGAGGAACGGGTAAAGAACTATCCTGGGTACGTTGTACGCGAATCCGAGAACCGTCACGCTTCGGTATTTGCCATATGCGTAGATGAGCGAGTTAAATCCGGATGGGATTGTCGCGAAGAAGGCGGCGAGGAGGAGGATCTGGAGGGCTAGCGAGGAATCGGCATAAGCCTCGCCGAGGAGGGAGAGGGGGATTCTGGGGTAGACTATGACCGCAGCGGCGAGGGGGGCCACTATCGCAGTTGTGAGGAGCGTCGCGCGGTTGGTCGCCCTCTTCCTGCCGTCCTCCATTCCGCTCAAGACAGGGAACATGAGGCCGAGGAGGGAGAGGGGGAGCGAGTAGACGATGTAGGCGATCACCTGGGCAACATAGTATGTCCCGGCCTCGAGGTTCCCCGCAAACCCGTACACGCCGAGGACGCCGAGCCAGGAGCCTGCGGTGGCGACGAGCGACGGGAGGTACGAAGGGAGGCCGACCTTCACCGATTCTGAGGCTGCCTGATAGCTTGGCTTCGTGATCCCAATAGCCCCCCTGAGGTATGCGAGCATTATCAGGTTCTGAGTGACCGAGGATACGACGTAGGCTGCCATTACGCCCTCGAACGACCACCCGGCGTAAAGGAAAAGCACTCCGAGCACAACCCTCAGGACGCTGGCTGAGACCGAGGAGAGGGCTATGACGCTGGTCCGGAGCGTCGAGTTGTAGAATGCCTGGAGGGGCGGCACCGCGCCGTACGAGAAGATCAGCACTACGAGGAAAGGTATCTCGAAGCCGGGCATCGGGTAGAGGGCGCTCGCGACCGCGACGACCGCAGCGGCCACGCCGCTGAGGGTGAGCGAGAGCGCGACCGCCGAGGAGAGTATCACGCCCATCGATGCCTTGTCGCCCTTGCCCTGGGCCTGACCGAGCATCCGCGTTATTCCGGAGGAGATCCCGAGGCTGAAGACGCTCGTGACTATCGAGACGACCCCTATAACTGCGGCGGCGTCGCCGATGACCGATGCGCCGACGAACTTCGTCGCGACCAGCCAGTAGATGAAGCCGAGGAAGTTGGCAGCTATCCCGGAGATATAGAGCCAGAGGCTCGACCGGATAACCCTGTTCAGGGACATTGCGATAAACCACCGGCTTTGCTGACGATATCACCCTTGGGGGATTTATCCTTATCCTAGTTGGCTTGCTTTAAATGGAAACGAGGCCGATGCCCTGGGCAATGAAGATCAGCCCGAGCGCGGCAAGGAAGACGCCGAGGGCAGCAGTCAGCTGTCCCTGCCTCGGGTTCAGGAACCTGTTGTACCTGTGGACTGCGTATGAGACGGAGGTGTAGTAGGCTAGGTCGGCTGCCCAGTGGCCAGCCGTGACCACCGCGACGCCCGCCATCCCTGCCGAGTTGAGCCCCAGCAGGAGGAGGGCCAGCCCGGCCGTCGCCCACCAGATTGGCTGGGTCGGGTTGAACGCCGTGTAGAAGATCCCGCCGCCGACCGACGAGTTGAGCCTCGCCTTCTCCATCCTGATCCCTTCGCTGGAGGCTCTCCTCCTGACCATGTTCGCCCCCATCAATGCGAGGACGGCTCCCCCGACAAGGTAGAATGCGCCGCTGTTGCCCTCGAGGATCCAGCCGAAGCCAAAGAGTATGATCATTATGATGATGGATTCCCAGATCATATGGCCCGCTATTACGAAATGACCGGTCACCCTCCCCTTCTTAGTGGTGTCGAGGACTGTGAAGGCGAAGAGCGGGCCCGGGATGACCGCGCCGCTGAGGCCTACAAGGAGGCCTACGGAGAAGAGCGAGAGGAGCTCGAGGAGCATGTCTATCGACCTTGTTAATCGCGCGCCACGTATTTATAGGAGGCGGAAGTCCCCCCTTCCAGGTCAACAATGGTAAATTGGGTCTTCGATCGGTCACCCAAACAAAATGCGGAGAAAAGCGTTAATTTGAAATGAATAAAAATTCCTGTGCGTGCATCAGAGATAAAAAAAAGGTGGAATAGGGTTTGGAGGCTATTTCTTCTTCCTCATGAAGAGGAACAGGACAGCTGCCAGCGCCACCACCACGATCGCGCCGCCTGCTATGAGCGCGGTGTTGTCGCCTCCTGCCGCCTGGGTTACCTGCACGCTCACCGAGACGGTGTTAGACGTGGCTGCGTTGTAGGTCGCCCCCTCAGGGATTAGGGCTTGGATCGACCAAGTCCCGCCTTTGTTGATAGTCACGCTGGCGCTGAAGTTAGATGAGGTGGCGTTGAGCGGTATTGTGGTGACCTGGCTGTTTGGATCGGTGACCTTCACGTTCACGGCCGTGCTGGCTGGGAATGGCGAGATCGTCCCGGTTATCGTTATCACTTCTGACGTGCGGTTGGCGTCGAGCGTGACCGAGGTCTTCGATGAGGTTATTGTGATGGTGGGAGTGGTCTTCTGTGCCGGCTGTGGCGAGGAGATCACGGTCACCGTGTTGGATGTCGCTGGGTTGTAGCCGTCGTTGCCCGGCCAGACCGCGTAGAAGGAGTATGTGCCGACCTGCGTGAGGTTGAAGCTGTGGCTGTACGAACCTCCTACAGCTAGCGTCTTGTTTGTAAGGAGGGAGAAGGCTGAGCCATTATATGAGGAATATATCGAGACGTTGCCCGACTGCGCCGGGTTCAGCGAGCCGCTCAGGGTAACTGATGTGCCGACCGTGGCGTTCGCTGAGGAAGCGCTCATCGAGAGGGTCGCGTTCTGTTTCGGCGTTACCGCCGCTGCTACAGTAATGCCAACAACGTTCGACGTTGCGCTGTTGTAGCTGTCGTCTCCATGCCACACCAGCTTGAACGACCACGTGCCCGGGCTACTGAGGCCGAAGTCGCGGGAGAACGCGCCGTTCACCACGGTGCCGTTCCACTGGTAAATGTATCCTGAGTCGTTTATGCTCCAGTAGAGCGTTGCATTTCCGGATCTGGCAGGGGTGAGGGTCCCTATGATGCCTATCGTGGAGTTCACGGGAACGGGATAGGGACCGACCCAGCTATACTGCAGCGTCAGCGAGGCGTTCTGCTTCGGCGGGGCGACGTTTGAAACGACCCTGCCGATGACCGTGCCGGTGGGCATCTTGGTTATCGATATGTCGATGCCCGTGAGAGTCTGGTTGGCTGAGACCGTAACCGGGAACCTGAAGCCAGTGTAGTAGCCTATCTTCGAGGCGGTGACGTTGTAGGTCGCAGTGGTCTGCCCCTCGGGGAGCTCGACCTCTATGGTGTACGAGCCGTTTATCGGATTCCAGTCGATAAAGGTGTAGTTGGCCATGACGGTGGCTGAGATCGGAGAGCCGTTCGATGTGATTGTGCCTTTGATCCAGGCCTTCGCAGGCGGGGTGCCCGGTATGACGAAGTCCACGCCGGTCACGCTTTGCCCTTCAAAGGTTATCGAGACGTCTTCGGTGTTCATGTAATCATAGTCGGCGATGACGGTGTAGTTCGAGATGCCCAGGTCACTGTCGAGCGCATACCTGCCGTTCTCGTCAGTGTAACCAAGGCAGCTGTACGTGCCACTAGTCGACACTGCAAGAACGGGCACCCCCTCGGCTGGCGCGCCGTTGCTGTATCTGACGGTGCCCGAGATGTTGGCGGACCTGTCGAGCACGAAGTTTACCGTGGTGGTTTGGCCCGCCTGGACGACTACCTGGACGTCTGGGATGGACGAGATGTATCCAGGGATGCCTAGGTTAAGTACCGAGACATTGTATGTTCCCGCGGGCAGGTTCCACGTCATGTTGTAGAAGCCCGCCGAATCCGTTGTCGAGCTGAGGAAGGTCATGGTGCCGTTCGACGGGAACGCGTAGATGTCCGCATCCGCGATCGGGGCGTTTGTCTTCGTCTTAACCGTTCCTGCGATGGCGCCTGAACGCGCCAGCTGGACGGTCACCCCGGAAGTCGTCTGCCCGGCTGTGGCGGAAACGTTGTAAACCCTGACGTCAGCGCAGCCAGGGACAGCAGTCTCAGTCCTAATATAATAAGTGCCTGTCCTTATGTTCCTCACGAAGGCGAAGCTCCCGTTGGAGCTTGACATTGCCATGGAGACGCTCGAGCCATTGGAAGGGTTGCAGAGGTAAAGCATCCCATTGGCTATCGGCTCGCCGTTGGGACCGATGAGGTATCCCGTGATTTTTGCGCTCTGGTTCATGAGGATGTCGCCTAGGTTGGTTGTGTTGCCTGCCGAGACCGCCACGCTGAAGTAATAGTCAATAAAGCCATCTGCCATAACGACCCCGCTGTAGTTACCTACGGCCAGGGCGTTGTCGAACCTGAAGGTGCCGTCCGTGGCTGTATTGTTGTAGGCGCTCCCGTTCTGCCCCCAGATCGTCACGGCGGCAGGGAAGACCGGGTAGACGGCCCACACGGGCGTCGCCATTGGAAGCACAAGAAGCAGCAAAAGCGATACGCATATTATTCCATTTTTCATTCTCATCAAAATTCACTGGAGATAATAAGGCTGCCACGTTTTTAATATTTTTTCGCTACCATGCTGCACAGGGGTCGTGGGGCGGGACCTTGGCGATGGGGCGATGCTGTTTTTATTTTTCAAAAGAAAATTATTTAGAAAATGAAATGCAGGCGATCCAAGGCGGTTCGGTGCTCTGGCTCGCCGGATCCGCCACCATCGGCAGGACACCTGGCGGATTGCAGCAGGCTCAAAAACGTTTTAATGTAAAGGGGCGATATCTTCAGTCGGCGTTTCTGATGAAAGGGAGAAGGGTCGTGATCACTGGCGGTGCGGGCTTCATAGGCTCCAACCTGGCGTGGGAGCTCTGCGCCGAGAATGAGGTCGCTGTCGTGGACGACCTCTCGACCGCCAACCTGCATAATATAAAGGCGCTCGTCGACGGCGGCAAGGTGGCTTTCGCAAGGCAGAGCGTCACCGACGCCGACGGGCTCAAGGCGATTTTCAGGGGGACGGACTTCGTGCTTCACCAGGCTGCGATACCCTCGGTCGCGAGGTCGGTCAGGGATCCGCTCGCAGTCAACGAGGCGGGCATAAGGGGCACGCTGTCGGTGCTCTCCGCGGCGCGGGAGGCAGGTGTGAAGAAGGTCGTCTTTGCCTCGTCCTCGTCGGTCTACGGGGATACGCCGACACTCCCGAAGCACGAGGGGATGATCCCGCGGCCGATGTCCCCCTACGCAGTGACGAAGCTCGCGGGCGAGCACTACTGCAGGCTCTTCACCGAGATCTACGGCCTGAAGACCGTCTCTCTGAGGTACTTCAACGTCTACGGTCCGAGGCAGAACCCCTCCTCGGAGTACGCCGCCGTGATACCGCGCTTCATCTCTTGCGCGCTTAATGGGGAGCCGATGCCGATATACGGGGACGGCATGCAGACGCGAGACTTCACTTTCGTGAGGGACGTCGTGAGGGCAAACGCGCTCGCGGCGGAGTCGGGCGCCACCGGCGTGTACAACATAGGGAGCGGGAGGAGGGTCTCGGTAATGGAGCTGGCGCAGAAGGTCGCTGGGGCGGTCGGCGTCGAGCCCAAGGTGGTTCGCCTTCCGCCGAGGGCTGGGGACGTGAGGGATTCGCTCGCGGACATAACGAGGGCGAGGGACGGTTTCTCGTATTCGCCCACACACTTATTGGAGGAGGGGCTGAGGATTACAGTGGAGTGGCTCAAGTCGGGCCGCTGATCCCTGACCTGGCGACAGGCACCTGAATAAGGGGGAATGCGCACATTCAGATCAGGAGGCGAGGCTTTTGTCCGTGAATCCGCTGATGCTTTTCAGTAAGATAGACCCGAAGCTCCTCGATGGGGTGATGGGGGCGTCTGATCTGGCGTTCTGCGAGGGGAGGATACCGCTCAAGTACAAGCTCCTCATGGCGATGGCGCTCGATGCGGCGCACGGCGCGAGCAAGGGCGTGAGGTCGCTGGCGGAGCAGGCGATGAGGGCAGGCGCGTCGAAGGAGGAGGTGGCGGAGGCCCTCAGGGTTGCTTTCTACATAAGTGGCTGCGGGAGCGTCTATACGGCTGCCGAGGGGCTGAGGGAGATATTCCAGTGAGGGGCTTTGCCCTCCCTTCTCCCTTTTTCGCGTCTGTTTAAATCCGGGGCATTGATGGGGGTCCCCTTTTGTGCGACCCTTGGGAAGTATGATGATTGGTTACAACGTTGAATGCCCTAATGATGCTTAAATGTGCCCCTTGTCGTTCAGGTAACGCATCAGCGCGTCTTTCCATTGGGGCATCTCTATCCCATATTTCTTCAATAAAGCGCCGTCAAGCGCAGATTCGGATCATCGGTATGCCTTTGCGGCCTGTAGCTCCTTTGAAAACCTCTCCTTGAAGAGCCTGACTTTCCTGAGATCCGTAAGACCGAGTGATGCGTATTCTGATTGGCTCCTCAGGACCGTCCTTTCGAAGAAATTTAGATGACCGTTTAAATTGTTTCTGCCACAAATAGAGACGAAATCTCTCAAATCTATGGATCCTGAAACCAGCATTGAAAGTATGTCTATTCTGTCTTTCTCTCCTTTGGCTGCAAGTTCCCGGTTCATGGCAGCCGTCAGCTTAAGTACGAGGAGGTACTCTGGGGCAAGAACCTTGAAACCTTCAACGCTCCTTACGTGGGAAGCCACTAAATGCGGCGGTATGCCAAATTCCGAGTAGTGCAACACATATATGTATACATCCGTTGTACCCCTCTTCAGCTCGTATTTTTTAAGGCGCGGATTCTTCGCCAGCGGGTATTCCTTCCTCAATAGGGCCAGCTCCTCAAAATCGACCACAATGTCGATGTCCTTAGATTTCAATGCCCTTGTGTATAGCCAGACAGCCCACCCTCCGATCAGTATGAAGGAGTACCTCTTGTTCAGGTCCAAGAGCACCTTCCAGCTTTCCTCGGTAATGTCAGGATGGTAGAATCCCATATCAGATCATCTTGTCCAACTCGTTTATGAAGTCCTGCGAATACCATGATGGAATATTCCAGAGATCAGCGTAGATCTGTGCAAGCGTTGCCCTTCCCAGCCTCTTGAGGTGGGCATCAGGTGCCATCACGATCAAGTTGTTCCTCTCTTTAGGCAAAGAGGGAGATCCAAACCTGGCTCTGAATTCATCCAGTTCGCCATAGGCGTAGACCTCGCTGTACTCGGCTGGGGCGTATTCGAAGCGGCGTTTGAATGCTGTGAACGCGGTGAAGATTGTGCTAGGGGGGACAAGACCCTCTATCTCCTCAACAGCCATTTCGAGGTGCTTCCTATAGATCACGGATGGCGCCAGGCGCCTGACGCTGCACCAATAGAGCAGGATTTTCTTTGGGTTTTTCACAGTTAGACCGCTGCGACCTACATCTATCGCCCCCATCTCCTTGAGCTGCTTGAGTGAATGGCTGACCGTGCTTGGCGGGACCCCAGTGGCTTTTGAAAGAGATCTGATGTTGAAATGGCTGATCTTTAACTCGTAAACCCCCCGGAGGATCTCGCGGTAAACCGGTTCGCCCTTCATAATTATTCAATTAAATTGGACAGTATATAAACATATTTTTTTATATTTTGGACACATGTAAGAACCAAGCAGAATGTCAGAGCGCCGAGTGAAATAGGACGCTTCATTTTGCTTCTTAACATTCCGCTCAAGGAAGCAATAAACAAGCGCTTTTTGGCGAAATAAGATTATCATCAAATCAGCAGTCAATGGGAGATGCGCATATTTAGATTTGTCATTTGTTGCCAATCGACTTCGAATACGGGACTCTCTTCCCAGGCTCGAAACCGCTCCTCCCCTCCTTCATCACGTCGTATACCCCGACATTCCTGTCCTCGCTATTTCTTGTGCCTCAGCCGCAGCAATGCAACCGCCCCCAATGCAGCTACGACCGCGACGGCGACCGTAGCGAGTTGACCAAGATCCGGTGCGGCCGTCTGGGCTACTGCGTTGACGATCCAGGTCGAGGAGGCGACGTTGCCAGCTGCGTCCTCCACTTCAAGCGTGATACTGTGGATCCCCTCGGCCAGATCGATGGTGCAGATGATCCAATCGCCTTCCACTACCGCGCTCGGCGTGCGGTCAACGCCATCGACATACAGGGAGAAAGTCCCCGGGGTTGCCCCTCCTGGCAGCGAGGCGCTGAACTGGAAATCGCCTGCCGATACAGCCGAGGAGTTTGACAAGGGGGAGGTGGGACGGGCGGGCGGTACGGTGTCCACTGTAAAGGCGATCATTACAGCCCTCGTGTTTCCAGCGAGGTCGCTGATCTCGAAGAGCGCTTGATGGACCCCTTCTGATAGTGGTTGGGATGGGGCGTACGAGATCGCAGAGCTCGAGACGTTGGCGTATGGGGTCAAGTCGACGCCGTCGAGGAGGAGTGATGCGGAGGAGGCGTTGATGCCGGAGCCAATGTCGTGGAATGAGAGGGAGATCAGTGGGGCGTTGTTGCTAGTGGCGGTGTTGTTCAAGGGGGAGAGGAGGGAGACGTAGGGGGGCGTGGCATCGATCGTGAAGGACCATTCTTCGTATACGGCATTGCCAGCCAGGTCGGCTGCCGCCACGCGCACACGGTGCTCCCCCTCTGCAAGCGCCATGCTGAGGCTGAACCCGGATGCGGATGCATGACTGAAGGTCGTCAAGTCCACTCCGTCAACAAAAACCCTCACCGAGCGCGGGTCGACCCCATAGTCATCGATGAACTCAGCCGATATCGCAGAGATCCCGCTGGCGATTGCACCTGCCTCGGGCTGGAGGGCGATTACTTGCGGTGGGGATAGGTCGACGGTTATCCTGAGGGCAGCGGTGGCGCGGTTCCCGGCAGCGTCGGCGACGGAAACCTCGATCAGATGCTCGCCTTCATCGAGGAGGGCAGATATGGAGAGGTTGGCGCCCCCTGGCGTTCCCTCTACGGCCAGAGCCGCCGGATAGCCGTCGATCGAGGCGGAGGCGGTCGATCGCTCTACGCCAGAGACCGCGTCCTGGAACGCGAAGTGGATGGTGACGGCCCGGTCTCTTACGAAGGTCCCGTTTTCATGTGAGCATGAGGCGAGGACTGGGGGGCGGGTGTCGACGCAGAATCGGAAGGAGGCGGTCGCAGAGTTCCCGAGCGCATCCGTGACTGTGATCGATAGGTCATGCTGACCGTCGCTCAGCGCGACCTCTAGCGAGAGGGCGGTTGCCGTGACGGACGCGCTGGAACTCAGCTCGGTCCCGTCCAGCCTGATGCTCGCGACTGACACGGCAGAGATCTCATCCGAGAATGTTGCGGATATGGTGACTGAGCTATTTCTCGAGCACGATGAGGGCAAGGGGGAAGTGACGCTGAGCGTCGGTGGCGAGGCGTCAAGCAAGAATGAGGAAGACTCGGCAGCGGCGTTCCCCACAGTGTCGTTGGCTATGACGCGGACGTAGTGGTGTCCGTCCGGGAGCGGGGGCTGTATGGAGCCGGTGTAGAAGCCCGCGACCAGCACGAGTGTGAGGTTGTAGGAGCCGTCGATCTCTGCGAGGACGGTGTGGACGCCTGAGAGGGCGTCGACAGCCAGCACCCTTATCGTTGGCAGGAACGCGTAGGACGAGCCGCTTGCCGGCGAGATGATCGAGACCGAGGGGGGCGCGGTGTCTATTGCGAAGCTTACGGACTGGGTGGAGTTGGTGTTTCCGGCTGTGTCGTTCGCGTAAATGCGGAGGACGTACGCCCTGTCTGAAAGGGAGCACGATCCTACGAATGCAGCGCCGTCCGGCAGTAGGGTGACGTTCTGGCCGCCCACCTCTGCGACCACGGTATGGATGGCGGACAGGCTGTCGGTCGCCGTGACGTTGATCAGCACCTCGCCGCTTGCGTAGACAGCCGAGTCTGAAGGGGCGTTGATGATTACAGACGGCGGGGTGGTGTCGACGGTGAAGTGGACCGAGGGGCTTGACGCGGCGTTCCCCACAGTGTCGTTGGCTATGACGCGGACGTAGTGGTGTCCGTCCGGCAGGTCTAGCGCGGCGGAGTAGTACGGGCTGCTCATGGGCAATGTGTAGTTATGCGACCCGTCGACCTCGGCGATCACGGTGTGGGTGCCCGAGATCGAGTCGTATGCGGAGGCGTTAATGGTTATGTGATTCGACGCGTAGGTGGCGTTGGCAGGCGCCTCCACAGTGATAGAAGGCGGGGTGAGGTCTATGTAGAAGGCGCCGCCATAATCAGCCTGGGCGGTGTTGCCAACCGTATCGTTGGCTATGATCCTCAGGGTGTAATTGCCCTCGGCGAGGGTGACTTCCGTGACGAAGAAGGCGCCGTCCGGCAGGAGGGTGACGTTCTGAACCCCGTTCAGCTCTGCGAGGACGGTGTGGACGCCGGAGAGGGCGTCCGAGGCCGAGGCGTTTATCAGCATATCGGCTGAGCCATAGTACGGGGACGAGGGGATCGGGTAATTAATATCAATTGACGGGGGGGTCGTGTCCACGGTCAAGTGCACCAGCGGGGTGCTGTTGGCGTTCCCCACCGTGTCATTTGCTATTACCCGGATGTGGTGCACCCCGTCAGCGAAGTTGATGTCTACAGATACGTAAAAGTCGCCGTCGAGGGCGAGGGTGAGGTTGTAGGAGCCGTCGATCTCTGCGAGGACGGTGTGGACGCCGGAGAGGGCGTCCGAGGCCGAGGCGTTTATTTTCATTGATGAATAGCCATAGGTCAAGTTCTGGGGGGAGGCGATCGCAATCGACGGCGGGGTGGTGTCGACGGTGAAGTGGACCGAGGGGCTTGACGCGGCGTTCCCCACAGTGTCGTTGGCTATGACGCGGACGTAGTGGTGTCCGTCCGGCAGGTCGAGCGCGGCGGAGTAGAAGCCCGCGACCAGCACGAGTGTGAGGTTGTAGGAGCCGTCGATCTCTGCGAGGACCGTGTGGACGCCGGAGAGGGCATCCGCAACTGATGAGTTGATTAGCGGGATCGAGGGATAGGCGGAGTTCGTCGGCGAGATCAGGGAAATGGAAGGCGGAGTGGCATCCACGGTGAAGATGACGGTTGAGGAGGCGTTATTGCCTACGGCGTCAGCCACGGAGATCGTGGCGTTGTGCGACCCGTCGCTTAGAGGGGATGACGCCAGGTAGCATGCCATGGTGCCATTGATCGACGCGGAGGACGTTACGTTGATCCCGTCGAGGAACAGCCTTACGGACAGGAGGGAGACGCCTGAGAGGCTGTCGGAGTAGCCGAAACACAGTGCCGGGGTGCTATCCGCGATAAGAGTGCCGTTCGGAGGGGAGACGGGATGGATGGAGGGGGGAGTCACGTCGACTCCGAATGACCAGTTGTACCACATGCCGTTCCCATAAAAGTCCTCGAGGTACATCCTTACGGAGTGGGAGCCCTCGCCCAGGGTGCCCGAGAACGACATGTTGTGGGTGGCAAACGAGGCGTTCAGAGTTACGTCCACATTGTCCAAGATGAGCTTGCACAGCGAGGAGTTGACGTTAGAGGTCGCATCCGAGTACTGGGCTGAGATCGTGCCGACGTAAGGGTGGAAGGACCCATTCGCAGGCAGGACGGAGACGACGGTTGGGAGGTCGCCGTCATGGATCCGCGGGTGCAGATCAAGGTTGGAGCCCCCAGGCACGCTGTAGGGGGTGTCGCCCGCCCCGTCGCCGTTCCTGTCGACGCCCGAGTAGTCGCTGAAATAGTTCCAATCCCACAGGTTGAGGGAGTCGTCGTAAGAGTTGACGGTGTTGATAAAGTCGTTCCATGTCACTGCGTTGCCGGAGCAGTTCTTCAGCCTGACGCCTCCTCCCGAGTTGCCTGAGGCATAATTCATCGTGACGGTGTTGTTAATCGACTGGTTCAGGAAGAAGCCAACCCCGCCGTTAGACCTCGCAACGTTACCCGTCAGGTTATTGTTGCCCGTGTATTGGAGGAAGAAGCCGACCCCCGCTCCCCATGAAGCCTCATTTGATTTGAGGGTGTTGTTTATGCTGGAGATGTAGTAGCCGGCGTATGTGGAGTTGAGGGCCCTGTTGCCGGTGAGGGTGCACGCAGGTGCAAAGAGGGCGAGGTAAAAGCCAGTGTCTCCCCCTACGGCGGTGTTGTTTTCTATGGTCGAGAAGCCGTAGTGAAGAACGAAGCCGTGATCGCAGCGATCAGCCAGGTTGCCTATGAGGGTGTTGTTGAGGGCCGCGAGTGTGCCAGCTGCGAATATGAAGGAGTAGTTGCACCAAGTGGCGTTGTTGCCTGTGAGGGCGTTGTACGGGGTCGTTATGTAGTAGCCGGCGTATGTGGAGTTGAGGGCCCTGTTGCCGGTGAGGGTGCAGTTGCCGGCTAAATTGCCCAGGTAGAAGCCGGTGTCGCCGCCTATGGCGGTGTTGTTTGTGAGGGTTGAGCTGCCCACATAGAGTGAGAAGCCGTGATCGCAGCGATCAGCCAGGTTGCCTATGAGGGTGTTGTTGAGGGCCGCGAGTGTGCCAGCTGCGAATATGAAGGAGTAGTTGCACCAAGTGGCGTTGTTGCCTGTGAGGGCGTTGTACGGGGTCGTTATGTAGTAGCCGGCGTATGTGGAGTTGAGGGCCCTGTTGCCGGTGAGGGTGCAGTTGCCGGCTAAATTGCCCAGGTAGAAGCCGGTGTCGCCGCCTATGGCGGTGTTGTTTGTGAGGGTTGAGCTGCCCACATAGAGTGAGAAGCCGTGATCGCAGCGATCAGCCAGGTTGCCTATGAGGGTGTTGTTTTGATTGTAGACTGAGAAGGAGTAGTTGCACCAAGTGGCGTTGTTGCCTGTGAGGGTGTTGTATGAACCCCACGCTTGGTATCCCGTAACGGTGGAGTTGAGGGCCCTGTTGCCGGTGAGGGTGCAATTATAGGCATAAGGTGCCACATAGAATCCGATTCCTCCGCCCACAGCGGTGTTGTTTGTGAGGGTTGTGAAGTTGCCCCACACTTTGAAGGCGAAGCTACCTCCATTCACATAGAGATCGTACAGAATTGAGTTGGCTGAAGAGATGTTGAAGGTGGGCAAGCTCGAGTTGGCAGGGCTAATTATATGGGAAGATGCCCCCCGGATGGTGACTGTCTTGTTGACCTCAACATTCTCTGTGTAAGAGGCGCCCACCAGCAAGATCACGTCCCCCGATGTTGCCGAATTTATTGCGGACTGGATCGGGGTGGAGGAACTATAGTACATCCCGCCGGCATCCCAATACCCAAATTCCCCCACGACTATGGTGCCTGCCTTGATAGGTGAGGGGGAAGATGCGGACAGGGCGACAATAACAAGAAGAACGATGCATAAAATTCTAAGATTGTAAGAAAATTTATCCATATCAATCAACCGCAATAAAAATATTTTTAGCATTCACAGTTTTTAAAAATTGTTATTCGGATTTGATTAGTCTTTATTTGAAAGCCGACTTCGAATACGGGACTCTCTTCCCAGGCTCGAAACCGCTCCTCCCCTCCCTAATCACGTCATAGACCCCCGACATTCCTATCCTCGAGGTGGTCGAATATCTGAGGCGACTTGATCCCTTGGTAGATGTGCTTTATGGGATCAGGGGAGAGCTCGGCATAGACGATCTCCTCGGCGCACCTTGCCTGGGCGAGGCGCCAGCCATTGGGGGATATCACCTGCATACAAGGAGCGCATCACTTCAAACTCTTTTTCGAATTCCCTTTGGACGGCGGGGTCGCTCTTCGGGAATGAGGAGGATATCGACTGGGAGATGGGCTCGAGCACGGTCACTTCCTCAGAGATGAAGTACAGGGACTAAGCGGAAGGCGCCCCGATTTATTTTCGGTTTTTGCTATATCATTGCGCCATGGAAATGAAGGCACTTATGATTCTCTGCTGCTTAAACCTGTATGTTGATACTATTGCATATATAAATATAATAGTAATATAATACTATTACATTTATAATTATTATAGTAGATGGTGAAAGTATGAGGGCGTCGATCACAAGCCTCTATGAGTTCAACCCGTGGTGGCAGGATATAGAGAGGATTGAGAAGGACCCACAGGTCACGGAATGGAGGGGGGCAGCCTTCAGGTGGGTGCCGCGCCTTTGCAGGACTTTTGAAGACGCAGATGTCATTTACACGATGAGGGGGCCTAGGCGTGTAGGGAAAACCACCCTGCTTAAGCTGAAGATCATGGAACTCCTGAGGAAGGGGACGCCCCCAAAAAACATCCTCTACTTCTCCTGCGACCTGCTCGATGGCCCCAGGCAGCTGGCGGAAACGGTAGATCTTTACCTTGACCAAGTGAGGGGGGAGACCCCAAGTGCAGGGAAAAACGAGAGGACGCACATCTTCATAGACGAGGTGTCAAGCGTGAAGGATTGGCAGAAGGGGCTGAAGGCCATAATAGATGCGGGAAAGCTCAGGGGATGCACGGTCATCCTGACCGGCTCGCACAGCATGGACATCAGGAAGGCGTCCGAAACGCTGGCGGGGAGGAGGGGGGACGCAGCCAGCCTGCGTTACGGGAGCCCAGACAAGGTCTTCCTCCCAATGAAGTTCTCGGAGTACGCCGAAACTCGATCGGCGGAGGTCCGCGGTGCGATTAGGGAGGTCAGGGCGCTCTCCCCAGAGGGCAGGAAGGCAGCCCTGCTCCAGGTGCTGGACGGCAAGTTGCCGGAGCTCTTCAGGGGCGTTATGGGGCAGTCGCGCAGGCTCGAGGAGATGCTTGACGACTACCTGATAACTGGCGGAATGCCCCAGGCCATCAATGAGTACGCCTCCAGGCACGCCATATCTGACGGCACCTACTCCGATTTTGTGGATCTGATAATGAAGGACATTTCTCAGTGGGGAGGGGAAGAGGTGTTGGCGAGGCAGGTCCTCTGGCGGGTATCTGAGACCATGGCGACGCAGGTGAGCCCGAATGCGCTCAAGGAGGGGACTGAGATAGCGGACTACAGGACGGTGGAGAAGTACCTGAACGCGTTGAAGGGCAGCTTTGTGCTGGGGACGGCCTACAGGCTCGACGTCACAAGGGGGCAGCCGTTTTACAGGAAGGAGAGGAAGGTTTACTTTGTCGATCCGTTCATCTTCCACGCCTGCAGGGGATGGCTCTCCGGAAGGGACGCGTTTGACGCAAGCAATATGTTTTTGGAGACGGCCGAAATGAAGGGAAGGCTGCTGGAGGGCGTGGTCTTCAGCCACATGGCACGGCTGGCTTACGGGCTTGCCCCAAGCCCCCTCTTCGATGCGTCAAGCGCGGTCTTCTACTGGAAGAGCCGGAAGGGGAGGGAGCTGGACTTCGCTTTCAGCCTTGAGGGGAAGTACGTCCCGGTGGAGGTGAAGTACTCCTCGCGGATAAGGAGGGAGGACTGCTACAGCATATACGACTTCATGAAGACGGGCACCGCGGCGCGGAGGGGCATTGTCGTGACGAGGGACGTGCTGGAGGTTGAGGCGGGGGGGTCGTGCGCAAAGGTGCCATGCTACCTCTTCCTTCTCTTGGCATGAACTATGACAACGCCACGCTGAGGGCAACTAAGGCTGCAATCTACAACAGGCTGAAAGATGCCAGGTGAATGGGAAAGGCATTTGGAATGGAGGATGATTGGTTACAACGCGATCCCTAACAACAGTCGAATGTGCCCCTTCTCTTCCAAGTAACGCCTCGGCGCGCCCTTCCATTGGGGCATCTCTATGCCCCATCTCCCCAGCTTGTTGCTCGAGCCGAGTAAGCAGGACGCCTGCTTTTAGTGGGTATGATGACAAGGTGGTGTTCGGGAGAAACTTGACCAGAAATCCGAATATTGCAGCTACAAACTCGAACTACAAGCACTCGCCGCGGTACGCGACGCAACAGGCGCCAAACGGCGCTTTTCAATCAGTGTGAGTATTGCAAGAACGCCTGTCTTGAAGATAGCATGCCATCAATTGTAGAAAGCCATTTGTAACGTGAAATCACCATTTCTATTTCCAAGGCGCAGGGCTGAGCGTCCTCTCGTCAGCAAGCGGAAGCCACCACCACTCGTTGTTCACATACCAATCGACAGTCTTTTTGAGCGCTTCATCGAAACTGTGGCGCGGGTGCCATCCCAGCTCTCTTCTTGCCTTGGACGAATCAAGGCTGTAACGCAGGTCGTGACCGGGCCTGTCCTCAACATGCTCCATCAGCGATTCGCCGCGACCGAGGATGCAAAGGATCCTATTGACCAGGGAGAGGTTGTCGAGGTTTATGACTTCGCACTAAGCTCCTGAGGCAGAGCCTTATGAAGTTGCTGCCTATGAAGCCCAGGACCCCGTGACCGGCAGACGCGTGCGACTCCCGACCAATCACTTGTACAGAACGAAGTCCCAGTCCCACGGCTTCCCGACGTTCGCAGTATCAGGCAGAGCCTCGAGCAAAGTCGTTTTATCTATGATGACGTTGGGCGATTCCAAGATTGATATAAAGGGCATCAAGCGCTTCTTCTTGCCGATCGATCTCGACAGGTCCTTGATTTAGTTATCAATTTTCTGCATTTTTTGCCTAGCGTTTCAATTTCGCTTTGCTTCATCTGCTTTTGTGATCTTTTTTTTCAGCAATCCATGCTTCATGCCTTGAGGTTTCTTTTGCCAAAACCTCTTCCTTTAGCCTAATCTCACATTCGCTAATGCCTGAGCCTACAAGAACGCAATGCTCGAGGGCGTGGGCTGATGCAACCTTGAGGAGTTGAAGCCTTTTGGGTTTAATGCAAAAAGATAATAATAATGCCACATAATATACCATGTGGTGAAAATATGGAAGAAACAGTGAATGTTGATAAGCAGGGAAGAGTAGTACTTCCGTCTCGGATGAGGGAGGCCCTTGGCATAAAAAGCGGCGGGGAGGCTACGATAAAGCTCACGGGGAACCAGATCATAATAGAGGCGACCTCGGCTGAGACGAAAGCAAGAGTAGCGGAATGGGGGAGAATGGCGAGGAGGCTCAAGGCGGAGGCAATCTCTGAGGGCGGGGAAGAAAGCCACAAGTGGGTGAGCCGCGAATATGCCAGGAAAAAGCTCGGCCTTTCCTGAAGGAGTGGTCGATGTGAGCATAATTGTGCCCACATGCTTTGAAAATCCTCTAAAGGAAGAGAGCATAAAGTTCACGGAAGACGTGCTTGCGCAAAAGAAACGTGCTGTGTTGCCAGTAACGGCGCTTATGGGCGCTTACCACATAGACACGAGATACCTGAAAATCCCGCGCGTGGCGGTGAAGAAGGTTCTGGAGGGGATTGCAGAATCCGGCTCTGCTGCCCTTTATCCGCAGGTAACGCCTGAAAATGCCGTGAATGGCTTGGATTATGCCTGCGCCTATGGCATCGAGTCATGGGATGGGTATCTGATTGCCATTGCGAAGGGCTCTGGGACCTCAATAATATATTCGCTTGATATGGAGCTGGCGAAGGCACGAGAGGTGACCGTGGTTGTTCCATTCTCCTCTGAGGCAGTAAGCAAGTACCATGATTTTCTTAGGGCCAAGGGCTTCTGAACGTGGACAGTCCGTGAGTAGCCCAAGCTCGCGATATGGAAGCATCAGATGAGCTGAAGTGCAGCGGGCTTTCGAGAGGAATACTATGCGAAAGAAAGAGGCTGCAAATGCCCTTTCTCTTACGTGTAGCAGCGATCAGGTCGTCCGTTCTTTCTGTGAAGCCAGGCGCGACATATGCGAACTTCTTCCTCCAGGCTCTGGTGCCGAATTGTCCTGTCCCCTGACCCATTACAGAAACCTTAAGGTCGCTTTTTCCTAATTTTATGTATTTCATCGTTTAGAATTCCGCGCTTTTTTTTATGTCATCCCAATGGATTTTGAACCAACCATAAACGCTCCTTAGACCATCGGTGAAATCAGTTTTTGGCTCATAGTTTAAAATTCTTCTGGCCTTATCTATTGAGGAGAGCAAGCGGTTCTTCTTGTCCCAATCTCTTCTCCCCTTGAAAATTATTCCCGCGCTATTGCCTGTGATTTGGTTAACCAAGCGAGCAAGATCCCGTATGACGATCTCCCGACCGCTCCCCAGGTTGAAAGCCTCCCCGACTGCCTCTTCGTAGTAAGCCATAGAGAGCAGCCCATCAACTATATCGCCCACATATGTGAAGTCCCGGGTCTCCTCCCCGGTACCCGTAATCGGCAGCGGCTGGCCGTTCATCGCCCACCAGAAGAAGTTCGGGATGACGTTCCTGTACCTCCCGGGTACCTCCCCAGGCCCGTAGGAGTTGAAGAAGCGGGCACCTGATTGCAGAAGGTTTTTTGGGTCGGGCTTTATAACCGATGCCTCTAAAGTAAATTCGATCCTACAGATGTGATTTGATCCGTCCATGCCCATGATTTCGTTCCGATTGCGGATATACGTTTCGAGATAGTTGTCAAGGTTCTAGCTTTGCATTCGTGAACTGCAGATAATTTGTTACATTGGAGTTTGATCCTTCGTTTTGACCGATTTCCCGGCTTGTTCTTTCGATCCTGAAAAATTATTCGCTAGACGAATGGGGGCGCGGCAATATTGCACTCCGATTGTTTGTGCAGCGTTCTTCGCATTAAGCAATGTGTTGAAAAAAGTTGATCGAATAAGGTAGATTGGCTACACTCTAAAATCCTCAATAATGGTTAAATTTGCCCCTCAAATTCAAGTAACGCCTCAGCGTGTCCCTCTATTGGGGCATCTCTATCCAATATTTCCTCAGGAGGGCGCTGACAAGCGCAGAATATGTGGCTTTGATTAATAGAAATTCTTTTAAAAAATAAGATAAAAATGAATTTTTAGTGGACTGAATATGGAAGATTTACAATTTATATTGCTTTTATCAATAATTTTGGTTGCATTTTCTGCAGTATTGTTTCTGGTGGTAAGGAAGTACGCTAAAGCCCCCGCGCCTCAGCAGATACCGGACGTCAGTGCCATAAACAACGCGATAGCCACACTGAACACTTCAGTATCGAGCCTGGCAGGGTCCTTAGAAGCGACGCAGAAGGGCATCCAGGACAACCTGAGCTCGAACCTCAAGAATTTCTCTGAAACCGTTTCGGCGCTCTCAAAGACGGTGGGCGATCTGCAGAGCGCGCTTGTCGGGAAAGTGGACGGGATGTCCCAGAACCTCACTTCAGACCTCCAGATGCGGCTGGACAACGTCACGAAAGGTCTCGAAAACCTAAGGAAGAACCTCGACGAGAACATAGTTCCGAAGCTAAGCCAGCTTGACTCCTCGCAGAATGACGTGAAGCGGAACATCCAGACCTTCGTGGCGCTCTTCTCAGGGAGCGCGCGAACGAAGGCTGTTGCCGGGGAGGCGGCGATAAGGATGATAATGAAGAATCTGCCTGCTTCTCTTTGGCAGGAGCAGGTGGAAATCCCTGGGACGAGTTTAAGGACCGACTTCGCCATCTTCGTGCCACAATCCGACGGCGGGAGGCTGATCCTTCCAATAGACTCGAAGTTCTCGGTTCCGTCGCTTCCCGAGAAGGAGATGACTGCGGACGAGCAGAGGGAGTTCGAGGGTAAGGCAAACAGGATGGTTGAGGCAAGGGCCTCCGAGGTCGCCAAGTACGTCTCGCCAGAGAAGGGGACCACGAACTTCGCGCTCATGTTCGTCCCGGACGCTGTCTACCAGCTGATCACGCAGGAAACCCTGAAAGGCGTCATCGCCAAGAGCGTGATCCCAGTGAACACGCCGGGGCTCGTGGCGTCAGCATTCATGCTCTCCAGGTTCAGCAGGGAGGTTGAGTGCGCAAAGGACGCCGAAATGGTAGTGAGCGCCATCTCATTGGCGAGCAAGCTCCTGGACGATGCCACTGAGAGCATAGGCAAGGCGAAGAAGCAGATTGCTTCGGCGGACAGGAACCTCGACGATGCACGTGGCGACTTGGAGAAGGCAAAGGATAATTTGGCAGTTGGGGCTGGAACGCAAGAGGCGTGAGGCAGAGTCAGTCTATACTAATAGCAGCCTCAACGAAGGGACCTAACAGGCATTGAGCGAGTGCGAAATGATACTTTTGGGTGGAAAGCATGTTCAATTAAAGTGAGGTTTAATCGCGATCTGCCCATAGGGGAATGGCGTGATTCGCCTGCGCTGAGTTAACTTATTACATAAATGCTTACTAAGGCATTTGCGCCCAAAGACTGTAAAATCGCACAATTTGATGATCACTTACAGAATTATCAATTAAATTATTCATTTTTTGAAAAGGAAGGATAGATTTCTCATCGGCGGACCTCTTCTATTGCCCAAATAAAGAATGAGCGCATGAATTTGCTTCATCGAACGTTTGGTTGCGCCTTTAAAAAGCATATAAATTAGGAAAAACACTTCTCAACCATCTGGTGACTTCTGTGATCGAAGGGCTAAAGAAGAAGATCACGGAGAGGACGGCGAGGCTTTGCATTGTCGGAATGGGCTATGTTGGGCTGCCGACTGCAGTGTTCTTCGCCGAGAAGGGCTTCAGAGTGATCGGTTGCGACATTAAGGACGAGTTCGTGAAGAAGATTAACAACGGAACCAGCCCATTGAGCGACCTTAACCTTGATGAAAGGGTAGCCAGGGCCGTGAGTGATGGCACGCTCACTGCAACGGGCGATGTCGAGGAGGCGGTCTCCCTGAGCGACGTTGCACTGATAATCGTCCCGACCCCCACCAAGGAAGGGTTCGAGCCAGATCTTAGCTACATAACATCGGCAGGGGAGGCGGTCTCTCGGGGGTTGAGAAAGGGGCAGCTTGTGGTACTCGAATCGACGGTGTACCCTGGCGTGACGGAGGAGGTGCTGCTCCCCATCCTTGAAGGATCTGGGCTCAAAGCCGGACCGGACTTCGGGCTAGCCTACTGCCCCGAGAGGTACAACCCGGGGGATCCGGAGCACACCATCGACAAGGTTACCCGGATAATAGGGGGGATCTCAGAGGAGTGGGCCAAGGTCGCCTGCGCACTCTACTCAGCAGTGACGGAGGCGGTGCCGGTCAGGGACATAAAGACTGCCGAGATGGCCAAGATAATCGAGAACACGCAGAGGGACCTGAACATCGCGCTGATGAACGAGATCGCGATCATCTGCGAGCACCTCGGGCTGGATGTGATCGAGGTAATAAAGGCGGCGGCGACGAAGTGGAACTTCCACGTCTACTGGCCCGGGGCGGGGGTCGGGGGGCACTGCCTGCCGAAGGATCCATGGTACCTGGTAAAGGCGGCCGAGAAGAGGGGCTACCACGCCAAAGTCATTATAGCGGGGAGGGAGATAAACGACTACATGCCGGAGCACGTCTTCGGGCTCCTAGTGAAGGGGCTGAATAGCATAGGGAAGGCGGTGAAAGGGGCCAAGGTGCTGATCCTTGGGCTTTCGTACAAGGAAAATGTGGGCGATCTGAGGAACACCCCCTCCAGGGTACTGATCAAGAAGATCAAGGAGATGGGGGGCACGGTCTATTCGGTCGACCCATTTGTCACTTCGAAGGAGGCGATGGCTCTGGGCGTTGACGCATATTACACGAGCTGCGATTGTGTCAAAGACGAATTGGATGCGTTGGTCTTGATGACGCCGCATGAACAGTTCAAAAGAGAGCTCACGTGCGCTTGCAAAGGCACAGTGTTTGTAGATGGCAGAAGGGCGATCGACAAAAGCGCCATCGCTTCAAAAGGGGTTATTTATGTAGGATTGGGGAAGGGTATAAAATAGCATTAATTTTTCAATAATGACTGAGCTCAGCATAGTTTAATAAAGGTATTTTTAAATTCTAGAAACTCACATATTTTAAATGGCTAAGAATAATTTAACCCTTACAGATACCTCTTCGTCTTCTTTCCCTTTTTAAGGTGCCCTATAGTAGGCACAACCGTTTTTCATAATCTCTTCCCCTTCCTTTGTTTTCCCCTTTTCTATAATTTCCTTCATTTGTAGAGATCCCATACCTGCGTCTATCCCCTAAGGATAAGCACCTGCATAAGGTTGAGGCAGAGGCAGGAGATGAAGCTCTTAACACTCGCCCTCGGCACCGTCGTCACCAGGATGTGTCCTGCCTTCAGAACGCGCTTCAGTTCTGCGAATACCCGCTCGATTGGCAAATTTTCTGGAAATGCGAGTGTTGCGCAGCCCGTTCTACAGACTAACGGCATCTACCCTCGTCCCGCGCGGCATCTTGGCGTCGTCGCTCTTTTAGACTACTACGATGTAGCCATTGTCGCTATAGACGACCTTCCCCACGGCGGGAAAGATCCACCTATGAGTTGGGGACCGATGTTTTTATTGTCTTGAACGCCATTATCGTCATACCTGAGATCAGTCTTGACACAGCTTGAAATAAGATCGGTTGACCTTCTTTATCCATAACCCGTCCTTCGATCTCTTGGTGAGGGTTGTGCTGCCCCTGGGCTCATCCGCGGGGGATGTGACCTAAATCCGTCGTGATAATCATTGCGTTCCGGTCCATCCTCTGTTCCCTCTTCACCTTCAGGACCCTCCTTTTAATCTACCTCTGTAGCTTCCATACCTTCGCGTACTCCATCGAGTGGATCGACATCTCGCGAAAGACCCAGACGGAGGTGAAGTATGGGAAGACTATTGGGAAGCCTAGGAAGTGCTGGAAGACAAAACCCCTTGCCACATGCCTCTTCAGCTCATGATCCGATAGTCCGTACCATTGCTAGAGGATCAGCAGCTTGAGTATCATGATGCAGTCTATGTTTAGTTGATATCCCCTCTCGGCGAGGTTCTGGTAGCTGGTGGCGATGATTGAGTGGAAGATCTCACACTCGATGGAACTGATTCGGCGAGCCTGCCGATTTTTTTTCAGGTGTTCGTTGTAGTAGACTTTCATCATAGCGAACTCACGAGGGCATGGATAACAATGCAGCATGATGATCTTTAAGCCTATTGCACGATGGTGCAAGTTGGAGAATGATAGAGGTTTATCGAAAAAATGTGTAATATGGATTAAGGAAATGATAAGTGCATTATCAATATGCAGTAGATTAGGTTTAATCTTTGCCAGAGGCAGTAAAATTCTATTTATAAATTAGCGCTCAGACCTAACCAAAGCTTGTCAAAACAACATTACTTATCTAGAGGGGGCAATCACATTAATGGGCAGAATCGACCCAGTTTACTTGGATTAATTGGCAATACCTGTTCCATGAACTAGGTAAACCCAGAATTCACCATTAGAATAGATTCTATTCACACTTGGATCTTCGTGATCCAGTTGATAAAAATCACTCGGCGTAAAACGCCATAAGTGCGGATACTCAGGGTATAGGCTTGGATAAAATACGCGAAAGACTATGCTATTAATAAAATATCTATCAGTTGTATAAGATCCACCATATGTAATGTTTTTATCATATCCAAAATGATCGGGAGGAAGTGAGATATAGACAATATTTGGGGGAATATTATGAACTCCTCGAATTGCATGAGCGAATCTTAACTGGTTTGATCCAAGGTCATCAATAAGAAGAGAGCTATCTTGGTGAGCTAAAAACCAAGTCATGCCAGTCATTTCAGTACTAGTGACTTGAGAATTACTAGTTCTTGTTATTGGTGAAGGAAAAGTATTGAATATGCCAAAGGTCGTTGAAGCAATCAGAACAACAACTATAACAATAATGCCTATTTGTTTAAATTTATTTCTGCACATAGGGTATAATCCTAGCCCAGTTATAATTGTTGCAGCAAAGATAACATAGCGCATTTCGCGTGTATAATTTACATATAGCATATTACTGAAAAAAGCTACGAATAGCAGCGCTAAAAAAACAACAAATAAAATTGAAAAGTTCAATTGTTGGAATTCAATTCTAATCTCTGTCAAAAATCTCTTCAGCGTAACTATGCTTATTACTAATGCAATCAAGCAATAAATTGTTACTTGCCCATACATGTTGAGAAAAAGATGAATGAAATTCAGTACTGACAAATTTGATTCATTTAAATAAGTAAAGTATTCCATGGCAGTCGTTTGACCTTTCGCGAAGAGTACCCAATCCCAGATTGCAGTTATTGCTCTGTTAAAAGTAGAAGTATATGAAAACCAAGCAAACCAAGTAATAAATAAGGTGAGAATGGGATACCAAATTCTCACATCTTTCATACATGGAAAAGAATCGGTTTCCTGTTTAAAGTGATTAAAATTTCGATAAATCCATATAGAAAAGCTAAAACATAACAAAATTAGAAGTAAAAAAAGAGTACCATCCCCAGGGTGGAAAAATGGCGTGATTAGTAATACAATTATAAGACTTAAAAAGTGCGATAAGCGTTTGGTAAGCGTTTGAACTTTTAAAAAAAGAAAAATAGTAATGGGGAGCATCTCAAAGCATTGAATTGCCGGCGCTAACCATAAATTGGATATTCCAAAAAGCAGTAAGCTGCCAAAAGCTGTAATTAGTAATGCTTGTCCTCGATGAGAAGAAATCTTCTTTGCTAACAAATAAATGGAAAATATGTAAAACAATATGAAAAAAATAGGAATTAATTCGGCTAGCAACTCGGGAGTTAATCCACTTATTAAGGATAGACCAGTACTTAAAACATGAATTGCAGGATAAATGTTCGATGAAAAATGACCTGTGTAGAGCATTTCTTTAATATATCCGATATATGTTAAAACGTCACCTCTGCCAAGGGTAACATACCCTCGTGCCATAGGTAATAGCAGAATGACAAGATTGTTAAAAAGTATAATTAAGAAGCCAATTATCCACCACAATGACTTTTTTTCTGAGAAGGCTTGATGCACCAGTATGATTATACCACAAACAATGCTACATATGAGAAGAACCCAGAAATGAATGGGGTAAGCATCATAGATTGATATTTCATAACCAGTGGTGGAAGAGGTAGTAATAATGATGACTAATGCTATAGTGATAAAAACAAAGGCGAATACAGCAAAAAAACCCTCAAGTGTTGCTTTTTGAAATGTGGTTATAACCCTTAACAGTCTAGACATGATAAATGATACGATTTGCCAATTATTTTTCTAAAACCTGCAACAGTATTTTTAGATGTGAACGTCACATTTATCATAAAATAGGCATTCCTATTGATTTGCTCTAATGAAAGCAGTTCAAAGCTAGGAGTATATTCCTGGTGATGAATTCAGACGGATTAATCTTTAGGATAAAACCAGTTTTGTCATCTTTTATTTTATCCGGAATTGCGCCAACAAAGGTTACCAAAACGACCTTGCCACAGTCCATTGACTATAGTGGATTATTTTGTAGTCTCTTGATTTAAGATGTAATTATCAGCAATTTAGGATGTTAAGATACACTGGAGCTCATCATGATTTGTCTAGTCAACGTACTTTATTTATCACTAAATTGAATAAATTCTAACTGCTTGAGGTTGCAATTAAAACTATACAAATTTAGCTATGATCTTTTGCCAAACTGCAATAGTCTTCTCAAAACTGAAATTTTCCCGCACATAAACGTATGCATTAGCACTTACTTTCTCTAGGAGTTCGGGCTTATTCAATAGTTCAATTATTTTTTCTGCTATGTGTTTTGGATCATTAGACTTTAGCAAAAAGCCAGTTTCGCAATCCCTAATGACGTCTGGTATGGAGCCGACTGGCATAGCCAACACAGGCGTTCCGCAAGCCATTGCCTCTAGCATCACATTAGGAAGGCCTTCAGTATAAGATGGCAATACAAGCAACTTTAGTTCATTCAGAAACGCCGGGAGATCGTCGTGATCGACCCAACCAACAAACTTTATTCTTTTGGTTAAATCCTTTTTTACAAATGATTCTACTTGTGGCCTTAGCAGGCCATCTCCAGCAATTAGAAAATGGATGCCAGTCGCCGGTTCTATTTTGGCAACTGCTTCTAAATAATTGATCGTTCCTTTTTCTTTACTTAGACGCCCGACATATCCTACCAACGCATCCCTTTTTCGAAGGTCAGTCACAGTAAATTTTTCAAAGTCTAGGAAATGCCTATGAGCAATGTAAATTTTATTTGCATATCGCTGTAATCCAAATTCATTAATGATATTTCTGGAATATACTACGATTTTATCACAGACAACTAAATTGATAGCTTGAATTAATGAAATGGGGGCGGACAGCTTTTTATCGGAAAGCCTGAGGCTAACCTTGTCTGAACCTGCGAGAACTAGAACGACCTGCTTGCGCATTAATTTTGCAATTATAAGAGCAGACGAAGAGGGTCCACCTATAAAAAAAATAAAGGCATCAACTTTTAGTGAAAATTGTAAAACTTTATTAATTATTCTCAATTGTGTAAAAGCATATTTAATTATTTTAGCAATTGTACTTTTTCCTGAAATGTGGTGTACTCCAAAAACAGAACTAAATTTATTCCTAAAAAAATCGTAACCTGCATTTCCTGTAATCAAATAAAGCTTATTCGCACATACTCTTAATATTTCAACAAAGTTTGATAAAGGTTCTACTCCCGCTTGAGATATAGGAAAAGTAATTACACAAACATTTATCTTCTTCATATTTTTGTATATTAGTTTTTATATATTACAATTATATTTTATGTTAATTGTTATTTTTTATATTTAAATAAAAATCTTTTAATTTTATAATAGTTTTTTCTAATGTAAAATGATTTTCTATCATAATTCTCCCCTCTTTTCCCATATTAACAATCATTTGATCATCATTCAATAACATATACATCGCATATGCTAGTGCGACTTCGTTTCTAGGCCTAAATAAAAGACCCGTTTTCATATGAATTACCAATTCTTTTATGCCACATACATTTGAGGCAACAACAGCTTTTTTGAGCGCATACGCTTCAAGAATAGTATTCGGAAATGTCTCATACCTTGAAGGTAAAACATAAATTTGCGAATCAAAATATGCTGCTAACTTATCTTGACCATACAGTGGTCCTGTAAAGACAACATTATCAGACAAATCTAATAGATCTACCATTCTATTGAGTTTATCTAAATAACCTTCATCAGGTCCAGCGATGACTAACACTGCATCTTTATAGCATATTTTTTTTTGTAAAAGATAATAAGCTTTAATCAATATATCTATACCTTTTATCCAATGAATTCTCCCTAAATATAATATAATTTTTTTACCATTATTAATCGAATATTTTTTTCTAAATTCTCCAATTTTAATAGGAAATTCATACTGGTCAAGATCTATTCCGTTGGGTATAATAACAATTTTGTTTAAAATTTTATCGGATTTGAAGTGATTTATGATTTGTTTTAATTCAAATAAATTAAGTGCTATTATTCCTGATGCATTATTTATTATTTTATTTCCCCAAAATTTATCATAAATTAGTTTTAACACTCTAATATAAATTTTGCCGATATGCGTGGTCGAGCCATGGGGTTGAACAATGTATGGTACGTTAGACATGATGGCATATTTCATAACTATATTATTTTGATAAGAACGTAAATTGTGAATATGTACAACATCATAATTTTTTATATTAAATTTTAACCAAGTTTTGATATTAGGAGAGTAAAAAAAAGAAAAAGTATTAAAAACACATTTCATGATCATTACATTTACTCCTAATTTTTTTAGGTTTTCTATGTAATATTTAGAATTATCGTTCAGCTTAAAATCGGTTGTAAGCAAAGTAACTTTATGTCTTTTTTCCAATAATTTTCTTATTTGATTATAAGCACTAGTTACAGATCCTCCTTGCTCAGGAGTAAAAAAAGGAATTACATGTAAAATATTCATAAAATTTTATATAATATTACTATAATTTATGACGTATAGTTTCCTTAGTCCAAGAAATAGGGCGGATTACAAAATGATCGAACCCATATACTAAATCAGATATAGAAGGGACCGACTGTTTTAGTTTTTGAAGTTCTGCTCTTGTCAACTCAAAGGAAGAGACCTCAGCATTCAATTTAACCTCTGTTGGGCTTAGAGCAGCAGGTATCGCTATAGTATTCTTATTTGAAATAACATAGTTTAAAGCGATCTGGGGAATCTTTTTATTTCTGGATTTTGCAATTGCATCCATAATTGTGAATAATTCAGAAGTTTTAATAAAGAATGACTTTCTATTATAAAAGTTGAATGCATGTGCTCTGTCTTTGGGCAATTTTGTAACATTGTACTTTCCAGTAAGCAAACCACCAGCCAAAGGACTATACGCGATAATACATATATTTTCATTTAAGCAGTATGGAATCAAATCCTTTTCCGCTCGGCGTGAAAACAAGTTGTATTCAATTTCATTAGCAACGATCTCTGAGCTCGACAGATATTCTTGGGCGCTTCTTAGCATTGACAAATTAAAATTGCTGACACCGATATATCTAACCTTTCCTTCTTTTACAAGCTCTTCCATTGCCCTGAGTGTATACTTTAAAGGAATGAATGGGTTCGGATAATGGATAAGGTAAAGATCAATGCAATTGATTCCTAATCTTTCTAAGCTTTTATTAGCAGCCCTCTTTACACTTTTATAAGCTAAATTCCATGGTGCCACTTTACTGATAATTATGTAGTCATCTCTACTGTATTCTTTGAGTTCATTACCTAAGAGTCTTTCAGCACGCCCATCCGCATAAGTTTCAGCTGTATCGAAAACATTTATTCCCGATTGAAGATCAGCCTTGATTACACTTGAGATTATTTTGTCATCATATTGAATTCCATACCCCCAGGCCCTGGTACCGAATTGCCCTGTCCCCTGACCTATCACAGAAACCTTAAGGTCGCTTTTTCCTAATTTTATGTATTTCATCGTTTAGAATTCCGCGCTTTTTTTTATATCATCCCAATGAATTTTGAACCAACCATAAACGCTCCTTAGACCATCGGTGAAATCAGTTTTTGGCTCATAGTTTAAAATTCTTCTGGCCTTATCTATTGAGGAGAGCAATCGGTTCTTCTTGTCCCAATCTCTTCTCCCCTTGAAAATTATTCCCGCGCTATTGCCTGTGATTTGGTTAACAAAGCGAGCAAGATCCCGTATGACGATCTCCCGACCTGTTCCAAGATTTATTGCATCTCCGACCGCCTCTTCGTAGTAAGCCATAGAGAGCAGGCCATCAACTATATCGCCCACATATGTGAAGTCCCGGGTCTCCTCCCCCGTCCCTGTAATCGGCAGCGGCTGGCCGTTCATCGCCCACCAGAAGAAGTTCGGGATGACGTTCCTGTACCTCCCGGGCACCTCCCCCGGTCCATAAGAGTTGAAGAAGCGGGCATTGACAATCGGCAGGCCATAGAGGTTGTGGAAGTAGTTCGTGTAAAGCTCCCCCAGCATCTTCGTCACCTGGTACGGCGTGTACAGCTTCATTGAGACATCGTGCTCCTCGAACGGCATCTTGCACCCCTCGCCGTATATTCCGCATCCGGAGGAGGCGTATATGAAGCGCTGGACCCTTATGAGGTTGGAATACTCCAGGACCTTCAGGGTCCCCATGCCGTTGACCATGAGGTCCGTCTCAGGGTTCTCGACGGAGTTCTGGTTGGCGAAGTGGGCAGCCAGGTGGTAGACTATATCTGGGCGCATCGAAAAGACGTATTTCAGCTTCTCGTCGTCGAGGATGCTGCCCTTCACGAACATTATCTTCTCGCCCCTCGGGACATTCCACTCGTATGAGGAGGAGAGGTCGTCGATTATGATTATTTTTTTGGTCTCGAGCCTCTCCAGCGCCCTCACAAGGTTCCCGCCTATGGCGCCTGCGCCGCCTGTGACCAGCACGGTCTTCCCCTTGAAAGATTCCAAGACTTCCTGATCGACCATTTTGATCACTCCCCCATCCTGTAGTACCACTTCATCCACTTGACTGTCCGTCTGATGCCCTCATCAGGATTGATCGTGGGGTCGTGCTTGAGGTCCCTTATAGCCTTGGTGCAGTCCATCTTCTTGACCTTCGTCGTAAAGGGCTCCCCTTCCCTGTATGTGACAATAGAGGAGTCCCGCCCAACTGCCCTCAGCACCATTTCGGAATAATCCTCTATGGAATGCTCCCATTCCGGCCTTCCGGCTACATTGTATGCCTCGCCGGGTATGAAGTTGTCGATGATATTTGCGAATGTCCTGCAGGAGTCTTCGACATAGTCTATGATCCGCCTGTGGCCTTTGTACACAACGTAAGGCTTGTTGAATATTGCATGGTAAATGAACTTCGGTATGAAGCCCCTGTACGGCGTGTAGTGCTCGCCAGGCCCGTAGCAGTTCACCGGGCGGACCCTGACCGTCTCGGTCCCGAACATCTTTGCTGAGTTCATGCACATCAGCTCCCCCGCCCACTTTGTTATGGCGTAGTCGTTCATCTGGTAGGTGTCCTGTATGGGATTTCGCTCCATCACGTCCTCAGTCATTACGCCAGAATAGTCCCCGTACACCTCCGCAGATGAGAAGAATACCATCCTGAACTTCAGCCTCTCCTGCAGCCTGAGCAGGTTCTTGGTCCCGATCACGTTGGTCTCCCAAAGGTTCTCGAAGTAGTCCTCGCCGTTCCACCTACCGTACTCCGCGGCCAGGTGGTAGACGTAATCGAATTTGTTCTTTTCGAAGACCCGCTCCAGTTGCCTGTAGCTCCTCACGTCGCACCTCAAGTAGTCCTCCCTGTCGTTGTTGAGGAGGTCAATGGCAAGGACCTCGTGGTTCCTCCTCTTCAGTACGTTCACCAGGTTTGTGCCGATGAATCCGGCACCGCCCGTCACCAAAACCCTACTTGTTTCCATATTTTTCACCTATCAAATTGATTTAGTTGGTTTTGCCAAGCCCAGTTTTACGACACAACAACTCCAGTTCGTCCTCAAAACACTCAACGACGTATTTCCAGTCGAACTTTGAAGATGCGCGGACAATATTTTCTCCCTCTTCTTTCAGATCCATTTTCTCAATAATCGAAGCGCATCTTGGGATCACTTCTTCCGGCGCAGAGACATAGAATACCCAATTATCATAACCAAATTCCTTCACAATGCCAGGTAGCCTGGTTGAAACCACTGGCTTGCCCGCTGCAAGGTATTCATATAATTTAATAGGCACTATATTCTGCATCTCAGGGGCGTCGACATACGCTGGGAGTATGCAAATGTCTGCTGCTGCGAGCAGCCGCGGCATTTCGTCGAAAGGCTGCTTTCCCAATAGTAAGAGGTTGTCCATTTTTTTCGCGTGTCTGAGCCTTTGAAGGTCTGGTAGCGCGTCTCCATCCCCTACAACCATCATTGTGAATTTGTGAGGGCCGTCCCATTTCAACAGGGTTGCCGCAACCTCTTTTATGCCTGAAAAGGGATAGATCCACCCCATGAAGAAGATCACAAATGAATCTTCTGAGATGCCATATTTTGCCCTTGTCTCGTTCCGCTTTGATGAGGCATGAACATATTTCTGATGGTCCACTCCGCCAGGTATTACAACAACATCTCCATCTTTGGCACCCATAGATATCGCGTATTCTTTGAGCCCTTTGTTTATGACAAATACTTTCTCCGAATTTTTGATTACTCTCTTCTCTAGGCATTTTGCGATTGGAACTGCAGCCTTGAGGGGAAGTAGCGCGTGAAGGTGGTCTATTAGGTAGCAAACGAATGGGATCCCGAAAAGGTTGGAAATAAGCTGCCCCACATAACCGTTCAGGATTCCGAACGAGATTACAATGTCCGGCTTCGCCCTTTTTATTTCCTTCAGTATGGCATGACCGTGTGTGAAGGGTATTGAGAGGTAACACAAGAAACCGAGCTGCAGAATAGCCGGTCGCACTAGCCGTAGCTTAACTTGCTTTTTGACTTTCCCAGCAACTGTCAAGTATTCGGCTTTTTTCAATAAGGAGCGATGATCCTTTTTAAACCAGAGTATGTCGTAATCGATTACAGTGACCTCGTGGCCCTTTAGCCGCAGCCTTTCCATGAGGTGGTGCTGCTGGTGCGGTCCCCGCTCGATCCAGTTCGACTCTTGGAGGACTAGGATGTGCATCGCCTAAATGGACGCGCAGATTACTGCCTCTCCAACTTGTGCCCCAGCCTCGAGATCGCGTAAAGTATCAGCGCCGTTATCGAGAGGAGCGTGCCTCCGAAGATCGAGAACATCATCAGGAGGGCGAAAGGAATGCTGAAGTAGCGGGTCTCGTTGAAGGTCAGGAGCAGGTTGATGCCAATGGCGAAACCGATGATGACGAGGAGCACGCCCGGGACGCCAAGGAAGAGGATCGGCCTGTCCTCCGCGACGAGCTTCAGGGTGGCGCTCAACAGCTCCAGCCCGTGCGCCGCCGGGTTCTTTTTCGATGGCTTGTGAACGCCGTTGTACCTCACAGAGATAGGGACCTCCACGATCCGCATCCCGTGCTGGGAAGCCTTCCTAAGCTGCTCTGCCTCTATTCCGAACCCCTTCATCTCGCACCAGGAGATCGCCTTGAGCGCCCTGCTCGAGTAGGCGCGGAAGCCGCTCTGCGTGTCCTTTACGCCGGTCAATCCGTCGCTCCTCACGAGGGCATTGATGATTCCAAGCCCGATCTTCCTATATTGCGGGGCGTCCGTTGACGACCCCCTGACGAACCTTGACCCGACGACAACATCCGCTGACTTGCTCAGGATGGGCTCGATGAGCCTCGGGATCTCGGCCGGGTCGTGCTGCCCGTCTGCGTCAATCGTCACCACCACGTCTGGGTTCAGCGATTTCGCATAGTCCAGCAGGACGTTCAGCGCGGCTCCCTTCCCCATGTTGTGCGGGTTCGCGATCACCTCGGCACCCATCTGCCTGGCGATCTCCGCGGTCTTGTCGGTCGAGCCGTCGTCGCAGACTAGGACGCTGTCCGCGAACGTGCGCGAATTTGCGATTACGCTGGCTATCGCCCTCTCCTCGTTGTAGGCAGGTATGCACACTACAACCTTGGGATCCCTCGATCCCGGCGAGCTCGGTGGCGATGACATTGACACAGCTGCGGGAATTCCGTTCGATTTTTTGGGCAATCCACTCAATTCCTCGTTAATCACAATATCACCGCCTCCGCTTGATATAGGGCTTTCCTCTCGCGTTCCTTGAACTGGCTCCGCTGCAGCTTCTTTCCTCTTCCGCTTCGCGTTGCGGGGCATGATTGAGTTCAAGCAGCCTGTGCCAGCGGCGCGGCTGGATCCGTCACGCCCACGATGCCGATCCTCTCCAAGGCCTGATGCGTCTTGAGCAACGTCTTCTTCATCGAGTAAGCGCGATCGAGGTCATCGGCGTCCAGCCACGCCTTTTTCGGCACCATCGCTCTCAGCCTACCGCCCCCCTCCGCAACAGCCTCTGCGAGCCCGAGCAGGCTCCCCGCGTCGTATATGGGGCACCCGACGTAAAGCACGTCGGCTTTCGATCCCCTCAGCCTGCGGGCGAGGTCGTCGTATGCCTTCCTGAAGTCCGCGGACACCCCTCCTCTCTCACCACTCTCCGGCACGCCCATCCTTTCTAACTGGCTCCGGACGCCGGGGGGGAAGAGCTCGTATGGGGCGTAGTCCGCCAGGCGCTCCATCTTGAACACCTCTCTGATGCCCATTTCAAGCGCCACCTCCGCGGGCACCCTTTCCGCCATCAAGACGCCTCCGCTGTTAAGTAGGGCGACGCTGATCCTCCTCCCTTCCCTCGCAAACCCGAGGAGCGCTGACAGGAAGTCCCGCGCCATCTCGTCCGCCGAGATCGGCCCCGGCGCCCTCCCGTCGAAGACCACCAACGCCCCCTCCCCCCTCTCCTCGTGAAAGTCCTTGACGCAGTACTTCCCCCTCCTCGCGGTCGACTTCCAGTCTATGAGCTTCATCGAATCGCCCGGCTCGTACTCCCTGGACCACGCGTACTCCGTCCCACGCCCGATTCTCCCGGAGCGCGCGTCCCCCTCGCCGGCGCCCCCCTCGAGCAGCGAGAGCGCCTCCAGGAGCGCGGGATAGAACCTCGGGTAAGCCCGCACCTCCACGTCTGCTTTGCCCTTTGCGGATGAGGAGAAGAAGCCCAATAATGAGCACATTCGAACTTGAACCTCACTGAGCATATACTTCCCGAGGAGGACAGGCTTAATCGCCAACCTCGCCACGTGCCCATTCGCGGACTTCTTGGCATCGAGCGAGAAGGGTGGCTCCGCCTCGACCCTGGACACGGCAGCCCCCCGGGTGGCGCATTCCAGCGAGATCTCGGCTGCGTATTCCTCGCCCGCGACGGTGCTCCCCCGGACCGATGAAGGGAGGATGCGGATCGATCTCCTTGCGGCGGCTCGGGCGCCCACGAAGATCCCGAAGTCAAGGAAGGTGGCTGCGGCGACGGCGGCGCCGGCTGAGAGGAGGATTGGGTCGCCTGCGCCCGCTCCGAGCGCCAAAACAGCCAAGGATGAGATCAGGGCGGACTTGCCCCTTCTGGTGAGCCTCAATTTCCCAGAGCCATTAACGGCTTCATTCCTTCGGGACCGGGGTGGTCTCGAGCGCCCTCTCTATGATCGACGCTACCGTCACCCCCTCGGCGGCGGATTCTGCCCTCAGCCTGAGCCTGTGGGAGAGCGCGCTCTCGGCTATGGACTTCACGTCGTCCGGTATCACGTATCCCCTCCCGTCGAGGAACGCGACTGCCCTCGCCCCCTTGTAGAGCCAGACCGATGGCCTGACCCCCAGCGGCGCCCTCAGCTCCCTTGCCCCCCTGATGCTCCGGACTAGCTCTACGATGTACCTCTTCACGCCCGGGGCGACCTTCACCTCCCTCGCCTTGCCGATGAGCTCCGAGACCTCCTCTGTCGACGCCACCTCCTCCACATCCGCAGCCTCGACGAGGTCCACCCTCGACATGATCTCGACCTCCTCCTCGGCCTCGGGTATTCTAACGTCCGCGCTGAATGCGAATCTGTCCACCTGGACGTCCGTGAGCGGATACGTGCCTTCGGAGCCGGAGCTGACCTGCGTAGCCATGAAGAACGTCGGGGACGGGAGGTGGAAGGTCATCCCCTCGATCGTGACCTTGGACTCCTGCATCGCCTCGAGGAGCGCGGCCTGCGTCCTCGGGGTCGCCCTGTTCAGCTCGTCGAGCAGCACAACGTTCGCGAAGATCGGGCCCCTCCTCACTGACCAGTTCCCGGTCCCGATGTTGTAAACATTGGTCCCGATGATGTCCGACGGCAGGAGGTCCGGGGTCATCTGTATCCTCCTGAACTCGCCGCCGATCGCCTTGGTGAACGTGCTCGCGAGGAGTGTCTTGCCAGATCCCGGTGGGCCCTGGAGCAGGAGGTGCCCGCCCGAGAGGAGCGAGACGCAGGAGAGCCAGAGCTCCTCCCTCATCCCCACGACGTACTTCTGGACTTCCTTCACGACGTCTGCGAGCGGCTGCGCCTTGATCGACGACGGGTCCTTGTTAGCCATACGCTTTCCTCCTCTCTTCCTGTATCTTTAGCAGATCCACGGCGTCCCAGCTTGGGTGCTCCGAGGCAACCCTGCTGAGCTCCTCATCATATCGGTCCTTCCCTCGCTTATCCTTTCCGATCGAGTCCCAGTTGACGGCGAGGGCGATCGCGACGGCGCCGATCGCAAGGAGGTACCTCGCCTCCGGAGATGAGAGGACGGAGAGCGCCGCGGCGACGGCGGACTTCGCCTGCGAGAACATCGAGGGTGACCTGTGGGATTGGTCCAAATAAAGTGTCCTATTTCCGACGACCGACCGCAGGAAGGCGGTGTTGTTCCCGAGGGCAGCCACGGAGTTGATCATCAGGCTGGAGTCGGAGACGACCACGAGCTTCCCGGCGCCGTACGGGGCGGTGGCTGCGACCGCGAACGGGCCTTCCGGCTCCCCTTCGTCGCGCCTCCCGTTCCCGTTGGTGTCGAGGTAGCTGAATGCCGAGGACTCAGCCAAGGTCGAGAAGCCGGAGCCCGTTACGGCGGAGGCGTAATCGAGCGCGATCTCGCCGGACGAGGCGGAGAGTGCCTTCGGGCACTGCTGCGTTTTGAACATGTAAAGCGGGTCCAGCAAGCGCCTCCCGTCGATCCTTACGGTCGCGCCGAGCCCCTCGAATAACGAGTTCGCCGTTCCGAAGTCGTCCATCACCACGATCATCCCGCCGCCGAGGATGTACTGCCTCGCAGCCTCGATGTACTCCCCGCCGAACGGGGCGTCAGGCCCTATTATCAGAAGAGCAGTCGTTGCTGGGGGGGATGCAGAGGTGGGACCGCTTAAGATCTCGCTGATTGTTGTGGAGCGCCTGATCTTGAGTTCGGACGAGGCTCCGGAGATGCCGTTCCAGTACGGGTTGAGGGGGTCGAAGTCGTCCACAGGCGGCGTGAATGCCAAGAAGATTGCGGCGATTGCGAGCGCCGCGACGATCCCGCAGGCGGCTGCTGTCCGCGCCCTCATCGTCTTTCGCCTCCATCGGCGTCTTTGGCTTCCCTCTTGGCGGATCCGAGCGCTGTCCCGAGGCGATCGATGATCAGGCTGAGCAGTGACCTGCCCCGCGAGGCGTCGACTTCCTTCATCCCGTACAGGCTCTCCTCGAGCATGAGGGTGAGCTCACCGAACGCCTTCCCGAGGGCGCCGAGCCTCGAGGCGACCCTGGCGAGGTACTCGCGGACGGTCTCGCTCTCCCTAGCGAAGGTCCCAAGCGCCGCGCCGATGGCTTGGGCAGCCCTCGCGTATATGCCTGCCAGCGTCTCGGCGGGGGGGAGCCCTGCATGCTTTGCTTGAGCAGTCGCGGCGTACGCTATGGATCCTGCCGCCTTCCCTCCGGTTATTGAACGCCTTGCAAGACCAAAGGCTGCGACCGCGCCAGCCGCTGCGACAACTGCCACCATGGGGCTCACAACGAGGACGCTTGCGGAAGCTGAAGACGCGGAGAGGCGATAGTCCGCCGGCTGGACCGCTGCGCGCGCTGATTCCCAACCGCTCGACCTCCACGGGGGTACAACTATCGTGACCGAGAAGCTCCCGTCCTGGCCCGTCGTCGACGATGCTGTCGCGCCGGCGAAAGAGACGCTGACCGAGGCGCCCCCGACGGCTGAGCCGGAGGAGGAGGCTGATCCGTACAGTGTCGTGTGTGTCCCGCCTAGCGCTATTGATGGGGCGGAGAGGGAGACCTCGACGGCTTTGCGGTAGACCTCGACCGAGGCGCTTGCCGCGCTGCCTACGAACATCGATGCGGGCAACAGCTCGGCGTTTATGAGGTGCGATCCCGAGGCTGCGCCTGCCGGCACCGAGACGGAGATCGTCTCGTCAACGGGGTATCCGGAGCTGACGATCTCCTCTGAGCCGAAAGCCGTAACCGCGAATTTGAAAGTGGTCGCCTGGAGGGCGGCGGAGAGCCTCGCGCCGAATTCCTCCCTCAGCTCGGGCGCGACTGGGGCAGCCCACTCTGAGAGGTCGGCCACTAAGCTGAGGCGGACGACGTCCCCGGGCAGCGCCCTCGACCTGTCAGCTGTTACCGTTATCTTCGGCACGATGTAATTGACGACGATCGGCGCCGAGGCGTAGCTCCCCGCGTGGGAGCCGTCATACAGGAAGGCGGCGGAGACCGACTGCTGGGGCCCTCCGGGGGCGGCGGCTTCGAACTGGATCTCGAAGCGCCCCTCCGCGTCCGTCTCGGTCAGATAAGCTCTCCCGCAGGCGAGGACCCCGACTTGCCTGCCTGGCAGGGGCGCGCCGCTGCTAAGCTCCGTAAGCCTCCCCGTCGCCGAGACGTTGTCGCCAATGATGACGTGGGATCCGCTCAGCGAGAGATCGATCGCCGTCGCTGTGACGTTGCCGGCCTCGACCTCCCTGATGGAGCGCATTATCTCGTCCAGGTCGCCGTAGTAGCTCGCTATCGCGCCCTCGACCATTGCGATCTCCTGCGTCAGCTGCCTCGTCCTCAGGGTCTTCGCGAACTCCGAGGCCGCGGACGAGAGCGACGATGACGTTATGCTCGCCTTCGCGAGGCTGAGGAGGGCGGAGCTGACGTTCGCCTTCGCAGTCTCGATGAGGCCGAGGCTGAGCGATTGGAGGGCGCCGGCGATCCTGGCGTCTGCGGATTCCAGCTCCAGCGCCTCCTGCGAGATGAGCTGGTTGAACCTGCTGAAGATGTATTTGGCGTTCTCTGGGACGTAGATCCCCTCAAGGCTGCCGAGGGAGCGGTACGCCTCCTCGAATTCCCCCGATGATATGTTCCCGAATACCGAGGAGTAGATCAGTGCGAGCGCGGCTGGCGAGGGCGTCTCGGATACAGCCTGCGCCGGGTCCGCGTGCCTGGCGACCTGCCCAAGCTGGGGCTGGAGGGCGACGGACGCCATTATAACCGCGATGGCGCCCACGGCGGCTGCCAGAGTCAGGTACTCGCGTCTCATCTGTAGAGGATCTCGATGACCCTGAGCGAGACTATGAGGGCGAAGGCTCCGAAGAGGAGGGCTGCCGGGAAGTCGAAGCACCTCCTCCTTGGCCTGAAGACCGCGAGGCAGACGAAGTACTCGAGGGCGAACATGCTGACGTAGACGTCTATCCTCCCCTCGCCGAGGGACGAGAGCGCCCAGACCGTGGCGAAGATGAACGATCCAAGAACGAGGTTCGAGATCTGGCTCTTCTCCATCTCAGTAGAGCTCCAAGATTATCCTCTTCTTACGCCCGGCGTTGTACTCCTCCTCGAATGCGATCCTGATCGTTTTCTTCATGACGGCGGCGACGGCGGTCGCTGCAACGCTCGCCTCGAGGGAACCGACCGTGCGCCTGACCCTCCCTGCGGAGATCTTCGCCTTCGGGGATGAAACCTCGACGGTTATCCTTCCACCGTCCTCGATTGCCCTTGCCGAATCGGCGAGTCCTGCTGTGTCCACGATGAGCTCAGAGAGCGCCCCCTCTGCGTCCGCGGGCAGCTCCGCGTTCTTCATGAGGAAAGAGCCCGGGGGGAATATGATGAGGTACCTCCTCCCGTCTGACGACGTGACGAACCCTTCCGCCTTCGCGCCGGGCGCAGGGGGGGCTTCGCCGTCCAGCGGCGCGAAGACCTGCACCTCGCCGTCCGGCTGCGGCACGTAGTAGCCCCTCGACCTCACGTCCATCTCCTCGAGGAGCGCCTCGATGTTCAGGACGCTGCTCTCGAGCATCCTCCGGACGTTCGCGGGCGGGACCGGCGAGAGCGGGGTTATCGCCACAGAGGATCCGAGCACCGCGATCCCTATGCCGAGGGCGGTCATCGGGACGCTCCCAGCGACGAACCAGAAGAAGAGGGCGGTGAGGGCGCCGACGGCGGTGAGGGCGTAGCCGTAGAGGTAGCCCGAGCCTTCGCCTCCCTTCGAGGACCTACGGGTATTGTCGTGGCTTTGGGGACCGCCGTAGCGGGGGGATGCGGCTTTCCCCTGGCCGCCCTCCTGGGTCGACGGCGCGCCTTTCGTCGCCTCAAGCATTGCGTCCTGCAGCCTCGAGCTTCAGGTACCCGAACTTCCTGACGACGGCACCGGCTGCGAGCCCCACGGTCAGGATCGAGAGGGAGACTACGATGGGGTCGAGGCGTATGCCCCACGGGGTGTAGTTAAGCAGCAGCCCCACGAGTGGGACGAGCGCCAGGGATAGACCGAGCGAGAGGGCCACCCGCTCGAGCTGCGAGAGGTCCTTCCTCTTAGGGTAGAGCAGCTCTATCAGAGCAGATCCGGGGAGGTAGAGGACGAAGAGGGACCCGAGGGCGTACCTCAGGTATGCCAGGGGCCCGGGGCTGAAGTACACGAGCGCCACCGAGGCGCAGACCAGCCCGACGAGCGCCCAGAACCAGGCGGAGTAAGGGGACTTCACGTAGGATGGGAGCGTCAGCGGGGGGTCGGCGTCCTTCATCGACGCCATGCCGGCCTCCCTGAGCAGGTAGATCCGCTTGGCGACCTCCTCGGGTTTCGCGCCGAAGGCGGACGATGCCGCCCGGACCGCCTCCTCCAGCTTCATCGGTCTGCCGTTCCTGATGAGGTTGAGGACCTTCTCGGCGAGCTCGTCGGGCTCGTAGACCTCCCCATCCGCGGCTTCCTCCATGCCATCTTCTTCATCGTCATCCCTTCGCTCGCCTTTGCCTCCGGAGGTGGCGGGCCTGCCTCGGAGCCTCTCCAGCCACCCCTTCTGTTCTGGCTCCGGTTTTGGTTTCGGCAACGCGATACTCCCGCTAGGCAGTCCTTGCGAGCCCGAGCCTGCCCAAGCCTGCCAGATCGAAAAGCTGCATGTCGCCTCGCCCCTCATGGATTGTGTCAAGGAACGTCTTTGGCAGATCCTCTGGTTTGAACGATGCCACCTCCAAGACCCCAGTGCGCCTGCCGCAGAGAGAGCCACATATCATAGATCTGCTGTCTGGGATCTGAGCACTTCCTCGCCGGAAAACTGAGCTTTGCCTCCCGGTTTGCAAAAAGTTGTTGCATAAGTATGATACTTTGTCTACAAGAATTACTCTATCTTTCATGGCAGCGAGGTCACGTTCATCCAGAGGTGGTTCCACCTGCCCGTGTAATAGGCGCCGTTCTCCCCGATCGCCCAGAGCTCGAAGATCAGCTTCGCGTTTTGGGCTGGCGAGGCGAGTGAGATCTCGACAGGGATCGTCGCGTTCTGCCCGTGCGCGAGTATGGAACGGTACGCCGCGAAGGGCTCGAGGCCTGCCGGCGCGGTCTCGTTAACGGCGGTGGAGTTGTTTCCGACCTTGGCGAGGACCGTGTAGTACATCGTTCTGCCCTCTTGGTTCTCAATGTAGACGTAGAGGTTGAATGGCTCGCCTACTATGACGGTCTTCGGGTGGTCGCCTATCTTCATCTCCGGACCGAGTATCCCGATCGCGGAGAACGCCTCGGCAACCCTGCCGGCTGTCATCGCCTGGGAGGCGGAGAGCGCTGCCGAGATGACGATCACCGCCAGCACGACCGCCCTCACCTCTTCGTCTATCATGGCTCTCCCACTCGATTGGGCATCTGCGAATTACGGGGGATCATTGTGCAGAGACCGTCCACCGTCTTTTTGACCTCATCCAAATTCGCCAGACGAGTTTCGGAGTGTATAGGTAAACTAAAATCCCTGCTGCGGCGAGCGCGGCGAGCCACGCTGCAAGCCCGACCGTCCCCCAGTAGCGGGCAGCTTCCCCCTCGGCAAGGAGGGACGGCACTGACGACCTCACCCCCTGGACTATCGCGGCAGCCTCCGAGACGGACTGCTGGTTGCCCGAGGATGCGAGGGCGAGCGCCCGGTTCAGGTCGACCGCCGCCGACGTGACGTTTGCCCCACGAGACTCTGCGTCGGAGAGCAGCAGGAACGCGGCCTGTATCTCGGCTAGGACGGTCTCCTGGGCGGACTCCGAAGGCATGGCGGCTGCGCCCGTGCGGGAATGCGATCCCGGCTCTCCGCTCGCAAGGGCGGCAGGGGCAATAGCGCTGGCTGAGGCGGCGGCTAGCGCCAAGGACAACGCCAGCAAAGCGAAATAGGCTGTGTGCTTCCTCACGGGGGACTTGGAGGGGACCATTCGGCTACATCGGGCGGGGCGCGGGCGAAGCCAGGACCCACCGCCCCCTGCGAACGAGGAGGTCGGTCCCGAGCCAAAAGAGGTAGGCGGGGTCTTCGAGCCATTCTGGCAACTGCCTGAAGATTCCCCTTGCCTTTGCGTTCCCCCAGAGGGAGCGGGCCCTCTCGGAGCCTCTCTTGATTATCCTCTGACCTATCGTGAGAACTTGGTCAGCCACGGACTGTATCATCTCTATGAGCCTCCTGTTGAATATGGCGCCGGTCATCCTGGCGTAGCAGAGAGCGGCACTAAATAGGCCCCTCTTTATCTCGGGGAGCCTGCGCAAAGCACCGGTGCGGGAGGCGCGTTTCCAGATTGAGTGCAGTTGCCCGTAGCTGACAGATCGGATCAAGCCTTATCAGCCTTCAAACGACCTACTATTGCATTAAAACGATTTAAATCCCTTACGCACAGCTTTATTTGGCTGGGTGCAAGGGCTCGGGAACCCAATTTTGGCGCTCGGAGGTCAGGGCGTCTTTCGCAGAGGCGACGCTTCTGGAAGATCCTCGTGAGTCCGATGGGCTTTTCATACTCCCGATAAGTATCATTAATCAGGATTTCTGATGCCCTTCGATTCCAGGACGTCTATCGCCTCGTTGGTGACCCTCACGGCCTCCATCCCCTCCTGCGGCGGGACTGGCGGATCGGTGTCGTTCGTTATGCACTCGAGGAATGCCCTTGCAATCGCCTTGTGGGTTATGGACCACCTCTTGTAATCCGGCCTCACGCCGGTCGCCAGCGACTTCCAGACCAGCTGCCCGGCAAGGTTTGCCTGGTGGATGTTCTTGTCGATTATCTTCAGGCTCTTGAGCCTGTCTAAGACAACCGTGGAGTTGAACATGTCGACGATGATCCTGCCCCTCTTGCAGGCGATGTCGATCAGGTAAGCCCAGCTTTCCGTGCCATGCGCGACAAATGAGGTCGTGTCGAATGACTTCCCGAAGAACGTGAACCTGAAGGTGTCGTACTTCAGCCACGGGAGCCCCATCCACTTCCACGCCTCCGCGCTGACGGCTGTCATAGTGCCCATTAAAGCCATGGCAAGGTAGACCTGGTGGGGGAAGAAGTCCACCATTATGCTCCCCCGCATGCGTATCGCCCAATGAGCCTCGTCGATATAGCTGGCTCGCCTGAGCAGGTATGTGATCCTGGCGTCGATCACCTCGCCCATCTCTCCCCCCTTTAAGACCCTCTGCGCTTCTAAGAAAGCGGGCTGGAACCGCTGGTTGTGGTTTACGGTGAGCTTGACCCCCTTCTTTTCGGCTGCTCTGATCATCCTCTCGCACGATTGGGCGTCGAGCGCCATTGGCTTCTCGCAGAAGACGTGGCAGCCCGCCTCGATCGCCTCGATCGCCATGGCCTCGTGGGTGTCGGGCGGAGTGCATATGAAGACGGCGTCCGGCTTCTCGGCATTTAGCAGCTCCCCCAGGGACTGGAACGCCGACCCCACGCCGTAGCTGCGGGCAGCCCCCTTGGCGAGCTCCAGGTTCAGATCGCAGACCGCAACGACAGAGGCAAGATCCCTCATCCCTGAGAGGGACTTCAGGTGGAGCTCCTGCCCTGCCTTTCCGCACCCAGCCACAGCAACCCTTAGCTTCTTCAAGTCCCCATTGCCTCCCAACTGACGGTTCATATCTGTTGCACCATGCATTAAAGCTTGGCTTTTGGCAGACCGAAAACGATTATAGCAATCCTCCTTATCGTTATCCTTGTGATAATCAACCCCTACGCCCACAAGGCAGGGCCCCAAAGGCTGTTTTTTGCCTTCGATGACGTCTTGATGCGGAATGCCCCCGTGCTCTATGAGGGGCTGGTGATGCCGTACAGGCGGAAGATCTACGACATTATGAAGAGGGGGACGATCGATTCGAAGATCAGGTCCATAGTCGCCGGGGGGGCGTACCTCTTCACCAACGTCGAGGTGGAGACCGTGAACTGGTGCAACGGCGACTGCTCATTCTGCCCTGCCAGCGTGACGCAGGAGAGGCGCCCCAGGCAGGTCATGGAGGAGGGGCTCTTCAGGTCGTTGGTCGACCAGCTCAAAGATCTGGACTACAGCGGAGGGCTCGCCCTCTATTCGAATAACGAGCCGCTGCTGGACCCCAGGGCATGCGATTTTGCGGATTACGCAAGAGAGCGGCTCCCAAATGCCTTCATCTACATGATGACTAACGGGACGCTTCTGACCGAGGGCACATTGGCGAGGCTCATGGGATCGCTCGACAAGCTGATCGTCGACAACTACAGCGACGGCCTTGAGCTGCTCCCCCCTGTCCGAAATGCGGTAAGGCTCTGCTTGCAGAATGAGGCGTGGAGGAGGAAGACGGTCGTGATCTTGCGCAGGAAGAACGAGTTCAGGACGAACAGGGCCGGTCAGGCAGAGAACCGAAGGAGCCTCGTCCACCTCTCGTCATCATGCCTCTATCCTTTTTCGCAGGTCGTTGTCAGGCCCGACGGCAAGTTGAGCCTCTGCTGCAACGACGTCTACGGGGTGACGACGATGGGGGACCTAAAAAAGGAGGGGCTCCTCGAGGCATGGCGCGGCGAGCGGTACCGGATCGCTCGCTCGAGGATCGCGATGGGTAGGGTCAATTACAGCCCTTGCAGAATATGCGACAACCTTACGACGGATTACATCGACCGGTTCGCACGGAGCCTAGACTGCCCGTAAAGCTTCTGCGGGGGCACTATTTTATAGATGATTTCGGCATAATCTTGTTGATCCTTATGGCAGAACGCCAGCTGTGCGCCACGGTGGTGGGGGGCGACGACATGAGCCCATCAATACGTCCGGGGGAGCGCCTGCGGATCACTCCCGCGGCATCCGACAGGATAGTGGCTGGCGATGTGATCGTCTTCAAGAGGCACGTCCTCATAGCCCACAGGGTCATGGGGGCGGCGAGGGCTTTCGGCAGGACCTATTTCATCACGCGGGGAGACAGGTGCCCTTACATAGATTCTCCGGTCAGCGAAGATCTCGTGGCTGGGATAATAATTGGAAAGCGCCTACGCCTCGTCACTTCGCTGAGACAAAGGGTTGCCTTAACTGGCGTTGTCCTATGGTACATTGCCGCGGTCAGGGTGCTGAGGGGGCGGGCATTCAGGATCGCCAATTCCTTTGCGCGGAGAGTCGCGAGCTACGGGCTGCCCGAAATGCCAGCCGCTTAGTGCAGCAGCCGGGGCGCTCTTCAGCCCACCATGGACCTGTAGATGCCGTACAGGGCTCTGGCATGGGATGCGATCGAGAATCTCTCTTCGATCCTCTTCCGCCCTTCTCTAGCGAGCCTCTTCCTCAGCCCCTCGTCCTCGATGAGGGCGGCGACCGCATCTGCGAGGGCTCTCGGATCGCCCGGCTCCACAAGCACCCCGCTCCTGCCGTCCTCCACGATCTCCGGGACTGCCCCCACCTTTGTGGCCACGACCGGCACGCCGCATGCCATCGCCTCGGCCAGGCCCAAACCGAAGGGCTCCTGCCACACGGATGGGAAGGCGTAGATCTCCGATGACCTGTAGAGATCTGGCATCTTGGAGTGGTCCGGCACTGACACCACCCTGGCGGACCTCAGCTGGCTGATGGATGCCCGGATATTCGCATCGGACTCTGATTGCCACTCCTGGCTGTCCCCCGTGTCGTACAGGTATGGTGAGCCGGCGACCGCCGCCTCGAAATCCAAACCCCGATCCTCGAGGATCTTCATTGCGTCTAGGAAAACACGGATCCCCTTGTGCCATATCCACGCCCCCGTGAAGAGGATCCTCGGCCTCTCGGGCGTGGTCTCCGCAGACGGCGAGAAGAGGTTTGTGTCGATGCCGTTCAGAAGCAAGGTGCACCTCTCCCTTGGCAGCGAGGGGTTGTTCCTGAGCAGCTCCCGAAGGATGAACGAGGAGCAGCACGCGAAAATGCATCTGTCGTAATTCTTCTTGGCCAGATCGTAATAGGGGAAGGTTGTCACGTTGTGGACGTGTAAGAGCACGTTCTTGTGCTTCGAGACCAGGGCGATCAGCGGGGCGTTCTGGGAATGCTGGACGTCGGCATCGGCAGCCTTCTCGGCGAACCACGCGTAGTATCTCCTCCCCATGTCCGAGCCGAACCTGAAGTCTTTCATAGCCTCGACGCGGCTGTCGCTGCCCAAGAACCCCCTCACGTAGTATTTCGCATCGACTCCCAGCTCCTCCAAGGCGTCGAGCTCCAATAGCGCCATCCTCTCTACGCCCCCGCACATCTTCGGATTCACAACGACGACGGGGTTGTTGAGCATGGCCACCTTCATCTGAGCGCCCCTTCTATCGCGTCGATCAGGCCCCTCGTATCCCTCCCGACGTAGAGGTCGAAGCACGGTATCGCCTCGGCAAGGGAGGAGTATGCCGCGAATGCCCTCTTCGCTTGGTCTTGAGGGGGCTCGAAGACGCTACCGGATTCCAGCAGGTAGTTCCTCATCAGCTTTGGGACGGCCTTCACAGGCGGGGAGGACCTGCACTCGCTCCCATCGGAGTTCCATACGTGGGTGTTGAAAAGCGCCTTGGGCGGGAGTGGCCTCTGCTCGACGCCGAAAGCCTTTCCCAAGTTCAGCCACGAGCCGTCAGCCTTTTCGTCCCAGACGCTCGCCGAGGAGAGGTGGGGCTTGAGGTCCGGGAAGCGTTCCAATGTCCTGCTGTGGACCATGCTCCTCATGTAGAACGGGAGGGCTTTGCCGTTCTCGAGGAGGATCACGTCGTCCGTCACCATCCTGTGGCCCCTGGCGATCATTGCCAGGAGGCACGTTGTCTTTCCCGAGCCTGAGACGCCCGTGAAGAGGAGGGCGCCAGATCCGTAAGACGAGGCCGATCCATGGATCCACATGGTGCCTTTCCGCTCGAGGGCGGTTATCAGGAGGTGCTTGGAGAGGTACCTTAGCTTCTCGAAGAGTTTTGCTTTGGGTGACGCCCAGACGTCGATGCTTAGGCTCGACGGGTCGACCGAGATCGAGAAGTTCCCTTCGTCGTGGAAGTAGACCCGACCTCCGTGAGAATAGACGCTCGAGGACGGGAATACCGTCGAGATCCTTACCGCGCGGTCTGGGACGTGATCGAGCACCGGCTCCTCCCTGAGTATCCTGATCGTTCCGGAGATGGCTGTCGGCTCCCCTGTCAGGTGGTCCCTGTACTCCTCAAGCAGCTCGTTCCCAGCCTCCTCGAGCTCCGATTCTACGAGCAGGCTCACGCCGTAGACCTTGATCTTGAAAGACAGCATGGCGAATTTGACCTTTACCACCAAATATCTTCGGCAGGCGATATATCTTTTGCAGCCAGTTGCGATAGGTTTTTTTGTTATGCAAACATACTTCTCCCGTCGCGTGGTGTTAAAGTATTGTCTGACGGTGCATCATCAGAGAAGGCGAAGGTAAGCATGGGCATGAGGCCGAAGAGGAACCCTGATGTCGCCGAGAAGATAGGGGCGATGACGATGCTCTTCGACGCTTCCGCAGGGAGGCTTTTCGAGCTGAACGAGACGGGGAAGAGGGTATGGATCATGTGCGACGGCAAGAAGACAGTGAAGGAGATAGCCGATGCCATAAAGGCGGAGTTCGGGGACGAGGCTCGGAATGCCAACGATGAGGTTGCATCCTTCGTTGCGAAGATGATCGAGTTCAACCTGCTATTGTGATTCATCCTCGGCTGTGCTCATTCCTTCCTCCTGAGCGCCGTCAGCTTTAGCATGTAAGCGAATACGTTGAGTAAGTATCTTGCCATCAAGGCAGAGCACCGGATGGCGTATTGGGCGCCGCACTCTCTCCTCACGCACGTGACGAGTAGGGTGGCGCTGACCATCGCCCTTGACGGGAAGGTCCTGAATGCGTCGCTTATGCTGAGCAGATCCGTTATGGGCGGCACCTTTTTCTGTATCAATAGCGGGCAGGATCTGCAACGCCTGCCGGCGCAGCCCAAAAGGTCGCAGACGTATGAGTATTTGATCGGGAAGAAGGTTCTGGATTTTTCCGACAGGTCGAGCTTGATCGGTGCAGGGACTGGCGGGGGCTGCTTCCCCAACGAGTGCATCGCGGAGGCGTAGGCACTGACTGGTAGGGCTAGCATCGATCCCCACCCGACATCCGAGAGCGATCGCCTCACCGCCCCCCAGTCAAACGACGCGCCATCTGAGGTCAGGGCGATCAAGTCCGACAGATCCTTCAGCTTCACCTCGCCGTCGCGGAACGCGTTCAGCGATGTCACCAGGAACATGCTCTCAGGTCGCATCACCCGTAGCTTGATGCCGCCGACCTCACGCGCTTCAAGCCTTTCCCAGAATCCGTCGATCGTAGGGTAGGGGTACAGGTGGGTCATGCCAGGCAGCTGCATGTGCAGCTCGATAGCTACCTCGATGCCGAATTTGGGCTTCGTCATCTTGACGTGGTAGGCATCGCTCCCTGAGAGGAGCTTCCTGTAGCCCATATTCTCGAGGATCGCCTGCGCCCTCGACCTCTCACCCTCATCTCGCATTAGGAGGTCCAGGTCCGAGAAGTCCCGGCTAACGTCTTTTGGGTAGGCGGTGCCCTCTATGATAAACCCCTTAAAGGGGGTGAAGTCCAGGCGTGCATCTGAGAGGGCTGAGAGCGCCTTTTTGGATTCGGCAAGGAGGATCATCTTCTGCGCTGAAAGATGTGAATACGCTGCCTTCATCCCCCTGTAGATCCCCTCTGGCGGGGACAGCTCGCGATGTGCTTGCAGGACGGTCGTGAGGTGCTCGAAAGACTGTGGGAAGATGCGGTTCGACCTGGCTAAAACGACAAACCGTTCCCAGCTTATCCCTTTCCGGATTATGTCCGCGGCCTCCTCCACCTCCTTCCCCCCCAGCCTCATCAGCGTGAAGGTGAGGAGGAGCCTTTCTTCGCCTGGCATCTTTATCATAGAGAGATGGTGCGACCACTTGGATAAGACTTTCTGGTGCCCATGCAAGCATTTAAGGGGAAACAGGGACATTCGTATCATCGTAAGGCTAAGAGGCGGTGGCAGATAATGAAGGTCCTCTCGGCAGTGCCATGGCAGCTCGGCTGGGACCACACCGGGCTCTCGAGGAGGCTCCTCGGGCAGCTATCGGCGATATCGGCTGCTGGCGCGACTGTCGAGCTCTGCTCCCACGGAGAGGATGCCGACTTTGGCAGCTTCAGGAACCGGAAAGTCGGTGTCAACCTCATGAAAGGCGAGGATCCGCTGATCCCGCTCTTCAACTCGATCTCGTTCAGCCTCGCATTCTCCAAGATCGCCGATGCCGAGGAGTGCGACGTGCTCCACTGCTTTAATACGACGTCGCTTTTCATCAGGAAGAGAGGATATATCCTGCAGATGCTCAACCCGACCTCCGCTTTCGTGAGGGAGATGATCGAGGGCGAGTACCCGAGGGAGGGGAAATACCTGAGGAAGATTGAGGCGTACGACATCTCGGCTCGGCTCGAGGAGAGGGAGTGCTCAAGCGCAGAAAGGATCATCGTCTCCTCAGAGATGGGGAGGGGGAGCGTGGAGCGGTTCTACGGCAGGGATGGCAGGGATGTCGAGGTGATACCGACCGGAGTTGACCCTTCTTCAGTCAGGCAGGATTATGAAAAGCAGAAGAACAGGCTGAAGATCATCCTCTTCCCGAACAGGGTCTCGGTGATGAAGGGATTCAGATACATGGCTGAGGCGATGGAAGAAATCAGGAGAGAATACCCCTCAAGCCTGCTGGTAGTGAGCGGTAGGATCGACGGGTTTGATTCCGAGCTCATGTTGCCCTACATCAAAAGGCTGAGGGAAATGGGATGCGCCACGCTCACGGGCTTTATCTCAAGGGATGCCCTCCTCTCTTACTATGAGATGGCGGATGTTGTGGTCGTGCCTTCGCTCTGCGATGACCTGAGCCTCTCTCTTTTGGATGCGATCGCCATGTCGACGCCTCTGGTTGCTACAGAGAACACTGGTTTCCCGAGGGTGGGCGAGGTTGGGATAAAGGTGTCTCCCAAGGATTCGAGTGCCATAGCGGAGGGGGCCATACGCCTCCTATCCGACGAACGCCTCTACAGGGAAAAGAGGGAGGGCGCCAAGAAGGTCGTGAAGGACTACTTCTGGACAGAGATAGGAAAGAGGTACATGGATGTCTATAACAGGCACCTAGGCGATCAGCCGAGCTCGAGCAGGTAAACGCCCCGTGTTCCTATCTGCTCGTCCCAGATTTCGGTGACCGCGGGTGGCGAGTACTTTTTCTTGGTGGCCGTCTTATCATTCTCAGCCATGATGATCACAAATACCATTATGGCACTTGGGATATATCATTTTCCCAGTCCGAGAGCCTCACGGAGGTTGAGCGAGTACCTCTCCACGCCAATCTCCCATATCCCCGGTAGAGAGGCGTCAACTATGAAGACTTCCTTACCGTTGTGGCTGCCTCGGATGACGCCAGGCAAGACCTCGGTCCAGCCGCTCCCCCATGCTGGCGCCGTTGCGGTCCAGTTGAAGAATACGAATGTCTTTATCGGCATCGCTGAAGACGTGTAGTTCTCGCTCATCTTGTTGAAGTTGGCTAATAGGGCGTTGGCAGCGCAGGCATCGCCTATATCCTTCACAATGGAGTAGCCCTCCGGCCAGAAAGAGGCGACGGCAGCCATCTTGAGAGATGCGTTAACGCCTGGCGCCAATACCTCCTTTTCTGAGGCGATTGTTATGTAATCGAACTCGAGGTTTATTGTCCCGTTCGCAGGGCGCGTGCTCCTTATCTCGAGGGTTATCTTGCTCAGGCTCGGAAGATCCTGAGGGAGCGCGAATGTGGCGTTGACGAAGTCCCTGTTGTTGGGGAGGTCCAAAACTACCCTGTATTTGGCTGGTTGGCTTGATGCGGACGCGCCCTCCAATATGAGGACGAGCTGCAGGTAGCGAGTATAAATCGAATGCGATGTCCCCTCAGCTACGCGGTATCGGACAGAGATTGTGTTGTAAAGCGAGGAGTCGAGTTGTTCAGTCTGCTTGAACACATACCCGCTGGGGCTGATCCAGTAGCCGAAAGGGTTGCCTGGCGGGGCGTCGATGCCACTGAAGTTGTAACCTAACTTTAGGACATCGCCGTCAGACGCCGCGATGACATTCGATTCGAACCAGCCGACCTCGAAGGTGTCATCGGACCAGCCGATGCTCGATTTGACGCCGAGGTCGAGCGTCTCGTCGAGTACCGCGACCGAGCCGTTCTCTGTGGGGGGGTTGAACTTGATCATCTGGTACACGGTAAAGTTTCCTGCAACGAAGATCGGCGCCTCTGGGGCAGCGAACTCCAAACCTTTAGGAGAGGGATAACCTGAGATCAGGACGATGTACCTGTCCTGATAGCTTGCCTGCTGGGCCATGAGCAGGAAGAAGGTTTCCGCTGTGCCGTTCTGGCTCGATATGATGGCGAGATCCCTGTCAGCGATGGTCGTCAATCCCCTACCCAGCTGGTATCCAAGATCACCAGTGTACTGCGGGATGAAGATCTTCGAGTCCTGTGGTGTGTTTTCGTTGACCCAGCTGAAGAGCGCTACTAGGTCATCTGGGATGGGTTTCTCGAGCGCAACATACCGGTAGTCGTTGTACAGCGGCGAGCTGAAGGATAGGGTTATCGCCAGGATCAGCAAGCCCCTTATGAGGGTTTTCGTTTTCGCGCCCGAGAGCCTCCGCCTTGCAGGCAGCCCCCAGAGATATAATGCACCGTAAGCCGCAAGGAGGGCAAGGGGGGGGTGGAGGTATGCGTTCAACCTTGTGCCCCACCACAGGCTGCCCAGTATTATGGCTGAGATGGCCCAGAGGACGCTTATCTTGAACCACTCTTCCTTCCATGAAACGGTGGCTGTGCCGATCAAGGCAAGGATCCCGACCAACCCATATCGCGTCACATACATGTACCATGGGAAAGAGAAGTCGACGTAGGTGTTTCCAGGTGATGGCTGCGTCAGAACGTAGAATATTCCACTGAGGTAAACTATGGCTAAACAGGACAGCGCGATAAGCTTGATCTTTTGTGAGTGAGGGAATGATTCGAGGCTGGCGCTGATCCTTTTGCGGAATATGTAAAACAGGACGGAGCCCACGCCAAGGGCAGCAACCCCCACGACCATGGCGGCTACGATCCTGTTGCTGACCCCAGAGAAGAAGACGGTCTTCTCAAAGAGGAGATCGATGTTTAGACCCTTCATTACAAAATCAACCAGGAGGAACAGGCAGACACCTGTGAGTATGAACTCGGTTAGGCGTGACAGAGACCTTCGGATTGGCGGTATGAAGAGGGCAGCTATAACGAATATTGGGGCCAGGAAGCCTGGCAATATGTGGGAAAGGAAGCCGAACAGGAAGAGCGACGAGGCGAAGAATATTGCGGTGAGGCGCGATCCTAACTTTTCGATCTCGATGCTGGCTGCGAACAGGGAGAGGGAGGCGAAGACCATGCCTACGGCCATCATCTTGTACGTGAAGTCGGCTGCGTTCCAAGCGAATGGCATGAAGTATATGTCCTGCGTTATATAGCTCAGCGTCCAGATCGATGCGTTCCTGTAGAACAGCTGCCCAAGCAGCCATCCCAGCCCCCCGCTGAAGGCATAGATCAGAGCTGCGAGTGCCGCGAAGCCATCGCTTCTCTTAAAGAGCAGCTTGACGAGGGAGTAGAATGTCAGTATGTTGAGCATGGCAAGGGGGAAGAATAGCGCGTTCGCGTTGACTATGGGGACCCCCATCGGCACCGCGAAGCCTGCTAGTATGAAGCCGAATACCACTGGGTAAGATAGCCGATCGACGACCGTGCTGACGTCGACCCCATTTAGTATCTCTATAGCGGGCGTCAGCGCCACCCATACATCGCCTGGAACCAGATAGAGGTGGCTGAGGAACACCATGAATGAGATCAATCCAGTCACCACCATGCCTGCCACGAGGGCGAGGTGCGGGAGCTGGAGCATTATACCATCTGATCTCTGCTCTCTTGCTAACAGCCGAGATGTGGCAGCCATCAGCAGTAGTATAGCTATAAAGGCATAAGGAAGGATTGAAACCGATCCGAGACCGTAGTATGTGGCTATGGCTGAAGCTCCGACGAAAGTCAGCGAGAGGTTGACGGATATGGCAGCCATGCATGCTCTTGGCATCCTTCTCCCGAGGGAAGTGATCCTCATGAGATAGAAACCGGGCAGAATTGAAAGCCCTACTAGCCAAACAACCGCCCTTAGTATAAGGGCAGGCGGGATCTCTGCCCATACGGCGATGGGCAATGGCATGGCAGGGACGATCAATGAAGATGCCATTCCGGAGAGAATAGCCAAGTCTGCAAATGCCCAGATCCTCAGCCAGAGAGGGCTGACAAGAAGGCGCATGCTCGAATTATCCCCCTTAGTAAGTAAAAAACATATCCAGCACACCCGCGGAGACGCTATCCTGCGTTGCACGTCTCTGAAACTGCTGAGTAGAGCTTGATTAGATCTCTGACCACGATCTTGTGGGAATATTTTTGCCTGATCAACTTTGATGCCATTGACCCCAGCCTCTCCCTCAAGCCCTCGTCGTCCAATATATTGATGATGGCATTGGCGAATGCATTCACGTCTCTGGCAGGCACCAGCAAACCGGTCTCGTGGTTGCGCACTAACTCTGTTATACCAGGTATGTTCGACCCTACAACAGCTTTTCCGCATGACATAGCCTCCAGGAGCGAGAGCGGCATTCCCTCCTTCAAGGAAGGCAATACGAATGTGGCGGATCTTTTCAAGATCGCTGCTACTGATCTCCGGCCGATTGACCCTGTGAATGTGAATCTGTTTCTGATCCCCAGCTGCTCGACTAGTGCCTCAACCTTTGGCTTCAGTGGGCCGTCGCCCATCAAGACGAACTCTGCGTCAGGTCGTTTGCGTAACACGATCTTGGCAGCACGAACCAGAGTCTGGACATCCTTCTCTGCAACGAACCTGCCAGACCACGCGATTGTTGCCTTACGACCAACCTTCACTTCAGGGGAAAAAAGGTCAGTGTTGACAAAATTGGGAATCACGGTGATCTTTTGGGGCGGGCAGCCGTATCTGATTGCTTCTGCGGCGTCGCTACTGTTGAGGCACCTGACGGCCGATGCCTGGCGTAAGAGGGACCTTGCAACAGTATGCAAGTACGATTCTTGTATCATGTTTAACATAATGTCCCGCTTTGCCATGATGCCGTTTATTGTTATCACAAGGGGAAGTTCATTCTTCTTAGCGATACATAGGGATTCCGGGGCAGTTGGGAAGAGGTGAGATTGGCAGTCAATGACTGATGGCATGATATCCTGAACAGATGCTTCAAGGCCCACTAGCAGAGGGTACTTCAATTGGCGACCGAATGGCGATAGGTTGAGGCCTGGGAGCATTAATAGCTTGAAACCACCTTCGCAATACTCTGTTCTGCTGACTTTTCGACTACCGCTCCAGCCTAGAAGATAGGGCTCGTGTCCCTCTCTGGCGAGAGCTTGGGGGAGTTCGTACGCCACCTCCTTGAAATCCCAATATGCTTGCACTATCACGATCCTCACGACGCTCCTTCCCCTCCCAATCGCTTATCAAGCTGCCCCTATTTGAGTTCAGCCTTCCGACATTATATAGAGAAGGTTTTACGCGGCATCTAACAAGTTGCTAGCATGGAATATCTGCAATTAAGTTAGCGTGGAAGTAAAGCCTGCCGGACTGTGAATCTTGAAACTCATCACGAGCAACAAAGCCGAGCCCTTTAGCGCAGTTATCGTTTCCTTAGGGATCGGATAGCTGTACTATTTCGCCCTGAGAAGGAGTTTTTTTATTTGTTCTTCTTTTTTCTGGCGTTTTAATAAATTAGACCGTGCGATCTGATTATCTGGCTTGCGGCCCTTTTTGACGTGCTGTACTTCTGTTCGTAAAAGATCTAACCGCTGTGGATAACGGGGAATGCTCGTTTGCTACGCTCGATCGCCTCATTTCTATCGATTATTATTTTCGAGATTATACGAAACAATTTCAGATCTTATCCCCCATCGAGATGAACTTCTTCAAATTGAATGAGAGAGGCACAAAGCCATCCGATTTTTCCGCGTATTTGCAGAATATCGAGTTGAAGGGATCGTGGTCGTCCATGCTGAGCCATTCTGGCGTAAGGTCTTCAATGCTTAGAAATGCCCTTATGCCAGCGAATTTGAGGAAGGGGATGGCGGATGCTGCGATGTCAGTGATCAGTGTTGCAGGGTCTAGCCTCAGCTTGAAAGTTTGTTTGCTATGGATTTGCCTATTCTATCCCATATCCATGCTTTTGATAAAAGGGATATACAAGTGGCTTTGTAGAGTCCTCTGAGTATTGATTCCCCTTCGTCGACGAGTATTTTGACATCAAACATTCTGGAAAGGGCTATCGACATCACGTTAACTCGGTATTTCTTCTCAGGAGACGTGTTGTATGCGGGGGCGTATATGACGACCTTAATTTTGTCTGGAGTGGCTTTTGGCACATCGGCTCACTCTTAATTGCCGAACTTGTCCCTTGCTACACTTACCACAACCCAGATCATCATCATAAGCGAGAAGAAAAGGAACCCTAAAAGAGTAGAGCCTATGGCAATTAGGGCGAGGCTGGCGGGCAGAACGCCATTTGTAGCATAGCTGATCGCGCTCCACGCGCCGAAGACCAATCCTATCCCCAAGAAAATCATCGAAGGTATACCGTAGAATACTAGCGGCCGATCGATGGAGATCAGCTTCAGCGTGTTGAGAAGCACTGAGGACCCCTGCTTGACAGAGCCTGTTGGCGAGGGGCGCGTCTCATATTTTATCTCCACTGGCACTTCCTTGAGCCTGAGTTTGTTGGAGTTGGCCTTCAGGAGTATCTCGGTGCTGGCGCTCATCCCCATCTCAGTGATCCTGATCGATTCGATGGCCTTTCTGCCATATGCCCTGAAGCCGGACTGAGTGTCGGAAGTGTCGTGGTCGCCAGTCGAGTTGGTGACGTCATTGATGATCTTTATGCCTACTTTTCTGTGGTTTGGGATGTCATTATTGCCGAGAAACCTCGAGCCTATGACGATGTCGGCAGAGTCGTCCATTATTGGGGCAATGAGGGCAGGGATTGACGCAGGGTCGTGCTGGTTGTCGCCATCCAAGGTCACTAAGATATCCGCTTTGGCCGCCCTGGCTTGAGAGAAGATGGAATCAAGCGCTGCGCCATAGCCTTTGTTGTAAGGGTGCTTGATCACGGTAGCGCCAAGCGCCTCAGATATCGCCGCGGTCATGTCGCTCGAGCCGTCGTCGCAGACTATGATTTGATCGCAATGTGGCTTTGCTTTTAATATGACTGTCGCGATTGTTCTTTCCTCATTGAGCGCCGGTATGCCCACAACAACTTTCCTATTCCTAATCCTGTCAAAAGAGTTGTTGGAGGCCGCTGCAGTTTTTTTCATTTACCGGCACCTGAATGAACTTATTGAATATGTCTTAAAAGGGCTTTTAAAAAAGTATCTATACGGAAAATGGCGAATGATCCTCACACTGCTATATTCTCGATAAGGTGTTTCTGTTGATCAACTGATTTAGAGACCAAGTCCGATATAGCCTGCATTTAGGTTAACGGTTTCTTTCCTCTCGACTTGGCTGCGAGGTATGCGGCGCCGCTTATGAGGACGACGGCACCCCCTGCTAACCAAGCTTGTGCGCCAAGCGTCAGAGCTAGCGCTAAGCAGCTGCAGATTCCCAAAGCAGGGATGAGCGGAAAAAGCGGCGCCCGGAACTTCAACAGCTGGGGAGCCTTTCTCCTGAGCATTATCGCCGATGCGTTGACCGTCATGTGGACGATGAGCAGGGAGACGTTGGTTATCGATGTCGCTTGGCGCAGGTCGAGAAGTCCGGTCAGCGCGATGAGGAGCGATCCCATCAGTACGATCGAGACGTACGGAACCCCCCGCTTGGGCGAGACCTTGGAGATGGACTTTGGGAGCTGCCCTTTCCTGGCCATCGCGAACGCGACGCGGGAGATGCCTATCAGGTTCGTGAGGAGCACGCTGGTCGTCGCCACGATCGCCCCCATCGAGACGGCAATTACGAGGGGGACACTCCCTGTGGCAGAGGCTGCGTCCGCCAACGGGGAGCCGGACTGGGCCAGGTCCTGGTAGCCCATAAGCCCTGCAGCCACAGTCCCCGTAAGGATGTAGATCACCATCGAGATGCCCAGTGCCAGCATTATGGAGAGCGGCAGGTTCCTCTCCGGGTTCTTCACCTCCTCGCCGAGGGTCGATATCCTCCCGTAGCCCAAGTAGGCGAAGAAGATGATCCCTGCCCCCTGGAGGGTCCCGTAAATCCCGTTGGGCGCGAAGTCCGCGAAATTCTCCATGTTAACGTAAAGCGCACCGAACGCGATGAATGCGCAGAGAATGGCGACCTTGATCAAGACCAGGGCGTTGTTCACCGCCGCGGACTGCTTGATGCCGACGAGGTTCAGGGATGTCAGGAGGGCGGCTGCGGCGACCGCCACTACCTTCACAGGGAGGGAAGGAATGAAGAGGACGACGTAGCTCGCGAGCCCTATGCTGATCGCAACTCCTGAGACGATCTGGGCAAACAGCCAGAGGCACCCCACTATGAACCCGTAGAACGGCGAGAACAGCTCGTAGGCGAAGGCATAAGGGCCGCCTTCTTTGGGGATAGCTGACCCGAGCTCCGCGAAGCTGAAGGCTGAGAAGAGGGCTACGGCGCCCGAGATCGCTATCGAGGCGACTATGGAGGGCCCGGCCAGCCCGATGCCCAGACCCAGAACGACGTATATCCCCGCGCCGATAATGGCGCCAATTCCGACCGAAGTGGCATCGATCAGGCTGAGGGACCTTTTCAGCGCCATAGGGCACCAAGGATCGACTATCTCTTTGGGGATTAATAAAGCGATGATCGCCAATGGTTATCGGATTCCCTTGGCGTCAGCAACATTCGCCTGGCAGCTGTCGATCGAAAGGGGTTCGGTCGACAGTTCCCCTCGATAGGATGGTGACAGTTCTACGCGATACTCCCGATGAATGTCAGAATCAGAGGTAAGCTTCCATGACGTAGTTGCTCATCATTCGGTGGCTGTTGAAGTACGACGCGACCTTCTCGATCGAGTTCGTCATTATCTTGTGCCACTCGTCCTTACGGTCGTAGAACATGGGCACTATTATGTACTCGAGCTTGTTGTAGAGGTCCCTCAGCTCCCTCCTCCGCCTCTCCTGATCGCTCAGCTTCAGATCCGGGGGCGGCCCTATCGCCCAGCCAGTGATCCCTTCCATCCACCCCTCGATCCACCATCCGTCTAGGACGCTGAAGTTGACGACCCCGTTGTGGGCTGCCTTCATGCCGCTAGTCCCGGACGCCTCCATCGGCGGCTGCGGGGTGTTCAGCCAGAGGTCTACTCCTGAAATGATCTTCAGTGCGAGATCCATATTGTAGCCCTCGAGGTAGACTATCTTGATCTCGTCCCTCAGCTCCCTTGCGTAGCGGAAGATCTCCCTTATCATCGCCTTCCCGGGCTCGTCCCTTGGGTGCGCCTTCCCGGCGTAGACGAGCTGGATTTTGCCGCCAGCTGCGATGGACCTCAGCCTCTCGACGTCGGAGAAGATCATGTTAGCCCTCTTGTACCCTGTCGCCCTCCTGGCGAACCCAATCGTCAGCGTCTCGTAGTCCATGGCGGCGCCAGTTGTGCTGTTGACGTAGTCGATGAGGTTTTTCTTCGCGCCGCGGTGGGCTTCGACCAGCTCCTCGTCCGGTATCACGCTAGCTCTGACGAGGAGGGACGGCTCTATTGCCCAGCCCGTGATGTACTTGTCGTAAAGGTTCCTGAAGCACTCGCATGTCCAGGTGTACGAGTGTATGCCGTTGGTGATGGCTTTGATCCTGTAGCCAGGGAATATCACCTGGGACTGCTCGCTGTGCCTCTTCGTAACTCCGTTGACATAAGAGGATAGGTTCAGGGCTAGCTTCGCCATGTTCAGGAATCCGTCTCCCCCGGAGAGCTCCCTGAGCTCGCTCTGCTGGATGTAGCCTGGCAGCACCTCGTCGAATAGCATGTAGGGGAACTTGTCGAAGGCGGCCTCCACAGGCGTGTGAGTCGTGAAGACGCACATGTCTCTCACCTTGTTGTGGTCCAGGCCGTTCTTCTTGAGGAGCTCGAGCGCGAGTAGGGCTGAGTGCCCCTCGTTCATGTGGTAGCGCCTTATCCTGTACCCCAAGGCGTCGAGCATCCTTACGCCACCGATGCCAAGGACGACCTCCTGCTCGAGCCTGTACCGCATGTCCCCGCCGTAGAGGTAGTTCGTTATCGCCCTGTCCGACGGCAGGTTCCCCTCGACGTCCGTGTCCAGCAGCAGCGCCGGCACTGACCTCCCTGCAGGGCTTACGACGTCATACTGCCACGCCTTGACCTTGACCGCCCTGCCGTAGAGCGGGACGGTTATCTCCGCCGGGAGCATGTCCATATACTGCGACGGCTCCCAGCTATCGCTCTCCTCGATCTGCTGCCCCTCTGGCGTGAGCCTCTGCCTGAAGTAGCCCTTCCTGCTGACGAGGCTTATAGCGACCATGGGGAGGTTCAGGTCCGCGGCGGCCCTGATGGTGTCGCCGGCGAGGACGCCGAGTCCGCCGCTATAGGTTGGGATCTCGCTCTTCAGCCCTATCTCCATCGAGAAGTAGGCGATCTTTGTCTTGCCGTTGAGCATCGTATTGCCGTTCTTGTTGGGAGGGTCGCAGCTCTGGTTGGTTCCGCTCATTATCTTGCCTCTGGTAAACAGCGCCTCTTCAAAACAAATCTCTAATGCGCCAGTGTAATTTAAACTTTTGAATGGCACTCTTGCTCCACAATGGCCCTGCCTTGGTCAGATCGAGGGGAGGGAATCGAGGAGGTGCTGCTTCGCCTCAATCCTCCTGTTGACTTCAGCCAGCGTCTTCGCAGCATCTGAGGTCCTCTCGAGGTAGATCTTCCTCCCGATCTGGCCCCTCTCGAACGCAGCCTTCAGCGAGGTCATGCTTATGAGCGGGACCTGCCTCTCGGCTATAAGGCCCGCGATCTCCCTGGATAGGCGATCCCTGACCGCGTTAATTTGGGGGGTAAGAGCCTTGATTCGCTTTGCCATCTCTTTCTTCCTCTCCGAGTATTCGGGATTATCAATGGACTTATCGCCGAACGACCTCTCGAGCGACGCGAGCTCTTCCCTCATGGAGAGCACCTCGCCGAGCAGCTGATGAACGGCCAGCCCATCCGGCGAGCTGAAAGAGGGACGCTGCCACCTGACGGCCGCGTAGGCTTCCTCGAGGCTTAGGGCTTTCCTGAAGTGCCCTCCCGTCTTCTCAGCCAGCGAGGCGAGCTCTTCAGTCCCTGCCGTCTTCCCTATGCCGGCGATGTCGATCCTGACCCGCTTCAGGAGGGCCTCGTGGATATAGAGCCTCGGATCCTCTTCTATCCTGCTGAAGCCGTCTGTGATCACCAAAATGCCTTTGTTCTGACGGATGTCGCTGTCCATGAGCTTCAGTGCCTCAGCCAGCGCCTTCCCCATCGGGGTCCCGCCCGCCGCCTCTATCGATTCGAGTGCCGCCAAAGCTGAGGCGGACGATGATGAGGCGACTTTGCTCCCTCTGACCCCCTCGACCAGCATCTCGACCTCTGGGCGGTTCAGGTAGGGAGCCCTGAATGCGAGGACCCAGATCGTGTCAGCCGGCTCGAACGAGTCGGCTGCCCTGAAGAGCCTGATCAGACTGTCCTTCGCGAGCTCGAGCTTGCTGATGCCCGACCATTCAATCCCCTCGGAGTTCCCCATGCTCCCTGAGCAGTCCACGAGGTAGGCAAGCTTGTAAGCCATAAGCACAACACCACGCCAAACATCCTTGCTCGGCGCGCTCCGACCCGGAGTCGCAGATGATCATCTCCCGTCAGCCCTCTTAAAAGGGTGAGCCTTTGGTCATTTCGAGTTGTTAAGCGAGTCCAGGAGCTGCTGCACCATCGCTATCTCGCAGTTGATCCTACCGACCTTCTCCTCTATCGGGGCAGCGATCTCGAAGTAGCCATCCGCGTCGATCTCCCGCCTCTTCAGCCTGCTGTTCATCTCTATGAGCTGGTTGATTGGCTCGTTGAGCGACGCCTTGAGAGAATCCAGCTTCGCGTGTAGCTCGGAGAGCTTCTTAGCGATCTCCGGCTTCAGGGCTTCAATCTTCGCAGCGACCTCGGACTTCCTGGCGCTGTAAAGCGGATCGCCAAGTCGACCTGCAGCCCTCTCCTCCTCGATCTTCCTCGCCTCCCCCTTGAGCTGCGCATAGTTGTAGGCGACGAAGAAGATGTCGTCGAACGCGTTTCCCGAGAACCTATCCCAGACTATCGCCTTGTCGAAGTCTTGAGGGGTGACGACCGTGGAGTAGCGCCCTCCTGTCCGTTCGGCCAGCGGCTTCAGGGTTGGGTCGTCCGCTGGCGTCCCCAGCCCCACTATGTCGATCCTGACGCCGTTCAACAGGGCGTCATAGACCACGAGCCTCGGATCCTCGCCGCTGTTCTCCGAGCTGTCTGTGATCAGCATTATCCCCTTCTTCCCTATCGGCTCGTCCATCAGGAGGGTGATGGTCTCCCTTATCGCCCGCGCGATCGGGGTGCCACCTTCGCCGACCAGCTTCGAGACGCTCTCCTTTATTGCGGGATCCGTCGCGAGCGACGGCGTGTAGCTCTGCAGCGGGACCACGGGCACCATCTTGACCGCCCCAAGTTGCTTCTGCTTGAAGCCCATCACAGCGATCTTGTCGCCCTCCTTGAACGCCTTGCCGTTGGCTATCAGGTCAAGTATCCCTTTCTTCACGAGGTTCAGTTTCGAGGTTATCATATCCTCGAGTCCCTCGTCCTTGTTCATGCTTTTCGAGCAATCTATTAGGTAGATGACGCTGTATGTCATGCCTTGCCACGTCCGTTCGGGATGAGAATTCCAATGTTAGATAATATATTCTAAGTATCTAAAGATAAGCCTACTGATTTTTCTGAGCGTCGAGCGCCTCAGCGAACGGCTGGATCAGCCGTCTCTGCTCAAGTTCCGAAGCTGTTCGATTCTTCGGACCCGCTCTCCCAAGGTAGGCGACTTGCGCATTCCGGTGCCGCGTTGCAAAAGGGATTATAGGGGAGATCCGACATAAAAGGGCGCATGAAATACCTCGTCACGGGCGGAGCAGGTTTCATCGGGAGCAGTATAGTCAGGAGAATCATCAATGAGAAGGGCGATGTGGTCGTCTTGGATGACCTCAGCCTCGGCAGCGTCTCGAACATACCAGGTGTCGAGCTCATCAGGGGGGATGTCAGGGATGCCTCGCTCGTGGAGAGGGCTGCGCAGGGAGTCGACGGGATATTCCACGAGGCAGCCAGGTCTTCATCCCCGATGTTCTACCCGGATCCACGGGATGGTTTGGACGTGAACCTGAGGGGCTTCATGAACGTTTTGGAGGCGGCGAGGAAGCTGGACATCCCGATCGTGTATGCTTCGACTAGCAGCCTCTACAGCAGGTGCCAGCCGCCGCACAGCGAGAACGCCAACATAAAGCCCGGATCCTTCTACGAGTTTTCGTTCTTCGCGCGGGAGAGGGGGGCGAGCCTCTATGCAGAGCTTTATGGCGTGAGGGCGGTGGGCCTCCGGTACTTTAGCGTCTATGGCCCCCACGAGGAGCACAAGGGGCAGTATGCGAACAATGTATCGCAGTTCATCTGGTGTATGCTTGAGGGCAGGGCGCCAACGATATACGGGGACGGCAACCAGACGAGGGACTTCATATACATCGACGACGTGGTCGAGGCTAACTTCAAGGCTATGCACTCGGGCCTGCGGGGTGAGGTGCTGAATGTCGGAACCGGGATTGAGACCACGTTCAACCAGCTCGTTGAGCTGATCGGGAACGAGCTCGGGGTGGCTATGAAGCCGGTTTACATACCTAACCCCATAAAGAACTACGTCTTCAGGACCCAGGCCGAGACCAGGCGGTGCCTTAAGCTTCTGGACTTCAAGGCATCTATACCCCTCACAGAGGGCATAAAGAGATCCATCGATTACTATAGGAGCTCCAAGGATCTTCTGAGCGTCGCGAAGATAATGGACAAAGGCACAGGTTGCCTCGACACCTTCATCAAGTGATCGCGGGAGGGGAATACGCTTTTGTGCCCCCCTTTGCCCTGACAATGAAGTAGGAGGCGGGCCAAAGGGTCGCCAAGCAGGCAAGTGTCATTAGAACGAAGACGTCGTTACCGGGGCTGTATGGGAAGATTATCATCGCGAGTGTCAGAATGAAGATCTGGGCGCCATAGACGAACAGACCGGTCCTGCCGAATACCGCCAGCGGCATCAGCCTTATCCCCCTCCCCTCGAGGGCAGCGAAGATGGGTGTGCCGAGCAGCCCTATCGAGGCCACCAGAGGTATCGAGATGAAGTATGTCGAGGCGTAGGCCACCTCGCCAGTGTAGAATGCAGATCCGGCGACTACGGCAGCCAAAAGGGCACCACCAGATGAGGCGAGGGTAACTTTTCGGATCGATGTGCTCGAGGATGCCTGCAGACCTATCGAAGCCCCTGCGAGGATCAGGGGCATGGTCTTGAACATAGAGAAGGGGCCTGTGAGGAGGATCGGACCCGCTGCACCTGCAAAGAGTATCAACGGCTCTGAGAGCAGCGCTCCTCCGACAATTGCATATGATGTGACTGCCAGCGCAGCAAGACGCTTTGGCGTGCCGAGATAGATCGCTGGCAGTGCGAGCAGGGCAGAGAGCCCGATCAGGGAGATCGGCTCTCGCCCGTTCAGAAAGTAGAACTGGATCCCTGAGAGCCCGCCGATGCCTGAGATCGCGATCCCGACTGAGACGAGTAGGAGGGCCCTGCCCGCAAAGTGAGACGCGATTCCCAAGATCCCTTCTCCCTTAGAGCGCCTTCGCGAGATCGAGATGGCGATGCTTATGCCTGAGACGAAGAAGAAGATCGGGAACATCGTAGCCAGCGGGATCTCAGGCGCGAGGACGAGGGCCGAATTGGTCCCGTATGCTTTTCCAGAGAGCGGATCGATAGTCGCGAAAGAGTAGGCGTGTATTATCATCATAAGGAATATCGCGAATCCGCGCATTGAATCGAGGAATAGTATGCGGCGCAAACAGGACACCCGAATAGTCTCAAGTGAGCTCATTATTCATAAAAAGGCTTTGCAAACAATTTCAGCTCATTCGAAAACGCGAACGGTAGAAGCTATTTTTTTATTTTCTAAAAATATATCTTTTACTTACTGAAGATAAGGTAAAATTGGTTGTGATTCCAATGGAGGTTAATGGGGCGCTGCATGATCCCTGTGAGCGAAGTGTTAGAACGCCCCAACTCTTTTATCGCTCCCCCAAGCAATTATCTCAAAAGCCAAGGGGGCATGCATGTGGCGCTGGCTCTAGAGGCGCATTCTCTGACAAAGGACTTTGGCACCGTACGAGCGGTGGACGGCATTGACCTTTCGATCGAGGAGGGGCAGATCTTCGGGCTGCTCGGTCCGAACGGATCGGGCAAGAGCACGTTTATGAGGATGATGCTGGGGCTTGTCAAGCCGACCTCAGGCAGGATCCTCGTCATGGGCATGGATCCGCAGCAGGATCCTGTCGGCGTCAGGAGGGCTGTTGGCTATGTCCCTGAGGCACCGCGCCTCTACGACTTCCTCACGGCAAGGGAATACCTCGACTTCGTGGCCGAGATGTATGGCGTGCGGCAGGAGGAAAAAGTGGAGAGGATAGAGAGCTTTCTGGCAGCTTTTGAGCTCACCGGCAGGGAGGATGAGATGCTCAGTGGCTACTCCCAGGGGATGCGCCAGAAGGTCGCGATTATAGGGGCGCTCCTACACAAGCCGAAACTCCTCGTCCTTGACGAGCCCCTCAACGGCCTTGACCCCCGCTCCGCGAAGATAGTTAAGGACCTCTTGAACAAGCTGACCGAGGAGGGGGTGACCACCATATTCAGCACGCATGTCCTTGAGATCGCTCAGGCGATCTGCGACAGGATCGCCATAATGTACAGGGGCACTGTGCTCCATTCGGGCACATTTGAGGACCTGAAGGCAGCTTCCGGGATGCCTGGCTCCAACCTCGAGGAGGTCTTCCTCAAGATGACGGGGACTGATGACGTGAGGGGGATCGTGGAGGAGCTAGCCAAATGAACCCGGCGAAGATCAGCACCTTAACGAGGGTCTTCCTTCTGGCCCAGTTGAGGGTCAGGGGAGGGGGGACGGGGGAGGGTTTATTCAGGCGGCCTTCTTCGCTGGCGCTGATCTACTCGGCTGTTTTCGTCCTGGCCTTTGCCTTCATATACTTTATCACGGGGGTGGTCCCTTCTGAAGACCTCGCCCCGATTGAGGCGATAGGGATACAGATCCTCGCGTTGGTGCCGCTCATCGTCTTCATCTTCATGGTCACGTACGGGATCTTTTTCGTCATAGGCGAGGCTTCGCAGCACATAACGAGCGAGGCCGTGAACTACATGCCTGTGACGGCCGGGGAGTACGTCATAGCCTCCACCGTTTCGACTGCTTTCATGCACCTCTGGATCTTAACTGGGGCGCTCGGCGTCTCGCTCGGATTCGGACTAAGGTTCGGCCTACTGGCTGGCTGGGCAGCGTCTGCGGTACTATCCCTCCTCTTCATGGTCATCGGGGGCGCAGTTGCAGAGATCATAAGGGCCATTGTCAACAGGGTGTCCTCGAGCTTCTCCAAGAGGGGCGGCAGGGCGGCGATCTTCTCGAGGGCGGTGCTGATAATCGTCGTGCTCGTCGTTTCGCAGGCGATCTTCAACCCGAACATACTGTTCATGGTCATTTCCTCCTTCGCCCCCCAGGCGCTCGCGCTCTGGTTCGTCCCGCTCATGTGGCCATCGATCATAGTCGCCTCAGTGGCGGCAGGGGATGCGTTTGGGGCAGCGGTCTTCTCGGCGCTGACGCTGGCGTTCGGGGGGATCCTGATCTACGCCGGCGTGTTCTTCAGGTCCAAGTACTGGGTCCCCCTCCCCGCGACCATAAGGATCGGGGGCGGCAGCGGAAAACCGGCGAAATACCAGGGGAAGGGCTTCCTCGGCGCCCTCGGCTTCTCCGCCCAGGAAGGTGCGATAATGAGGAAGGACCTCAAGGCCTTGCTGAGGAGGAAGGAGATGGTGAGGTTCTGGGCGATGCCGATAGTGATGGTCGTGCCGCTCGTGGCGACGGCATGGACCGCCGGCGGCGACGTGAAGGATCTCCTCGGCATAGCAGCCATGATGAGCCTCATAGGGTCAGGTTTCTTCGGCATGTTCATAGCCTCATCCGCGATAGGGCAGGAGGGGAAGGGGATCTGGAGGATCTTCACTTCGCCCGTCTCGTCAGAGTCGATCCTGAAAGCGAAAATAGCACTCCCCCTTATGCTGACCCTTCCGGTGGCAGCGCTTTTCCCGCTGGGCATCTCGGCATTCCTAAACTTCAGCCAGAGGGCATCTTTTGCGATCTTTTTGGTCACCCTGTTGGGGGCGGTGGTTTGCGTCCTCGTGGGCGCATATTTCGGGCTCAAATACCCAGACATCAGCGAGAACATGAGGGGCAACTTCGTGACTGGCACAGGCATACTGCTGTCGTTCGCGGTCTGTGGGGGGCTCTGTGCCCTGATCTCCGCCCCGTTCGCCGTCTATGCGGTGTTCCATGAAGCGGCTGTAGCGGCAGGGCTGAACTACTGCGCGTCTGCAGCCATTACTGCGGCCGCCGGCGTCGCCCTTATCGGCGCGCTTTCGGTGCTCACGATACGGAAGTCGCACGCTCTGTCAATTATGCTCAGCGAGTGACGCCTCCCCACACTGCAGCGGTAAGACCGATTTCATTGCGCCTTAAGGTGGGAATCTTGGTGTGGCTCTATCTCTACTGTGACCCGGGTTATCTCGCTGTCTTGCTGCATTATCATCTTCTTAAGTGACGTCACTATCCGGTGTGCCTCGGAAACGGAGATCCCCCCCTCTAGCTGGACGGTGGCTTCCGCGAAGATGCCCCTCCCCACTTTCCTGAATTTCACGCTATGTATTTTCTTGACGCCAGAAATCTTCTGTGCGAGGTCGAAGATCCCCCTCACCCGGTCCGCGCAGACGCAGCCGTCCATCAACACGATCGAGGATTCTTTTATGGACACCCACCCTACTATGATGATCATTACACCTATGATCAGGCCAGCGACCGCGTCGAAGAAGAGGAAGCCTATCGAGGAGAGTGCTATACCCGCCACTACGACGAATGAGGCTGCGCCGTCCTTAATCGAGTTGTAGGCATCCACCGACAGGGCCTCAGAGCCGGTTTTTTTGGCCAGGCGCCACTTCATGAGCGCCACAATCAGGGAGATCGTGCCCGCGAGGAACGCGGTCCCCCCGCCGAGGAGAGGGTTCAGTATCTCGACTGGGGAGAGGTAGGCGAGGATCGATTCGTATATTATAAGGATACCAAGCATGACCATGACGAAGGCGGCGATGAGCCCGAACAGCGTCTCCGCCCTCCCGTAGCCGTGCCTGAAAGTCTTGTCCGGGGATCGCTTGGCTAGCCATATGCCTGTGAAGACAAGCACCGAAACTGCCGTATCTGCCCAAGAGTGGATGCCGTCCGCTATGAGGCCGATGCTCCTGACGAAGTAGCCAAGTGCAACCTCGGCCGCTCCAATCGAGAGGAGGATGAGGATGGAGGCGAGCAGGAGCCTTTCCTCTCTTTTTTGCATCCCGACCCTTTCTTCCAAGATCTATTCACCCATTTCAGACGGATCAAACCGCTAGACAGAAGGCGTCCTAGGCGCGAGGTTTCTTCTGATCCCTTAAATATTAACCTATTATCCTTTATGGCTCTTTTGGGAGCTCTTGTGGCGATCCGCTCTCGCCCTCAACGGCAGCCCCTCCACCCTTCCTGCCAAGAGCCCCGCTGAGGGCACCCCAGATCTCGACGCGCGCGTCATTGAGGGTCTTCCTGAACCTCTTCGAAACAAGATAGAGGATGGCGACGTATGCCAAGAAGAAGGCGACGACGTGGGCGACGAGGATAGGGACTAGAAGCCAGAGGGTGGAAAATGCGTCTATAGGGAAGAGCAGCGGCATTGCGGCGAGGAGGGCGGCAGGGAGAGCCAAGAGCAGCGAATCCCTTCCCAGAACGAGGAATGGGAACTTCTGAGCGAAGTCCCGCGCTATGAGCATCCCCAGGACTGCCAGCGATATGACGAACGAGATGCACATCCATACGCCCCAGGCGCTGGCGACCGCCACGGGATCGGACAGGTAATAGGCAGAGATCGAGATCCCCCCTATGTACACGATGTTGATTGCCATGTTGACGAGATCGTTCTTGAAGATCGTGGACCTCAGGAGCTCCCGCTGCGTGAGGGTCGACGAGTCTTTGCCCTCTAGGCCCAAGTATGAGATGACGGCGATTCCTGAGACGACCTGCAGTACCGAGGCGACCGAGAAGACCCGCAGCGGGAGGGCAGCGGGCAGATACTTCGTCCCTAAAATGGCACAGATTGGCTCAGCGTAGAGTATTATGAACGCGGCTATCGGTATGGTTATCACGAGTGTGAGCCATATCGCCTCCCCCATGTCCTCGAGGTTCTTCTTCGCAAGGACCTTCGGGTATAGCGCCGATGGTATCGAGGAGGCGTAGGTAATCACCATCAGTATTGTGATGCATATCCCGTAGTAAGCCACAGGGACCTCTGATCCGAATATGAGGCTGACTATCAGGACGTCGAGCCAAAAGACCAGGCAAGTGAGTGACCCAAATAGGGATCTCCACGAGGACTTTGCCCATGTGATCGCAGTCTGAGGATTCATCCGCGACTTGCGGAGGAGCGGCAGGTTCTGCCGCAGCATCAGGAGATCCATGCAAAGCCTCCCGAAGAGGACCGAGAGCACTGCGCCGGTGAGTCCCAAGTGGATCCCTGAGATCATTATGATGCCGGAGATGGCCTGCCCCGCCTTGAAGGCGAACTGCCCGAACCCCACAATCTGGGGGGCGTGGCCCTGCGAGATGTACATGAGGGCGGCGTTCAAGTATTCGAGTATGATTATCGAGGAGGAAAGGAGGAGCGGGAGGAGGGGCTGCTCCAACTCTGAGGATACCCCCCAAGCGAAAGCCAGATAGACGGGGGTCAGGATGGCCCCCATTGCCAGCGAGTAGACCAAGCCAGTCTTGGAGGTGTTCTTCCCCCTGCTTATGTCCCTAGGAAGCCAGTAGGTGAAGACGACGGACGGGATGGCGAAGTATCCTATATACCTGATGATCATAACCCAGATGCCGTACTCCTCGACCGTTAGCGCCCGTGCAAGGATGGTGATGTAGAAGATGCTGAATATCCCGCCGACTATGTTGAGCTGGTAGGCGACGATCGATGAGTACAGGAGCTTGACGTTCAAGCCGAGCTTCTCGGAGATCAGTTCGCCCCCGGACAAACCAGCCACCGATACTACTCTGGTCCAATTCGATAATAATGCTGATCCCAGATCGGCATGCTATGCCCATGCAACCCTTTTCGCGCCGTCCCGAAATGGCATCACCCGCCTTCATCGCGCCTGCATCTTTATTTAAAAAATAAAATTCATATTTTTAATAAGTGAAATAAGGTTTTGAGGGCACAGGCTCGCTTATCCGCACTCTAAAATATCGACTATCCTCTCTGCAGCCCTGCCATCCCCGAATGGGTTCTCCCATTTTTTCCTGCGGCCCAGCATCTCCTTAGCTGCGCTCAAGACCGAGGCAGGATCAGTCCCAGCCAGAGAGTTTGCCCCCACCTCGACTGTCTCTGGGCGCTCCGTGTTCTCCCGCAGGGTGACGCAGGGTACCCCCAGTATGCATGCCTCCTCCTGCACCCCGCCCGAGTCCGTCAGCACCAGCGTCGCCTCTTTCTGCAGCCGCAGGAAAGTGAGGTAGTCCACTGGCTCCGCCAACACCACACCCTCGCCCGCCCTGACCCCGAACTCCGCCAACCGCTTCCTCGCCCGCGGGTGGATTGGATACAGCACCGGCATCTCAAAAGCCTCGTGCACCCGCGCGAGGGCTTCCATAAGCCCCTTTAGCCTAGCCGGGTCGTCCACGTTCTCCTGTCGGTGGAGGGTGGCGAGGACGTACCTCTCCGTAGCGAGTCCCCGAGGCAGCTCCGCCTTCATGGCTAGCTCGAGGTTCTGCTGGACAGCGTCCACTATGGTGTTCCCAGTGACGTGGATCTTCCGCGGGTCGATCCCCTCCCTCAGCAGGTTCTTCTCCGAGACCTTGGTGGGCGCGAAGAGCAGATCCGATACGTGGTCCGCCACGATCCGGTTGACCTCTTCGGGCATCTTCATGTCGAAGGACCTAAGCCCTGCCTCCACATGACCGACTTTAATGTGCAGCTTCGAGGCGGCAAGCGCCCCTGCCAGGACTGTGTTTGTGTCCCCCTCCACAAGGATGGCCTCCGGTTTCTCCTGCACCAGGATCTTCTCGATCCCAACGAGCATCTTCGCAGTCTCCTCAGCGTGGCTCCCGGAGCCGACGCCAAGGTTGTGATCTGGCGGCTTCAGCCCGAGGCTCTCGAAGAACACTCGATCCATGTTGTAAGAGTAGTGCTGCCCGGTGTGGAGGACGAAGTGGTCCAGATGCCTCGCCTCGAGCACCCTTATCACTGGCGACATCTTGATAATCTCGGGCCTAGTCCCGAGCACCACGGCGATCTTCCCTCGCATAGCGATCAGAACCCAAGATCACCTAATCATTGTATCGCAAATGTAAATAAGCTTACACGCGGGGGCAAAATAGGAGGACGCCAGTTTACAATGCAATTTTTTCAGCTTCCCAAAAGTTGGGTTAAAGCCCTTATATATGGGCTGGTAAAATCATTCTTTCGTGGGGCGACGTTTGCAAATTGTTGGCTGTGAAGGCGGAAGGGCTTACACGGAAATTTGACGGCTTTACAGCGGTAAATGCCCTCAGCTTCGAGGTCGACGAGGGGGAGATCTTTGGACTCCTTGGCCCAAACGGGGCGGGCAAGACGACGACGGTGAGGATGCTGTCTTGCATCATCTCCCCGACATCAGGGATGGCGACGGTTGCTGGTCACGACATCAGATCCAATCCTACGGGCGTCAGGAGATCCGTCGGCATACTAACCGAGAACCCTAGCCTGTATGAGAGGTTGACTGCCTTGGAGAACCTCGAGTTCTTCGCACAGGCCTACGGGATCAAGGAATCGAGGCAGAGGGCGGAGAGGATCAGGGAGCTCCTAGAGTTCTTCAGGCTGTGGGACAGGAAGGACGATAAGGTGACGGTCTTCTCAAAGGGAATGAAGCAGAAGCTGGCGATCGCCAGGGCATTGGTCCACAACCCCACGGTCCTTTTCCTCGACGAGCCGACGGCGGGTCTCGACCCCGAGGCTGCCAAGCTGATAAGGGACATGGTCACCGAGATGAGCGGGAAGGAGCGGCGGACAATACTGATCTGCACGCACCGGCTCGAGGACGCGGAGAGGGTGTGCACCAAGGTGATGATCATAAAGAGGGGGGCGGGAGTGGTGATCGGCTCCCCAGACGAGCTCAGGCTCAGGATGGCCGGAAGGCCCAGGATCGAGGTCAGGGTAAAGGGGGACGGTGAGTCCTTTGCCGATCTGGTCCGCAGGATACCTTCGGTGATCGGGGTTGATGTGATCAACGGGAGGATCGTAGTCACCTCGAAAAATCCCGAGGAGGCTGCGCCGGAGGTGGTCAGGGCGCTTGTGAACGGAGGTGCGATGGTGCTCTCTGTCAACGAGACGCTCCCATCGCTCGAGGAGGCCTACCTGAGGCTGATAAAGGAGGATGCCTAAGTGACCGACTTTTCGAACGCGATGCTCGTCTTCTGGAAGGACTGGAGGGAGATGAGGAGGAATTACCAGGTTATAGCGCCGATACTTTTCGTTCCGCTGATCTTCGCAGTGATCTTGCCCTCGATAATATTCTTCGTCCCAACAATGTTCGGGATACCCGAATCGTCATTCCAGATAATAGGCCCGATCTTCCAGAGTCTCCCGCCAGAAATACGCGAAATGGTTGCGACGATGGGAGGCCAGCAGCAGATGCTTTACATATTCGGGCTCTACTTCTTCGCACCGTTCTTTCTGATAATACCGCTGATGGCGTCGAGCGTGCTAGCCTCTGATAGCTTTGCAGGCGAGAAGGACAGGAAGACGCTGGAGGCGCTGCTCGCTACCCCCCTCTCTGACGGCGAGCTCCTCCTCGGGAAGATACTCGTCTCGTTCATTCCTGCAATGGCAGTTACTGTCCTCTCTTTTGCGATGTATTGCGTGGTCATAGACCTGGCCGCGATGCCACTCTTCAATGGCGCAGTGTTGCTCCCGAACCTGCTGTGGACCGAGCTGATATTCCTGGTGACGCCGACGGTGGCTCTTGCCGGCATCGGGGTGACGGTGATCGTCTCTTTCAAGGTCAAGGGCTACAGGGAGGCGCAGCAGCTGAGCGCGATACTCCTGATCCCCGTCCTTGCGGTGATATTCGCGGAGATCTCGGGGCTCATAATCTTCGGGCCGCTGATGATACTGATCCTTGGGGTCGGCTTTGCGGCTCTCGACGTCGTCGTCTTCAAGGTCGGCATAGCCCTCTTCAACAGGGAAGAGCTCCTTATGAAAGGCATCTGACCTGGCTGAGCCCGGCGATCCATCTCAACATATTAATAGAGATTGAGACCATAATCTATTCGATTTGGTCTTATGCGGAAAGGAGGAGGCATCGTGTCAAAGATGGCGGGTTTTCGATTGTTGATCATTTTCATATTGTCTCTTTCGATTAGCGCAGCAGCTTATGCGCCAGCTGTTTCGGCAGCCCCCCTTGGCATATCATTTGACTCAGACACCGCAATGTATATGGTCGGCGAGGTTGCGGGGATAACGATCACAGGCAACCCCTTCAAGCCCGTCTCCGTATCGGTGATAAACTCGACGGGGCAGGCAGTCTTCAGTAACAGCAGCCTGGAGATCGACTCCTCCGGGGTCCTCTTGGTTCCGGTCAACCTCTCGGGGTATGCGACTGGCCCTTACAGGGTGCATGTTGTGAGGGGCTCTGAGACGGCGGACAAGAACTTCACCCTCGTATTGCCGTCTATAGAGCTCTCGTCCAGGGCAATAATGGCTAACGGCTCCGAGTATTCCAGGCCGACCTCTGCATATTATTACTACAACGGCTCGCCGGTGGCACTCCTCCTGAACGTATCGGCCCCGAACTCCCATTTCTCTGTCTCTGCGAACCTGACAGGTATAGGGGCGGGGACACTCATGCTGTCCCCTTCGCTGAACGGGACCTGGTCCAAAGGGACGCTGCAGGACGGGCGCGGCTGGTACGCGTTCATTGTGAATGCCTCGATTGATCCAGGTTTTTCAGCCAGAGGGTCCTTTGCACTGACCTTCCTTGGCTCGGCTGGCGGGCAGACCGTTGCTTTAAACGGGACACAGTTCCTGGCTCTGGTGAACGTCAGACCGCAGGCGATGATCCCTTCCCTAGGCGGCAACACGACGCGGTGGGAAGGCATAGCAGACTTCACGCATGTTGAAGGGCTGACGTTCGAGTGGCTCTCCTCAGGTTCGACTCTTACGAAGGTAATCTACACAGTGCCCGTTGACCTATGCGATCCGGTCACAATCTCATCGGTCACTGTGCTCGACAGGCTCATGACGGCGGGCCAAGGGAAGCTTTTCATAAACGCGACGGCGCTCCCCGCGCTGAACGTAAATGCATCTATGACCTTCGCTGGGTTCGAGAGCGTAAGGCAGCCGGGCATACTCTTCAATGGCATGCCCGCCGTCATGGCAGGAGAGGCGGAGGGCGGACCGGTTAGCGGCCTAGTTTGGGACGCGGCTCTTAAGGAGCTGAGGTTCAATACGAGCTCGGCCGGACTCTACGTGGCGGATAATTCACCCCCTTACCTCGTCTCCTCGATCCCTGGCAGCGGAGAGATCGTAGGAGAGCTTGCGCCCAGGATAACCTTCTTGGTTAACGACACGGTATCTCGGATTTCGCCGAATGGCATAATGCTCAAGGTAGGCAACCAGAGCTTCACGCTCAACGCCTCTGGATCCCACCAAGCCGGATGGATCGTCTCAGCGGATATACAGCCACTTGAGGATGGCTGGCACTCCGCCTCGGTAATGGTGAAAGACGAGGTCGGGAACCTGGCTTCGCTGTCCTTCGATTTCGCCACCGACACAACACCCCCATACTTCTCAGGGATGTTGCCACAGCCAGATACTTATACGAACAAGTTGAATTCCACGGTCGGAGCCTATTTTGGCGACTACGTTTCGGGTGTTGACAGGGCCAGGATCTTCCTTGATGGGCAAGAGCTGACGCTCTACGCGAACTTCTCGAGCTCAGGGATCACGGTCTCCAACCTGAACCTCTCGGAGGGGATCCACTCTGTGCGGGTCGAGGTCGTGGACCGGATGGGCAACGGGATAAACGGGAGCTGGAACTTCACTGTCGACCTTACGCCGCCGAACTCGATCTCTTTCTCCCCGGAGAGGAACCTCTACGTCCCGCTGAACAACTCGATTTTCATCACTTATGCCGACAACTACCTCATAGACACGGGTAAGCTCAAGATTCTGGTCGACGGGGTGGACGTTACCAACATGTCGTCCTTCGATATGTCGACGCTGCTGTACTGGCCCTCGCCTATACTGTCCAAGGGCCCCCACAACGTTAGCGTGGACCTCTATGACGCCGCGGGCAACGTGCGGAACGTATTCTGGACGTTCACCGTCGACAACGTGCCCCCCGCCATTTACAACTTCAACCCGAGCAGTGGCGCTGAGATAACAACGAAGCAGGTCACGATAAGCGCCTCTGTAACCGACAACCTGCAGGTAGACAAGTCGACCATAGTGATTAAGGTTGACGGCGTCGATGTGACAAGGCAGGCGACTATAGGGGAGATCGTGGTCTCATACAGCGCTAACCTCAATTATGGCGTGCACACCGTCGAGATACGTGCCATGGACATCGCCTACAACGAGGGGACTGGGACGTGGACGTTCACGATCTCCGAGCCGCAAGGCCTACCTCCAGGGATGATCACGGACATTCTCATAATGGCGATAGTGCTGACGGTTGCGATAGTGACGCTTTTGGCGCTTTTCATGAAGGGGGGCAAGAGGCGCTCAGACGACTTCTGATTGTGCCCATTTATAGGATGGTTGCGAACGGGGCAAGTCGGTCGGTGGGTTGATGCGTTAAGTTCAATTCCTCAGTAGCTCTCCCTGTGATAGCTCCCCACGGTCCTCTTGCCGGTCAGCAGCAGAAGGTCGCCCCTGAGCCAGTTAGTCAGCACGTCCACGATGCCCCTCTTCGCGAGCCTCCTTGCTGATGCCCTGACCATGAGCTTCCTGCTGTAAACGACCCTGCCCATTCTTTTAAGCCTGAAGCCGAGCTCGACGTCATCGCAAAGCGGATAGTCCGTGTACCCCCCCACCCTGAGGAATACATCCTTGAGAACCGCTGTGTTAGTGCCCCTTGTTCCTACGATCCCAAGGCGGTAGGTTATGTCGGAGAAGAGGTTGATCGCGAAGTAGAGTAGGCGGTATTTTGCGATCTGCTCTATCGGCTCGTCTGGCCCGCAGACGGCGACTACGCCTTCAGAGAACATCGAGATGATCCTCTCCAGCCAGTCCTCCTTGACGATGACGTCCGCGTCGGTGTGGACCACGATCCTCCCGCGAGCAGCCTCTACCCCGTCGTTCCTAGCACCGCCGACCCCCTTCCTGCGCTGGAGAATCACCTTGTCAGCATATCTCGAGGCGACCTCCCTAGTCCTGTCCTTGCTCCCGCCGTCCACAACTATTATCTCGTATGAAGACCTCGGAATCGTCTGCCTGGACAGGCGCTCGAGGGTCCGGCCTATCCCCCTCTCCTCATTGTACGTCGGGACGACTACGGAGATCTCCAACGTTGTCCACAGTTTAAGGGTTGGCTCCGAGGCGGATATATCCTTTTGTCGCATGGTCGCTCAGCTTTTCCTCCACGGCTCGTTCGAGAATTCGATGGCCTCGATTACGCGCTGCCCGAAGTCGTGGTCCATGCACTCCTGGCAGTACATGACGAAGCCGTCATAGGCGAAGAAGTGCATGTTCTTGACCCTGTATATGTGCCTCGGCTGGGCCATCCGCACAAGTTCCATGAATTGGTCCTTCCGGAACTTCACCCTGTAAGAACTGCTCAGGGCAGCCTCGTAAGCTGCTGCTGTTGCCATAAGGATCACCTATCATTGTCTTGCAGGGTCTCTATATAATGACTTCTGGAAGGCGTTCGAGTTGATCGAGGGAATGTGGATGAAAATCGGTCAAAGAGCGTCGCCTGTAAATCTTTTTATAAAGTAAAATTATGTTATTTAGTAATCAAATGATTTGAGATTGGGCGCTTGGCACCATTGCGGAGGTTTAGCGAGAGGTGCTTTCAGCGGAACCTTCGGATTCTGAGATGGAAAAGTCATTTCGACGTTAATTGCCCGATCTTCGATCTTTTTATCGTGTGAGCGATTTTCAGCCGGCGACGCGATCAGACGCTCTCGCTCTTCTCGAACAGGTAGGCGCCTGCGAAGACCATTATGACGCAGAACGCGAAGAGTGCCAAGATGTCGATTGCAATCGGCATGGAAGAGACCCCTATGAGAGATGCCCTCATGCCATCGATCCCGTAAGTCAGAGGGTTCAGGTAGGCGATGTAGCTCACTACCGCTGGAAGGTTGTTGACGGGGAAAATGGCTCCTGAAAGGAACAGGAGTGGGAAGATCAGGAAGTTCATTATAAGGCCGAACCCCTGCATGTCCTTCAGCTTCGAGGCGATCGCGAGACCCATTCCTATGAAGGCTACTGAGATCAGTGCCATAAAGGCTATCGATATTATGAAGCCTGGCGCGCTGGAAACATTGAAGCCGAGGAACAGCGATATGACGAGTATGCCGATCCCCTGAATGACCGCCGTGGTCGTTCCACCGAGGATCCTCCCGATGACTATAGAGACCCTGCTCACTGGAGTGACCATTATCTCCTTTAGGAACCCGAACTGCCTGTCCCACAACACAGACATGCCTGCAAACATCGACGTGAATATCATCGTAAGCCCGACCATCCCCGGCACGAGGTATTGGAGGTACCCCACCCCTTCGGGGATCCCTGGCAGCATAGCCCCGCCAAAGCCTGATCCCAAGAAGCCGAGCAGCAGGATCGGCATCATCAGCATCCCTACTACCCGGGACTTCGCCCTTATGAAGGTCTTCATCTCCCTTAGCCAGATTATGTATATGCCATTTAGGTTTATCATGCTCATGGCCCGTGCCTCCTCCGTGCCATTTCCCTGCTACGTTCTGTTTGGCTCGCTTCCTGGTCCCTCATAGTCCTGCCCGTGTATCTCAAGAAGACGTCTTCCAGACTCGGCTTCCTAATGTTGACGCAGCTGATCGAGACGCCCCTGCTCTCGGCGATAGTGAATATCTCGGGGATGTGCCTGTCCGCGTTCCGGACCTTCAGATTCAGGGTACCGTCGTGTCTGTCGATCCTCTTGAGCCATTCGCGCGTCTTAAGCTCGGCCTCGAAGTCGTCGCTGTATCCCCCATCGAGCTCCAGGGACACTACGTCGCCCCCGAGCGCGTCCTTCAAATTTTTGGGGCTGTCTAGTGCGACTATCTTGCCATGATCCACAATCGCCACCCTGTCGCAGAGGTAGTCAGCCTCCTCCATATAGTGGGTCGTCAATATGATCGTGACCTTCTCCTCCTTGTTTAGCTTCCTTACGTAGTCCCAGATATGCCTCCTCGTCTGCGTGTCAAGGCCAAGGGATGGCTCGTCGAGGAAAAGAACTTCTGGCCTGTGCACCAGCCCCCTTGCGATCTCGAGGCGCCTCTTCATGCCTCCAGAGTACTTTTCGACGAGGAGATCGGCCTTGTCGCTCAGCTCCACAAGAGCGAGGACCTCCTCGATGCGCCTCCTCCGCTCTTCCTTCTTCATGCCGTACATGACAGAGTGGAACTCCAGGTTCTCCCTGCCAGTCAAGCGGTTGTCTAGCGCGGTCTCCTGGAAGACTACGCCTATGCTATTGCGGACCTCATCCCTCTGCGTCAGGACGTCGTAGCCAGCGACGAATGCGGAGCCCGAGGTGGGGACTAGGAGGGTAGCGAGCATATTGATCGTGGTCGTCTTGCCAGCCCCATTAGGGCCCAAGAGGCCGAACAGCTCTCCCTTCTCAACAATGAACGATATAGAGTTCACGGCCGTGTTTCCGTTGAACTTCTTCGTGAGGTTCTCCACTTTTATAGCATAAGCATTATCTTGGACACCCATTGGCAGCCCACAGTAAGTTCCTTGAAAAGCCAGAGTTGCTTTTATCTTTATTCGCAAATTATAACTTTGAAAGTTACATACCCTAGGCGCTTCATTCGGCTGATTGGGGCGGAATCTCGATCAATCGGAAATGGTTTTCATTTGAGCGCGAACCGATAGCGTGGATATTGATTCGTACAGGACTACCTCAAAAATCCTAACTTGTTTAAGGAGAACGCTGCATGATAGGTATTCTCAAGAGTCGGGATCCCAAACTCAGCCCTTGAAAACCCCCCATTCGATGTCAGGCATCGCAATATTTGCTGGCGGCATTGTTCTCTGAAGAGAGGGCGCTCCCCGAATTTGTCAAGCAAAGAAATGCCAGCATAAGTCTCTTCGATAAATGGGAGGTGCGCTCCAGGGACAGATGTGAAACCCCCTTCCGGGACCTCGCAGCTCCTCACAAAGTCTAATACTTTAATGAACTTTTCGATGTTATGCCCAATAATTTCCATTGTCATGATCGCGTAATTTGTCGTTATCAAGTTGGAGTGGCCTTTAATTCCGAAACCGCCGTCCTTGTTCCAGATGCTCATAATGAAGTCGGAGATCGTTTGATCGCGCGATTCCAACCCCAGGTAATGCGTCATGAAGGTTACCATGTAGATTGATTCTATCTCGCTTGAAACCAGTTCAGTGTCATCATATTTAGGGGTAAACTTGCGCAAGGGGACTGCGCCCAGCGCATCTGCACCGCCATACAAAAGACTGACGGATCTCGTGACGTAATAACAAATCCTGATGTCCCTCAGCGGGAAGTTTCTGAGCCACTTCAAGGTCTTGCCCTTTTTTTGCGGAGAGGCGTCAAGCAGCTGTTGTATGGAGAGAGCGAAAAACGTATCCTGTGCGTTAGAATCGACGCCTTGGCAGAATGAATATCCGCCATCGTCGTTGAGGCAGCCTTTGACGTATTTGAGTATGAGCTGGATAAGCTCAGACATCTGCAGCCTTCCACTATTTCTTTACCACTAGCACGGAAACCTTTGAGTTCCTGATCACGCCCTCGGAGGTGCTGCCGAGGAGGAACGACTGGATCCTGCCCATCCCCCTGTTCCCCAAAACGATCATTCTAGAGTTGGTCTTTTCGGCGTATTCGGCTATTTTTCTCACAGGGTCACCATACAGGATCTTCGTTTCTACAAGGAGTTTTGAATCTGAGAAATACTTGTCGACCAATTTTTTATGCAGCGCGACATAGGATTCCTCCTGACCTCGCGACTCGTTTCGATCGACGTCGCTCTCCGTCACGACAAGACCTGGCACCGAGATGACGCTGATTATCTGGACGTCCGAGTTGAGCGATTTTGCAATCATCGATGCTTCTTCCATTACGAGCTCCGAGATTGGCGAAAGATCGACCGCAACAACTATTCGGTTTTCCTTATCCAGTTTCAATTCGGGGCCTCCTTTTACAATTATAATGCTTGCCCAAATTAAACTATCACAACTTCCTCGGCATGAACCTCTTTGCGATTAGCGTTGGCACGATCGCGCTCATTATGACCGCCAATACAACTAGAGTGAACTGGTCCTTTGTCAAGAATCCCAGCTCGAACCCCAAAGTGGCGGTGATAGTGCCCACCGTCAGACCCGTTGATAGCATCAGCGTCGAGAACGCTGCGCCTTCTGGGATCCACTTCCTCGTCAGAGGGCATGTCCCAATGATCTTTGAGATGAGCTTGGCAGCTAATGCGCCTATGATGAGCGTCCATGAGTTGATGACAATCTGGAGGTCTATGAGAAGGCCTGCCTTTATGAAAAAAGCCGGGGACAGAAGGGCAAACGTGACCGTCCTGATTTTTGACCGAATCTCGTCGTACTTCTGAATGCTGTTAGCAAAGAGGAAGCCGAAGAGGAAGACGCCAAAGACGGCGTGCAGTTTCCCGGCGTCAGCAACAAGCGCCATGAGAAGTATCAATGCGAGTATGATGCGCAACTCTATTTCGACGGATCTCCTTCCGTAGGACGCGACGACCTTTTTTAGGAGTCGGGGAAGGAGCAGTGCCATTGAGACTATGAGTCCAATGAACAATATCGTGAAATAATTGAGTGAGGGGCTCAGCAGATTCACCCCCATCAAAGTCAATATATCGTTCACGAATGTTATTGCGATGATCAATCCTCCCAGTTGCAGCTTTAGGAGGTCATACTCGGTTAAAACTGCATACACCACAGCCACTGAAGTTGTCGTCAGCGCCAAACTGGCAATCATGATCGTGGTCATATTCCAATTTGTGAAGATCATAAAGAAGAACAATTCGCCTATCAGGGGGGCCAAGAAAGACATCGTGCCAACCACAAGGCTGACTTTCAGGTTTTTTTTCATTAGGCGGGTTTCTATTTCCGCGCCGGCTAAAAATGTGAGCATCAGACCACCAAAGGTGCCCAAGAAATCAAGCCAACCATCAATAGTCACCCCAAGAAAATTTCCCAGAACGATCCCTGCTGCCACCTCGAATATTGCTGAGGAGATGCTGAATCTTACGCTGAGTATTGCAGCTATGGCTATCGCGGTTGAGACTAAGGCAACAGCGTACAGGTCCACCATGTTGGATCATCTCTGATAGGCGTCATCAGCCATGTAAAGGCGGTTTAGGCCAAGCCGAGGTGGACACCATCACCGATAGCACAAAAAGAGCACGCATCAAATATTTATACTCTTTGCATTCTTTCTAGGCATCTCCAATAATGCGCCCAATAAAATCCCCTTCCATGCCCACAGAAAAATTTATTATGTTTTTCAATAGCTATTGTTCTTGGCGATGAAGCTCGCCCTTAACCGCCCTCGCGATTGCGCATGTGGCTGATAGCTTCTACATATACGCACAAGTGAGGGGCAATCCATGCGAGCTTCCAGAAGAAATCGCGATGAAAAGTCACCTGGTCATCCAATTAGCAGTAAGAATCCGCTGACCGATATCGAGCTTGTCGTTGGAGAATCGACTTACCGCAGGTTAGTCGATCATTGCCAAAGAAATTCGCTGCCCTTTGATGATGGAGCAAGATCGTTCTTGGAAAGAGGGATGGAGAACTATTGGCTTATGGCATACAAGTCACTTAAGCAAGATTTGGCAATTTTGGAAGAGGACTTTAAGAGGTATAAGAGGGACTATACGTTGCTCGATGCGATAGAGAAGCAGAATGAAGAGCTTGACGCGCTTCTCCGGAGCAAGGGCATACAAGTACAATCTGGCAGGGATGTCCGTTGAAGGAGCCGACCAGAGACCTCAAGGCGCCGGCCTCCTTGGGGACCAACAATGCCATTGAACACTGGACGGCGGCTGAAAAAATCAGGATTAAGCTCAGCTTGCCATTAGAATTTGCTGAGAGGCTAAAAAGGTTCATCGCTGACAAAGGGCTTTTCGCCGATGATGCGCTGCCTGTGCTCATTGAATACGGTCTCGATTCCCAGGACGAGTGTACCTTGGAGAGGCTGAGGCAAGAGAGGGACAAGGATCTGCCTAAAATAGATTCCAAACACGCAGTTCTTCGATTTCAGGCATACCAATACTTCATGATCAATCAGGCAATCACAATGAAGCTGAATATTTCGCTTGAGATCAACAGGAGGTTAAAGGCGTTGTGCAAGGCGAACGGGTTATTGGACATAAGCGCGAGAGACGAGTGGGATGGATGGGGTCATGAAATTGTCGACGAACTATTCAAGAGGTACGTTTTCACAAACAAGGCTTAATGGAGGGGCGCCCTATAAAAGAAAGCAATAAGAACGCACTGAGGAGCAGCCTCCTGATAATGGAGGTGCGGTTGAGCCAAATATTGTCCACCCTTAACCAAGAGATGCCGAAGAGCATACTTAACGCCTCAGTGATGGACGTGGACCCCGATGAGGCTTTTCGCACCTCCAAAGTGATTGAGAGGATGCTTGAGGAATTGTCGTTATTTAAGAAGAGATATGATCTTGAGGAGAAGAAGACTTCGGTAAAGGCATCCATATCAAGTACCTTGATTGAGATCGAAATACTTCTTGACGATCTGATGCCAGAGAGGTTCAAGGCATACGGCAATTTAGATGACCAGGACAAGGAATACATAATCAAAAAGGTCACGGCACTGAGGGCGATGCTTAATCAGATCCGGGAGATCCTGCGCGGGAAGTAGCCTTGTTTTCCAGGCGTCAGAGTGAGCCTCGAAACAGTCTCATTGAGGCCGTTTGCCTACAACTTTTCCCGAGAGTCGCTCCGCCATCGTCACGTGCTTGCTAGGCGACCTCAACCATCGATGGTTCTGAAGCATCGCATTTTTTAGATTTTAAAATAAGTTAATGCAATTTTTAAAATTCAGCAAGGGGATTAAGCGTTGGGGATTGCCCCCTTTTTCAACAGGGACTTTAGCGCCTCGCGGTACTCCTTATGGAGCCTCCGGTATTCCTCATACTCCTTGTCTGACAGCGATAACAGTCGAGCGTACTCCAAAATAGTCTGTTTTGTCATGAAGCCGGCGCTCTCAAGCTTCGAGACCTCCGAATCATACTTTCCGGAGCCGCAACACTTCGCAAGCTTCGCCTGCAATTCGAAGAGCCTAGCCATCTTCCCTTGATCTTCCTCTATCTCGAATCCTAATTCCTTTAGCCCCTTGACAGCGGCTTGTAGTTCTTCAACCGCGTATTTCTGTTCTAACGAAGCTTCGCCCATATGGAACAGGAATGCCTCAGCAGCGGCCCTGTAGTAGCTCTCAATAAGGTGTTCAACCCGTTCTTCTCTTGCTACCTCCACCAGCCCAGCCTTGAGCAATTTCTTTATGTGATGGTAAACCGCTTGTGGCGTGAGACCAAGTTCTCCTGCGAGTTGGCTCACGGTCATCTCCTTCGCCCTTAGCATATGGATTATCTTCCGTCTCGTGTCGTCTGCCATTAGTTGGAACGCTTCTGGATCGCTGATTGTCATTATCGATTTCATGATAAACTTCCTCGTTAAAATCGATGTCTGAGTTCATATATAAGCATTTTGTAATTAAGATGTATAACATGCTATTAAAACTTGAATATGGTAATTTAAACCAAAAATTTATAAGCATATACTTTTTTTAATAGTAAAATAGAGATTTTAATATTGAGTGGAGTGGTTGAATTATGCTCTGGTTGGAAAGGCTGAAAATTGGTGCCACTTGGATTTCACGCTTACAGTTCGGAACAGCCCTCGATATATCGACCAGTAAGGCGGATACTTCTGACAGAATAGATTGCTCGGCTTTTGTCGACAAACAATCAAAGATGGCTTGGGAAATGGAGAAAATAAGAAACTGCCAAAACTGCTCTTTGGTCAAAGAACATGTAGTCAAGCAGGCAAAATAACCTGAAAATTATGATTTTTTATTCAATTTTTTTAAATTTTATAAAAAAATTATTTAATTATTTTTTAGCTTCTCAACCCAGATCGAATGTTTTTGGCGATTCTATTTTGCCTGATCTCAAAGACGCACCTCGGGTTGCCCTTTGCAATGCACTTAGTCTCTTCGACCTGGAAGATGTCGGACTATGGCGCAGAAATCCGAGACCTTCTTTATGCAGACTACATGACTCCTCACGAATTCCGGCCTAAGCTACAGGTCCACGGCACAGACCTTGTCAAGCTGTACGGTACACTCGGATTTTCCCTGTACCGTACGCATTTCGCGTTCATGTAAAAAACTCTTTTCTTGGTGAAGCTTCTTTTCTTCAAGAAAAGAAGGTTCGATGGCGGGTCCGCTGGGATTTGAACCCAGGGCCTGTGGCTCCGAAGGCCACCGCCATAATCCAGACTAGGCCACGGACCCCCAAATGGCTTTAGATAAGAATAAGGTTTTATGCATATTGGGTGTAATCCAATTCCTAATCGGTAGATGACGAAAAAGATATCAGAGGTTAGGAGGATTAGCACCTATGTCTTCGATCAGGCTTTACGAGGAGACGATCCACTGGCGGATGATAATACTGTTATCGATCTTCTTCTCTGGGCTGATGGTTGGAAGCGTCTACTTCGCGCTCTCCACGAATGACGAGGACGCTGGCACTGCGATACTGATAATGGCGATAGTTCTTGCCGTCATGGCAACCGTCATGCTGACTTTCAGCAGGCTGAGCATCACAATAACGGGCGATGGGGTAAAGGTGGGTTTCGGCAGGATCATCAAGAGGTTCCCGTGGGACGCGATATCTGGATGCTACCAAGATGACGCCTCCGCGGTCAGGTACGGCGGTTACGGGATCAAGGGCGGGAAGCACAAGGGCAAGACGAGGATGGTCTTCAATGTCACAAATGCGCCAAGGGTCGTCCTGGTGGTCAAAGGAGCGAAATTCGATGAGTTTGTATTCTCGACGAAGAGGCCAGACGAAGTCATAAGGATCATAACGTCTCAAATGAAGGGTTGAGACGATAGACCAAAGGGCCTGTAGGGATCTTAAGCCAGCTCGATCCTAAAAGGTAAATTTTTTCATTCAACTGCGCTTTTTACATAAAAAAATTTAATATTACCCTCCCCCTCTTTATCCCAAGAGATGCATCTGATGTCGCACAGAAACGAGTTTTCGTCCCGAGAGTTGAAGCTTCCGGAGGAGGGGGAAGTAGTGGGCGTTGTTGCTCAGCTCCTCGGCTTCGACAGGGTGAAGGTCAAGTGCGCGGACGGCAAAGTGAGGATCTGCAGGATACCCGGCAAGATGAAGAAGAAGATCTGGCTTAGGCTCAACGACGTTGTTCTTGTCGCGCCATGGGACTTCCAGTCGGATTTGAAGGGCGACATCATCTGGCGGTATGATCGGGGGAACTTCAAGGATCTCAAGGCGAAGGGCTACCTAGACAACATAATGCCATAATGATTCCCATTGGCTTAAGAAAGACTTTTATCATTAGCCGCGAGTAGCTTTATTGTGCACTCCCATTATCCAGGGCGATCTTTTTGAGCGGAGACGACGAGGAGCTTGCGAGAAGGGCAGAGCTGAAGGCAGAGCGTAAAAGGGCGAAGAGGGGAGAAGGCGACGATCTGCTGAAGACCCTAGAGGAGGTCTTCGACAGGAAGACCGTGATGGCGCTCTACGAGCTGGTAAACAAGGGCCCGATTGAGAGGGTCTTCGGGGCCGTGAAGGCGGGCAAGGAGTCGCGGATCTACTGGGCAGAGGGGAAGGGGGGCGAGGAACTGGCAGTGAAGATCTTCCTGACCTCTTCGATGGAGTTTAAGAGCAGCATGAGGCAGTACATCCAAGGGGACCCGCGGTTCAAAATCGGGAAGGATTACAGGCAGATCGTCTACACGTGGGCAAGGAAGGAGTTCAGGAACCTTGAGGAGGCTAGGGGCGCTGGTGTGGACGTTCCAAGACCAATCGCGGTCAACCAGAACATCGTCGTGATGGAGTTCATAGGGGAAAATGGGGTCCCCGCGCCCCTTCTGAAGCAGCTTCCGCCCGGAGACTTCGACAGGGGCCTCTTCCTGGAAGTGATGGCTGCGATGAAGAGGCTCTACAGGCGTGCGGGGCTCGTGCACTCAGACCTGAGCGAGTACAACATAATGGTCTGGGGCAGCAGGCTCTGCCTCATCGACTTTGGGCAGGCCGTCTCTGTGAGGCACCCCATGGCTGAGGGCTTCCTCAGGAGGGACGTTGGAAATCTTATTAGGTTCTTTAAGAAAATGGGTGTGGACACTGGCAGCGAGGAGGAGGCGATCTCATGGCTGAAGACGGAATGAGCAGGATTTTCATAAAGATACCGGTGGAGAGGGCCGGCGTGCTCATAGGGGAGGGAGGGGGCACGAAGGCGGAGATCGAGAAAGGAACCGGCACTCAGATAACCGTAGACGGCAGGAGCGGCGAGGTGACGATCGTGAAGGGGATCGGCTCTCCAGACCCTTCAGGGCTCCTCAAGGCAAGGGACCTCGTGAATGCCATAGGGAGGGGGTTCAGCCACCAGCGTGCATTCAGGCTCTTCACGGACGGGCAGCTCATAGAGGTGATCGACCTGAAGCAGGCGCTAGGGGACTCAAGGAACGCCATCCAGAGGATAAAAGGCAGGATAATCGGGGAGAACGGGAAGACGAGGCGGATCATAGAGAACCTGACTGGCACCGTGATCTCGGTCTACGGACATACAGTATCGATAATAGGCGAGTACGACGAGGTCAATGTCGCAAAGCAGGCGGTGGCGATGCTGGTCAAGGGTGCGATGCACGGCTCAGTCTACAGGTACCTCAATAAAGAACACCTCGAGCTTAAGAAGAGGAAGATGTCCCTGTGGGAGTACCGCCCTGTACTGAAGGAGTATGCGGCAAAGGATCACATTTCTGGGGGCGAGGATTACGGCGACGGTAGAGAGGAGGAGTAGGTGAGAGGTGTCGAGGGAGAAGTTCCAGTCGATCTCTGCAGCAGACTTCTTCTACCGGAACAGGGAGATCGCTGGCTTCGACAACCCGGTCAGGGCAACCTACACCATAATAAGGGAGCTCGTCGAGAACGCCCTCGACGCGTGCGAGCAGTACAGCATACTTCCTGAGGTCCGCTTCAAGCTAGTGGACCAGGGGAACTCGATATTGAAGATCAAGGTCGAGGACAACGGCATAGGCGTCCCGTACGAGCAGGTGCCCTACGCCTTCGGGCAGATCCTCTTCGGCTCGAAGTACACCCTAAGGCAGAGCAGGGGCATATTCGGGCTCGGAGGCAAGATGGCCGTCCTTTACGGGCAGATTACTGCCCACAGCACGGTGAAGGTCCTCTCGAGCACAGGGGGGTTTGAGAAGTACTTCTACGAGCTCAGCATCAATGTTCCAGAGAACCGCCCCATCATCAAGAGGAAGGAGGTGACCCCGAACCCCGGGAGGTGGAGGGGGACCGTAATCGAGTTCAACTTCGAGGGGGACTACGTCAGGGCCAAGCCGAAGCTCGTAGAGTACGTCAGGCAGACTTCGATACTGATGCCGTACGCCAACATAGCGTTCATAGACCCTGACGGCGTCCTATACAGGTTTGACCGGGTCACCGAGGTCATGACGAAGCCCGCTGAGGAGGTCAAGCCCCACCCCCACGGCGTCGACCTTGAGATCGTCCACAGGATGATAAACGCCACAAGGAGCAGCAACATGGTCGACTTCCTCGCTAACAACTTTCACAGGGTCGGCGTCGCCACCGCCATGAACTTCCTGAAGGAGGTGAAGATAGACCCGAAGGCGAACCCGAAGACCCTGGATGCGAAGGATCTGCTGAGGCTCGTGAACAGGATGAAGGAGTACGACGGCTTCCAGCCCCCAGACGCCCAGTGCCTCTCGCCGATAGGGGTCGAGCTTCTTAAGAAGGGGATAATGAGGGAGTTCAGGCCGGAGTTCGTCGAGGTCACCCAGCGCGGGGCCTCGGCTTATAGCGGGTACCCCTTCATCGTGGAGGCTGCGATAGCGTACGGCGGCGACATACCGCTGACGCCCCCAGACGAGATGCTGGTCCTCAGGTTCGCCAACAAGATTCCGCTCCTATACGACCTGCACAGCGACGTGGCCATGAAGGTCATCAAGAAGATAAACTGGCAAAGGTACAAGCTCAACCCAGCAACGATGCCGCTGGCGTTCTTCATTCACATATGCGCCACTAAGGTCCCGTACAAGACTGTGGGCAAGGAGTACATCGCGGACAGGCCGGAGGTCGAGTACGAGATCGAGTGGGCGCTCAAGACTTGCGCGAGGGCACTTAGGATGCACCTCGCCAAGAAGGAGAAGGCATCGATCGTCCAGCGGAGGCTTACGGTCTTCGAGAAGTACCTTCCGATGATCGCGCAGTTCTCGACGGAGTTGTCGGGAAAAGAGAAAGTTCCTGATTACGACAAGGTATTGAAGAGGCTTGAAACACATGCCAGAGAGATCGAACAAGGAAGTGCTGGAGAAGCTGAATGAGTTCGGGAGCGACGTCTACAACCAGCTCTCGAGGGGCGAGTTCCCTAGGATAAAGATAGCGAGCAGGACGACTTCGAACATAGTCTTCGACGAGGAGCTGAGCCAGTTCGTCCTAGGCGAGCAGCGCGCCCTCAGATCCGCGAGTAATATAAAGCAGATCAGGTCGTTGACCCAGCTCCTGTGGGTAGCGTCCTTTGCCAAGAGGCTGGTCAGCGAGGGCAAGTCCAGTACGCTGAGGGATCTCTACTACCATTCGCTCAACTACGGGCTCAAGTTCCGGGAGCAGCTCGAATCGGACGACACGGTGACCGACCTCGAGACCCTCCTCACCGAGCCGCGGGAGGCATTCAACATATTCCCGAAGGAGAGGTCCGCGATCTTCGGCGATCTGGAGATTGAGTACACTACGCCGGTTACGCACAAGGGGAGGAGGGTCAACTTGAACTCGAACCCCGATGGCGTGATGATCGGCCTCTCGGTTGCTCAGGCAGACTTCCTCAAGTGCGGGGCGAAGCAGGTCTTCGTAATCGAGAAGAACGCGGTCTTCAGGCGGTTCATAGAGGAGAGAGTCTACGAGAAGTTCAACTCAATACTCATAGACACCGCAGGGCAGGCGCCGAGGCTCGCCAGGCTCCTGATCAGGAGGCTCAGCAGGGAGCTGGGGCTCCCAGTTTACCTGCTCACCGACGCGGACCCCTGGGGGATGCACATTGCGATGGTCATAATCCGCGGTTCCGCCAATGCTGCACACCTGAGGGAGCTTACGACGCCCGACGCGAAGTGGGTCGGCCTCTGGGCGACCGACATAAAGCGCTTCAACCTCCCCTCATTCACCCTGACGAAGCTGGACGAGCAGAGGATCAAGCTACTTGAGGAGGACCTCAGGTACAGGGATTTTGAGTGGCAGAGCGAGCTGCAGGAGTTCAAGAAGACGAAGAGGAGGACGGAGCTGGAGAGCTTCTCAGCGCACGGGCTGACTGCGATCGTCGACAAGTACCTGCCGAAGAAGCTGAAGATGATTGCCGACATGAGCTGAGGGGGGCTGGGGCGCAGCAAAAAGGATTAATATATAATGCAGTTGCTCATCTATAGAGCCGCGGTAGCTCAGTTCGGTAGAGCGACGGGCTGTTAACCCGTTGGTCGAAGGTTCGAGTCCTTCCCGCGGCGCCATGCCCCGATCGCCGGAGGCAGACTTGAAGGATAGGGAAAGCTTTTCAGTAAGCGAACAATATTATTTCAGAAAATAAAAAGCGAGGAAACCAAGATGATAAATGCGAGGATCCCCAAGGAAGTGCCACTTACCCTCCTGCTCACAGTCTTCAAGGGCGGAAAGCTCACTATGACCGAGATACAAAAGAAAACGAATTTCAGCACGATTACTGTCCTGGACCATATCAACGCGCTCATAGAGGTCGGCCTTTTGGAGGAGGAGCGCGAAGGGGGGTTCCCTAAGAGGAGGATCATCAAGACCACGAAGGAGGGCGCGAGGGTCGCTTCCTTGATAAACCTCGCTGACACGACAAACTACGAGGTCACTGACTTTATCGAGATGGGGGCAAAGGCAGGAAGGATGGCGGCGTACCAGGAGACGCTGACGTCTCTGAAGAACATGAGCGCGTCGCGGGAGTACCTAATAGCGGAGCTGCTGCTTAAGGGCATAGGGGTGCTTACTTCAGGGCTTGCCAATGTTGCCAGAGGCCTCCCGTCCTCGTTGAAGGAGAAGGGGGACCTCCTCATGCAAGGGGCATCAAAGCTTGAGGCGCAGTATGAGGAGGGGCAGAAAAAGCTCGCTAAGGGGGACATCCGGGGGAGCACCATCGAGGTCTCGAAGGCCCTCTCTGAGTTCTCGAGCATGTCAAAGCTCATGAAGGAAGTCGTGGACGCGTTGAAGGAGCAGAAATGCGAGGAGCTTGCGGACTTCGTGGATTACCTTAACCCCAAGACTACCCAAAAGGAATAAATTTCACTCGACTACAATTCACAAGCGAGGGCCCGTAGCTTAGTCCGGCCATAGCGACAGACTCATAATCTGTTGGTCGAGGGTTCGAGTCCCTCCGGGCCCACTTAATTACAAAGAATTTTAATATTTGGTTTAAGAACTTTCATGCAGGGATTGTATTGAAGGTAGATGTGCTTATACCCACAAAAGACCCTTCAAAGATTAGACCGAGGTTATTACAAGTATTGAAAGGGTCGGATTGGGTTGGCGAGATAATTATCGAGACCTCGAAGCCTCTTTCGAGGGCCAGGGTTATTGGCGCAAGGAAGTGTTCGACTGAATGGATAGCTATGTTTGACGACGATGTCGAGATACCAGAAAATTGGTTTGATTCAATTTTGCCTTTCATTCAATTAAAAGATATTCTTGCCATTTCTACACCATCTATTGATGTCAATAACGTACATATGATTGCATACAAGAGGGTAATGGATCATTTTAGACCTTTAGAACAAAGGGATGCACCATTTATAGACAATACATTAATAAAAAGAGAAGTTTTATTGAATTATAATCCATCACCACTATTCTATTCGGAAGACGAACTCCTTTATCGGTATATTAAAAAGCATGGTAAGTGGATACATCCACCTTCATGTGGGGTAAAGCACTTCCTTGTTATGAAAGATTTAGTAAAAGCAGCAATAATAATGGAGCAACTTGGATTCTATCCTTTATACAAATTTTTACGTTCAAGGGTCGCATATTTTACGATTTCAATTCTTGCGATAGGTTATTCGCACACATATAAGACTATGACATTTTTTTGGAAAAGTAACATTAAATTGATGGCAGGTTTTCTAAAAGCTAGAGTAAATAAAAAAGGCATTATTTAATTAGCGATACGGGAACATTTGCAAAGAAAGCATCCAAGAATGGTCGATGGGAATAGAAAATGACTTTTAATTTGTAAGAACACTTATAGGATTTGTTTTTTATTATTTCGCAGTTGTTGATTAAGTTTTCCAATGATATAGAGAGTTTGTCCGATAGAAAACAATGCAATTATTTAATTTCCTGATCACAATTATAATTTAGGCCGGATCAGGTGGGCGTGGCTCTTTTGGATATAGACATAGTGATACCTACAAAAGAACAAAAAATTAATCAAGATTTGCTTAGAGTTATTAAAGGTCATAAAATAGTTATTGAAACATCTTCACCTTTATCCCTGGCAAGGAAAAAAGGTGCTCTGAAATGTGACGCCGAATGGGTTGCTATGTTTGATGATGACGTGACTATACCAGATGATTGGTTCTCAACAGTGTCTAAACACATTAACGATGGGGTGGGGGCTATTGCAACTGAAGACGAGGACATGGTCAGCCCCTATGGGGCTTACAAACGCCTCCTCATGAAGTTAGGGATATTCAGGGGAAGTACACAAACAAATATAAGGAATGTGTTAATCAGGAAGAGTGTTTTCAAGACTTATGACCCCCCTCCATTGTTCCTGCTCGAGGACAATATTTTGAAAAAACATGTTGAAAGTTTAGGACTGAAGTGGATTAATCTACCGTTTATAGGCGTCAGACATTATGGTTACCCAAAATACGACTACGCCGAATCCGGCAGGAATGCTTACAGGTATCAAATATATTCTACTTCGCAATTGCTAAAACGTTTCATTAGCAGATTATTCTTATCGCCTTTAACGATTTTTACTGGAAATTCATTATCCAAAGCATGGTTTTTGATTCGCTCGGAGTTGCTATTTACATACGGTTTCTTGAGTGAAAGGTTTTGAATTTCTATTGAGGATGGAACACTGGTATGTAGGAAAACTATTTAAAGAAGGCTAACAGCCCAATAACCATTACGATCAGCTCGATGAGGATAATCGAAATAGTGACGTCCCTTTCGTAGACCTTAAGCTTGATCTTCTTAATTAGTAATATCATCAGGTGAGTTAGATCGTATACTTTTTCATATGGCATTTCCAAACTACCATCACTATTAACTTTGGCGAATGCTTCAGCCTTAAGACCGCTACGGAGTGGTAAAATGAAGTCTATTATGTACGGGACGAAGAGTAGGAGGGCAAACTTCTCAGCGTTTCCAAGGATTGCCATGATGCCGATTATTGATCCTATTAGATACGTAAAACCATTGCCAGGAAATAATTTTGCTGGGCACCAGTTGAACCAGATGAATACTAATAAAGATCCTAAAGTGACCAGTCCGATCATTGATACCCAACTGCTCCCAGTTACGTAAGTTGCATATGTCAAAGCGCCGACAATTATTATGCCCATTCCGGCCTCCAATCCATTATAACCAGCTAGCATGTTGAAGCCATTAGATGCACCTACTATTCCCAAAGGGACGAATAAAAGGGGGTAAAGTATTCCAAGACTGAGATCACCGAAGGGTAAGGAGATCGTTGTATGCCCTGCATTGATTACCATCATAGGAAGGGCAGCTGGCAAAGTTAAAAGTGGTTTTTGCCATTGCTTGATCCCTATCTTCCAGCCGAGTATGTCGTCAATAAAGCCTATGAATGAAATTATCAGGATGGTCGAGAACGCAGCAAAAAGATCTAGATTATACAACTTCTGGTTGAGGTAAAACGTATTTAGGGTTATATAATAAAGCAAGCCAGCCAATATGCCACCCATTACAGCTACTCCCCCCATTTCTGCGACGGCTGGCTTATCTGGTTTGTTCATGTCTTTCCCTGTCAGACCTGCCTTGAAGGCTACTGGAATCCATTTCCTTATCAATATGAAGCTCACCAAGGCCGAAATGAGGGGGGAGGGGATCAGCAGTAAATCCATAATGAATCAAATTACGCTGTGCTCATAATTATATATTAAGATTTCATAAAGTTAAACTGTGGTTTGGGAAGATGAATGTTGGCGTCGTCGGAATAGGGTCCATGGGGCAGAATCATGTCCGAGTCTATTCCGAGATTGATGGTTGCGAACTCGCAGGTATCGCTGACTCGAATGAAGAGGTCGCAAACGAGTTTGCCACGAAATACAACACTAAGGCCGTTTATAATTACAAAAAACTTCTTGACTATGGAGTGGAGGCAGTTTCAATTGCAGTGCCCACAAGCCTGCATTGTGAGGTTGCTTCATTCTTTCTGGAAAATGGAGTTCATTGCTTGGTCGAAAAGCCGATCGCCTCCAGGTTGGAAGATGGCAGAAAGATGACGGAAATAGCCAAGAAAAACAATGTGAAACTCATGATAGGTCATATAGAAAGATTCAACCCAGTAGTCCAAGAGATGAAACAGATTATCGAAGAGGGAATTCTTGGCAAAATACTCATCATATCCTCAAGAAGAGTGGGGCCTTTTGCACCTCGAATAGTGGATGTTGGAATAACGATTGATCTGGCAACGCATGATATTGACATTGCAAGGTACTTCTGTGGCAAGGAGCCCACCAAGATATGCTCGATATATGGCTCCATAAGGCATAGCAAAGAAGACCATGCGATGCTCCTCCTTGACTTTGATGGCGTCTCCGCTAGCATTGAAGTAAACTGGTTCACGCCACACAAGGTAAGGACTGCGGTGGTTACAGGTACGGATGGTATTGCATACCTAGACTACATAGACCAGCACATCACTATTTTTAATTCAAAATGGAAGAAAGAACCAAAAATTGAGAAGGCCGAGCCGCTCAGAAAAGAGCTAGAACATTTTATCTACTGCATTAAGAATGACAAGGAACCCCTCGTTGATGGCAATGACGCATTGAAGACGCTAGAGGTTGCGATTAAAGCGACTCATGCAGGCAGTAATAAATTCCGCTGAATGAGCGTAAATAGTTGGGCATATCATAAATAAAAATTGGAGTGGTATTGGAAATGTTCATTTCAAAATGGGCTTTAATTGATGGGGCAATCGAAGGGGAGGCCGTCATCCTTGGTCCCTCCAAAATAGGGGTTGACACAATAATAGGGCACAATGCGATTATTGGGTACCCGATCAGGAAAAAGATAATCGAACTCGGGAACAAATCAAGTTTCGATCGGTACGATGAAAAGAGCGATGGGGCAATCATCGGAAAAAATTGTATCATAAGACCGTCCTCGACGATCTATGAAGGTGTCCAGGTGGGAGATTCTGTAGAGACGGGTCATTGCGTCATGATCAGGGAAAAAACAAAAATAGGAAGAGGGACGAGGATAGGCACATATTCGGTCATTGACGGTAATGTGGAAATTGGCGATAAAAACAACATACAAACAGGTGTTTATATGCCCCCAGGAACCTCCGTCGGCTCGAACATCTTCATAGGACCATACGTGACGGTCACGAACGACAAATACCCCCCGTCACCCAAAATATCTGGAGTTACGATATGCGATGGCGCCGCCATAGGCTGTCGCGCTGTGCTAATCGCAGGGGTGAAGATAGGGGAAAGGGCACTAGTAGGTGCAGGGGCAGTGGTCACTAGAGATGTTCCAGCAGGGGCAGTGGTCCTCGGGGTCCCAGCCAAGGTAGTGATGAGCAGAGAGGAGTACGACACGAAACAAAGGGATTATGTTGGCGAGCCCTAGGCCGACTTAGTTATATAAAGATGATTAAGAATATCTTTGGATGGTGATGATAGATTGGTCCCCATCAATAGACCCCTTTTGGGGAGGGAGGAAGAAGGGGCCATAATCGAAGTTATTCGCAGCGGCATCCTTACAAACGCATCTCCTGAAGGGGGGCCAAACTGCAGGGCGTTTGAAAGCGAGCTGGCAAGCTCGTTAGGAGCGAAACACTGCATCGTAGCCAATTCTGGCACTGCAGCGCTCCAGATTGCATTGATGGCTGCCGGCATAGGTAATGGCGACGAGGTGATAGTACCCTCATTCACCTTCATAGCCACCGCAAGCGCCGTGGTCTTGTGCGGAGCCAAACCAGTTTTTGTTGACATAGATCCTGAGACGTACAACATGAGCCCATCAATGGCAGAGGGCGCAATTACAGATAGGACAAAGGCAATCATGCCAGTCGATCTGTACGGGCTTCCCGCCAATTTTGATGAGATGCGGAGGATAGCCAAGGAGAGGGATGTTGCTCTCATAGAAGATGCTTGCCAGGCTCAAGGGGCATCTTATCACGGCACCATGGCGGGCTTGTTGGGAAACGCGGGTTGCTTCAGCTTCTATGCTGGTAAAGTGATGACTACCGGTGAAGGCGGAGCAGTTGTGACTAACGATGAGTATCTGGCAGAAAAAGCACGAAGGATAAGGACGCATGGACAAATAAAGGGCTACGATTCCGCGAGTCTTGGTGGTAACTTCAGGATGCCGGAAATTGAGGCAGCAATTGGGCGCGAGCAATTGAAGAAGTTGAAGAGTTTCTTAGCAATTCGAGCCGAAAACGCCAAAATGATGATGGAAGGACTTGAAAAAACAGATCTTAAGCTGCCAGAAGTGCCTAAAGGTAGCGTTCCAAACTGGTATCTATTTACTGTTAGGTGCAAAACCAACGCCCAAAGGGAAAAGATAAAAAAGAAATTGAATGAGGCGGGCATTGGCGCCACGGTCTATTACCCAACGCCGGTTCACCGCACCCCCCTTTACGCAAAGATGGGTTATTTACGCATAAAGCTCGTCGAAACCGAGAGAGCTTCAGAAACCGTCCTGTCGTTGCCTGTGAACCCTGTTGTCACTAAAGATGACATCGAGAGCACAGTTAGGATAATCAGAAATGAAATGTGATATGGATGAGACTCCTAGTGGTACTGGGCAGCGGCGGGCACACCACACAGATGCTGAGCTTAGTAAGAATGCTTGGAAACCAATTTGAGTATGCGTTTATCTTGGCAAAAGAGGATGAATTGTCACGTGAAAAGATTGAGGGTGAAAAGAGCATATTTTATACTCGCAAAGCCAGAAAGTATGGAGACAACATATTGAAAACAATTTATAATCTAACATGGCTGTTTATTGATGCGATTAGAATAATTCGTGCATCCCAATCTGATGCGCTGGTCAGCGCTGGACCGGGCATCGCTGCACCATTTTCAATTATCGCGAAAGCGTTTGGGAAGAAAGTCATATTCATAGAAGACATCTCTAGAGTATCGAAGCCGTCATCTACTGGCAAAATAGTTTACAGGTTTGCTGATCTTTTCTTTGTCCAATGGCCTGATCTTAGTAAAACTTATCCTAAGGCCATCTACGCAGGGAGGCTCCTATGATATTCGTAACTGTTGGGTCAGTGGCGCCTTTTGACGAGCTTATAGAGGCTGCCGACCAGCTCGCTGCTGAAGGGAAGGGCGGAATCGCTCAGATCGGCAATGGCAAATACGTTCCTATAAATCTAAAATGGTTTAGATTCGAGAAGGAACTATCGAGATACTACAGAGAGGCAGATGTAATCATTACCCACACGGGTGCAGGCACGCTTTTTGAGATAATCAGAGAAGGTAAGAAGGCAATAGCGATCCCTAACCCGCATGTGATTCTTAACCATGAGCTGGCTGAAAGGCTCGCTCAGGAAGGCTACATAAGGTTCTGTCGTAGCGTATCAGATCTTGGCAAAATCTTCTCTGAGCTTGAGACGTGGACACCCAAGAGGTACATAGAAGGAGAGTGTAAGATACCAGACATCATTAGAGAATTTCTTTTAGGCTCTTCCAAGAAGTAGCGCTGCGACCCTCTTTGAGATGGCAATTATGGTAAGCATTGGCGGCAGTCCAAACGGCCCAGGCAAGACGCTCGCATCCGAGATAAGGAGCGATTCGACGTCTGTCCACGGCTTGTTCAGAGAGCGCACGATTCTTGAGCATGTTCCACCCGGGTGCGCCCCCCTCGGATAAACGCAAGATATCGTTTCTTCCTCCACCCCAGCTCTGCAGAGGATCTCGAGTGCCTCCCTCTTGCCCGCTTCCAAGAGTAACGCATCCCTTTCAGTTATGGGTTTTCGGACACTGGACTGGGTCACTTCTCCCGCGGGCTCGTCCTCGATCTTCACCATCAGGCTCAAGAGGTCGGTTTCCTTGGCATCTATGCCTTTCTTCCTGATCTCTGGGAGAAGCAGAGTTGAGTAGTGGGGCGAAATCAGGTAGCCCTGCCTTTTTTTGTAGATCGCCATGCCTAGCTCGCTGCAGAGTGATGCGCCCTTCTTCACGCCCCCTATAGTCACAAATGTGTCTACGAAGAGTCCTTTGCCAGCCTTGCTGAAGCCCGACCTCTGGAGTATCCTGGGTGTCTCGATCGCCCCGGCCGCCACCACCACACCGCCGCCCTTGAACACCCTGCCGTCTGTGAGTTCGACGCCTTTTGCCTCGCCGCCTTCTATGAGGACCCTCTTCACAGGAGAACCCGTCAAGATCCTGCAGCCACTCACTTCAGCTTCTCTGATGTAGGCGCTTGCGTCCCATTTCGCGCCCGTTGGGCAGCCAAAAGCGCACGACCCGCACGACCTGCAGCGGTCAAAGTCTATGCACTTCGGCATCGGGATCCACTCCTTGGATGCCGAGAGTAACTGGGAGGTGGCCTTGCCAAGCTTCGACGAGGGGACTGACCAAACGCCAAGCTCCTCCTCGGCCTCTAGGAAGAACGGCTCTAGCGACCGGCTGATTCCTGAGCGGACTGCGTTTCCCATGGTGACCTGGGTCGTCCCGCCCAAGCATTCGCTGTACCATATCTCGACATCGGACTTTACAACTCTGTAGTGCTCAGACGCACGAGCCGGCGCCGCCTTTTCACCCTTCTCTACCAGAAGGACTGTCTTTTTCGCTTTCGAGAGCTCCCTCGCGACTGTCGCCCCGCCTGCCCCGGACCCGACAACTATGCAGTCAAACAAAGGTGGCCTCGCCTCTTCTTGTTAGACAGGTCATAACCTTACCGCCTTGTCCGGCTCTTCCACATAGGCAACGGCAGCAACGGCACCTATTATCCCCCTTCTCCCTGTAACCTCGACTGTCTTGACGCCTGACGCCGCAGCGGCAGAATTTGCGTCAGCGACGGACACCATGCCAGCCTTAGCGCTGTCAGCATACAGCCTGAGACTCTCGGGAACCACGATGCCAGACCAGTAGGCCATGCCCGTCTCCTTTGAGAACGAACACTCCTTCAACCTCCTCTCGAAGTGCCTGACGACTTCTGGGGACGAACCGGGCAGGACTGCGAACGACACAGCAACCGCAACGCAGTTCTGGGTCTTGTGGGGGTTCTGCGGGAACAGCTGCACGATCGCGTGCTCTAAGTAGTCTACGCCTGCGATCTCTGAGGACGCGCTGCAGGCAATCTCATTCACCAAAGACCACGTGGCTCCCTCGTCGGCTTTGTCTGTGTCGTCGACCCCTATGACGAGCTTCTCCTTCCTAGGGATCACAATTGTGGCCCTTCCAAGCTTCTTGCCACCACCCCAATCGCTGACCTCGACTCCCTCGACCCCCTCTGCCATTCCCCTGCTGAGGGCTGCGACGCCCGCCCCTGCTAGCCCGGAATAAGTTACCTTCACAAAGCCCCCCTCGAGGACGGCAGACTCGATCCTCGCAGGTTCGTAGCTCGGGATCAACGACTCTTTAGTTTCCGAAATGCCAAGTTTCACTTTGTAAAATATGCGCGCCCCTTCCCTCTTTGACCAGAAGACTGGCTTGCTGTTCTTAGTGTAGTGGTAAAGGGACCAGGCCGAGCCCCCGAGGCAGGTGCCCCTCGCATGCTCCTCCACGATCTCGGCCGTCTTGTTATCGCCGTCTACCATGGCGATCACCCGTTTATGCGGCGAGATCCATTCTTTCGACGACAGGAGCGACCTTATCTCCTTACTGCTGTAGCGGCTCGTCAACGCTGGCACTTCCCAGATAACACTGGGCGCCATGCTCAATAAAAGTTCGCCGCCCAGGGGCGCCAGGATATGCGGGCAGACGATCAGTCGTCAATGACCCGAGGACGGCCCATTGGGACTGGCTCGTCCCTCGGAATCCTGATCTCGACGACGAGAGGCTCGTCAAAGTCAGATAGGGCGTCAGCTGCGTCAGAAGGGTTTTCCGCAATCACCCCTTTAACTCCGAAAGCCTTTGCGAGGGCGATGTAGTCTGGAGGCGACGAATAGTCCACGCCGAATGGCTTGCCGTATGCCCTTTCCTGGAGCTGCCTTATGAGGCCTAGTGTCCCGTTGTTGAAGACGCAGACCGCGACCGCCAAACCATTCTCCTTCAGAGTCGATAGCTCCGGGCAAGTCATCTGGAAGCCTCCGTCCCCCATGATTGCGATAACCTTCCGATCCGGGAGGGCTACTTTTGCCCCCAGAGCTGCGGGCAGGGAGAAGCCCATCGCTGATAGGTTGCCGGAGAAGATAATGGATCGGGGCGATTTGGCACGGATAGCCTTAAGTGCCCAAATTGTGTGCTTGCCGATGTCCACAGTGAAAACCGAGTCTCTCATGGAAGCTATAGCCCTCATGAACTCGGCCGACCTGCCCTCTTGCATTGGGGGCTCGCGCTCATGTGATGCCCAGAGGCCGCTTCTTTTTGGATGCCGGAGCCGCCTCAGGAGAGCCTCGGCAAAGAGCGAGGCGTCGCCCCTGATCCTCAAGGCTGGGAGAGTGGTGAAGTTCTCCGGTTCGACGTCGACCTGGACTATCTTGCACCTCAGGCGGGCGTCCCCGACCGTCAGGTTTGTAAGCCTGCAGCCTAGGGCGAGCAGGAGGTCGCAGGACGAAAGGGCGGCGTTTGCCACGTCCGTTCCCCTCTTTCCAGCAGGACCCAATGAGAAACGAGAGTCCTCGGGCACAACCCCCCTGCCCATGTAGGACGTAGCCACGGGGGCAGGGATCGCTTCTGCAAGCCTGGTAATCTGAGGTGACGCGCCAGAGTGTATTGCCCCCCAACCCGCGATTATGAGGGGGCGGTCTGACGACGAGATGAGGTCGGCGGTCTCCTCGACGAGGGCAGGCTCTGGCTCTACCTTCGCTATCTCAGGGATGTAATCTTTCATTACTGAGTGCTTCCGCTGGATGTCTCCAGGGATGCTTATGTGGCACGGTCCGGGGCAGCCCTCGAGCGATCTCCTGTAGCAATCGGCGATCGCGTCATAGGCGGCGGCGGGGTCGCAAAGCTGAACCGTATATTTGGTAACCCCTCGGAATATGGACTGTAGGTCGAGATCCTCAATCCACCCCTTCCCTAACTCTCCAGTCGGTACTTGGCCGGTGACTGCTATAACAGGAGAGTGGTCCTTGAACGGGGCAGCGAGCCCTGCTGCGATGTTCACTGCGCCAGGCCCTGCCGTCCCTACGCAGAGCCCCGCCTTCCCAGACGCCCTTGCGTAGCCGTCGGCAGCGTACGCAGCGAACTCCTCATGCCTTACGAGGATGTGCCGAATCTTCGAGCTCGAGAGCGAGTTGTAGAGCTGGATTGACCACATGCCAGGGATCCCGAAGGCTGCTGTGAAGCCGAGCCTCTCTAAGGTCCTCACTACGATGTCCGAGGTCCGGTCGCCCACATCCTCAATGCTTCCCATTCGTCCTACCCCAAAGCGAGTTTGCTGGCTGCTGATCTCCCCCATCACGGCTTTCGAGCATTTTTCGTTGATTTGTAGTAATTGACAAGTCCTCCGCAATCCAAGATCTCGCGCAGGAAAGGCGGGAGGGGCTTTGACTTTATTACGCCAGCCTTCGTCCGCACTTCGCCCGAGGACAGGTCGATCTCGATGACGTCCCCCTCACTTACCGCGCTGCTTATGCCTTTAGCTTCAATGAGCGGGAGACCGTTGTTTATTGCGTTCCTGAAGAAGATCCTAGCGAACGATTCCGCAACGACTGCGGCGACGCCTGCCCACTTTATAGCCAAGGCAGCCTGCTCCCTAGAAGATCCGCACCCGAAGTTCTTGCCAGCCACGATTATGTCGCCCTTCCCGACCTTGGAGCTGAAAGAGGGGTCAAGGCCCTCGAGGACGTGCTTCGGCCAGACGCTCTTGTCAACGGAACGGAGGTACTTAGCCGGTATGATGACGTCGGTGTCGACGTCGTCGCCGAATTTCCAGACCTTCCCCCTTATCACTGCTTCAGCCCCCTTGGATCGGTTATCTTTCCTAGAACCGCTGACGCTGCCACTGTCTGAGGGGACGCCAAGTAAACGGATGAGCTTCTCGCCCCCATCCTGCCGATGAAGTTCCTGTTCGACGTCGAGATGCAGGTTTCGTTCTCGCCGATTACGCCCATATGGACGCCCAAGCACGGCCCGCATCCAGTCACCCCTATGACTGCCCCTGCCTCGAGTAATATGTCTAGGAGGCCGTCTTTCTGCGCCTTGATATAAGTGTCCTTGGAAGCCGGTATCACGATCATCCTCGTGTCCCTGTGGACCTTCCGCCCCCTCATGATTTTGGCAGCCTCGAATAAATCCTCGTATCTCCCGTTGGTGCATGAGCCAAGGAACGCCTGGTCTATCGGCGTACCCTCGACAGCTGAGACGGGCTTGACGTTCGCAACGCTGCCGGGGCACGCCACCACCGGTTCGAGGCGCGCTGCATCGACGGCGATCGTCTGTACATCCCTATCTGTAACGTGCGTCTTGCCATCCCTCCTCCCCAAGAACTCGTATGTCTTTTCGTCCGCCTCGATGAACCCCGTCTTCGCCCCCATCTCTACTGCCATGTTTGACATCACCATACGAGACGACTGGGACATGGCTTTCACCGCCTCTCCAGAGAACTCGAGAGCCTTATACGTTGCACCATCGGTGCCTATCAGGCGTACGATCTCGAGTATGAGGTCCTTCGAGGAGACCATCTCTTTGAGATTTCCAGTACAATCGACCCTTAGAGTTTCAGGGACCTTCATCCAAGTCTTCCCTGTTGCGAGTATGTAAGCGAGATCCGTGGCACCCACTCCTGTTGAGAATAGGCCGAATGCGCCAAGTGTGCAGGTGTGCGAATCGGCTCCGAATACCACCATGCCAGGGCCAACATATCCTTTCTCAGGGATGACCTGGTGGCAGATGCCTTCACCTATATCGTGGAACTTCTTCAACCCCTGCTCGTGCGCAAACTTTCTTACCCTTGCCTGGAGCGTTGCGGCCTGGTCGCTGTACGGTGGAACGGAGTGGTCAAAAACTATGCTGAAAGAATCAGGATCCCTTATCTTCTCGACCCCCATCTCCTTCAGCGCATCAATCACAAGAACCCCTGTGCCATCGTGGCAGTAAGCAAAATCAACTGGGCATTCAACGAAGTCGCCCTCGTGTACTAAACGACCGATGGCATTTGATATGATCTTCTCGACTGCGGTGCTCCCCATATACTCACGATCCTTGCCCTCTTATCAGCAGCCAGATATTTTTATTTTGTTGGTGAAGTGAAAGAATGCTGACGAATCCATTGTGGATAAAGGGGGTTGATACATTACTTCACTCTTATCCTGATCTTTGTAAGATCCTCTTTTATTTCATACTCAAAGCGGAGGTCCTTCAGGATCACATCCAGGAAAGTCCTGATAAAATGCTTCGCCTCCTGGCTGCCAAAGACGAGAACATAACCATCGCCAGTCGGCGAGTAACGAAAGAAATTGCATGCAACCAGCCTCTCCAGAATTTGATCGACGCGCATGCCTCGGAATTGCTCAGCATGGTTCAATGCAACAGAGGTATGAATATCGTTCCAGACTTTCTTGTTCTCTTCCGACCCCTCTGCAATCCTAAGCAGGACAATGAAGTGGTCCATGTCAAGCACAACATGCTCACCGCTTTGGAGCATATCCCAATAAATTGTTAGGCGGTCCAGATCTCTCTTCTCCAGCTTTCTGAATTCATAGTAGAACCTCAGGGCCTTTCGCATTATACTGCTCTGGGATTCACCAGTAGACATAAGATCATTTAATAATGCCTCAGTTTCCTTGTTCATGGCGATGCTTGTCCTTTTTGGAATGGGCATAAAAGACAGGTGATTACGCCAAGATAAATATTTTATGATTGATTCATAAAAAATATGAACTATAGTTAATTTAGACTCCAAAATAATAAATATTTTTTTATACGTTTCATAGAGAACTTGTAATTCTGTAAAAAAGGTGTTGTTTGCGGGTGGAAATTTAAGTTGTTTTTGATGGCTTTAAACAATGGGTTCTTGGCAGAGAATACGCGATTTGACTATAACCTAGAGAATGCGATTGACACGATGTGGATACTCGTTGCAGCCTTTTTAGTATTCTTCATGAACCTCGGATTCGCTATGCTCGAGACGGGCATGCAACGTGCAAAGAATACTAGCAACATATGCATGAAGAACCTCATCACGCCAGCCATAGGGGGCATTGTCTTTTTCTCGATTGGTTTCACTATTGCTTTTGGTTCTGACATCTACGGGGTCACAGGCAGCATCTTCGATTTCCCGATGCTTAGTCACCTCGGTGCGCTTGATATCTGGCCGAACACGAATGTGACCGCATACGCCTATTTCCTTTTCCAGACCATGTTTGCTGCAACTTCGGCTACCATTGTTTCTGGGGCCGTTGGAGAGAGAGTAAAGTTCTCGGCGTACATTACATTCTCTTTCGTGTTATTGGGAGGAATTTATTCTCTTGTCGCGCACTGGGTATGGGGAGGGGGATGGCTGGCAGGACTTGGTATGATAGACTTCGCAGGCTCCGCAGTAGTGCACCTCACTGGGGGGGCTGCAGCATTAGCAGGGGCTATCGTCCTCGGTCCTAGGATGGGAAAGTATACCAATGGAAAAGTGAACATCATACCTGGGCACAACATTGCATTATCAACGATAGGTGCGATCGTACTCTGGTTCGGATGGTTCGGGTTTAACCCCGGGAGTACCGCAGCCGCCACGGTTCCAATTATTGCCACTATCGCAATAAACACCAACGTCGCGGCGGCGGCGGGTGCTTTTTTTGCAATGGCCACATCGTGGCGCAGGAGCGGTAAGCCAGATCCAGGCATGACCATAAATGGACTTCTTGCAGGGTTGGTCGCCATTACTGCAGGGTGCGCCAGCGTGAGTCCGACCAGCTCGCTTCTCATTGGGGCAGCAGCAGGCGTGCTCGTTGTTTTCTCGGTTGAGTTCATAGACAAGATTCTAAAAGTAGACGATCCCGTCGGCGCAGTCTCCGTCCATGGCGTTTGTGGCGCATTCGGGACCATAATGATCGGTTCCTTCGCACAGGAGGCATACACTGGAGGGGTTAGCGGAGTACTCTTTGGAGGGGGTCTAGCACAGCTTGGCATACAATTGCTCGGAGTAGGGGCAATCTTTGCTTTTGTCTTTTCGTCATCACTATTGGCATTCAAGGGTCTTGACAAGCTGATTGGAATGAGGGTTAGCGAAGAGGAGGAGATCCTTGGGCTTGATGTGACGGAACACGGGATGAGCGCGTACCCAGACTTTGAGGTGCCTTCTTGAGGTGAGAACATGAAAATAATAATCGCATACATAAAACCAGAGAGGCTTGAGGATGTTAAGAAGGAACTGAATGCAAGGGAGGTATTCAGGATGAGCGTCTCAAAAGCAAAAGGGTGTGGGGAGACGAAAGGGTATGTTGAGAGTTATAGAGGGGTTAAGAAGGACGTATATCTCCTTCCAAAACTCAGGCTGGAAATTGCAGTAAACAATGATTTTGTAGATACCACCGTTGAGGGGATAATCAAGGCTGCAAGGACTGGGACAATAGGGGACGGCAAGATCTTTGTTGTTCCATTAGAAGAATGCATTAGGATCAGGACTGGCGAGCGGGGTCCAGATGCTATAGGCGGGAAGAGCATGTACATTAAGACAAGAGATAGAAAAGATGATGCTGACAAAATTACATGGCGATTGTAAACATGATCCCAGCGACAATTTCTTTTTCAGCTATGAAACCTAATTTTTTTAGTGTTTTTAGCTATGAATCTTAAGAAAGTTTTATATTTTGAAACCATGCATTGTATCGCTTTAGCGAATTTAAATGGGGGTTGATGCATATCTGCGGAATAGCAGGGGTTGCGTTTAACGGAAAGGGAGAAGTAGGACAGTGCCTTTCCAAGATGTTCGAAGGTCTTCAGCACAGAGGACTCGACTCTGCTGGAGTTGCGCTTTACAGCGGAGACATTATGCCACCTGACGAGTATATGATTAGGGTGTTCACAAAGGACGTGATTGGAGCGCTCAGCAAAGTTTCTACTGCCATCGCAAGCGCTGGCGGAGACATCAGGAACATAAGGTTGAACTCATTAAATGGCTATAACTTTGATCTCTTTACCATCAGAGCAAAAGAGGGGAACCTTTCAGAGATAGTCAGAAGAATAAACGGTACTGAGCTCTCAAAGGTTTTAAGCCTGGGAAGGAAGATGGATATAATAAAGGATACCTCCTCGGCAGAGGAGCTGGATAGAAACTTCAATTTAAGTTCTTTCCAAGGTAGCCACGGAATTGGGCACGTACGGTTTTCCACTGAAAGTAGGGTGGACCTCCTGCATGCCCATCCCTTCCAGTCATTCGACCACCTTGATGTCGCTGTGGTTCACAATGGCCAGATTACAAACTATTGGAATATGAGAGAGAAGCTTGAACGTAGAGGCATTAACTTCCAGACCGAAAATGACTCGGAATTAATAGTGCATTATGTCATAGACAGAATGATGGATGGAGGGGGTTTAAGTGAAGCGCTGAGCGCTTCTGTGGAAGAGCTCGATGGACCCTTCTCATACATAATCTCGACAGCCCTGGAGATAGGGATGGTTAGAGACAAGCTTGGGCTGAGGCCTCTGGTGATTCTTGAGGGCGAGGCAGTGAGGGCTGTTGCATCTGAAGAGAACGCCCTGCGCATGATCGGGGCCATTGGGAAGATCAGAAATGTAAAACCGGGGGAAGTTGTTTGTTGGAGAGTCAAATGAGAGAGATTGATGCAAAAAGTATGAGACCGCGCGAGCTAAACAGGGAATTGAAGAGGGTTGCTCAATTTAAACGGATCATTATTAAGAACCCTAATGGAATGCACCACCTCGCTGCAGGTTTAACAGACAAATGCACTGTCGAGGTTGCAGGTTCGGTTGGCTATTTTGCTGGCACCATGATTGAGGGGGCAACTTTGAGAATCATGGGTAATGCAGGCTGGTTTGCGGGCGACAATATGACAGCCGGTGAGGTCGTAATTGAAGGCGATGCTGGAAATGGCGCAGGCCAGGGGCTATATGGCGGGAGGCTTATTGTGATGGGCGATGCGGGTGACAGGGTCGGAGCGCTCATGAAGAATGGTGCGGTTCTCATCGGCAGAGAATCGGGGATAATGACAGGGCTATACATGATGGGGGGAGAGATAATTGTTTTGGGCAGACTGGGCGATTATGCAGGGGAATCAATGGTGGGAGGCAAGATATACTTCGCTGGACCGGAACCAGTACTTGGTAAGAACGCGAAAGTCGACGATCTGTCGGAGAACGAAGTCGAACATCTTAAAGCAATGGTGGAGGGCTCAGCTCTTTCTCTTCCAAAGAAGGTTAAGAAGATCGTGCAGGAGAACCCTAGGTACTTCCACCATCCAGAGGGCAGTATATGGAATATCAGGAGGGAGAGGCAAAGGTATCGAGTCGAGGTTGACCATGGCGTATGCGAGGTTTGTGGGGTCTGTACGCGAGTCTGCCCGCAGCAGGTCTTTAAGGAAACCAAGAAAGGGTACATAGCTCCTATTAATGACTTCGAGTGCGTGGGGTGCGAGACATGTATGGAATACTGCAAACAAAAGGCAGTGAGGGTCTACCCAGTACCGGAGACCAATAAATCGACCTGGAACAGGAGAGAGGTTGATGAAGTTCAGATAAAGGCAGCAATTGGGAGGGCGCCAGTCAGAGGTATGGGGGCCTGGAGAAAGTTCCCACACTTTGATGATTTGGTCTTCCTATGTGCCCAGAATTCCAGACCGCCAATAGACCACTACAGAGAGCCCTGTGAAACAGGGGTTGTGCTCGGGAAGGGGAGGGCGGAGAACCCACTCAGACTCAAGGCCCCTATATTGATTGGTGCTATGTCCTTCGGTGCGATGAGTAAGGAGGCAAAGCTTGCAATAGCCATTTCGACATCGAGAATAGGGATCCCGACAAACACGGGGGAAGGAGGGATGATGCCAGAGGAGAGGGAGCATGCTTCAATATTAATTGCACAATATGCATCAGGCAGATTTGGAGTCTCAGCGGCTTATCTCCGATCTGCAGACGCTGTCGAGATAAAGATAGGGCAAGGTGCGAAGGGTGGGCAAGGAGGTCTCCTAATGGGTGAAAAAGTGACCGATGAGGTTGCAAAGGTGAGGGGCCTTCCCCCTGGCTCCGATGCGATTAGCCCTGCGAGGCACTTGGACATCGTTGGACCAGAGGACCTCAAAATGAAGATCGAGCAGCTGAGGGAGATAATTGATTGGAGGGTTCCAATTATAGTAAAGTATTCGGCAGGAAGAGTTGGAGACGACGTAAAAATAGCGGCAAAAGCAGGCGCAGATATAATCGTCGTGGACGGTAAACAGGGCGGGACAGGTGCAGCCCCAGACATAGTCATTGAGCACGCGGGGTTGCCCACGCTCCCAGCTCTGTTAGAAGCAGACAGAAGCCTGCGGGAGCTCGGTATGAAGGACAAGGTCAACCTAGTAGTATCGGGAGGGATCAGGAACGGAGCCGATATCGCAAAGGCACTCGCCTTAGGGGCGGATGCAGTTGCTATATCAACAGGTGCTCTCGTGGCCATGGGATGCAGGATCTGTGGACTCTGCTCCACAGGAAGGTGCCCAAGGGGAATCACGACACAAGACCCCGCACTGAGGAGGCGCATCAAAGTGGAAGAGATGTCACTCAGGGTCGAGAATTATCTGAAAGCTGTGATTGAAGAAGCGAAGATGTTTACACAGCTCTCTGGCAAGACATCCATCAAGAGCTTAGATAAGGACGACCTGAGGGCGCTCACACCGGAGACTGCTGCGATTACAGGAGTGAAGCTTGCCGGAAGCGGATGAGGGGAGGCGCGCAATTACGAGCTATTTTTTTCCCATGGCACTTGCCAGGATGAGTGGCAGTAAGTAGCTACTCTTGGCCCTCGAAGTATCCACAAATAACTTCGGGATCGCTGTGGCACATGCTCCATAGCTTTCAATCGACCCTACCAGCGCCATGCACCTGAATGCAAGGTTCCCATAGATGCCATCAGGCATTAGGAGCATTGTTGCACCTTCATCCAGAGCGCGTTCTATCTCTATCCCATATCCCTTTGCCTCGATTTCAACTGCCTTCAGGGCATTGAGAAGGGTGCCAGACTCGTGGAGCAACAAGTCGACCTTACGGCTCCTCCCTGCATCCTCAAACCTGCCTCCAGAGATCACAGCTGGCGAAAATTTTATTCCAAGACTATCTGCCAACTTCATGCAATTGATGGTTAAAGTAACGAGGTCTTGGAGCTCATCTCCCTCGTCTATCCCTACAGGGGCAAGGAGGACCAGTCTGCCATCTATCTCCAGTATCGAAACTCTGCAGAGATTCTTGCAGGAGAAGGCTTCTTTTAAGGAGCTTACAACTTTTCGTGAACTTAGGTTCCCTCTCACAGCAGCGTCAACCACACCATCCTTTAGGATTTCGACGAGAGCTGCTTCAGGTTCTTCCGTTATTAAAATGGGGATATCTTCACTATGCTCCATGACATGCATCTTCAGAAAGTCTCGGCTATTAGTCACTATGAGTGGCTCTATGAAAGACTCCCGTGTGGCAAACACGACTGAATTAACCATTCTCTCTGCAGAGGGTATTGAGGCGTCTAAGCCTATTGCCACCTTGGATCGGTTTGCCTTTGCTGCAGCTTCGAGTGCCAGGCTGTTAGTCATCGCTTCCGCTCCCTCTCGGAGAGCACTTTCGCCACAAAGTCGCACAGTCCGCCATTATCAATAGGACCTGTCTCAACCGGTAGAGTCTTTAATGCTTTCACTATCTCTGCCAATTCTTCGTCATTTACCTGAATGCCGCATGCCCTTAGCTTCTCTCTCACGCCTTCAGAACCAGAATGCCTGCCGAATGTCAGGAGCCTCTTCTGTCCTACGATCTGCGGGTCATAGGACTCATACGTAAAGGGGCACTTCATGACTGCGGCCACATGTATGCCAGATTCGTGCCTGAATGCATTTGCGCCTACTATAGCCTTGTTGATCGGTATTGGCACGCCGGAGAACTTTGAGACGGTTTCGGATATGTCCTTTATCATCTCGGTCTTGAATCCGAGGTCCACGCCGTACAGTGCGTAGAGCGACATCACTACCTCTTCGAGAGAGGCGTTACCGCACCTCTCCCCAAGGCCATTGACGGAGACGGATATGGCATCAACGCCCGCCTCATATGCCGCGAGCGAGTTCGCAACTGCCAATCCGAAGTCATCATGGCAGTGGACCGAGATCTCGATGTCGAACGCCTTCCTCATCTTCTCAATTAGAATTTTCATGCCCTTCGGGCGGATGCACCCGGTCGTGTCCGCTATTCCCACCCGGTCGGCCTTGTGGTCTTTTGCGGCAGCAAATAGCGACACCAGGTTCTCTATGGATGTCCTGGTCGCATCCTCTGCGCTGAGCTGGACGAAGAGACCATGGCTCTTAGCGTAGTCTATAGCGGAGGTCGCCATCTGTATCGAGTTGTGGAGGTCGGTGTGAAGTTTGTACTTGAGGTGAAGATCCGAGACCGCCAGGAAGATGATCACGCCGTCAACATCAGACCTCAGTGCCGCGTCAATGTCCTTCTGCTTTGCCCTGCAAAGGCAGATTATATCGGCATTGAGCCTTGCCGATGCGACTGCCTTGACTGCCTGCTCATCATACTGGGATATCACGGGGAATCCGGCTTCTATGGAGTTTACGCCAAGCGCGTCCAGCTTCGAGGCTATGATCACTTTCTGCTCTTTCGTGAACTTCACGCCTGGCGTCTGCTCCCCATCCCTCAGCGTTGTATCGTATATCTTGATCTTCCTCTGTTCCTGTTCGATGAAGTTATAGGGGCTTGTGAAGTACCTCAATCTTGTCCAACCTTGGTTGTGCTTCTATTCATCTCCATGCTGGCTGATTAATACTTTATGTGTACTATGTGCCCGAAAGTCACCTCTCAACCTAAGAAGCGCCTGGATTCCATATCCATATAAATAGAGGCAGATAGCTCAAAAAAAGCAGGTAATGTCTCTTGAAGGTCTTAGTGACGGGCGCCGCGGGATTCATTGGTCCCCACATCGTCAGGAGGATCCTTGCAGATGGCAATTTGGTCCGGGCTTACGACGACCTCTCTGCCGGAGCGCTCCACAATTTGGCGCCCTTCATTAAGACTGGCGCTGTTGAATTCATCAAGGGCGACATAAGAGACAGGGATCGATTGGTTGAGGCTGCCAAAAATTGCGAGATCATCTATCACCTTGCTGCGCAGTCTTCAGTCCCCAAATCGACAGAGGATCCTATCTCGGACATGGAGATCAATATCGGAGGAACACTCAATGTCCTAGAGGCTGCCAAGCAATCTGAATCGAGGGTGATCTTCGCCTCTTCCTCCGTAGTCTACGGAAAGGCTTCGAGGATGCCGACGCCTGAAGAGGAGAAGTTGGAGCCCTGGTCGTTCTATGGAGCATCTAAGGTAGCCGCGGAGGTTTACTGCAGGCTTTACAGCGAGCTCTTCGGCGTGCCAACCGCCATACTGAGGCTATTTAACATCTATGGCCCAGGGACGAACAAGGGCGTCATGATAGACCTCTACAGGAAGCTCTTGAGAGACCCGAAGAGGCTGGAGCTATTGGGATCTGGGATGCAGAAGAAGGATTACCTGTACATTGACGACGCGGTTGAGGCGTTCGTCCTCGCCGCCGAGAGGTCACCTTGCAAGGGGGATGCGTACAACATCGGGCTTGGCAAGTCGTACACTGTCTTCGAGATCGCGAGAATGATGGTAGAGGAGCTGGGGCTAGGCAATATAGAGATATTCGCGCGGGGGGGCACCTCGTGGGCAGGGGACATCGAGGTGAACCTGCCTAGCGTAATCAAGGCGGAGCTTGAGATCGGGTGGAAGGCAAAGATTGAGCTAAGGGAGGGCCTGATTAACACGATGAAGTGGTTCGAGAGCCAGCTGGGCCTCATAGAGGGAGCCAAGAGGCTCAAATGAGATAGACATTAGCCCTATGAGGGCCACGTTTTGTATGACCTGTTCATGAAATCAGCTTGGGCTTCCCTGTAGGAATCTAAGGATCCGATGTCATACCAGTACCCGCTGAACGGATAGCCGTGGACCTCTTCGGTCTGGGTGAGCCAGCATATGAACTGCCCAACGGGGTCCGGAGGGTTCCCAGCCGCTAAATAATCGTCGATCCGCCGCATGCTTGACCACGGGAGCATGTATATGCCGGTCGATACGAGTAGGCTCTTGGGGGCACAAGGCTTCTCCTCAAACCCCACAATCCTAAAGTCCTTTTCCATCTCCACGCAGGCATATTGCTTGGCAAGAGAGTAGCTGCTGATCTCGTAGAGCGCCACCACCGGCTTTTTGACGTGCTCAAAGTAGGCGTACATCTTCTGGAGGTCCAACGAGAAGAGGTTGTCTCCAGCGGTTATAAGGTAATCGTCCTCATGAGCTTCTTTTAGTATAATGCTGATTGCCTTGATCGGGCCGAGCTTCTCCTCCTCTTTTGTCGAAGGCTCCGGGAAGATCTTCACATTAGGGTAGTTCCTCTTTTTGAGCCATTCATAAAAGTTGGCCTCGAACCTCTTGTTTGTAGAGATCATTATCTCGCTTAGTTCGAGGTGGCGCATCTTTGCCATTATAAAGTCCAGGATTGTGCCGTCGCCTATGGGAAGTAAAGGCTTTGGTCTTTCGGCCGTCAGAGGTAAGAGGCGTTTCGCGTAGCCGCCAGCAAGTATGATCGCGCGCATCCTGACCACAATAGGTATTCTGGTCTGGATCGTATAAATAGATTCGACCTCATTTGGGCTGATGGCGGTCGCCTAGATATATATGAAAGGCAATACAAGGACTATGGCGTGGTTACTGCTGGATGGCAGAATTTGAATTTGCCCAACTCCTGTACGTCTTCCTGCTCGCGATGTATCCTGTAGTGGAGTGCAGGGGGGCGATCCCCTTTGGCATAATTGCGGGAGGGGATCCGGTGGCGGTATTCGCGGCATCATTCATAGGCAACATGCTCCCAATACCGTTCCTCCTTCTGCTAATCGGTAGGATAGAGGAATGGATAATGAGCTTCAAAGAGGGGAACGCGGTGAGGCGGTGGTATGTCAGGTATATCAGGCGGATCAGAGAATCGGCAAAGCCGAAGATCGAGAGGTATGGGTTCTGGGGGCTAATGCTATTTGTGGCGGTGCCACTCCCTCTGACCGGGGCCTGGACGGCGAGCCTGGTGGCCTCGCTTTTCGGAATACGCTTGAGCAGAGCGCTGATTGCGATAACAGCCGGCGTCCTCGTTGCCTGCGTCATCGTTACTGCACTTGTCTTGGGCTTAGGGTTAGTATTATAACTATAAGTAATATTTTTACCAGAAAAATTTATATTATTAGATATATATTCCCGCTTATGTGGATGGTGCGGGCATGCATGCAAAATATTGGGACCCCGAGATCGAGACTTTGAGCCGGGGCGAGCTCAGCAAGATCCAGCTCCGTTTGCTGAAGCACACTATTCATTCAGCATACGAGCACAGCCCCTACTACAACCGTGCGCTCAGGGGAAGCAATTTCTCGCCGTCAGACGTTGCTTCGCTTGATGACGTCAGGAGGCTGCCGTTCATTGACAAAAAGTTCGAGCGGGAAAGGCAGGAGGCTGCGCCCCCTTTTGGGGACCACATTGCAGTGGCGGCGGACAAGATAGTGAGGATACACACATCCTCTGGGACTACCGGAAGGCCTACAGCGTCGGTCTTCACGAAGAACGATATTGAGATCTGGAAGGAGTCGATGGCAAGGCAGTTCTGGGCAGTCGGCATGAGACCGGGGGACGTTTATCACCATGCGCTGAACATGAGCCTCTTCGTGGGCGGGCTCTGCCTCCTTGGCGCTGAGAGGCTTGGGGCATCAGCCATACCAGCCGGCGTCATGGACACGAGCAGGCACCTCATGATCATAAAGACGTTCAGACCGAAGTTCATTTGGGGGACGCCGTCATTCGTCTTGCACCTGGCTGAGAAAGCGAGGGAGGAAGGGACTGAGCCCTCAGAGCTCAGCATAAGGAAAGTCATAGTTGCTGGCGAGCCTGGGGGATCAGTACCATCAACAAAGAGGAGGATGGAGGCGGCGTGGGGCGCGGACTGCTACGATTACTACGGCATTGCGGACATATGGGCTCCTTGCGCCACAGAGTGCGAAGAGAAAGCCGGGCTCCATTTATTGGAGGACTACGTCCTTCCTGAGGTCATTGACCCGGAAACTGGCGAGGGGGTGGCCGAGGGCGAGAGGGGGGAGCTTGTCCTAACCACCCTGCGCAGGGAGGGACAGATCATGCTAAGGTTCAGGACTGGGGACGAGACTTGCTACGAGCTCGATCGCTGCGCTTGCGGGAGGACCCACATGAGGCTGATGGGAATAACCGGGAGGACGGACGACCTCGTCATAGCCAAGGGTGTGAAATTCTATCCATCCCAGGTCGAGGAGGTCTTGAGGGGTTTCCACGAGCTGAGAGACGAGTATCAGATCGCCGTCTGCAGGGGGGGAGACTACCTGGATGAGGTGACCGTCAGGGTGGAGAGCCTAGGTGGGGATGAGAAGATCAGGGATGCGCTCGAGAGGGAGCTCCGCTCTGTCATAGGGATAAGGTTCAATGTCGAGCTCTTGAAGCCGGGCACTCTTCCAAGGACCTTGCACAAGGCGAAGAGGGTCACCGACATGAGGAAGATCGAGGCAGTCTAAAGTCCATTCGGTGCGACCGGAGACTGATCGCAACTCACTCAAGGTAGTCTATTATGTCCACCCACAAGCGCATCCTCTCGACTTGGAGCTGCATGAACCGTCGGTAATCCTCCACCTGTAGGGAGGCTATGCCCTTCTCCAAGAGGTCTGCCAATGACAGATAAGCGTCGGAATAGCTAAACCCCGATATGTCTGTGTCTGCGACTTTCCACAGGATTTCGTTGAGGACCATCCCGTCAATCTCTTTCTTGAGATCCTTGAAGACGCTCCTCGGTCGCTTGTCGTGAATCACTGCTGGCTTCCCAAGGCAGATCTTGTGACCGAGGTGATCTGCTATCCTTTTTATGAAGATTCCAGACCATATGTCGTCAAAACGGTCTACGCCCATCACGTTCATGTACAGTTGGTAAAACGCAGGGATTACCTCGCGCCTGAATGACGTGTTCATACTGCATATGGCAAAATAAGTCCCCTTGTCGACGATCACCTTCTCTCTCCTCAGCTCGTCACCGCGTATGCCGCACCTTCCGTCCATGCCGCCGTGGTAGAGGATCGTCATGGCGTCGAAGTCGGGGTTGCCGAGCCAGTGGCCCATGTTCAGGACGCACTCCCCTCCTTCATCTTTCCAAAAGTAGCTCTCCACTCTTCTCTCAGGATCGTAAGGGTGCCCTCTTGGGAAATAAGTCCCAGGTACAGACATCCGGATGGACTCCAGCGTGTTGTACCATTTGGAGGCTGATGCGACGGTGATCCCGCTATTGCTGAAGAGGTTGTCGCTGTGTCCAGGGATTACGCTGGACGGGACCACATCATCATCGAGCTCTATCACGTAATCGGCACCCTGCTCGAACGCGACAAGGAACCCGAAGCTGGTTTCAGCGTGCGCCCTTTCAGGGATTACCTGGAGGTATCGCTCCGAGTTTATTCCAAAGCGATCCTTGAACCATAATGCCCGCTCTACAGGGCCGTAGAATTCAATGTTTATCCCTTGCAATATCCGGGCGTTACGTGCCCTCATCGGAGCGTTGCCTTCGTCGACGATTATTAACTTTGCTCCTTTTTCCATGAACTCTTCCCTTGAGGCTTCGAGGTTCTTCAGCTCGTTGATGGTGGCAATAACTATGTAAGGCTTCATAGGTTTTGAACCGCCCCCATTTATTTAACATTATCTAAGCAAGTTGACGAACACGTCACGAACTGCCCTCAAGTCCTTCAGGTAGACGAATTCATCGCTCCCATGGAAGTGCGTGTCGTCAGCAATCGCGCCATAACTTACCACGGGTATGCCTTGCTCTGCCAAGAACTTGCCGTCGTCCCCACCTAGCGACGCGCCGAGGGGGAGTGGGGATCCGAAGACCTTGGAAGTGGCTTCCTGGATCTCTTTCACATGCCTCTCGTCCGGGCTCGTCAGAAAGCCAGGATCCCGCTTGTGGAAGCTGATTTCAGCATTGATCCCAAGAGATTCCTTGGCTTTATTGAAGAACTGGACCATTTCAGCGCTTGCGTCCGTCGGCTTCTCCTCCGGAAGAAGTCTCATGTCGAAGCTTGCCCAAGCTGTCGAGGGTATGATGTTCTCCTTCTCGCCCCCGCCAATTATGGTATACGAGATCCTGCCCCACACCCTATCCTTGGGAGAGTTTGGCGGCGAGCTGACAACAGATCTCTTTGCCTCTCGATATCTCGTGAACTCCTCCATCTGCCCGATTAACTTAGCGAGCTTCGGGATCGGGTTGTCTGCTAGGTGCCCATAACCAGCATGTCCCTGCTTTCCGACCACCTTGATCTTCCCCCAGACGATCCCGCTCGCGCCTATGCAGATGAAGTTGGGCGCAGCGTCCACTATAACGCCGAAGTCGAAGCGCATCTTGAGATTCCTCATCAGGTACCCTATCCCAAGGTCTCCTCCCACCTCTTCGTCTGGGGACGCGATTAGCTTTACGTTATACTTTGATTCCCTGGCAATCCTCTTGATTGCCCCCAAACAGACTGCGATAGAGGACTTGTCGTCAGCTGCCCCTCTTCCATATGCCCTATCGTCTTCAATACTCAGGCTGAAGGGATCTTTTTTCCAGCCTTCCCCAGGTGGGACTACGTCGTAATGCGTTATCAAGGCGACAGTTTCCTTGGCACCTACATCCAGAGTGCCTACGACATTAGGCCTAGGTGCCTGATCCTCTGTACCCTTGGGAGGGTCGAATACGTCGACTTTCAAATTGGCTTCTTCCATCAATTCCTTTATTGCCGCTGCGCACTTGGAGTACCCTGTCTTCTTCATTACGTCAGTATCGATCTCTACAAGCCTTCTCAGCACATCAAGCTCATAGGCGATCCCCTCAAAGCCAGACAATTGGAGCACCGCATATCAATTGGGCAGCTCTCAATTTAAGTATTGCATGGCAGTTCATAGGATTAGGACAAGGACCCACGCAGGAACCGCAAACAGTGCCCATGTAACCTTGGACCATGCGAATATCTTTGATCCATCGAAAGGCGGCACAGGTATGAGGTTGAATGCTGCGAGCCATAGGTTGATGCTCATACCATAGCTTGCCAAGAGCGAGATGTACCCTCCAAAAGGCTGTATGGTATAGAAAAAGGCAACAAGGAGCAGGTTCATAGCGGGCCCCGAGAGAGAGATCAGACCAAAGACCCTTTTCAGTGCGTTGTAGTCTAAAGTGGAGGTCGCCAGCATAGGAGTTATGTAAACTGCCCCCAGCGCAGCGAATATGAAAGACCCTCTCGTCAATATACTCACGACAAGGGCCAATACCAGCCCCATGGGCCAAATCTGGTAATACGCATGGCAGCCATATCGCCTCGCAACACTCCTGTGAGCAAGCTCATGCAGTATGAAACCTAGTCCTGCCGACGCGGCGGAAAGGGCAAATATCAGATAAAAGAATTCCGGGTAAGAGAAGGCAGCACCTATAGAGAAGCATATGCTTATGACAAGCCATGAGGCAAGAAGGCCGATTGTTTCGTTGAGCTTGAACGAACGCATACGATGGTGAATCAAAATACTATCTAATAAATGTAGGTAGGCGTTACACGGTCATTTGGAGGATCCTTGGCATATTATGGAATCGGCTTCGCTTACAACGTCCTTTAGGTTCTTGTAGCTCACTTGGTTTATGACCTCTTCCTTTGTCATCCAGCAGAAGCTATCATGCTCCTTCGAGATGCATACATCCTTGGTTGAGGTCTCTCCCAGGAAGTAAATGACCTCTTTCCTGACGAGGGTCCCCTGCCAGTAGTAGCAATAGTTGACACACTTCCTGAATTCCGGCAATATGCGGACATCGGCGATTCCCGTCTCCTCTCTCAACTCCCTCAAGGCCCCTTCAATCTCGCTCTCCCCCATGTTCAATTGGCCCTTTGGGATATCATAGCGGCCGTTTGTCTGTAAAAGCAGGTAAAGTACAGGACTGCTGTTCCGGTATACCAAAACCCCCGCTGAACGCTCCTGCCTGAACGACCTCAAGCCCATCCCCCTTTGTCCGAATGCTGTAGAGTTCAGTTCATATAACTTTAAAAACTTTGGCATGACAAAATGAATTATTTTGCTTTAAAAACAACAAGCAGTCGAGGGCTGATCGGTATTCTATCGATAACTCATAGGCTTTCGCAGGTGAGCGCTACAGTCGGAGACTGCTGAAGTTTTTCACCTATTTGATCATTTTTGGCGGACTAATTTTTTTGGCCCGAAGGCTGCTAATATTGCCAACACGACTACAACATCCAAAATCAATAGATAAAGGCCGCCAAATGTGGTTTCGAGCGTCGGGAATATGAAGAACGAGAGGTTGTTCATAGTATGGAAGAGCATTACAGCCAAGATGCTCCCACCGGTGTTGTTATAGACCCACGTGAAGAGTATTGTTCCGCAGAGTATCAGTATCATGAAGCCCCAAACTGGTGTCTGCGACTGGATTGTCCCTGATATGAAAAAGAGTGGAAGGTGCCAGGCAGCCCATAGCAATCCCAACACTAGGCTCGAGGTTAGCGCACTCCACTTTTTCTGCAGCCTATCGAGGGCATACCCTCTCCAGCCAAATTCCTCCTGGAGCGGGCCCCCAAGAAAGAGTATGTAAAAGAATGCTCCTACCACGAGAAAAGGGTTCGACAGGACGGAAAAATCAGGAAGCGGTTCGTTTAATGCGGCAAGGATAAGGGCGCCACCGGTTATAAGAGGGAATAGCAGAAAGATGGGGAGGTACCAAATTTTCCCGAACCGGTAGTTTAACCCCCGCTTTAGTAATTTTTTTAGAGCTGTAGAGCCTTCCTTAGAATAAGTCAGTAGGAGGGCCGATACGAGCGGGCCGAACGCAGCTGGATTGAAAGGACTAAAGAGAAAATCGACCAGATATGAGGGCATTTGAACCAAGTTAGTTGAGACCAAAGCTTGCGGGATCCAAAACAGCCATGTGAAAGCGAAGGCAATTATGAAGAAGAGAACCAAATTCCGATTTGGATCCCCGTCGCTCATCACTAATCTCTCCCATTGCTAAAGAATCATCTTTTCAATTATAATAAAATTTTTCCTTTAGTATCTGTTTGATATGTAACAAGTGCGGGGGGCGGGATTCGAACCCACGAAGGCCTTCGCCACAGGATACCCTATCCTTCCAAGTCGGATCTTAAGTCTGGCACACCCTTGCGGGCGACCTGCCCCGTTGTCCTGACTTGGGAACCCCCGCAACATGAATGATCTAATTTACTACTTATTTAGCGTTTGGCAACCTGCAATAAACAACGAAATATTTATCCGATCATTAGCCCTGTTTGAGATGGGGTTCGTGGCGCAGACTGGACAGCGCGGCGGCCTTCTAAGTCGTAGGTCGGGGGTTCGAATCCCCCCGAACCCGCCATGAAGGTGTGCTGTACAGACATTCATCTACGAATAATATAGAATATTTCTCCGGAAGACCGAATATCAGCTATAAAAAATGAGTTTTGATCACCTTTCGGTGCACTCCTTGGTTTTTTCCATTCATATGAAATTGCATCAGTTCATCCTCAATAGCGATATGGTAGCAACAGATTTTCTTCTGTTTGATAAGCAGGTTTCACTTCATAATCGAGAAGACAAACAGATGAAAAGGAGAAATTAATTTGTCTATTTTAGATTTTCCCGCGAACGAGCGAGGCCAATAGTCCAAAGAAGCACATTATAGCGAAGGCTACGAAAAGGATCTGGGCACTGACTAAGAAGAGAGGGTAGCTATCAGGGGTTATCTGGTTCTTCCCGACAACCAACGTAAGCACTATTGTGGCAATCCCCATGCTCAAAACCTGGCCGATCTGCCGCATAGTGCCAAGCATCCCTGAAGCGACGCCTAGGAATCTTTTCTCTACCGAACTCATTATCGCGTATTGATTCGGGCCATTGAAGAAGGCAGCGCCTAAGCCGAGAAGGACCAAGTTCATTATCAAAAATTCCAATGGCGTAACTTCATTAATTGAGACCAACAACGCGGTGCCTGAAGTTGTAAATAACATGCCGATTGATGCGATCAATCTAGCCCCATACCTATCAGTCAGCCTTCCGGCGATGGGTGAGAAAATTATTGTTAAAATAGATTGGGTTGCCAATATTAAGCCCGCATCTTGCGGAGAGTAACCCTTCGAGAACTGGAGGTATAGACTCAGTATGAATATAATCGCAAAGGTGGCGCTGAAGTAAATAAGGGCGGCTAAGTTCGAGAATATGAACGGCCGGTTACCTGAGAATATGCTAACGTTTATTATCGGATCCTTTGCCTTTTTCTCGAGCTTAAGAAAGATGGGGAAGGTAATTGCGCCTATTACAACCATCACTATTCCTTGCAAAGAGGGCAGGGAAGTTATCCCGTACATCACTAATAAGAACATGAAACCGTAGAGAAGCGCACCTTTCACGTCGAAACGTTCGCCTTTGGCCTCTTTCCACTCCATCTTTATCTTCAACAGCACCAAAGCAACGATAAGCATGCCAACAGGGAAATTGACGAGGAAGATGCTCCTCCAACCGAAATACTGCGTAAGCAAGCCGCCCAAAAATGGGCCGCTCGTGATTCCGATGGAGACCGCCATTGTGTTGATTCCCATTGCCATCCCACGCTCTCCTATCGGATAGACGCCCGTGAGGATCGCCATTAATGTGCCCAAAAACATTGCACCTCCTATGCCTATTATCGACCTCAAAATTATCAGCATAAGAGGCGAGGTCGAGAACGCTAAAGGAATCGAAACGGTAGAAAATATTAGCAGACCTAGCATGAATATTCGCTTCCTTCCATAGATATCGGAAACTTTCCCGAATGGGATCAGAAATATCGCCGACGCAAGAAGGAAGCCCGTTGAGACCCATCCCAATGTAAAAGCATCCATTGAAAATTCGGTCCCGATGGCGGGAATTGCAATATTGATTGCGAAGACATTGAATGGGAAGATGAAGTTTGCTAAACTCGTTACAAGCAGAGTTATCTTCTTAATAGAAGCTTCTGACAGTTAGTGTCACCTTCTTATTCAATAAAAAAAGAAAAAGCTTGGTTTCACCCGAAGCTACCAAACTTCCTTGCCGCTACCATCATTGCATGTACATTAATCGGCGGTGCAAGAGGCGGCATTTCGCAGCCTGGCATCAGAATATAACCAGAGGGATTCTTCAGGCCGCGCTCGATATTGTCCTTGCATAGCATCAATACTTCGTCGAAGCTTCTTGTCTGGAATGAAGGCGGGTCGACATTTCCGGCTATGATGTCGTGCGCACCAAAAGCCTCGATTTGTTTCTCTATTGGCGTCTCTGGTCCAAAGTTCCAGACGTATTTCCCTTTCCAACCACATGCTTCCCTTATTTGTTTATAGAACGGGAGGTTTTTGTTTTGGTCTGCACACGGATGCATCATGACAACATGGAGCCCTTTGCTAAAGATGTACTTGTTTATGTTTATCTCATGGGGCAACGCGAAGGTCTCATACTGCTTGGGGCTTATCACTTTATTAGATTCTATTGCCCCACCGCTGAAGACCATGCATTTTTCTGCTCCAAACGTGTCTACGAACCAGTCAGTAACGAGTTTTTGGTACTCTTCAACTTTGTTGATGAACTTGTGTACTAACTCTGGTTTCCTAATCATCCAATGAAGCATCCTTGCAGGCTCCATAGCGTTTCCGCAATATGTTATGAAGCCCCCGATCTGGAATATGGCTGGCATTCCCAATGCGTTTGCCTGTTTTGCCACTTCCATCATTATTGGGTTTGCTCCCGCGGTCTTGGGATCCGGTATTTCTATCTTGTCCACATCTTCTTCCGTCTCAATTGGGTGTTTGATTACATATGGCGCACCATGACCAACTTCGTATGGGAAACCGATTTTTCCACCAAACTCCCAAGCACCTACGCTCGCATATCCATACATCGGTGTCGCATCGTAGCCATGGAGGTCTGCAGCCATAAGTTGGCACCAGAAGCATTTCTTTCCGTCCGAATAGAAGTCACCGATTGGTAGGCCAGCTAATTTGGCAGTGTAACCAAATGCAAATGGTATGACGGGTATCCTGTCTGGTTTTTGCCCTGTGAGCAGGGCATGCATTCTTTCTCCGGGAGACATTCGATCTCTCATTTTAGGCACCTCTACTTAGAAGTTCTTTTGTTACCTTAACCGCAAGCGATGCGTCTTTTGCATAACCGTCTGCGCCGTATTGTTTTGCTGTATCAAGGCTCAAAGGTCCGCCTCCAACCATGGTTATCACGTTTGGCTTGGCTTTCTTCACTTGGCTTATAATCTCAGGCATGAAGATCATAGACGTCGTCATTAGTGCTGACATCGCACACACATCCGCGTTCTCTGTTTTGACTGCTTCTACGAATTTCTCCGTTGGTACGTCCCTTCCGAGGTCAACCACCTTGAATCCGGCAGCCTCCATCATCAGCTTTACAAGGTTCTTCCCGATCTCGTGGACGTCGCCCTTCGTTACGCCGATGATGATTTTCTTTGGTACAGCAGTTGGATCGACTTTTATGTGTGGCTTGAGGATTTCTATCGCGATATTCATTGCCTCTGCAGAGCACAAGATCTCTGGCACATACATGTCGCCGCACTCGTACTTTTGGCTGACGATGCTCATGCCCTTGGAGCATCCTTCCATGATTGCCTCATATGGGTCAATGCCGTTCGCAAGAGCGTCTTTTGCTAGCTTTTCCGCTTTTTCTGTGTCGCCTGAAACCACCGCTTCGGCTAGGCCATTCAGAATTTCTTCTTTCATTCGCATCACTGATATTACTGTCCAAGAGCGCAGTAATATCACTATCTACATTTTTTTTGAAAATAATCAGCAGTATATCATAAATATTTGGAAAATGTTCATCCAAAAAAAGGGATCATCTTTATCGAATTATGTTGTCCTTATTTAAAATTCCCTTACCTAACAATCCTTATAGGTTAGTGTCTGCTTTTAGACAACGTCATAAGGAGGTATAACAATGCCAGAAGGGAAATTTGCAAACCGCGCGGAGGCAGCAGCAAAAGCAGCAGGCCAGCAAGCTATTGACATTAAAAAGATGAGCTGTAAGGACTGTTCGCTGTTCACTGCCATGGGTAAGAGCGGTCAAGGTTACTGCAGGAAGCTCTCGACAAAGAAGAGCACTACAAGTAAGGCCTGCAACTTCTTTAAGAAGAAGTGAAGGTTGGAAGCCCAGTAGTTCTGCATGATCTTTTTCACGACGATCGTCGTTGGATGACGTTGCTCTTTCGATGTTCGTTAAGCTACTACATACGTTTGATTCAAGAAACACACATGATTCTAAACTTCTGGTTCAGAATGTATTATAACATAAGAAATCTCTGGCAACTTTGTTTTTATAGCATCCTCAATTCTAACCAATATTTCATGCGAATCATGTACGCTGATATGTCTGGGGAATATGCAGCTCAATGTGAGCTCGTATTTTCCGTTTATTTTCTTAAGGTAAATGTTGTGGAATTGCTTTATTTCTTTGAATCCTTTTAGAATCGCAATTATGGCTTCCTTGAGATTGGCGTTTGATTCTAATTTGGCACCATTTACAACTCCTTCCTTTATTGGTTCCAAATGCGAGGAAACGACGCGTATTCCGGCATCAAGCTGCTTTACCCTGCTCTCCAGTTCGGTCGCTATCTGATGGGCTTTTTCGAGGGGAAGCTCGCCGTCCATCTCAAGGTGGAACTCAACGTGCGTCTTGTTGTCTATCTCGTAGATTCTTATCTTGTGGACGTTCTTGATCTGAGGGTAGCTCGAGGCTTCGTTCCTAACCTTGTCGACAATGCTTGAAGCATTTACGCATAACGGTTCAGCATGCACGACCACATCAGAGTTCGGTATCGATTGTTGGATTTTTTTTGACAGCACATCTGTTATAGTATGGGCGACCTCTAGTGGCAAGACCTTATCGATATAGGCGGTGATGTCAATGAACGTACCAACCCCAGAATCTCTGACACGGACATTTCCAACCTTCTCAACGCCTTCAACTTGCATGGCTATGTCGGAGATCAGCTTCACCATTCCAGGCGGGGCGACGTCCATTAGAGAGTTTATTGATTTCCTGCCTAGCCTGAATGCAATTACGAATATTATGGCAACCACAACAATAGCCGCATAAGAATCAAAGCTCGTTACCCCAAAGAAGGTCAAGATTAGGCCGACCATTACTACCGTTGATGAAAGGAGGTCTGTTGTGAAATGGACTGCATCAGCTTCTAATGCCTTGCTATTATAGCGTTTAGCTGCTCTGGAGAGGGCCCTAGATCGCATCAAGTCGACGATTATTGCCACCAACATGGTAAGTATGGCAAATATGTTTATCTCGACTGGAGGGGCGGAAACGAAGAGGCGTTCGTAAACCTCAAAAAGAATCCAGAAACAGATCACGACGAGCAGGATGGATTCAGTTAGGCTTGAGAGACTTTCGACCTTCCCATGACCATATAGATGGTCCTTGTCGGGGGGTTTGTCTGCTTTCTTGACGGCGAAGAATGTGGTTACAACCGCAATCAGATCAATGCCAGAATGGAGGGCCTCTGAAAGGATCGCTATCGAATTTGTGAGGACGCCAATGAGAATCTTCAGCGCAGTAACGAATATCGAAAAGAGTATCGATGTGAATGCAACGCGTTGCTTTTGATTCGTACTTACAGCACATCCGATTCTCAAAGGAAGATGAGGGCAGTCAGATAAAAAGGTTGTTATTGAATAAAAAAACAATACTTCAATTCCAGATCATTGTTGGATGTCAAACAAGTTCAATCCAGTGACTTCGTCGTACTTGCGCCTCAATTCTGGCTCGAACGAACGCAGATATAACTCGCCTGCAAATACCTTAGAGCCTTCAGCCAGATGTCCTCCAAAGCAATGGCCCTCCTTGTTGGCGAGCACAAGGTGGCAATGGACGATCGTCTCATTCCCTTTTCTAGCGATGTTGCCCATCCCTGAAACTATCTCGAGCGGCTCATCAAATCGGTTCTCGTGGAAGAACTTTTTGTCTTGGAGATAATAATGCAGAACAGCCCTCTGCAGGGCGCCAATGACGTTGAATGCTCCTGTCCGGATATTCAGTTTAGACGTGGTTTCTTTGAGTGTAGCTAATAGATCCGATCCATAGGGTATCTTGACAAAATACTCCTTTAGTGGTTTGACTTCGAGCGAGCTCATTCTTTTCACCATAATAATTATGTATTTGTCAGCTATAATCGTTTTACTCTGGTGTGAAGGGTGCTCTATTTCGTGCTCACGACGGGGGAATGCAACCTTGAGTGCAAGTACTGTGGCGGCAGTTTCCCTAAGTCCTGTGTGCCGAGGGAGGTCACTTTTGATATAAAGGACCTCAGGCGCCTTGTTGAAGGAGACCCTGATGGTTCTATCGCGTTCTATGGCGGGGAGCCCCTAGTCAACGCTGAAGCGATTAAAGAGATCATGGACTACGTACAGGCTAAGCGTTTCATTATTCAGACGAACGGGACGCTGGCACAACGGCTTTCTGGTGAATATTGGAGCAAGATGGATTCAATCCTGCTCTCGATTGACGGAAGGGAGGAAGTTACAGATTGGTATAGGGGCAAGGGCATTTACGCCAAGGCGCTAAGCGCTGCGCAAACATTTCGAAATCAGGGTTTCAGGGGCGATCTCATAGCAAGGATGGCGGTCTCCGAGAAGACCGACATATATGAAGACGTGATGCATCTTCTTAAATTGGGCATTTTTGACCATGTGCATTGGCAATTGGACGTTGGTTGGAGCGATTCATGGATTGATTTCGATGGCTGGTGTTCAGATAGTTACAAGCCCGGCATATTAAAATTGGTACAAGAATGGAGGTTGGCGTTACGCGCGGGGATTGTATTAGGGATAGTGCCTATCTTGGGAATTCTAAAAAGGGCTAGGGAGGGAGGAGACTGCCCTCCCTGCGGAAGCGGATCAACTTCATTCGCCATTTTGCCAAACGGGCAAGTCAGGGCGTGCCCAATTGCATATGACGCGACCTGGGCAATTTGCGGCGACCTTAGAGGAGAGAAATCCCTCAAACCGTGTGCCATTGAAGGGGAGTGCCTTGAGTGTGAATACCTTAAGGTGTGTGGCGGAAGGTGCTTATACATGAATAAAGAGAGGTTATGGGGGATTGAAGGCTTTTCGAAAGTTTGCGAGTTGACAAAATTCACAATTGATGCATTCAGAGCACTCGAGCCAGACGTCTTTGATGCGTTAAGACGCGGCGTAGTTGATTCAGAGTTAGTCGACTATCCTAAATACAATAATTCGACCGAGATAGTTCCTTAAGTAAGGATTATTAGAAGAGTCTTAGTATATATTAGAGGGGATTCAAATGAAGAAGGTCAGCGAGATCATGGTTCGCAACGTGATTACCATCGATGGCGAAGATAACGTATGCGCCATCGCCAAAAAGATGGATGAGTATGATATAGGCTCGATTATTGTTACACAAAATGGCAAGCCTGTTGGCATTGTGACAGAGAGGGACCTAATCAGAAGATGCCTTTCGAAGTGTGCTGAACCATTAAAGATCAAAGCATCAGACATAATGTCGAAGCCACTTATTTGCTGTGGGCCAGACACAACGATCCAAGATGCCGCTAAGCTCATGATCAGCAATTTGATAAGAAGGCTTTTGGTCTGTGATGGCAACGAGATACATGGGATAATAACCAGCTCTGATTTGATGAATACAGTAGCGAAGTCAGGGAAAAAAGAGGAGACATTGCTTTATCTTGCGTCGGACTATGAAGTCTTTTAAACGCCCCCTTTATTTTTATTGAGTGTCAGCTTCATTACTTGATCAGGTATCGTCATCGGGCTTTCTGACGTATTAATCCCTGCCGACTTCAGGAGTTTCACCTTTTCTTGGGCAGATCCTCCGAACTCGGTCAATATAGCGCCAGCATGGCCCATGCGCTTACCCTGAGGGGCAGCAATACCCGCAATGTAGGCTATAATCGGCTTCTTCAAGGCTCCTGCTGACTTGGCTATGGCGACTTCCTCTTCCATGCTACCCCCAATTTCACCTAGCATTATTATAACCTCGGTCCTATCGTCGAGCTCCATTATTTCAATTGCCTCGAGAAGGCTTACTCCCACAATAGCATCGCCGCCGACGCCGATAGCTACTGAGATCCCTAAGCCTTTCTTTTTTAGCGCATTGGCGACCTCGTAAGTGAGGGTGCCACTTCGAGACACTAGCCCGATCCTGCCTGGCACAAATGCGTCGCTGGGCATTATGCCCACTTTCATACAGCCAGGCACTATGAAGCCTGGGCTATTCGGACCAAGGATTTTGCTCCCCTTCAGCCTCGCATAGTTGACGAGGTAGAGGGTGTCTTTTACTGGAATGCCTTCAGGGATCGCGACTACCCACTTAATCCCTCCGTCAACTGCCTCCAGTATTGCATCGTTTGCATATCTAGCAGGCACAAAAACAACTGAGCACACTATCTCCGGATGTGCTTTGATTGCCTCCTTGACAGTGTCATAAACAGGGATGTTCTCAAACGATGTCCCTCCCTTGCCTGGCGTGACTCCAGCTGTAATCTTGGTCCCGTACGCCATCATTTGAATCGCGTGGAAGGCACCTTCCCTGCCGGTCAACCCTTGAACGAGGACGCCGTGGTTACCAGGGAGCATTACTCATCACCTGCTAAGGAGACCGCTAACCTCGCGGCTTCGAGAGGATCATCATATACTCTGATACCTGCCCCTTCCAAGATCTGTTTACCGATGAGGTGGTTCGTTCCTGCAAGACGCACCACCAGCGGCTTCATCTGCTTTGATTCTTCGCAAGAGGCAACTATGCCTCTGGCTACTTCGTCGCATCGCGTTATTCCACCGAATATGTTTATGAATAACACCTTAATCCTAGGATTTCCCAGTAGGAATAACACCCCTCTCTTGAAGGCTTCTGACTGCGCACCACCGCCAAGATCCAAGAAGTTGGCTGGCGCGCCTCCTTCGTTTTTTATCAGGTCCATCGTAGACATGGTTAACCCAGCGCCATTCGAGATTATGCCAATGTCTCCTCCCAGCGCCACATAGCTAAGCTTTAGAAGATCTGCTTCCCTTTCCTCCAGCATCTTCCACCGTGGTGGCAGTGAGGCGATCTCTTTCTGCCTAAATAGTGAGGAATCATCGACGATCATCTTCGCGTCGAGGGCGACAAGCCCTGATCTTGACATTACTAATGGATTTACCTCGACCAATTCAGCATCGTACTTCCGCATTATTTCATCGATTGACAAGATGACTGGCTTAAGCATTTCTTCAGATATTTTCAGGTGGTTGGAAATATATCTCACATCGAAATCCTTTATTGTTCTTAAGGGCGATAGATGTATTTTTGCTATGGTATCAGGATGTTCACGTGCAATCGCCTCAATCTCGACGCCGCCTTTAGAACCTGCGAGGAGGGTATAGCAATTCTTGTTACGATCGATAGTCATAGAAAGATAGAATTCGTCCATAAATTCAACCGATTCCTCTACAAGGACGTATTCAACCGGATAGCCGTTTATTGACTGCGTCAGCAACTTTGCTGCTTTTTCTATTATTTCGTCCTGATCTGACGCTTTTTGTATCCCCCCGACTTTACCGCGTCCGCCTATCGGCACCTGTGCCTTCACATAGCACGGTTTCCTCAGCGCATCTAAGCCTTCAGCCCTGAGTGAACGATCGAGAATGCACCCCTCAGGGATGTTTATCCCAGCGTTTTTGAGCAGCCTCTTCGCTTCATATTCATAAAGGCGCATAATAGATCATATGCACTTATGCATTTAAGAAATGGGTTCTTTGATCCTTTGGAGAATGGTAAAGCAGAGGTGGGCCGAGCCGGATTCGAACCGGCGACCACCGCCGTGTAAGGGCGGGATCCTAACCGCTAGACTATCGGCCCACTAAAAAAGACCATAAAATTAAGTTGCTTTAAAACTTTTGGCGATCCTACTTCAGGTTCTTCTCGATTTCCTGGATCTTTATTTTCAGGACCGAGATAATTTCCTGATTGTTGACGCTTTCAAGCTTTGTGGAGCAGGTTGGGCAATGAAAGTTAGTTTCTATTGCATCATCGAAAATGTACCTGACTCCACATGTGGGACAGACAAAGAACATCTGCCCTGATTCATATTGCAGCCTATCCTTTAGCTTCGACAGTATCTTTTTCTTTTTTGCATCGATAAGAATGTCCAGACCGGTTCTGTTTATCCTCCAATAATATTTGAACCAGCCAGCGTCTTTGTCCCTAACCCTTCGGTACGAGACCAAGCTCTGTTCAAAAAGTTGGTATAGGAGCTTTCTCAGGTTATTGAGCTTCATGCCCGTCTTCTGGATCAGTTCGTCATCCGTGGTCTCTTCTTGCTCAGAAAGTATCTGGATTAATTTTACGGCCTCCTCACCTATGAGTTCCCTGACCATCACCACCAAACCGTCGCTAGGCAAGTTCATCACCGATACTCATAGATGGAGACCTTATGAGTATAATCAATTAATTCTCTCAAAAAGGTTTCTTTTTGCCGCCAGTTTCAACGATCTCTTTGCCTCGTTCTGATGGTCTGATCACTAGACGAGCGTTTTCAAAGACCTTGTTTTCCCATGCGCGTTCAGAAATTCTGTCGAGGCAAATAGCCAGGGCAGCCACTTCGGAGTGGGGCTGGTTCCCGATACCTACATTGAAGTCCGATTCAGAGTAATATCGTGACGGGACCTTCTCCCCTCCGATGACTATCAATATAGAATTGGACTTCGGCAGGCTTGGAAGCACTTTACTTAAGGGCAAGCCGTACATCGTCAAGTGAATTATTTTTCCGCCTGCCGATTTCCATTCTCTGAGTAAGCCAAATGGGTTTTCTATGAATTTGACCCAAAAAGGGCCTCCCCAATTCTCGACGACCCGCTCAACAGCAGCAAGCAATGGGCGGTCAATTTTCCCAACAACATAAACGCCATCTGCCCCAAATGCCCTCGCAACGAGGCAGACGTGAGTCGTTATTCGTTTATCCCTTTCCGGCCTGTGACCTAGCCTCAACACAGCCATCATTCGTGTATCCTTGCCTCCTCAACTTTCATTAGCTGGATCCCGGTTCCTCGGATCAGTCTATTGAATTTGGTCACGTAATCTGCACTTACCTCAGTCTCAATATCAAGAAAGTGATCATCAAATTCGATTAACTTGATGTCTGATTCGTTGAATGCCCAAGACAGAAGGTAGTTGGCGCTCTCTGATATGGGCATTCTCAAGTGGAGGCGCAGTGTTTGCGGTAGCATGCCAGATATCACCTCGATTAATTCATCTATTCCTTTCTTGTCTTTTGCAGAGATCATTAGAGGATTAGACTTGAAATGGCGCGAAGCTGCGAGCGAATATTGCTCCAGCGTTCTGTTTAGATCGATCTTGTTCAAGACAGGGATAATGGAACTTGTGAACACGCCTATCGCGTTCAATGTCGAGATGCATGTATCCAGTTTCCTTTTGAATTCGTCTATCGGGTCTGAAGCGTCGAGCACCAATAGCACCAAGTCTGCCAAGGTCACCTCCTCTAAAGTTGAGTAGAATGCATCAATGAGCTGATGGGGCAGGCGGTCGATAAAACCTACAGTATCGGAAAAGAGAATTTTCCTTCCATTTATTTGAACTGAGCGGGTTGTTGTGGACAACGTTGTGAAAAGTTTGTTGCTGACGGGCAATGCCTCTTCGGACAGCAAGTTGAACAATGTAGTTTTGCCAGCGCAAGTGTATCCTGTTAGCGCCACATTGAATAAAGCGTCCCTCTTTCTTTTCTTTCTGTGCAATGACTTCTGGATCCTTATTTCATTAAGGCGTTTTTTTAAGTACGATATGCGTTTTTTGATCATTGAAGTGTAGACGTCTGCTTGATATCTGCCGAGCCCATGAAATCCTGGCAGTTCACCAAGTTTCGCAAGGTGGACCTTTTCTTTTGCAAGTGGGAGCTCGTATTGGAGCTTTGCTAGCTCAATCTGGCACTTAGCTTCAATCGTTCCAGCCCTTTTTGTAAATATTTCCAATATCAGTTGAAAACGATCTATGACCTCAGTTTTGAAAGTTTTTGTGAGGTTGTAAACTTGAGAAGGCTTCAGCCTGTTGTTGAATATCACCTTATCAGGTATTGAGTTAGAACCCTCCAGCTCAATTGCTAACTCTCGAGCTCTCCCCCGACCCATACAAAAAGCCGAATCAATCATCCGCGTCTGCTCGTATTTTCCAATCACCGAATAGCCTGCAGCCTCTGCCAACCTTTCTAGCTCTGCCAGACCACTTCTCTCAATATTGCGTCTAATTTCGACGAGGATCGCTGTTGGCATTTTTTCCATTAATCACCTTTTCCTTCCTTAAGGACGGCGATGTCGCCAAGGGTGATGGACGAGGGCGAGGGCATAGAACCTTTGATTGAAGTGTCTATCTTTTCTATTAGGTTGATTTTGAGCAGTCTTTCCATTTTTTTAGTGAGTGCCAATGTGGGATACATCTCATTCGCTTCGATCCGCCTGATCACGCTTTCTTTCTCACCCAACGACTTCGCAAAGGCATCTCTGGTTATTCCGTGCGCCTCTCTAGACTTTCTTATTTTTTCGCCGAAATTGTCCACCAAAACAAAATCATCAAAGCCTTCACGCCTAGGGGGCTTTACCATTATCTTTTTTGGTCCTGGCTTTGGTGAAGATCGCTCAATCGAGACAGCTGTCTTTCGATCGACGGGGGTCCCAAACCGGGAGCATTCTTGGCAAACGGTCAATAGAGAACGCTCAATAGTGATTTGTGTAGGCTTCCCGACGATCCTATTGCCACAGATCTCACAATTCATAAAAGGAACCGACCCAATTCAATTCTTGCAGAAGGGCTAATCTAAAGTTATCTATAATTGGCGTAGTGAGGCAGATGGCTGAAAATATTGATTACAAAGACGATGGATCAACGTTACTGCTTCAGCTGAAGAAGCTGGAACAGAGGGCATTGGAACTTGAGGGAGAAAGGAGGGATTGGATCTTCGAAAGGGAGAGGCTACAGAGGGAGATCCAGATCCTCCGTGCTGAAATCGAGAAACTCACTGTTCCCCCCCACATCGAGGGCAATGTGACTGACATTTTGGAGGACGGAAGGGTGGTTGTTAAGAGCTCAACCGGACCTTCGCTTGTGGTCAATGTTCTGAAGAACGTTGACGTAAGCAAACTCACGCCAGGAAAGAGGGTCGCGCTGAGTCAGAGGAATTTTGCGGTTCTCGATCTTTTACCTGATTCGCTTGACATGTACATTAAAGCCATGGAAGTATTGGACAGTCCCAAGGTGACTTATTCAGACATTGGCGGGCTGAATAACCAGATTACGGAGCTGAGAGAGCTTATTGAGCTTCCTCTGATAAAGCCACAAGCCTTTGAAAAGGTAGGGATAGAGCCTCCAAAAGGCGTTTTGTTCCATGGCCCACCTGGCTGCGGTAAGACCCTGTTGGCAAAGGCTGTTGCTAACGAAACAAAAGCTACATTCATAAAAGTCGTCGCCTCAGAGCTCGTCCAAAAGTACATCGGAGAAGGGGCAAGAATGGTCAGAGAGCTCTTCCAGCTTGCGAGGGCCAAAGCCCCAAGCATTGTTTTCATTGACGAGATTGATGCGATTGGAGGGAGGAGGGCCGATATCAGCATCAGCGGAGAGCGCGAAGTCCAGAGGACGTTGCTCCAGCTCCTGAGCGAGCTAGACGGATTCAGTGCAAGGGGCGATGTGAAGATAATAGGAGCGACGAACAGGATAGACCTCCTCGATCCTGCTCTGTTGAGGGCCGGAAGATTTGATCGCGTTTTGGAGATACCGGCTCCCGACCTTAAAGGCAGAGAGAACATCTTCCGAATACATGTTTCCAAGATGAATGTCATGAAAGAGGTCAGTCTAAACGAGCTCGCAAAGCTCACTGAAGGGGCAACAGGGGCGGAGATTAAGGCAATATGCACCGAGGCAGGACTGTTTGCTATCAGGGACGATAGAGAGACGGTGATGAGGAAGGACTTCATCAAGGCAATAGATAAGCTATTGAAGCGCGAGGAAAGGAAGCATGCAGCAAGCGGAACCTACCTATAGCCCGATCACCTCTGACGATTTGATTAGAGTAAGGGCTGTCGCGGACTACCAATTCGGAAAGGGGGCCGGAGAGATCCTTTTCCCAGATAACATAGAAGCAGTAAAGTCAAGAAAGACAGGAAAGGTCAAGGCGATCTACGAAAACGGGACTCTATTGGCCACGTTGAAGCCAAGCGATGGCTTCCTTGCTTTGGCTATAGGGGGGGCAAAAAGGCTAAAAACTGCCCTGAAATTCCCTTCCTACAGGGTTGCAGTTTTGGATGAAGTCGTCGATGTGATTAAAGAGGGCAGGAACGTCTTTGCAAAGCACGTATTTTTAGCTGACCCTAAGATCCGACCGGGCGAGGAGGTACTAGTAACGGATCGGAGGGACGAGATAATTGCAGTAGGCAGGGCAGCCTTAAACGGGGAAGAAATGAAACGGTTTAAAATAGGCTTAGCTGTAAAGGTTAGGAAAGGGGACACGGATTAGTCCATATCTTGAATGGCGTGATGGCACATGAAAAAAATGAATCCTCGAGAAGTTAGAAGGATGATGCAGAGAATGGGCATGGGGCTGGAGGAATTGCCCGGGGTCTTTAAGGTTACACTACACATGAAAGGGAAGAACCTTGTGATTCCTGATCCGCAGATAACGGTTATGAAAATGAGCGGACAAACAATTTACCAAGTTGTCGGCGAGGCGACTGAAGAGTTGCCAGAAGCACAGATGGAAACAAAAATTGAAATATCTGATGAAGATGCACAGCTAGTTTCCGCCCAGACAGGAGTCAGCCTAGAGGTTGCCCGAAAAGCACTCGAGACCACGAAAGGGGACCTTGCTCAAGCGATCATGTTGTTGACAACTAAAGGGTGAATTTCTGATTACCAGTGGCAAACTGGCGATCATGGACATTCCAAGTATTGGACGGTTTAATCTTCCCAAATGCCCTCGTGAATAAGAGCAGCCGATTTCCATCGTATCCGCAAACGGGGCACTTGTCATGGAACCCATATTTTGTGGAATGGCAGTGCCAGCAATATGTAAAGTCTCGGGTAAATGCGAAGAGTCCGATGTTGGCAGTTTCCATAATCCTTTTTGTGTAGTTAGCCAGGACTTCTTTCGTTGGGAAAGGTTCTTCAAGACGTATGTCCAAAAGATGCCCTCCCTTGGTGATGTGTTGGAAAGATTCTTCGACGTTGAGCCTTTTCTTTAATGGTATCGGGGTCGTTAGTGGCAAGTTTGAGTGCTCCGTGTATATTGGTATCGATTTGGTCTTTACGTAACCGCTAACAAGATCGAGGTTAGTCAAACGGTGGGCCGACGGTTCAAAAGTGATGCTGGAAGCCAGAAGCCTCATTGAGGGCACGATTTGACGCGTATATTCGTTAATTGATTCGACAATTTTTTCGGAAAGCTTGAGAGCCTCATCGCTGTCCATGACGTCTAGCCCCGTATGATATTGGACGGCTTCTGGCAAGCCTACGTAGCTGATTATGCCTGGGCAGTCATTGAGCCGCAGATAATTATTGCCACCCACTTCCTCTTTGAAAAGGGGCAATAGTCGATCTGAGCAAATCCTCTCTTCGATTATTTGGCGCTTTATCGACAACGCCTCCCTTGAGAGCTCGAGCAACTCCCGTAAACGTTCGAATAGCCTATCGTCGTCACCTTTAGCCTCGTATGCCACCCTAGGAAGGTTCATCGTTATGTTATCGAGCGTGCCCACGCGGAATGTGCCACTTTCCCAATCCTTCCAACTTGAATCAACGCGGGAAATGTCACCATTGTAAAATACATTCTCTGTTTGCCAAGGTAGCGATTGGTTCACGAAGTAGACGTTCCCGAACTTTTCAGCCAATCCATACGCTTTCTCCAGACAGCTTTCGCTATCGTCTGTGACTAGGGCTTTCTTCCTGATTTTTAGGAGGATGCTGGGGCTGAGGATAGGCTTGTCATGCCCGTCTGTTTCATTCATAACTTCCAAGAATAGCTCGAGAAAGTGTAGAGCCTCTTTCGAGTAGTCGCCATAAACCCCGCCGTCTCCTTCAGGCAAGTTACATTTTACCCCTTGCAAGAATTGAGGTACTTCAAGTTCAACATTGACTGCTACCTGAGCTGCCCCGTTACCGCCATTACATGAATTTAATTCGTACAGGAAGTCCCTTAAGTTTGACTTGACTTCGTCATCCCCCATTTTGACTATGTATGGGGATAAAAATATGTTGAAAAACCCTATTGATTGCGAATTAGAAACTAATTTGGAAGTAGTCCTGATTAGGCTATTAACGATATAAAGCGCTCCCTTCAATGTCCTCGGAGCGTAATGCGATGGATGTAAGAGTCCCTGACCGTCAGCAGGAATCTTGCCTTGGAGTATGGGGCGGATGTCGTGATGTATGTTAGCTGGCCTAAGCGCCCAATAATTGGCGTTATTTAGGTGCAAGGCGCCGCATAAGTGGGCATCAGCTATAGTCCTGGGCAATATTTTAAGTAGCGTATACTCCTCGAATACTGCATCGCCAGCGAGCGAGTGGACCTTCTCTGGGGACGGGTAATCCCTGAAAGCAGATCCCTTTATTGTGGTCGTTACATCATATACGGGCTGCCCTAACCTAGTCAGGGCATGGCGGTACTCTTCCAAACCCTTTTCTAAAAGGATGGCATTGACGAACTCCCGAATCAGGGCTGCCGTCAGGTATCTCACTTGGAGCTTCTTTAACCGGTCCTCTGCCTCTTTCGAGATAGATTCCGCCAATTTTCTTGGAACTGACGCCTCCCTGATGAGGGCATCTATGATCTTCTTCCGGTCGAAAGGTTCGATTGTCAAACTTGACGTCCTAACCAGCATCTCGCCTTTCTTCCGCCGCACCGCATCTTCGACGCCATAGATGAAATTTGCAACATCCTGACCAAGGAGCGTTAAATAATATTTTCCTGATGCCTCATCCGCCTTGATCAGCTCGGCATCGGTCAGCATCCTGAGATGGTATCCAAACTTGCCAGCGTCGCTCTTTGGATTCATCTCAAGCTTTCCCATGATCTCGGTGAATGAAAGTGGGCCTTCCATGCTTATCAGCTTAAGCACTTCTGCCCTTACCTCATTTGAAAGAGCCGACAGTATGGACTCGAGCAGATTCTTTGATGAGGACACGATGAGCACCAGAGATAGTTAGAACTGATTTGTCTAAAAAAGGTGTAGGTATTTAGATCGACGGCCTGAATTTAAGGGCATATTCAATTATGCCCGCGTCTCCATCTTCGCATACTTTTCTGAAAACTGCCTCTACTGGCATCCCAATCCTTACTTCCTCAGGCTCAACATCGGTGATTTGAACGGTTACATTAGTTCCATCTTCGAGCTCAACCACCCCTAAAACATATGGAACCATCTTCTCGAACCCCTTGGGGGGGCTCCTCACTATCGTAAAGGTGACTACCCTGCCTCGCTCTGGCAGCTTGTACACAATTAGTGAATCGCTTCCGCATTTAAGGCATTTCGCCCTTGGAGGATAGGAAACTGTTCCGCATTTTGTGCATCTGAACCCTTCAAAACGACTTCGCTCAGGCAGCTCCCTCCAATATCTTGGAACGGACATCATCTGGACCTCCTCAAAACAGTAACAAATGTGCTAGAACCGGATCCGCCTATGTTCTGAGCAACACCAATTTCAGCATCCTTAACTTGCCACTTGCCGGCTTTATCGCTGAGTTGCATCGCAACTTCCGCTATCTGATACGCCCCCGTAGCGCCAACAGGATGCCCCCTCGATTTCAGACCGCCGCTAGGGTTAATTACAACCTTGCCGCCTTCGGAAAATGCGCCGCTAGCGAGCATCTTTCCAAATTTTCCTTTTTCACACAGACCAAGATCCTCTATGGACAAGGCACCCGTTATTGTAAAGGTGTCATGTATCTCAGCGACGTCGATATCAGCGGGCGTTATCCCCGCCATCCTATAAGCCTTCTCTGCTGCGACTACAATCGAACGGAGAGTCAGCAAATCGGATCTTGATGAAAGATTTATTGTGTCTGTTGCCCCTGCGATCCCGGATATCTCTACGAATGTGTCAGAATATTTTTTTGCCTCGTCCAAGGGACATAAGATCAAAGCAGCAGCCCCATCGCCAACAGGAGCGCAATCATAAAGACTGATCGGATCTGAGATCATGTCAGAATTCAAAACCGTCTCTCTAGTGATCTCAAACGGCAGCTGCGCATAGGGATTCCTGGCACCGTTTTTATGCATGAGCACTGCCAGATCTGCAAAAGTTTCCCGGGGTACATGATAAAAGTTCATGTAATGGTTCATGAGCAAGGCATTAAGGCTGACAAAGCTCGATCCATAAAACAGCTCATATTCGGCATCTGCCGCTTTCCCTAATGACAGTGTCGTATTACCGCCGACGCCATCCGTAAGTTTTTCGACGCCGCCAGTGATAACAAAATCGTGCATACCAGATGAGACGGCGCCATAAGCCGCCAAAACAGCAGCAGCCCCTGAGGCGCAAGCCGCCTCTATTCTATATGCAGTCGATGGGACTATCCCGAGGTGATCTGCAAGCAGCGCTCCAATATTGTTCTGATCGGAGAGATCGGAGGCGCACATATTCCCTACAATCAAGGCATCTATTTTTGGGACATTTGATCCATTCATTGCCCTCTTCGCTGCTTCGGAAAACAACTCCCTCAAAGAAGAGCGCCAGTGCTTGTCGACTTTTGTCATACCAACGCTTAAAATAGCAACTTTCCTCATAACAAGACGCACCTACAACAATATCTTTCTTCTGAATTTCGTATACGTTGCGTAGTCAATGTTCTTCTTGCGCTTTATGTAATCCCTAACTTTGTTTGCGCGATCACGTTTGTTATCTATTCCATCTTTTACCATGAAACTAAACGCGTCGCTTCCAGCCCCAGATCCAAATGAAGCTAGGAAGATCCTTTCGCCAGGCTTTGCAACGTCCAGAACCGCCGAAAGTCCCGTCACCGAGGAGCCTGCATAAAGATTCCCAATGAACGGAACAAGAAGGCCCGCCTCGATCTGGTCTTTGGTGAAGCCCATTTGCTTGGCAGCCCTTATTGGAAACTTGCCATTGGGCTGATGTAGGACGGCATAAGAAAAGTCTGACGGCTTGAGAGACAGCTCCTCCATCAAGGCTTTGCCTGCTGATACAATATGATTAAAGTATGCAGGTTCTCCTGTGAATGCTTCGGCATGAGATGGATACTCCCTCTTCGGCCTTCTCCAAAAATCTGGCGTGTCTGTAACGTATGAAAGCGATCCTTCTAACAAAGCCACTGGCTCTTTCTCCTTGTCTCCACGACCGACAATTATGGACGTCCCACCACACCCAGCAGAGAACTCGAGGGCGTCGCCAGGTGCCCCTTGGGCAGTGTCTGCCCCTATTGCCATGCCATAATTTATCATGCCTGACCCGACGAGACCTATGCAGCACTGCAGGCTCTCTGTTCCTGCTTTGCAAGCAAACTCGAGATCAGCTGCCAATACTTTTGGCGTTGCCCCTATGGCATCGGCAACAATCGTACCGGTAGGCTTGACGGCATAAGGTTTCGATTCAGAGCCGACGAAGACTGCGCCCAATTCCTTGGGAGATATGTTTGCCCTTTTTAGTGCATTCTTTGCTGCCTCTACAGAGATCGTGGCAACATCTTCGTCCTGGCTTGTCACTGCTTTCTCATCGATAAGCAATTCTTCCTTATAGTGACGCGGGGATTTCCCCCATATCCTAGCTATCTCTTCGACACTCACGCGGTATTTGGGTATATATGAGCCCCATCCGGCTATTACGACATCTAATAGAGGCTTCATAACTTACCACTCCTCCCTCTTAATTCAGCCTTCTATATTAGGACTTCGTTTTTTGACTTTACATAAATTCGATTATTGTCGAATCTATGTTCTGAGGGTGTGCAGTGCCCGGATTAAAGATTCAACGCTCTCTTTTCTTGAAACAATTAGAGGTATCCTCTCGGATTTAGCGAGTTCGATTGCGATGGTATCTAGACGAGTGATCCCATGGAGTATTATCGCAGCTGGTTTGAGAGGCGTAACCCTGACCGCTACCATTGGAGACCTCCCGCCCGTAGATTTCGTAAATATTATTGCGCGCTCTGTTGTTGATCCCAAAAGCTGGAAGAAGTCAGCGCCAGACATGGCCAATATGGCCTTTATACTGTCAACAACCGTATAGCCCAGAATGCTCTTATTTGCTAAGTTTTCGCATGCGACGAACTCTCCATCGACGACTTTGGCAACCGCTGATATTGGCAAAGGCGAAACGAATTCATATAGATCAAGTATGGCATCGGAATGGGCTTTCGTCAAAAAAGTGAACTGGCTTAATACTTTGTCTCCCCTTGCATGGTCAATGTCTATCAACGAGCTGACAAATCGTTTTATGAAAAAAGCTCCTGGGGATTTCCTCCTCCCTCCCTCATAGTCGCTGATGACTGAAGGCGAGATCTCGAGCTTCTCAGCCACCTCGAGCTGTGTTATCCCAAATACCTCTCGCCAGCGGCGCATGATTTCTCCGGGGTTGTCTGACAGTATGACTTCTCCGATGATCCTTTTCATTATTAATTCTTTAGCCGTTTCCATATGCGACCGATAATCAATATGGCGGCGTGAATAAAAATGGTTTCTATAAAAAAGTATAAAGATAGCACCTCTGATTTAATTTTAAGTTAAATGGGGCTGTAGGCTAGCTTGGTCCAGACTGCCAGGCTCGGGCCCTGGTGACCCCGGTCCGAATCCGGGCAGCCCCACCATACCATTTAAATTTTGAACTGGCTCCACCTATTTATCATGAGCTTTAGTAAGAAAGCAAATGCACAACTATTGAAGAAGCGGCCATCATTTTTTTATTGGCATCTGTATGTCCTTCGTAAATTATCCCTAGTGACCTACAGAAGAAGGTGGCGAGAAAGGGGGTAATTGCGACAGTGATTAGCCACCAAAGATAATTGATCGTTATTGTATAAAGGCATATGAGTAAAATTGGATACATGAACAATAAAAAAAGAGCGTAGTCCAGTTTCGATATCTTTTGGAGCGCGATCTTGATTTCAGATATTGCGAAGGCTTTTGAAAAGGCTTTATTTCTCAGCATATGGACTATTGCAATGAAGTTTATTTCGTTGATCAAGATAAAGACAATCACACCTATGATGAATAAAATAATACTTTCATAATAGAAAAATCTAGGCAACAATGGAAGTCCCAATCTAATAGACATTAAAGGGAAGACTAAGGCGAGGGGGACTAGATTATAAATGGTAGTTACGATGACCACCTTTATGCCTTGAATAAAAAGGGATCCGATGTTTCTTAATGCCGGCGGATCTGCGATATTTGATCCTTCGCGAGCGATCTCGCAGTAATAACCAACAGCAATCAAATTAAGCAATGGGATAACGTCCAGAATCGTAAGCGCGATGAGTCTGCCTGGATAACTGAATAATTTTTTGCAAAAAGACAAGGATGACATTAAGACGCCCAAAGCGACCATACCCTTTTCTTAAGTGACCGGGTCTGATTGTAAATTTTTAAGAAACTATAAAATCCCAGCCTTCTTGAGTATACCCCTCCCAGCAAGTATGCCATTAGCGGCGGCACCCACTATCCCCCTTGACAACCCCACCCCATCCCCCGCGACAAAGAGGTTCTCTACTGGCGTTTCAAGGTTTTTGTTTACCTGGAACTTGTTTGCTGAAAACTTGATTTCCGGAGCGTAAAGCAAGGTTGATGAACTGGCAACACCCGGAATGATCTCGTCAAGCTTTTCGAGGCCCTCGATTATGTCTGCTACAATCCTATGAGGCATCGCCATAGCTATATCGCCAGGGGTCGCTGAGCGCAGAGTTGGCTTTATCTGGCTGTGCGAGATCCTGGTCCAAGTTGACCGCCTTCCCATCCTTAAATCGCCAAGGCGTTGGATAAGAGGCTCTCCGCCACCCAAAATTGTCGCTTGTTGGACAACTGATCGACCATAAGCCGTTGTGTCTTCTATCGGTTCAGTCAGCACTACCCTTACCAGGAATGCGAAATTGCTATTGTCGGATATGGTTTCCGTCATTGAGTGCCCGTTCACGCCTACCAGTCCATCATATACCTCTTTTACAATGTATCCCTGATGGTTCACACAAAAGGTCCTTACGAAGTCGTCATACGTTTCGGTGTATATATGGAATTTTGGATCGCGATTGACCTCAATTATTGGTGCCATCACGAATGCAGGCACTTCAACCCTTACCCCAATATCTATCGGCTCATGCTTTGCAGGTATCTTCAGTTTTCTTGCTAGATCTGCAGCCCAATTTGCGCCCACCCTACCGGGAGCCAAGACAATATATTTTGCCTTGATGACTACCCCATCTTCAAGAATGACCTTCTCTTTCTCGATGCTCTTCACCCGCGTTCCAAGAAGGAACTTCACCTTCATTCGCTCCAAATCCGCTTTGAAAGTCCTGATGACTTTTGGTGCGCCATCGCTCCCCATGTGGCGCTGCGTTATTGGGAGGAATTTGATGCCGACCGAGGCTGATCTCCGTTGGAGCTCAATTGCCTCATCAATGTCCCCTCTGTATACTTCCTTAGGTGCACCATATTTTAGAAAGATTGAGTCGACGTAATTAACAAGGTCCCATGCTTCAGACTCGTTGTTTGTAAATTCGATGAGATCTCCGCCGATATCAGGCCGGAGGTTGAGAAGGCCACTGGAAAGTGTCCCTGCTCCTCCTACGCCACTCATAATACTACATACAGGGCACTTGGTGCAGGTCTTGTAATTCTGAACAGGGCATTTCCTTTGTTCAACATCATAACCCTGATCAATTACCAATATTGACAGCTTGCCTTTAGAGTTGTAAGCTATCTCATAGGCTGCAAACATTCCTGCTGGCCCTGCACCTATTATCACTACATCATGATCCAAATGGCACACCACGGAAGCTTCATCTGTATGGGCAGTTATTTATTTTATTGTCTACTTATTTAACTGAGGGTTCCTGTTGGATCATCCAGCCAAGATACTCGATGAAATAGAAAGAGCGTCGACCTTAGAAGAGGTGAAAGAGAGGTTAAAAAAGGCTTATGGTGCGAAGTACTCAAAGGCTGAAGAATTGATCAATTCGTCTTCGGTTAAGAAGTATCTCTTTTTACCGAGTGGCAGGATCGTTTGGATCGTAGTGGGTAAAGAAAAAGAATACTTTGTAATACCTCGGCTTTATTGCCAGTGCGATGATTTCTACATCAATGTAGTTGTAAGGAAGAAGGCGGACTTTTGTTACCACATGATAGCGCAGCTAGTAGCAGACAAAACGGGTGCTTATGAAAGCTATGAGGTGCCCGACAGTGATTTTATAAGACTTAACTGTGAATGGAAGAAACAAAGCGTTTGAGGCGGTTCGCTTGGATTCTGCTTTGGTTTTCAACGTCATTATTGCGGCTTCGATTGTCTTGTCAGTAATAACGATCCTTATTTTAGTATTCGATCAGAAGTGAGCTGAAGCAGATGGAAGAAATTGAGTCCCTGATTCTGACACTTGTCAACAAGTCAGGGCTACCTTATAGAGATATTAAAAGCAGGATTGAGTTAAAAATAGAAGCGCTAGGCTATCTCATAAACGACGACGTGGCTGTTAGGCTTGTTGCTAAAGACTTGGGGATAAGCCTGAACCAAGATAAAATGGAAAGACCAGTTCTCAAAGTTGAAGATCTCGTCCCGGGCCTTAACAACGTCAACCTCAAGCTCACTGTTGAAAGAGTAGGACCAATCAGGGAATTTACTAAAAAAGACGGCACAATAGGCAAACTGGTCAAAGCAGAAGCTTTTGATGAAACAGGCAACATTTCACTATGCTTTTGGGATGGAAACGCAGAACACTCAAAAAACATCATTGATGGCTCCAACCTTTACATAACTTCTGCATACACAAAAGCCGGTTTGGATGGAAGGGTGGAGGTGCATTGTGGCAATAAGGCAAGCATACAGATAGTTGAAGGAGGACAGCCAAACGGCGAACCCCACAAGGCAAAAAAAGGGATCATCATAACTACTTTTGATCCAATTAACTACATCAAAAAAGATGGTACTATTGGCAGAGCTGTATCATTCATTTTTCAAAACGACAATGAGCAAACAAGAGTCATTGTATGGGAGCCCTCTGATGAAATTTTATTTGAGCTTCAAGATGGGATTGAGGTAGAAATTAAGGGAGTTGCCCGAAAAGGGTACAGAGGCGAGGAAGAGATCCACATAAACGATCTCAGCATGATCAAACTTGGCGACCCTTCCCCAACAGAGGGCAAAAAAGACTTCAAGAAATTGTCGATGATACAACCAGAAATGTTCGATTTTAATGTGGAGGGCGTAATAGAGACGGATGTTCAAGTCCTTAGCACCGCCAATGGGAAAAATTATGCTAAAATATTGCTTAGAGATGGAGAGACCGTTTTGCCCATCGTTTTCTGGAACGACAAGGCGATTCAAATTAAAAGGATTGCCAAACCAGGTGCAACTTTGATCGTCGAAGGGTGCTCCACTAAATTAGACAGGTACGGCTTAGAGGTTCATGTGAACAAATGGAGCAGGATTCGAATTAAAGAAAATCAACCGTAAACAATGCTACACCGCATGTTTATGTAGAAAGGTTATTATTAGAATGTTTTAGATGGTTAGGGGAGGGAACAGAACGGGGATGTACTTATGGGTGGTCGCAAAAGAAAGAAAGTAATTCGTCGAATGAAGAAAAGCATACCTAAAATCTTCGCATGCCCCAGTTGCGGTGAGAAAACCTTAGGAATAGACATAGACAGAGAGGCTGGAACTGCAACTATAAAATGCGGCAGATGCAACATTGAGGAAGTAGTCAATATTTCAGCTGTTGAACAAGCGATTGATGCTTATGGAAAATATATCGATAGATATTACGGGCAAGAAAAATCGGTGAGCGATGATGAAAAGAGTGGAGACCTACCTAAACGAGCAGATCAATAGAAAAGGCTGCGCCCACATCGCACTAGTCGATCCAGACAAATGCAATCAACAGCAGGCCAAGGCCTTGTCGGAAGAGGCTAAAAAAGCTGGCACTACAGCATTCATGATCGGCGGATCGACAAGCCTTGGCGGAGAGTATGTTGATGACGTGATTAAAGGGCTTAAAAGCGGCTCTGATCTTCCGGTGATTCTCTTCCCTGGAAGTTTATTTGGCTTAAGCCGTTATGCGGATGCAGTATGGTTCATGTCAGTCCTAAATTCGACAAATACATATTATATTACGGGAGCGCAGGCAATAGGATCCAGGATGGTAAAGGCGTTTAATTTAGAGGCGATTCCACTTGGTTATATTGTTGTGAGTCCTGGCGGCACAGCCGGATTCATTAGTCAGGTAAATCCCATCCCATACGAAAAGCCAGAGGCCGCGGCAATATATGCCCTAGCAGCCCAGTACATGGGAATGAGGTTTGTTTATCTTGAAAGAGGGTCAGGCGTAGACTCTCCTGTCAGCAGCATAATGGTCAAAACAGTAAAGAAAGTGCTCAATGAATCAAAGGTTATTGTTGGTGGCGGCATAAGGACCAGACAGTATGCAAAGGAGATTGCGAGGGCAGGCGCCGACATTATAGTTACTGGCACAGTAATTGAGGAAAAAGGGACAAATGGAGCGCTCGTGGACATTCTTGCAGGCATAGAGGAAGGCGTCCATGAACGTTAGATTTAGGCAAGAGGTAATTCGAAAGACCATACATCTTAGTGGGCTGACAGTACCGCTTGTCTATTTTTATTTCGGACGCGATTTAGCGATACTCTACACTTCATCAGCCCTTCTAGCATTTCTCTTGTTAGAATTCGTGAGGATTCGCGTGAATGCGTTATTCCCTTTCGTAAAAACTGCAACAATGATAGAACGGCAGAAAGAAAAAACTACTATCGCAGCTTATGTCTATTTCTGTATAGCAGCGGTCGTTTCTATTTACTTCTTCAGTGCTCATGCAGCTATAGTGGGCCTTACAGCATCTCTGGTTGCAGACGCGGCAGCAGCGGTAATTGGAGTAGGCGTTGGCAAGCATAAATTAAAATCTGGAAAAAGCTTAGAAGGTTCGATGGCGGGGTTGGCAAGCGCTTTGTCAATAGCTTATATTTTAAATTGTAATTTATTTACTATCATTTTTATAGGATTGGTCTTTATGTTGTTTGACCTTTTGGAGCTGGGTATTGATGATAACTTTACGACCCCAATTGCCATGGTAATAGTAGTGCAGATTTTTGAGGTTTTATTATGAAAGCCGATCCTGCGATGCAGAGGTACTTTGAAACCCTTGAGGATGAAACGACTAAACTTTACCAGATTGCCGATTTAGCCCGCTTAAAAGGATATGACCCTCAAGAAAAAACAGAGATATATAGAGCTAAGGACCTTGCGTCGCGAGTAGAAGGTTTAATCGCACTTCAAGGCATCGCAGAAAGGATCAGAGAGCTAGATGCAAAAATAGGAAGAGAAATGACAGCCTTTACTATCATCGAGGAGATAATAAATGGTAAATTTGGTAAGTTTGAAGATGAGAAAGCTGCAGACTATGCAATAAGAGCAGCTCTTGCGATTGTAACTGAAGGAATTACAGCTGCCCCTCTTCAGGGCATTGACAAAGTTGAAATCAAATATAACAAAGACGGCACACCTTATCTTGCAGTATATTATGCAGGCCCTATGAGGTCGGCTGGAGGGACGGAGCAAGCACTCACTGTACTTTTTGCGGATAAAATTAGGAAACTGCTCCACCTTGACAGGTATAAAATTACAGAGCAGGAAATAGGCAGGTTCATTGAAGAGTTGAGGCTTTACGAACGCAAAGTAACGAATTTTCAGTACCATCCCACAGATGAAGACCTACGGAGGTTACTGCCATATCTACCAATTGAAGTAACCGGTCCCGCAACTGACAATTACCAGGTTTCAGTTTATAGAAATCTCCCTCGGATCGAAACCAATAGCGTGAGGGGAGGCGCACTCAGGGTAATAAACGACGGCGTCTATGGCAAAGCGGCAAAACTGAAAAAGATAGTGGACGAGATAGGCTTTACCGACTGGGATTGGCTATTAAAGGTAAAAAAAGAGGAAAAAAAGGTTGACGTTTCAGCAAGAATACTGCCTGAGGTAAAGTATTTAGTTGATGTGGTTGGTGGCAGACCAATATTTTCCCATCCTTCGAGGTTTGGCGGTTTCAGGCTACGTTACGGAAGGGCCAGGAATACGGGCTTAGCGTGTGTTGGTATACACCCTGCAACAATGATAATTCTCGAGAGCTTCATTGCCGTTGGAACTCAACTAAGAGTTGAGAGGCCTGGAAAAAGTGCAACAATAACGCCTGTTGATACGATAGAAGGCCCCATAGTGAAGCTGGTAAACGGCGATGTCGTTAGAATTGATGACGTTAAAACGGCTGAAGAGCTTCGTTCGCAAGTGAAAGAGATTTTATTTTTAGGAGACATGGCAATCTCAATAGGCGAATTCCTCGAAAATAATCACAAACTGATGCCTGCGGGTTACTGCGAAGAGATATGGGCAAGAGAGTTGGAAAAAGAGATTAACAATAAATTTTCTAGCCATTATGATGTTTTAGCCGATAACCTTGGCCTGATGGTCGAGAGGATCAAAAATTTTGTTGAAACTCCCCTAATCATAAAACCCACGCCTGAAGAAGCACTGGCGCTGTCCTCGGCATTATCAATACCGTTGCATCCTCGCTACACATATTTTTGGGAAGCCTTGACTATAGATGAGATAGTAATTTTGAAAGATTGGCTTCACGATTATCTAAAAAATTGGAAGGGCGGCAAACTTGAAGTTCCCTTAAAAGATCACAGATGCAAGACCATTCTCGAAAAAGCCTGCATACCGCACAAGTATAGCAACAATTGCATAACATTTGATGATGGACCAATAATAGATGCATTATTCAATCCGAAAAGCTGTTCGACAGGATCAATCGAAGAAGATCCGGTCAAATACCTTAGCAAATGGTCCTGCATTCAAATTAGAGAGAAGGGACTTTCGTTCATTGGAGCTAGGATGGGAAGGCCAGAGAAATCGAGAGAGAGGATGATGAGTCCGCCAACTCACGTGCTATTCCCTGTAGGACTAGCTGGAGGACCGAAAAGAGATCTGACGAAAGCCTCGCTGGCTGGGAGGTTTGTTTCATCAATAAACATCAGAATGTGTCAAAAGTGCAATTCCATAACACACAATAGAGTTTGCAACAAATGCAACACTAAGACGGTTCAGGCTTATGTCTGCCATTATTGTGAAAAGAAGTCTTATTTTACTCATGAGGAGATGGGTCAAGAGAATCAACTATTTTGCAGGCATTGTAAATCACCCGTTGATCCTTATGAAGAGAGAGCCATACCGATGGAAAATTATAACAGCCTTCTGGAAAAGCACGGATTGCCGAAGAACACGGTAGTCAAGGGAGTCAAAGGGTTATCCAACCCAACAAAGGTCCCTGAAAACATTGAAAAGGGAATCATACGGAGCAAGCACAAGATTTTCGTTTACAAAGATGGCACGGTCAGATTTGACATAACAAATGCGCCCCTGACACATTTCAAACCATCAGAAATAGGAGTCGGAATAGAGGACCTGAAAAGACTGGGATATGAAAAAGACTTTCGTGGCGCAAGCTTAACAGACGCTGAGCAGCTTATTGAGCTTAAAGTCCAGGACGTAATAATCCCTTACAACTGCGCAGATTATTTGATTAAAGTCTCGAAATATGTTGATGAGATGTTAACAACAATTTATGGGCTTCCTGTTTTTTACAATATAAAAACTAAAAATGACCTATTGGGGCAAATCATCGTTGGGCTTGCGCCACATACTTCAGCTGCCATAATAGGTAGGATTGTGGGCTTTGTGAATGCATCGGTCTGTTACGCTCATCCTTTTTGGCATGCTGCTAAGAGGCGGAATTGCGATGGAGAC